>FWPU01006346.1_pt1 | contig 23829 bp, 23 predicted proteins | sample 2228361 | NCBI WGS metagenome assembly FWPU01 (sample SAMEA103939777, study PRJEB20133) | metagenome
AAGGTCAACCTTCACTTCTCGCTGACGCTCGACCTGTTCGGCAGCGAGATTTCCACCAATGCCGCCAACGCCTTCCACGCCGGCCTCAAGGGCCGCTTCCGCGAAGAGAAACTCCAGGACGACCACAAGCTGGAAAACGCGACCTACCCGGTGCTGCGCTTGATCGACGGCAAGATCGTCAAGGAGGACGCGCCGGCGCTCTCCGCCATCAACATGCGACTGCGCGACGATTATCTTGGCGACTGCCAGAACGGCATGAATCGCTGGAACAAGGTCATCGAAAAATACGGCATCCCGTTCAAGCTGCGGCTGCCGCATGTGGCGTTCCACCGCAAGATCGGCGAGTTCGCCGGCATCAAGGCGGACGTCGACGGGAACATCTTAAGCGACGCCGAATGGGAGAGGCGCAAGGATGAGTTCCTGCCCTCCGCGGAGGACGGGGCCTTCATTGAGAGCCTGATGAAGCCCGAGGTGCGTCCCGGAAAATTCGCCTCCTGGATCGCGCCGCCCAAGGTCGGCATCGACAACAAGCCGGGTGACTTCGAGTACGTGAAGATCATGTGATACCGGCGCACGTTCATTCACCTCGGTATCCGTCTTGAGGCAGCCGATGAAGCCGGCCCTCGAAAGACGACGTACACGCTCTCGTCCTCCACAGTTCGCGCTCGGACTCAAAAGCATGTTGCGCTTTGGCAGAATTGCACCCGTTCACTCCCGCGAAACTTGTCCCCGCGCAGGCGGGGAGCGGGAATCCGGAAAGCAACGGTGTTTCGCCCTCGGTCCCCGCTGGAGTTTACCCCCGACTTGATCGGGGGACGAACGGACGTGAGGAGCGATTCGGTTCAGACGGAAAATGCTGCAAAGACGGCGGCGGCAGATGTGTCCTCCCAATGACGCCGATGTCAGCCGTTGACATACATCAATGAACTTCCTCCCTAATGGGAGAGTTATCATCTCGTTGTCGAGACTGCGAAAGAGGCCTGCATGACGCTGCCGCACGCTTTCAAGCGCATCCGCCTCCATTTGGCGCGATCGAAGGAATTTCCCGACGGCTCCGACCGGCACGGTTACGAATTCGTCGCACCGCTGGACGCTCAGGATCACATCGACCCGCATTTGTGGCAGCGGTACCGCGACAATTGCCGCGTGCGGCGTTTCTGGGAGGGCGAGGACGACCAGTTCGGCCGGCTGATGTACCGGCCGGGCGGCAAGGAGCACGGCCGCTGGTACTTCGACTACGACGTCGGCCGCCGCGACGACGACGAACCCGGTTACCGTTTCGGCACGCACGCCTTCCGGGTTGGCGAGTACGTCTCGATCACCGACGCCGACGGCGAGCTGCACACCTTTCGCGTGGCCTCCGTGCAGCCTGTCACGTGAGCAACCTGCGAAATGAGCCTGGACCCCCCATCCTGGAGGCGGTCGGCGAAGCCGCCCCTCAAACGATAACGGCCACGCCGTCGCCCTTTGCGACTCGCGCGTCTGGCGCCCGCATCTCGGGCCGGCGGCTCGGCCGAAAGCTGCGCTAGATCCCCGCCGCCTTTTTTATGAAGCGATCGACGAACGTTTTCGACAGGTCGATCTTCGCCTTGCGCAATTCCTCGTCGAACTGCACCAGCATGTCGTAGGCGGATTTCATACCTGCGGGCGGAATGATGCCGGTGAGTGACACCGTCGGCTTGTTGGCCTTGGCCGCCGCCAAGTAAAGCGGCTTGTCGCCGAGATAATATTCCTCTGGCACGGTCGCCGCGATTTGCTCCGGCGTCGCCTTCTCCAGCCACTTGAGCCCCTTGTAGAAGGCGTTCACCAGCGCCTGCACCGTATTCGGATTCCTTTCGATAAAATCGTTCTTCATGTACAGCACCGCGGCCGGGTTCGAGCCGCCGAACAGCGCGCGCGTTCCCGCTTCGGTGCGGCTGTCCGCCACCACCTTGATGTCGCCGTCCATCTCGAGCTTTACGATCACCGGATCGACGTTGGAGATGGCGTCGATCTCGCCCTTTTTCATGGCCGCGATGGCCGAGGGGCCGATTCCGGCTCCGATGAAGGAGGCATCCGCCGGCTTGAGCCCTGCCTTCGCCATCATGTGCAACACGAAGAAGTGGGTCGAGGATCCGGGCGCGCTGACGCCGATTTTCATCCCCTTCAGGTCGGCCGCGGATTTGTAGGTCGCCGCCCGCGCCGTACGCACGCCGACCGCGATGCCGGGGAACCGTCCGAGCTCGATTACCGCGCGGATATCCTGACCCTTGGCCTGCATGCGGATCGTGTGCTCGTACGCACCCGTGACCACGTCGACCGAGCCGCCGACCAGCGCCTGCAGCGACTGCGCGCCGCCGCGGAAGTCGTTGATGGTCACGTCAAGCCCCTGCTCCTTGAAATAGCCGAGGCGCTCCGTGATGGTCAGGGCGATGTAATAGAACGCGCTCTTGCCGCCGACCCCCAGCACCACGTTTTTCTTTTCCGGCGCCTGGGCCTGCGCCGCGTGCGCCAGCGCGAGGCCGAAAACCAGGGCGAGGGCGAAGGTGCCGATCCGTCTCAATGTCATGCTGTCCTCCCGAAAGGTCTGCCAAACCATATCACGTCCGCGTCTCTGCGGCGACCGGTCGCCAGACCAAAAGCCGCCGCTCGACCAGCGTCACCAGTCCGTCGATCAGAATGACGAACGCCGCGAGCACCACCATGCCGGCGAACACGCCGGCCACGTCGAACGTGCCTTCCGCTTGCTGGATGATGTAGCCGAGCCCCGCGGCCGCGCCGAGATATTCGCCCACCACCGCGCCCACCACGGCGAACCCGACCGACGTATGCAGCGAGGAAAACATCCAGGACAGCGCCGAAGGCCAGTACACGTGCCGCATCAGCTGCCGTTCGCTCATGCCGAGCATCCGCGCATTGGCGAGGATCGTGGGGCTGACCTCCTTGACCCCCTGATAGACGTTGAAGAACACGATGAAGAACACGAGCGTCACGCCGAGCGCCACCTTCGACCAGATGCCCAGTCCGAGCCACAGCGCGAAGATCGGCGCCAGCACCACGCGCGGCAGCGCGTTGATTATCTTCACGTAGGGGTCGAAGACCGCGTTGATCAGCGGTCTCTGCGCAAACCAGAACCCGACCAGCACGCCCGCGACCGATCCCACGACAAACGCCAGCACCGCCTCCAACAGCGTGATCCACAAGTGCTTCCAGATCGTGCCCTCGTAAAACCACTTGACGATGCGGTTGAACACATCGAGCGGCGTCGAGAAGAAGAACGGGTGCAGAATATAGGTCTTCTCGTAGATCGGGACGGTGGTCGCGAAGTGCCAAAAGACGACGGCAACAACCGCAACGAGAAACTGGAGGACGATAAGCACCGGTCTAGACGGCATTGCGCGTTCTCCCGCCCGCGCTGAATAACCTCCCCTTGAAGGGAGGAGGTCGACCCCGAAGCAGTCGGGTGGGGGGTGCGGCTGGAAGCGCGACACCACCACGCAAACGAGGCAGTCCCCGTGCACTTCGGGGCAGCGCAATGGCAACTGACCTTCCCCTCCCCCCTTGCGGGGAAGGCATGCGATGGGAAGCTGACCCTCTGATGCCGTGGGTCATCCCTGTCCCTCCGTGCGCGCGTAGCCCTTGAGCACCTCGGACTTCAACGCCTGCCAGATTTCGCGGTGCAGATCGTGAAACGTGCGTTCCAGTTTCACCTCGGCGATGTCGCGCGGCCGCGCCAGCGGCACGCGCCAGTCGCCGATGACGCGCGCCGACGGCCCCGCCGACATGATCACGACCCGATCCGACAGCGCGATCGCCTCCTCGAGGTCATGGGTGACGAACATCACCGCCTTGCGGTCGGCGCTCCACAGGTCAAGCAAGAGGTTGCCCATGATCTGCCGCGTCTGCGCATCGAGCGGCCCGAACGGCTCGTCCATCAGCAGGATCTTCGGATCGCGGATCAGCACCTGCGCCAGCCCCACGCGCTTACGCTGGCCGCCCGAGAGCATGTGCGGATAGCGCTCGGCGAAATTGCCGAGCCCGACGCGTGCGAGCCACGTCAGCGCGCGTTCGCGCGCCTCGCGCTGCGCCACACCGGCAACTTCGAGCCCGATCGCCACGTTCTCGATCGCCGTCTTCCAGGGAAACAGCGCCTCCGATTGAAACAGGTATCCCGCCTGCCGGTTCAGCCCGTTCAGCGGCGCGCCGAAGATGTCCACCTGCCCGGAGCTGGGCGGAAACAGGCCCGCCGCCACGTTGAGCAGCGTGGTCTTGCCGCATCCGGTCGGCCCCACGATGGCGACGAATTCGCCGTCCGCCACGCTCAGAGTGGTTCGATCCACTGCCTCGTACACGCCGCCGTCCGCGAGCCGAAAGGCAATGGCGGCCTCGCGCAGCGCCACCGCCGCCACACCGGTCCGCGGCTGCGCGACAAGGTTGGGGATTTCCCCGCTGGCCACGTTCCCCCTGTTCATTCTCATATCGTCATGCGCGGGCTTGACCCGCGCATCCACGCTGCACTTCAGCCTCTCCATGCCTTACCGGATGCCGGTCACCAGTTTGCGAGCCGCATGAATTGCCGGATGAAGCCCGGCAGTGTCGCGTGGAAAATCAGTTCCTGCTCCGGTCCACCAGCGCCCGCTGCTTGATCCACGGCATCATGGCGCGCAGTTTTGCGCCCACCTCCTCGGCCGGGTGCGCGGCGAGCTTGGCGCGCATCGCCTTGAACGAAGTCTGGTTCACGCGGTTCTCCAGCATCCAGTCCTTGACGAACTTGCCCGACTGTATGTCGGCGAGGATCTTCCTCATCTCCGCGCGTGTTGCCTCGTTGATGATGCGCGGGCCGGAGACGTATTCGCCGTACTCTGCCGTGTTCGACACCGAATAGTTCATGGTGGCGATGCCGCCTTCGTAGATCAGGTCCACGATCAGCTTCATTTCGTGGATGCACTCGAAATATGCCATCTCCGGCGCGTAGCCGGCCTCCACCAGCGTCTCGTAGCCGGCCTTCATCAATTCGACCACGCCGCCGCACAGCACGGTCTGCTCGCCGAACAGATCGGTCTCGCACTCTTCGCGAAACGTGGTCTCGATGATGCCCGCGCGGCCGCCGCCGATTGCCGCGCCGTAGGAGAGCGCCAGATCGTGCGCGTTGCCGGAGACGTCGCGGTGCACCGCCATCAGCATCGGCACGCCAGCCCCGCGCTGATACTCCGCCCGCACGGTATGTCCCGGCCCCTTCGGCGCAATCATCATCACATCGAGGTCGGGCCGCGGCTCGATCAGGTTGAAATGGATATTGAGCCCGTGCGCGAACATCAGCGCCGCGCCCTTTTTCATGTTTTTGTGCAGATGATCGTAGTAGATGCCCGCCTGCAGCTCGTCCGGCGTGAGCATCATCATGACGTCCGCCCATTTGGCGGCGGCGGCGACTTCCATCACCTTGAGCTTCTCGGCCTGCGCCTTCTTGACGCCCTGCGACCCCTTGCGCAGCGCCACCACCACGTTCTTGACGCCGGAATCGCGCAGATTGAGTGCGTGGGCATGGCCTTGGCTGCCATAACCGATGATGGCGACCTTCTTGCCTTTGATCAGATTTAAGTCGGCGTCGCGATCGTAATAGACACGCATGTGATTGCCCCTTCCCGGCTCGTTGTACGACCCGGTAAAGACGGCATCAGCGCCGGAAAATCAAGCTATTCGGCGGGAACCGAGCGCCGGCGCGCATCGGCGAGCAACAGCAGCGGCACGCCCGCCAGGAGCACCACCACCCCGACCAGCGCCCCCAGCCCCGTATACATCAGGCTGGAATACAACAGATACAGGCAGGTCAGCACGAACAGCGCCGGGGTGATGGGATAGAGCGGCACCCGGAACGGCAGCTCCCGCTCGGGCTCGCGCCACCGGAGCACGAACAGCGACAGGCCGACCAACATCATGAAGAACCAGAACACCGGCGCGGTGTACTCCACCATCGCCTGAAAGCCGTCGCGTGTGGTGGCGCCGAACAGCACGAGCCCGAACGCAATGACACCTTGAAGCACGATCGCGTTGACCGGGTTGTCGCCTTTGGCGCTCCAGATGCCGAGCTTGCCGAGCGCAGGAATGTCGCGCCCGAGCGCAAAGTAGACGCGCGCGCCGGTGAAAATCGTGGCGTTCAGCGTGCTGATCGCCGCGCAGCAGACGACGAGCGCGAGCACGACCGCTCCGGTCTGCCCGGCCACGAGACGCATCAGGTCTGCGGCCGGGGCCTCGGCCGCCCGCAGCCGCTCCAGCCCCAAGCCGTGCAGATAAGCGAACGCCATCGCGCCGTAGAGGACGACGAGAACCAACGTGCCGAAGACCATGACACGCATCATGTTACGTCGCACATCCCGCATCTCGCCGGAAAGGTAGGCCACCTCGTTCCACCCGCCGTAGGTCAAGAGCACGAGCACCATCGCCAGTCCGACTGCGCCGCCCGAAGCGCCGCTTGCTGCCGAGGGTGAAGCAGCCTGGCTGTTTCCGACGTAGAGCAGGCCCGCAACGATGACGACCAGCATGGCGCCGAGCGTCACAATGGTGAAAATCCGCTGGGCACTTGCGCTCTGCAGCTTGCCGACCAGGTTGAGCCCCGAGAATGCGATCACCGTGAGCGCGGCGTAGATCGCCGACCCGTTCGGGCCAAGCGGCACAAGCTGCGAGGCGTAATCTCCGAACACGAAGGCAACGAGGGCGATCGCGCCGGTCTGAATCACCGTGCCGCGCGCCCACGCAAACAGGGTTGCCGGAACCCGGCCGTAGGCACGCTGCAGGAAGTGGTACTCTCCGCCGGCGCTGGGATTTGCAGCGGCGAGCTCCGCGTAACAGAGCGCACCGATCAGCGTCACGAGACCGCCTGCCAGCCAAACGGCAATGAATGTCGCGCCGCTGTCGACGTTGGCCGCCACCAGGGACGGCGTCTTGAAGATGCCGATTCCGACCACGATGCCGACCATGACGGCAACGCCGTCGAGGACCGAGAGGCTGGCCTGCGGTGCGGCCTGTTGCTTGTCTGTCATTGATGAATCCGGCGCTCTATCCGCGAGTGGCCCGCCAATTGTCGGCGCTCCCTCCGCCCGGCGACCCTTCGGCGGCTGCTGGAATCGTTGGCTCGATGACATCCCCTATGATGCGTCCGGTGAATCGCTTGCGCTCATTGCCGGTGTTGAGCGCGAAGCTGATCTCAGCCCCGCGCAGCGAGAGGTTTTCGAGTGGCCGCTTGCGGCCGTTGATCAAGGCGGACCCAGTAAGCTTTTGATACTTTTGGCGGATGACAAGGTCGATCGTCTGCTCGCCGTACTTCAGCGTCCAGCGGCCATCCACGTTTGCCGGCACGATCCAAAGATAGACGTCGTTCTCGTCCACCACCTCGTGCTGGTCCGGAGCCCAATTGCCCATGTGGAAGGCATGCGAAACCACGCGCGAGCCCGGCCGCAGCTCCTTCAGGATGCGCGGACGAAGCTTCAGGTTGATGGACTGCAGCAGATACATGGTCAGAACCGTGGCCTCGCCGAGCGAGGTCTGGAACAAATCCTGTTGCCGAAACGTCACACGATCCTCTACCCCGGCCTTGCGCGCGTTCGCGGTCGCCTCAGCAATGCGCCGGGGATCGATGTCGACGCCAAGGCCGCGCGCGCCGTATCTGCTCGCGGCGGTGATCGGGATTCGCCCGTCGCCCGAACCAAGATCGATCACGAAATCTTCTGCGGTAACCTTCGCCAGCGCCAACATTCGATCAACCACGGCTTGCGGCGTTTGCACGTAGGGCACATCCAGTTTGACCTGCGCCTGCGCTGCTCCGGTCAAAAGGCCGATTGCCGACCCTGCGGCGAAGACCAGGCGCCACAACGACCGAACATGACTCGCAAGCATGGGATGACCTCGCGTTTCCGATTACGTGCCGGAGTGCCGGAGTGCTCCGTTGCGGACTGAGGGGAAATTTGGCAAGCGCGGCGCAATAGTCTAACAGCCCACGGGCGCAAGAGTTCAATCGGCTTGCTATCACGAAATCTTGAAGGGGTCGAAGGAAATATCGCGGAATAAGCGCCGCATCCGGCGCCTTCAAAAAACCATGGGCAGCACGCTTGCGACCAGCAGAATGGCCATGGCGGCGTTGAAGACACGCGCACGCAGCGGATTGCGCAACAGCCCACGCAGGGCAACGCCGAAAGCCGCCCAGGTCACCACTGCCCCGGCGGTGCAGGCCGTGAACACGCCGAGCATGAGCAGGAAATCCGTCAACTCGTGGCCGGGGCGAACATAGATCGAGATCGCGCTGAGCGCCGCCACCAGCCCTTTCGGATTGACCCATTGAAACAGCGCCGCCTCCCAGAACGTGAGCGGCTGCGCCGCTGCCGGCTCGTCGTCGGCCGGCCGCGCGGTGGCAACCCGGTACGCGAGCCACAAAAGATAGAGCGCGCCGACGACTTTGAGCGCGAGGTGCAGCGCGGGGACGGCGGTGAAGATGAGGCCGAGCCCGGCCGCGCAGCCGATCAGCAGCGCCGCAAAGCCGACGGTGACGCCGAGCATGTGCCGGATCGTTCGCGCAAAGCCGAAATTCACCCCCGATGTCGCCAACATGATGTTGTTCGGCCCGGGCGTGAACGCCATCACGGCCGCAAACACGACCAAGGCGAGAAACAGATCGAGGGGCATGTAAGTGCGCCTTCACCCGCCGGCGTTACATCCCCTCCGGCCCGCGGCCGATGGCGACCACGCCGGTGCGCGCCACCTCCACGAGCCCGATCGGCAGCATCAGGTTGATAAAGCTTTCAATCTTGTCGGAAGCGCCGGTGATTTCGAACACAAAACTTTCGGTGGTGGCGTCGATCACCCGCGCGCGGAAGGCGTCGGCGAGTCGCAGCGCCTCCATCCGGTGCTCGCCCTTGCCGCGCACCTTCACCAGCGCCAACTCCCGTTCGATATGCGGTCCCAGCACCGTCATGTCGACCACGCGATGCACCGGAACCATGCGGTCGAGCTGGTTCTTGATCTGCTCGATCACCATCGGCGTGCCGCGCGTGACGATAGTGATGCGCGAGAGGTGCTTTTCGTGCTCCGTCTCCGACACGGTGAGCGAGTCGATGTTGTAGCCACGGCCGGAGAACAGCCCGATCACCCGGGCCAGCACGCCCGGCTCGTTGTCGACGATGATCGACAGGGTGTGCGACTCAATCGCCTGCGCCGCAGTCGCGGCCGGGTAGTGGGAAGTTGAGCTCATCGGATTCCTATCAAGCTTCCGCCAGACTCTTTCCGCCCTCACCCTGAGGAGCGCCCTAAGGGCGCGTCTCGAAGCAAGAGGACGGCGGCCTCATGGTTCGAGACGCGCTCTGCGCGCGCTCCTCACCATGAGGCCGCTAAATCACACCAGCACCTTGCCTTCCTCGGTGATGGCTTCCTCCGGATCGACCCCGGCGTCGCCGAGGATCATTTCGTTGTGCGCGCGCCCCGAGGGGATCATGGGGAAGCAGTTTTCGTTCTGATCCACGACGCAGTCGAAGATCACCGGCCTGTCCACCGCGATCATCTCCTTGATGGCGTCGTCGAGATCAGCGGGTTTGTCGCAGCGGATGCCGACCGCGTGATACGCCTCCGCGAGCTTGACGAAATCCGGCAGCGCCTCGGTGTAGCTCTGCGAATAGCGGCCGCCATGCAGCAGCTCCTGCCACTGCCGCACCATGCCCATGTACTGGTTGTTGATGACGAAGATCTTGATCGGCAGCCGGTACTGCACCGCGGTTGACATCTCCTGCATGGTCATCAGCACCGACGCTTCGCCGGCGATGTCGATCACGAGCGACTTCGGATGCGCGAGCTGCACGCCCACCGCCGCCGGCAGCCCGTAGCCCATGGTGCCGAGCCCGCCTGACGTCATCCATCGGTTCGGCTCCTGGAACTGGTAGAACTGCGCCGCCCACATCTGGTGCTGTCCCACTTCCGTGGTGATGTAGGTGTCGCGGTCCTTGGTCAGCTCGTACAGCCGTTGGATTGCGTACTGCGGCTTGATGATGCTGTCGGAATTCTTATAGGCGAGCGATTTGCGCGCGCGCCACTTGTCGATCTGCTTCCACCACTCGGCCAGCGCCTTCTTGTCGATCTGCGGTGCGCTCTCGCGCCAGGCCTTGACCATGTCCTCGAGCACATGCGCGCAGTCGCCGACGATGCCGACGTCAACCTTGACATTCTTGTTGATCGATGACGGATCGATGTCGACGTGGATCTTGCGCGAGCCGGGCGAGAAGGCATCGAGCCGGCCGGTGATCCGGTCGTCGAACCTCGCGCCGATGCAGATCATCAGGTCGCAATCGTGCATCGCCATGTTCGCTTCGTAGGTGCCGTGCATGCCCAGCATGCCGAGCCATTGCGGATCGGCCGCCGGAAACGCGCCAAGCCCCATCAGCGTCGAAGTGATGGGAAACCCGGTGAGTTTCACCAGCTCGCGCAGATGCCCGCTCGCCGCACGGCCGGAATTGATGATGCCGCCGCCGGTGTAGAATACCGGCCGCTTGGCTTGCGCCATCATCGCAATCGCGGCCTTGATCTTCTCCGGATCGCCCTTGAGCCTCGGCTTGTAGCCTTGGTGATGGAACGCATTCGGCTTGTAGTATTTGCCTTTTGCGAACTGGATGTCCTTCGGAATGTCCACCACCACCGGCCCCGGCCGGCCGCTTGCGGCAACGTAGAACGCCTCGTGCAGCACCCGCGGCAGATCCGCGATGTTCTTGACCAGATAGTTGTATTTGGTGCACGGCCGCGTGATGCCGACGGTGTCGCACTCCTGGAACGCGTCGTTGCCGATCAGGTGCGTCGGCACCTGTCCGGTGATGCAGACGATCGGCACCGAATCCATCAGCGCATCGGTGAGCCCGGTGACCGCATTGGTCGCGCCGGGTCCGGAGGTCACCAGCACGCAGCCGACTTTGCCGGTGGAGCGCGCATAGCCTTCCGCCGCATGCACCGCGCCCTGCTCGTGGCGGACCAGGATGTGCCGCACCTTCTCCTGGTGGAACATGGCGTCATAGATCGGCAGCACCGCGCCACCGGGATAACCGAAGATGTGCTCGACGCCCTGATCGTTCAGGGCCTCGATCACCATCTCCGCGCCGGTCATCTCTTTCATGGTCCGCTCCATTCGCTTCCGTCTTGCCGCTCGCACGTTGCGCCCGGGGAATCAAAAAGGGGCCCGGAAGCCCCTGGTGCACACCGCCTCGGCGTGGGTGGCCTAGCCACCCCCGGCGGTGTGCTCCGTAACGACCACGGTAATATTATTGCGCATTGCTTAGCACTTTTGCCATTTCGTTGCGCGCCATATAGGGGGATCCGGCCGGCAACGTCAAGCCAAAAGTGCGCCGAGCAGATCCCGCACCCTTTGCATGGCGAGCCGCGGTTCAATCCACACCCACCCCGGCGTCTGATGCCGGAACCAGGTGAACTGCCGCTTGGTGTAGCGCCAGGTGTCCTGTTTGCCGCCCTCCGCCGCCTCCGCCAGCGTGATTTCACCGCGCAGGTGCCGCCGCAGCCAGGGCACGCCGTGCGCCTTCATCGCCGGCAGGAGCGGATCGAGCCCGCGCGCGTCGAGCGCCCGCACCTCCTCGAGCGCGCCCGCCGCGAGCATCGCCTCGAACCGCTCGTCGATGCGTCGCCGCAGCGCGGGCCGCTCCGGCGCAAGGAATATCTTGGCCGCGTGTCCGGGGTTGAGAATGGGGCGCATCCCCTGCCGTTGCCATTCCGCAAGCGAGCGGCCGGTCGCCTCCAGCACTTCCAGCGCGCGGGCGACGCGCGTGCGATCGCCCGGCTTCAGGCGCGCCGCCATCTCCGGATCGCGCTTTTGCAATTCCGCATGCAGGCCCTCCGGACCGACCGCATCGAGCCGCGCCCGCACCGAAGCACGCACTTCGGCCGGCGTTGGCGGCACGGCGGCGAGCCCCTGCGTCAGCGCCTTGAAGTAAAGGCCGGTACCGCCGACGATGATCGGGATCCGCCGCGCGGCTGCGGCCTCCGCCAGCGCCGCCTGCACGTCCACGCACCAGCGGCCCACCGAATAATTCTCCGCCGCATCCACATGGCCGTAGAGGCGATGCGGCACGCGCGCCTCCTCCTCCGGCGTCGGCCGCGCGGTGATGATGCGCAGGTCGCGATAGACCTGCATTGAGTCGGCATTGATGACCGTGCCGCCCAGCCGTTCCGCAAGCTTGAGCGCCAGCGCCGACTTGCCGCTCGCCGTCGGGCCTGCGATAAGCACTGCCCTTGATTGATCGCGCTGAAGTGACATGACGATTATCGTAGCCGAAACCGGAGCGGCGGCGTGACGCTCATCCGCCCTTTCCGCGCGCTGCGCCCCGCGCCCGGCCGCGCCGCCGAGGTGCTGGCGCCGCCCTATGACGTGGTGTCGAGCGAGGAGGCCCGCGCGCGCGCCAAGGGCAGGCCGCATAGCTTCTTGCACATTTCCAAGCCCGAGATCGACCTCGATCCCGCCGTCGACCCCTACGACGATGTCGTCTACGCCAAGGCCGCCGCCAACATGAAAGCTTTGATCGCCGCCGGCGTGCTGGTGCGCGACGACAAGCCGGCCTATTACATCTATCGCCTCACCGCGCAGGGCCGCAGCCAGACCGGGCTTGCCGCCGTTGCCTCGGTCGCCGAATACGAGCGCGGCCGCATCCGCAAGCACGAGCTGACCACGCCGGTAAAGGAGGACGACCGCGTGCGGCAGATCGAGGCGGTCAATGCCCAGACCGGCCCCGTGATGCTCGCCTATCCGAGCGCGCCCGTGCTCGACGACATGCTGAGACGCGCCGCAGCCGTGCCGCCCGATGTCGATGTGGTGGCCGACGACAGCGTGCGCCATCAGCTCTGGGTCGTTGCCGAACCCGCTGCCGTCGACGCCTTCACGCAGGCGGCCGATGCGCTGCCTGCGCTCTACATCTGCGACGGGCACCATCGCTCCGCCGCCGCCGCCCGCGTGGCGCGGGCGCGCAACGGAGCGGGCGGCCCATTGCGCAACTACTTCCTGGCCGTGCTGTTCCCCCACCACGAGCTCAAGATTCTCGATTACAACCGCATCGTGCGGGACTTGAACGGCCGCACGCCGGACCAGCTCCTGGCCGCGCTGCGCGGGGCCTTCGTGGTGGAGCCTTTCGATCGGCCGGTGCGGCCTGCCGCCGTCAACGAATTCGGCCTCTACCTCGCCGCGCGCTGGCATCGTCTGACGCTCCGGCCCGAGCTGATTCCCCGCGACGATCCCATTGGCCGGCTGCCGATCACGCTGCTCGCGCGCCACATCCTTGAGCCGCTGTTCGGCATCAAGGATCAACGCAACGACAAACGCATCGATTTTGTCGGCGGCGGCCGCGGGCTTGAGGAGCTCGCCCGCCGCGTGGACTCAGGCGAGATGGCCGCGGCGTTGTCGCTCTATCCGACGCAGATGAGCGACCTGATGGCGGTCGCCGACGCCGGCCTCATCATGCCGCCCAAGAGCACCTGGTTCGAGCCCAAGCTCGCCGACGGCATGCTCAGCCATGTGCTGGATTGACGGACGACGGAGGACACCGGGAGGACAAAAAAACAGACGAAGGAGCACACTCTTCCGTCTTCCGTCTCCCGTCTCCCGTATTCTGTCGTCAGTTGATCGGCAGCGCCACGAACATCATGTCGCCTTCGGGCGAAGCCACCAGCAGCAACGCCGTCTTCTTGCCTGCCCGGCGCATTTGCTCGATCCGGTTCTGCACGTCCGCCGGCGTGGTGACTTGCTCCTGCTCGATCTGCACCACGACGCTGCCGGGAACGAGTCGCCGGTCCGCCGCGGCCGAGGATTGATCGACACCGGTGATGACCACGCCCTTGAGGCTGTCCTTGATCTTGTAGCGCTTGCGCAGCTCGTCGGTGAGCGTGGACAGTTCAAGCCCAAGGCTCTTCTGCACCGTGGACCGCTCCTTCGGCGGCTGCGCCTTGACGTTGGCCTGCACCGGCTTCTCGGCGTCCTCGAGCCGCGCCAGCTTCACCATCTTCCGCTCTTCCTTGCCCTTGCGGATGATGACGACCTCGACCTCCTTGCCGACCGGCGTGTCCGCCACGATGCGCGGCAGCTCTTTCATCTCCTTGATGTCCTTGCCGTCGAACCTGACGATGACGTCGCCCGGCTGGATGCCGGCCGGCCCCGCCGGCCCGCGCTCGTCCACCCCGGCGACCAATGCGCCGCGCGGCGGCTTGATGTTGAGGCTCTCGCCGATCTCTTCGGTCACCTGTTGAATCTTCACCCCGAGCCATCCGCGCCGCACTTCCTTGAACTCGCGGAGCTGCTGGATGACCGGCACCGCCGTCTTCGACGGCACGGCAAATCCGATACCCACCGAGGTGCCGGAGGGCGAGATGATCGCGGTGTTGACGCCGACCACCTCGCCGTCGAGATTGAACAGCGGGCCGCCGGAGTTGCCGCGGTTGATCGCAGCGTCGGTCTGGATGTAGTTGTCGTAGGGGCCTGAATTGATGTCGCGGTTGCGCGCCGACACGATGCCCGCGGTCACCGAGCCGCCGAGGCTGAACGGATTGCCGATCGCAATCACCCATTCGCCCAGTCTGAGTTTGTCGGAATCTCCGAATGTCACGTATTTGAGCGGCTTGCTGGCATTGACCTTGAGCACCGCGAGATCGGTCTTCTGATCGCGGCCCACGATTTCCGCTTTCAGGCGCGTCCCGTCGTTGAAAATGACGTGAATTTCGTCCGCTTCCGCGATCACATGGTTATTGGTGACCACGATGCCGGAGGGATCGATGACGAATCCCGAGCCGAGCGAGCTGACCCTGCGCGGCGGCCGGTTGGGGGGCTGGCCGTCCTGGCCGCGCCGATTCTTGAAGAACTCCTCGAAAAATTCCTCGAACGGCGAGCCGGGCGGCAATTGCGGCGCAGGCGTGTTGCGTGCCTCCAAGGTCTGCGAGGTTGAAATGTTGACGACCGCGTCGATCACCCGCTCCGCCACGTCGGCGATCGCCTCCGGGCCCCGGGCGGAAGCCGGCGAAGCCGACGCCAGCGCCAGCGCCCCGACAATGGCGGTCGCCAGGGCCGGTTGGCGGAGAGAGTGGGCAAGAACGGCGAAGAAACGGGCCATGGCCGTCGGTTCTCCTCAAGTTTGCGGATCATGACACTGCCTGCCCCCACAAAGGGATGCAAGAGAGCTTTAAGGACGCCTTAATATTGCAGTGAACGGTCGGATTAGGGCGGAAAAGCGACCCGGTCATCATATCTTGCATACCAATCTTGTTAGCTCAGCCGCGCACCAGCCAGATGAGAATGACACCCGCCCCGGCGGAGGCGATTCCCACCAGACGCAGCACCGCATCTGGAGCATTCATCACTTGGGCCATGGCGCGCTTCACGGCCGCCGGGAAGGCGGCGAACACCAGCCCCTCAATGGCGAAAACCAGACCGAGCGCAACCAGGAATTCAGCCATCAATTCGATCAGGCCGCTGCCGCCGGGATATGTTTCTTGCACCTATCGCGGCCGGCGTGGGCGGGCGCACGGGGCCGCCAGCCGGCGCCGGAACCCCGTTTTTCGGCCTCCCGGCCGGGTCCACGAAGTAGCGGAAGAATTCCGAATCCGGCCGTAGCACCATGCGCGTATCGCTCTGGCGCATTCCCGCTTCATAGGCCTGCATGGAGCGATAGAAGGAGAAGAAGTCCGGATCCCTGCTGAAGGCCTCGGCGAAGATGCGGTTGCGTTCGGCATCGCCTTCGCCGCGGATCTGCTCGGCCCGCGACTGCGCCTCTGCCAGGATCACCGTCACGTCGCGGTCGGCCTTGGACCGGATCTCCTGCGCGCGCTGGCTGCCTTGCGCGCGGAATTCCGCCGCTTCTCGCTGACGCTCGGTCTGCATGCGCTGGTACACCGCCTGGCTGTTTTGGTCCGGCAGGTCCGCGCGCCTGATGCGCACGTCGATTACGCTGATTCCGTAGGTCTCCGCCTCTCGATCGAGCTGGTCGCGGACGCGGGCCATCAGCTGCGCCCGCTCGTCGCGCACCACGTGCATGAGCGTGGCCTCGCCGAGCACCCGGCGCAGCGCCGAGTCGAGCAGGATTTCCAGCTGCATGTTGGCATTGTTGATGGTGCCGAGCGTCTGGTAGAAGCGCAGCGCATCGCGGATCCGATAACGCGCAAAGGCGTCGACCACGAGGCGCTTCTGGTCGGCGGCGATGATTTCCTGCTTGTCTTGCGCGAGCCGCCCGCCGCTGGCGGCGCCAAAGCCGGGTCGCGTCTCGAGATCGAGAATGCGCTTGTCGATGTAGATCACGCTGTCGATCAGCGGCATTTTGAAATGCAAACCCGGCTCGGTGATTGGCGCCCCGATCGGCTGGCCGAGACGGACCACCAGCGCCTGCTGGGTCTGATACACGGTGAACATCGAGCCGTAGGCCAGGATCAGGCCCACGAGAATGATGACGGCAACGACGCCGCCGGCGATGCCGAGTTTCATGGCGTGCCTCCCGGCCGCCGTTGCAGCTGATCGAGCGGCAGATACGGCACCACGTTCGACCCCCCGGGGCCGCCCGAATCCAGAATGATCTTGTCGGTCCCGCCCAGCAGCCGCTCCATGGTTTCCAGATACATCCGCTGGCGCGTCACTTCCGGCGCCTTCTTGTATTCGTCATAGATTTTCAGGAACCGCGCGGTCTGTCCGATCGCTTCCGCCACCGCCTGCGCCCGGTAAGCTTCTGCGTTTTGCAGAATTTGCGCCGCGCGACCGCGCGCTTCCGGCACCACGCGGTTGGCGTAGGCCTGCGCTTCGTTCTGCGCTCGCTCGAGATCGATGCGTGCCGCCTGCACGTCGCGGAAGGAGTCGATCACCTGCGCCGGCGGATCGACCTTCTGCAGCGACACCTCGGTCACCTGCACGCCCGCCCCGTAGTGATCCAGGATTTTCTGCATCAGCTCCTGCACGGCGCTGGCGATTTGCTGCCGCGCCACGGTGGTGATTTCCCGGCTGTCCGAACGGCCGATCACTTCGCGCATGGCGCTTTCCGCCACCGCCTTCACGGTGCCGGCCGGGTTCTGAATGTTGAACAGGTAGTCGCTCACGCCGTTGGGCTTGATGCGCCAGAGCACGGTGAAGTCGACGTCGACGATGTTCTCGTCGCCGGTGAGCATCAGGCTCTCCTCCGGAACGTCGCGCATGGTGGGGCCGCGGCGCTGATCCTCGTCGAGCCGCATGCCGATGTTGATCTGGTTCACGCGCAGCGCCTTGGGCGTGAGCACCGTTTCGATGGGATACGGCAGGTGATAGTTCAGCCCCGGTTGCACCACGCGGTCGAAGCGACCGAAGCGCAGCACCACGCCGAGCTCGTCAGGCTCCACCCGGAAGAAGCCTAAGAATCCCCACAGCACGACCGCTGCAAGTACGATCAACGCGATCCCTCGACCGCCGAGATTTCCGCCCGGCAGCACCGAGCGCAGCTTGTCCTGGCTGCGGCGCAAAAGCTCCTCCAGGTCCGGCGGTGTCGGCCCGGACGACTGCGGACCTGAGCCCCAAGGGCCCTTTCCTCCACCCGATCCCCAGGGTCCGCCGCCCTGATTGCTCCATGGCATGAGCTTCCTCCTCGCTCGGCCGGGATCGCCGGCCGATGTTGCTTAGGTTATATGTGAGCCTTTCCCGGGTTACAACGCGCCGGCTGCCTCAATTGCGGCCGGTCGTCCGCGTTGGGTGATTGTATAACAGACCTCGCGTCACCTAGGTACTCCTTAATATGAGTGTCAATGTGAGTGTCGAGGAGCGCCGATGAGCGCCGAATGCTGCAATTCGGTCCACGACCCGCATCGCGGGAATCCGGCTTATCGCCGCGTGCTTTGGGCCGTGCTGCTGCTCAATGCCGCCATGTTTCTTGCCGAGATCGGCGCCGGCGTCCTGGCGGGATCCGCGGCGCTGCAAGCCGATGCGCTGGATTTTCTGGGTGACGCCGCCAATTATGGCATCAGCCTGTTTGTGGTCGGCATGGCGTTGCGTTATCGCGCCCTGGCGGCACTGGCGAAGGGCGGCAGCATGGCGGCGTTCGGCCTTTGGGTGATCGGCAGCGTCGTCTGGCATGCCCTGCACGGCACATTGCCGAACGCATTCACCATGGGTGTCGTGGGCGTTGCCGCGCTTGCAGCCAATATCGCCTCCTTCGCACTGCTTTGGGCCTATCGCACTGGCGACGCCAACATGCGCTCGGCCTGGATCTGCACCCGCAACGACGTGCTGGGCAACTTTGCCGTCCTGCTCGCCGCTCTCGGTGTGTTCGGAACCGGCACGGGCTGGCCGGACGTGATTGTGGCGGCGGTCATGGCGAGCCTGGCGCTGCAAGGCGCTTGGCGGGTGATCCGTGACGCCTTGGCCGAACTGCAGCCGCGCCTGCCCGTCTCCCCGCCTCAGCTTCGCATGTAGGTGATCTGCGCGTAGGCGGCATCGTCCTGCGGTCCCGCCGGCTGTTCCCGGCGTGCGGTCTCGCGCCACACTTTTGGATCGATCGGCGGAAAATGCGCATCCCCTTCGGGCCGCGCGTGCACCAGCGTGATGTCGAGGCGGTCCGCAAGCGGCATGGCCTGCGCAAAGATTTCGGTGCCGCCGATGACCATGATTTCGTCGGCGCCGCGCCTGAGCGCGTCCCCGCGTGCCGCGAGAAGCGCCGCCGCAAGGTTTGGCGCCACCACGATGCCCGTTGCTCCGAACGCCGCATTGCGGCTCACCACGATGTTCGTGCGGCCCTCGAGCGGCTTGCCGATCGACAGAAACGTCTTGCGCCCCATCACCACCGGCTTCCCCATGGTGATGGCGCGAAACCGCGCCATGTCCGATTTGATCCGCCACGGCAGCGCGTTGTTGCGCCCGATCACGCCGTTTTCGGCCACTGCAGCGACCACCACGATGCGCGGGGCAGCCGTGCTCAAACCGCCACCTCCGCCTTGATATGCGGATACGGCTCATAACCCTGGAGCGCAAAATCGTCGTAGCGGAATGCAAAAATATCCTTGACCGCCGGATTGAGCCGCATGGTCGGCAGCTTGCGCGGCGTGCGCTGAAGCTGCAACCGCGCCTGCTCCAGGTGGTTGAGGTAGAGGTGCGCGTCGCCGAAGGTATGGATGAATTCGCCGGCGCGCAGATCCGTCACCTGCGCCACCATCATGGTGAGCAGCGCGTAGGAAGCGATGTTGAACGGCACGCCGAGAAAGACGTCCGCCGAACGTTGGTAGAGCTGGCACGACAGCCGCCCGCGCGCGACGTAGAACTGGAACAGGCAGTGGCAGGGCGGCAGCGCCATCTTCGGCACATCGGCCGGGTTCCACGCGCTCACGATCAGCCGCCGCGAATCCGGATTGCTGCGGATTTCCGCGATCACCTGCGCGATTTGATCGATCGCCTGGCCGTCCGGTGCAGGCCATGAGCGCCACTGCTGGCCGTACACCGGCCCAAGCTCGCCCGCCTCGTCGGCCCATTCGTCCCAGATTGTGACGCCGTGCTCGTGCAGATATTTGACGTTGGTATCCCCGCGCAGGAACCACAAAAGCTCATGGATGATGGATTTGACGTGCAGCTTCTTGGTGGTGAGCAGCGGAAACCCCGCCTCGAGATCGAAGCGCATCTGGTGCCCGAAGATCGACAACGTGCCTACCCCGGTGCGGTCGCGTTTTTCGACCCCTTCCGCGAGCACCCGCTGCATCAGGTCGAGATACTGGCGCATGGCGCGGCCCCACAGTGACGGCAGCCCGACTCAAGACCTCGGGCAGACTACCCCCTTCCTCACCGCCGCAGAAGGCTGGAAAAATAGTACAAACTGGGACCTGCAGCCGCATTGCGGGAAATGATCCCTCGGCTATCTTAGGGGACTTGAGAAACACGGTTCGCAGGGAGGACTTATCATGCGATTGCTGACAGGTTTGATGGCCGCGGTGCTCGCGCTCGCCGGCACGGCAGCACAATCCCAGGACTATCCGAACAAGCCGATCCGCATCATCGTGCCGTTTGCGCCCGGCGGCATTGTCGACACGGCAGCACGCGTGGTCGGGCAGAAGCTGCAGGAGCGTTGGGGCCAGCAGGTCATCGTGGACAATCGTCCCGGCGGCAATGCGTTCATTGGCGTGACCGCGGCGGCCAAATCGCCGGCCGACGGCTACACCTTGCTGATGGCGCATACCGGCGAATTCGCTGTCAACCCTGCGGTGTTCAAGAACGTGCCTTACGATCTCGACCGCGATTTCACCCCTATCACGCTGATCAACGACGCGCCCATGGTGTTCGTGGTCAACGCCAACACGCCGTACAAATCGATGCAGGACCTGATCGCCGCAGCCAAGGCGAAGCCCGGCACCATCGGCGTCTCCTCGCCCGGTAACGGGACCATCAATCATTTGGTGCTCGAGTGGCTCAGCCTTGAGACCGGCGCGAAGTTCCTGCACGTCCCCTACAAGGGTGGCGCACCAGCGATCACTGCCACTGCCGGCGGCGAGGTTCCCGCCGGGACCGCCGCGTTGGGCTCGGCCATGCCGCACATTCAGGCCGGCCGCGTGCGGGTCGTCGCGGTCACCACTGGCGAGCGCAGCCCGGTCAACAAGGATTGGCCGACGTTGAAGGAAAGCGGCGTGCCCAACGTGCAGTCATCGATTTGGGCCGGTCTGTTCGCGCCCAAGGGCGTGCCGCAGCCGATCATTGACAAGATTTATGGAGAGGTGGCCAAGATTCTCGAACTGCCGGACGTCAAGGCGCGCTTTGCGGCCGGTGGCGGCACCACCGGCGGGATGAAGCCCGCTGAGTTCGCGGCCAAGATCAGGCAGGAGGCGACGAGCCTCAAGCAGGTCGCCGCCAAGGCCAACGTCAAGGTGGAGTGACGCGGGCGGCGCGCGTGTGATGGGTTGACGGCCGCCCCGCCTCCGGGCGGGGCGGCTTCTTTTGGGCATGAAGCCGGCAAGCGTTGGGGGCTTGATTCGGCGCGGCAGCTGGGGTTCGGATCGCGCTTGCGCGATAAGTGGGGGCTTGCGTTGCGGATACGGTCGCAGAGCGATTTTTGGTGCGGCCTGTTGTTTGGCGCCATCGGGGTCGCGGTGATCCTGCTGGCGCGCGATTACCGCATGGGGAGTGCAGCCAGCATGGGCCCGGGCTATTTTCCCACGCTGCTCGGGTATCTCCTTGTTTTTCTCGGCCTAACGCTCACGTTGCCGTCCCTGTTCGCGGACGGAGAAAAGATCCCCCGCGTGCATCCGCGCCCGGTTCTGATCATTCTGCTCAGCATCGTGGTGTTCGGATTGATCCTCGATTACCTCGGCTTTGCGCTCTCGGTGTTCGTTCTGGCGCTGGTCGGCGCTCTTGCTGAGCCTGAGCTTCGTCCGCGGGAGTCGGTGGTCCTCGCGCTGTTCCTCGCGGCCTTTTCGGTTGTCGTCTTCCACAGCCTGCTCGGGTTGCCGCTCTCGCTCTGGCCGAATTTCTGAGCGTCGCATGGATATCCTCGGCAATCTCGCCTTCGGTTTCGGCGTCGCGATCAGCGTCAAGAACCTGATTTACTGCTTTATCGGCGTCTTTCTCGGCACGCTGATCGGTGTCCTGCCCGGTATCGGCCCGGTCGCGACCGTGGCGATGCTGCTGCCCCTCACGTTCAATCTCGACGCCGCCACCGCCATGATCATGCTGGCGGGCATCTATTACGGCGCCCAGTACGGCGGGTCGACCACGGCGATTCTCGTGAATATTCCGGGCGAGTCGTCCTCCGTCGTGACCACGCTCGACGGCTACAAGATGGCACGCCAGGGCCGCGCCGGTCCCGCCCTCGGTATCGCCGCCATCGGCTCCTTCATCGCCGGCTCCTTTGGCACCTTGATCGTGGCGCTGTTCTCGCCGTTTCTCGCCGACATCGCGCTCAAGTTTCAGCCCGCCGACTATTTTTCGCTGATGGTCTTCGGCCTGATCGGCGCAGTCGTGCTGGCGCGCGGTTCGTTGCGCAAGGCGATCGCCATGGTTGTGCTTGGGCTTCTGCTCGGCCTCATCGGCACCGACGTCAACTCCGGCGTGATGCGTTTCACCTTCGGCATCCCGGCGCTGGCGGAAGGCATCAGCTTTGTGGCGCTGGCCATGGGCATGTTCGGGATCGCCGAGGTGATCTACAACCTGGAGCAGGGTTCCAAGACCCGCCAGACTTTCAGCTCCGGGCTCGGCAGCGTTTTGCCGAGCCGCGCGGATTTCCGGCTTTGCCTGTGGTCGATCGCGCGCGGCACCGGCCTCGGCTCGGTGCTCGGTATTCTGCCCGGCGGCGGCGCGCTGTTGTCGTCGTTCGCCGCCTACACGATCGAGAAGAAGGTCGCCAAGCCCCCGCGCAATTTCGGCGACGGCGACATCCGCGGCGTCGCCGCGCCGGAATCCGCCAACAACGCCGGCGCGCAGACTTCGTTCATACCCATGCTGACGCTGGGCGTGCCGTCGAACCCGACTATGGCGCTGCTCATCGGCGCGCTCATTATCCAGGGCATCCAGCCCGGGCCGCAGGTGATGGTGCAGCGGCCGGAGCTGTTCTGGGGCATCGTCGCCTCGATGTGGATCGGCAACCTGTTCCTGCTCGCGCTGAATTTGCCGCTGATCGGACTGTGGGTTCGCCTGCTGGCGGTGCCCTACAAGTTTCTGTTCCCGGCGATCCTGGTGTTCTGCTGCATCGGGGTGTTCACCATCAGCAACAACCCGTTCGACATGTTCCAGCTCGTGCTGTTCTCCGCGCTCGGCTATGTGCTCCTGAAGCTCGGCTGCGAGCCTGCGCCGCTCATCCTGGGTCTCGTGCTCGGGCCGATGATGGAGGAATATCTGCGCCGCGCGCTTTTGATTTCGCTCGGCAATCCCTGGGTGCTGGTGAAAAGCCCGATCAGCTTTGCGTTCCTGCTCGCCTCGCTGGTGCTGCTCGCCTCGATCGCCGTCCCGCTCATCCGCGCCAAGCGTCAGGAGGTGATGTAGGCGCGGCGGCGCGGCAGCACGCGGCAACACCGGGCGCTGCGCGGCTAGCCCCGCGGCATTTTCGTGCCGCTCTACGCTCGCGCCGCCGGCCCGAGGCCGCCGGAGACTCGGCCCGGGTCGCCGGAGCCAATGCGTCAGTCGATCACCTGCACAACCTTGCGGTTCTTCGGCTCCACGAGCAGCACGCGGTTGTCAGCGTACACAAACTGATACCTCAGGAACGCCGCGCCCCAAGCTGCCGGGGCGGGCATCAGCGCCACATTCGCAGGAACCGTTGCGCCGACGGAAAGCCGCTCCTTCGTCGCCACGGGCTGCACTTTCTGCTGTGCGATGTATTCTTTGATCTTTGCACGCTGGTTCGCCGAAATTTCGACCGCCGTTTGCGCAAATGCCTGGCCGCCGGCAATTAGCGCCAGCGCGGTGATGAGCCCCGTCAATTCTCGCCTCATCGGAATCTCCTGCCTGACGATGAACGTTGTCCGACGGTAATCACGGGATGCTGAACGGCGCCTGTATGAAGACTTCAGGCGCAGTTCAACTGCGAGCGGTCGGCTCGCGCCAATTCGCGGTCCCGTTCACTTTCAGGAGCTCGCGCGTGGCCTGATCGGGTTGACCTAAGTCAAGCGGCCCAAACCGGCTTTGCTCCAGAATTCGTAACCCGAACAACGTTCCCGGAGCGGGTCATGAAGCTGCAGCGTCGCAAGTTCATCCGGCTCGCGGCGGGAGCTGTCGCGCTTGCTGTCCTGCCGTACCTGGCGCAGGCGCAGGGCTATCCCACGCGGACCGTGACTTTGGTCGTTTTTGTGCCCGCCGGCGCGATTCCCGACATCATCGCGCGCATGGTCGGCGAGTCCTTGTCGCAGCGGTTCGGCCAGCCGGTG
>FWPU01006347.1_pt1 | contig 23825 bp, 26 predicted proteins | sample 2228361 | NCBI WGS metagenome assembly FWPU01 (sample SAMEA103939777, study PRJEB20133) | metagenome
GCGGCGTCGAAGTCGGGCTCCGTGCTCCATTCGTGCGCTCCTCCACAAACGCACGGTCGTCGCACGGCGATCAGGTCCGCGCCAGGCGGGGTAGCGCGATCAGTTACGATTGAACACCGTCGGAGTGAACAACGCGGCGCTGGGATTCGAAGCGCTCACCTCCAGCACGACGGCGTCGAACAACACGGCCGTCGGCTCACTCGCCCTGCAAGTGAATACCACCGGCGGGGCAAACACGGCAGTCGGCACCGCCGCGCTCGGGAGCAACACCACCGCCTCCGGCAACACGGCAATTGGCCAGAACGCGATGGTGAGCAATACGACCGGGCCAAACAACAGCGCCGTCGGACTGGACGCGCTGTTCTCGAACACGACCGGGGCAAACAACAGCGCCGTCGGGCAGTTCGCGCTCTCCGCGAACACGACCGGGGCAAACAACAGCGCCGTCGGAAACGGCGCGCTCTTCTCGAACACGACCGGATTCAACAACGCGGCGTTGGGATTCGAAGCGCTCTTCTCGAACACGGACGCAGTCAACAACACCGCCGTCGGCGGGTGGGCCTTGCGGACGAACACCACCGGGGCGGCGAATACCGCCGTCGGCGCCGCCGCGCTCTTGAACAACACCACCGCAAACGCCAACACGGCAATCGGCGATAACGCGATGCGGGGGAACACGACCGGGTCGAACAACAGCGCCCTCGGGCAGTTCGCGCTCTCCGCGAACACGACCGGCAGCTTCAACACCGCGCTCGGCTACGAGGCGCTCGTCAACGCCACCGGGTCGGGCAACATCGCGGTCGGCGCGGAAGCCGGACTGTTGCTGACGACGGGCAGCAACAACATCTATGTGGGCAACCGCGGTGTCGACGCCGAGTCGGACACCATCCGGATCGGCACGGCTCAGACCGCGACCTTCCTCGCCGGAATCTTTGGCGCGACGTCACCGGGCGGTTCGGCCGTTTTCGTCGATTCCGAGGGACGGCTCGGGACGCTCACCTCGTCGGCGCGGTTCAAGGAAGACGTCGAGGACATCGGAGACCGGTCGAGGGCGCTGATGAAGCTGCGCCCGGTGCGCTTCCACTACACACGGGAGATCGATCCCTTTGGCCTCGAGCAGTACGGGCTCGTCGCCGAAGAGGTGGCCGAGGTCTTCCCCGAGCTCGTCGTGCGCGACGAGAGCGGGCGACCGCAGACGGTCCGCTACCACCTGCTGAGCGCGCTGCTGCTCAACGAGGTGCAGCGCCAGGCGCGGGAAAACGCGGCACAGCGGCGCGAGCTCGCAGCCCAGCGGCGGGAGAACGCCGCGCTCGCCGCACGGCTCGAGGAGCTCAGCGCACGGCTCGAACGGATCGAGTCCTCGGTTCGCCGGACGGCGCCCCAGCAGGTGGTCGCTCAGCTGCGGTAGAACGCGTCGCGCCGAGCGGCTCCCGAGATCGGCGGCGAACCTCGGCGGGAGGTGCGTCCATGCTGCGCCGGCGGCTTGTGTCGCGCCGAGCGCGCGCTGCGCCATCCGCCTCGACCCGGGCGAGGGACGGCGGCCGCCGACGATCCGGCTCGGTGCCGGGAGATACCGCGGCCCGCCCAATGCGCTGCGCCGCCTGCCGCGCGTGCGGCGGCAGTACCTGGACCGATTCGGAAACTTCGGGCTTGCCTCGGCCGCGAACGCTCGATCATGCTCCCACGATCGCGTCCCGGAAACGGGCCAACACGGGAGGAAGTCCGATGAGGCCTCGACGGAGTTTGGTCGCCTCCCTCGCAACGATCGTCATCGTCGGGTCGGCGGTCGTGCCCGAATCTCTCGCCGCGCCGCAGGGCAACGCCAAGGTCGGCAAGCAGGCGTTGCGCGGCAACAAGGGTAACGACAACAACGCGGTCGGTGTCAACGCGATGGACCCGAACTCCGTCTGCACGGGCGCCGGGGTGCCCAACGCCTGCTGCAAGGGCCCGGGGCGGGGCAAGTGCGGCAACGAAGGTAGCGGCAACACGGCGGTCGGGCGCTCCGCGCTCGCCGAGAACACGACGGGGACGCCGAACACGGCGGTCGGGTTTCGGGCGTTGTCGTCCAATACGAATGGCAAGCAGAACACGGCGGTCGGTGCGCACGCGCTCGAAGCCAACACGAGCGGCGGAGACAACGTGGCGCTCGGGTTCACTGCGCTCGCGGCGAACACCTCGTTGAACAACACGGCGGTCGGCTCGTTCGCCCTAGGGGACAACACCACCGGCTTTTCGAACACCGCCGTTGGCACCGGCGCGCTCCGGACGAACACCACTGCTTCCCGCAACACGGCAATCGGCGAGACCGCGATGAGGTCGAACACGACCGGGGAGCTAAACGTCGCCGTGGGGGGACAGGCGCTGTTTTCCAACTAAAGTGGCTCCTTCAACACCGCGCTCGGCACGGATGCGCTTTCTCACGCCGAGGGCTCGAGCAACACCGCGATCGGCGCGTTCGCCGGATCCGATCTGAGCACCGGCAGCAACAACATCTACATCGGCCACGGCGGTGCTAGCTCGGAGTCGAACGCCATCCGGATCGGCACGGCTCAGACCGCGACCTTCGTCGCCGGAATCTTTGGCGCGACGTCACCGGGCGGTTCGGCCGTCTTCGTCGATTCCGAGGGACGGCTCGGGACGCTCACCTCGTCGGCGCGGTTCAAGGAAGACGTCGCGGACATCGGAGACCGGTCGAGCGCGCTGATGAAGCTGCGCCCGGTGCGCTTCCACTACATGCGGAAGATCGATCCCTCCGGCCTCGAGCAGTACAGGCTCATCGCCGAGGAGGTGGCGGAGGTCTACCCCGAGCTGGTCGTGCGCGATGAGACGGGCGGCCGCAGACGGTCCGCTACCACCTGCTGAGCGCGCTGCTGCTCAACGAGGTGCAGCGCCAGGCGCGGGAAAACGCGGCACAGCGCTGCGAGCTTGCAGCCCAGCGGCGCGAGAACGCCGCGCTCGCCGCACGGCTCGAGGAACTCGGCGCGCGGCTCGAACGGATCGAGTCCTCGGGTTCCCGGACGGCGCCGCAGCAGGTGGCCGCTCGGTTGCCATAGATCGCGAGGCGTCGAGGCGCACCGAGATTCGCGGCGTACCTCGTTGAGTAGGTGCGTCCATGCTGTACCGTCGAGGCGAACGGCGCAGCGTGGGCTCGGCGCGACGGCCGTCCGAGCTCCTGCGCCCAGCACGCGCTCCGATCTCGAGCGGACACGACGCGACGCTCGGGACGAGCCCAGAGGTGAGGAGGACGATGGTCAAGCTGAGCAACGCGATCGAGCCCACGACGCGCGCGTTCCTCGAGTCGATCAACGCGCAGAAGGGACCGGCGCTCTACGAGCTTCCCGTCGAGGAGGGCCGCGCCATCTTCGCGAAGCTGCAGGACGTGCCGGTCACCAAGCTGCCGGTCGACATCGAGGAGCGAGCGGTCCCGGGCAGCCCGACGGGCGAGGTGCCGATCCGCACCGTGCGTCCGAAGGGCGCGAGCAAGCTCGGAACGGTGATCTACACGCACGGCGCCGGCTGGGTGTTCGGGGACAAGGACGTCTACGATCGCCTCGTGCGCGACCTCGCGCACGCCGCGAAGGCGGCGATGGTGTTCGTCGACTACACGCGCTCCCCGAGGCGCGGTACCCGACGGCGATCGAGCAGGTGTACGCGGTCGCGAAGCACGTCGCGGAGAACGGCGCGAAGATGAACCTCGACGTCTCGAAGCTCGCGGCCGCGGGCGACAGCGTCGGCGGCAACATGACCGCGGTGCTCACGATGCTCGCGAAGCAGCGCGGCGGCCCGAAGATCGGCTACCAGGTGCTGTTCTACCCGGTCACCGACGCGCGCTTCGACACGCCGTCGTACCAGCAGTACGCGTCGCACCACTTCCTCACCATCGAGGCGATAAAGTGGTTCTGGGACCAGTACCTGCCGGATACCGCGAAGCGCGGCGAGCCGACGGCGTCGCCGCTTCGCGCAACGATCGACCAGCTTTGTGGCCTGCCGCCGGCGCTGGTGATCAACGCCGAGCTCGACGTGCTGCGTGACGAGGGCGAGGCGTACGCCCACCGCCTGATCGAGGCCGGCGTCCCCGTGACCGCCGTGCGCTTCCACGGCACGATCCACGACTTCGTCATGCTGAATGCGCTCAGCGAGACGCCGGCGGCGCGTGGCGCGATCGCGCTCGCGGGCGACCGGTTGCGGCACTTCTTCGCGAGCTGAGCGTCGCTCGCGCTCTCGCACGCCCGCGCGACGCGCCTGCAGGCGTCGCGCGGGCGTCCGGGAGCACCGCGGAATCGAGCGACGGCGACGAGCTCGTGCGCAAGGTCACGCTGGGCAACGCCGCGGTCGGGTTCGAGGTCGGCTTCCTGCTCTACGGCACGCGACACCGGGTGCTCGAGAACCGCTCGCTCGGCAACGGGGAGGGCGGCTTCGCGTTCCTCGCGACCGACAGCCTGTGCGTCGAAACCTCGCGTTCGGCAACGCGGGCCTCGACTTCGCGGGCCCCGACGACGTCTGCGTGACCAACCGCTTCCGCGACGACGTCTTCGGCACGAGGACGCCCGCCTGCGTCCGCTGACGAGCCGGGTCGCGGCGCGCTTGACTGCCGCGGCGCGACCGCCGAACGTCGCGGCGATGCTGCGCCTTCCGCTCCTTCGGCCTCGCCTGCTCCTCGCCGCGCTCGCGCTGCTCGCAGCCACGGCGTCGCGTACGACGCCCGCGGTTGCGACCACGGCCACGATCGGACCGGATGGCAACGTCACGATCGACGGTGCGCCGTTCTTCCCGATCGGCATCTACCACGTGTCGTGGATCGGCAACCGGCAGGGCGCGAAGGCGGTGCCCGACCTGCACCTCGCCGCCGACGCGGGCTTCAACCTCTTCCACGCGACCGTCGACGCGCGCGACGACATGCAGGACCTGCTCGACGCGGCGGCGGCGCGCGGCGTGTACGTGATCGGCGAGATCCCCTGGCCCGCGCACGGCCCCGACGACTTCGTGAACGCGTGGAAGGATCACCCGGCGATCGTCGGCTGGCTCGTCGCCGACGACTTCAACTCGCCGTACGCTGGTCCCTCGTACAACTACCCGCCCGCGGAGGTCGCGGCGCGCACCGCGCACCTCTACGCGATCGACCCGCAGTACCTGAGCTACGCGACTGCTGGAACAGCGAGAACGCCTCGTCGAGCTTGACGAGCTCGGAGTAGGCGCGGGCGAGGCCCTGCGCCGCGTCGACCACGCCGGCGCTGATCTGCGAGGCGAGCAGCGTCCGGTTGTCCGCGCTCTGCTCGACGGTCGCCTGCTGCACCGCGACCTGCCCCTTGGCGAGGTTGTTCTCGATCGGGAACGAGAAGGTGATCGTCGCCTGCGCCGCGAGCCCGTTGATCTCGGCCTCTCCCGGGATGAGCTGGCGCGCCGTGCGCCCCTCGTTCTCGGTGAGCCCGCCGAGCCCGGCCGCGACCTGCAGGTCGAGCTTCGGCAGGAGCTGGTTCTGCGCCGCGACGAGCAGGATGCGGTTCGACTCGACCTGCTTCTCCGCGGCACGGAGGTCGTCGCGTCGCTCGAGGGCGAGCGTGACCAGGCGCTGGATCGTCTCGCGGTCGAAGCTCGGCACCGTGCTCCGCGTCGGCAGATTCTGCGAGGCGCGCGGCGCGTTCGCGACCTGGTCGTTCGGCAGGCCGATCAGCACGGCGAGGCTCTGCGCCGCCTGGGTCAGCGCCTGCTCGCTCGCGATCTGCGACGCGACTGCCTGCTGGAGGCTCGCACGCGCCTGGGTGATCTGCGCGGCCGGCTGAATCGCGCCCTTCACCAGGTCCTCGGTCATCGAGACCAGCTCGCGGTAGCGGTTCTCCACTTGCACGTCGATCGCGAGTTGCTCCTCCGCGGCCTTGAGCGCCCAGTACGCCTGGATCACCGCGAGGAGCTGCGTCGCGGTGACGAAGCGGAGCTCGTACTCCTCGGCCTCGAGCTGAACCATCGCCGAGCGCTCGGCCGCGGTGACCACGTCGGTGCCGAGCCCCTGCAGCAGCGGGATCGTGACCGACAGCCCGACGATCGTCTGGGTGTACTCGATGTCGCCCGAAGGCTGCTGCTCCGCCTCGGCGAGCGGCCCGACGGTGATGCCGTTGCGCAGGAGCTTCGAGACGCCCGCCTGGTAGCTGACCGACTCCTGGCGGTCGGCCTTGCCGTAGGTGCCCTCGAGCAGCGCCGAGATCGTGTAGTCGAAGGCGCCGTTCGCCTGCTAAACGAGGCCCTTGTTGATCGCCACCTGCGACGCCTGGATGCGGATCTGCGGGTTGCGCTCGAGCGCCGCGCGGATCGCGTCGGCGAGCGAGATGCGCGGGGCGTCGAAGGGCGGAAGGGTGGTCAGCTTGACGCCGTCCGCCGCGCGATTCTCGGCCGGATCCGGCGCCGGCGCCGCGTGCGCAGCGCACACGAGCACGGCCAGCGAGGCCGCGACGGACGCCCCGATGATCGTCCACCGTTTCCGCGCACGTCTCCGCATCCGCTGTCCCTGCGACGCTTGGGCGGGCTGCGCGCACACGTGTTGCGCACGCCCCTGTACGCATCTATCGGCGGTGCCGCCCGGCGCCTCAGTCAGTCGCCCGGCGCCGGGGCGGGCAGGGAGGCGAGCTCGGCGCTCGCCGCGGCGTTTCCGGGGTCGAGCGCCACGAGCTGCTCGAGGAGCGTGCGCGCGTCGTCGTCCCAGCCGCGCCAGCGTGCGATCCGCGCCCGGCGGTGCAGGGCGCGGAGCTGGTTCGCGGTCGCGATCCCGGCGTTGCGCCGCGCCCGTGCGGCGGCGTCCGGCTCGCCGGCGCCGTCGTGCGCCGTCGCGAGCTGCAGCCAGCTGTCGGCCCAGGCGGGGTGAAGCTCGCGCAGGTAGCGGCCGAGCACCTCGACGGCGCGCGCGTGGCGCCCGGTCGCGACGTAGAGCTCGCCCGCGGTCTGCCAGAGCGTCGGATCGTACTCGACGTACGGCGAGGCGAGGAGGCGCTCGAGCTCGGCGACCGCGTCCTCGTCGCGCCCGAGCGCGCGCAGCACGCGCAGGCGGATCTCGCGCGCCCGGACCTCGTCCGGGGCGCGCGCGAGCGCCGCGTCGAGGTCGGCGAGCGCCGCCGCGTGCTGCTCCGCCTCCTGGCGCAGCTCCGCGCGAACGAGCAGCGGCTCGATCGCGCCGGGCGCGAGCGCGACCGCCTCGTCGATCGTCGCGAGCTGGCTCGCGAGGTCGAGCGTGCCGTCCCGGTCGAAGGCGCGCGCGACGAGCAGAGCCGTCGTCATGCTGTGCCCCGAGCGGCCGAGCTTCGTCGCCTCCCCGAGGACCGCGGTCGCCACCGTCAAGTCGTGGCGGGCGCGCAGGTAGGAGAGCGCGAGCGCGCCCGTCTGCTCGCCGTCGAGCGGCTCGCCGAGCGCGCGCAGCAGCGGCAGGACGCCGAGCGGGAAGCGGGCGAACGCGAGCCAGTTCGGCCCGAGCGTGTCCTCGCCCTGCATCGCGCCGAGCAGCCAGGGCGTGGCGAGCTCGATGTGCAGGTTGTCGTCGCGGTTGACGAGCGGCGCCTGGCCGACGAGCACGTCGATGTCCGCCGGGGCGAGGCGGAGGAGGCTCCACACGTCGGTCGTCGAGAAGTTGCCGACGCGCCGCAGGTCGTCTCGCACCGCCGGCGTGAGATCCTCCCAGCGCGGCAGGTCGGCGCGCGACAGTGGACGGAGCGTGGCGAGCAGCAGCAGGTCCGGCTCCTCGTCGCCGTGCGCGAAGCCATAGACGTAGGGAAACTCGCTCCGCACCGCGGCGAGGATCGAGTACAGGTCCTCGGGCGGCATCGCGTAGAGCTGCACCCACTGGAGGAGCCGGCCGTCGGGGCGGAGCGCCGCGCGGGCCGTCGCGAAGAACTCGCGCGTGAACAGGTTCGAGACGCCGCTCATCCACGGGTTCGACGGCTCGGAGATCACCACGTCGTACGTCCCCGGGTGCGCGCCGAGATGCGCGCGCCCGTCGTCGAGGTGCACGTGCACGCGCGGGTCGTCGAGCGGGCGCCCGTTGACGTGGCGAAAGAAGCGCTCCGCTTCGAGGATCGCGGGCTCGATCTCGATCACGTCGAGCCGCTCGACGGGATGGCGCGCGACCGCGCCCGCCGTGACGCCCGACGCGTAGCCGATCACCGAGACACGCCGCGCCGGCGGGCCGAACAGCATCGGCACCTCGCCCAGCAGCACCTGCGTCGACATGTCGCCGCGGGTCGAGGCGTCGGCCTTGCCGTTGACGCGCAGCTCGATGCCGCCCTCCTCGCGGTGCACCGAGACGGTGCTGCTTATGCCGTCGCGGTAGTACAGCACCTCGTTCTGCGGGACGCCGTCGAGCGGCAGGTCGACGATGCCGAAGTCGAGCACTAGCTCGGGGCCGCGAAACGCGCCGCTGGTGAGCGCGGTCGAGTCGAACGGGATCGGCACGAAGAGCAGCGCGAGGGCCGCTGCGAGCGGAGCCGCCGCGAGCGCGCGGATGCGCGGTGTCGCCGCGACGGCGGTGAGCAGGACGACGCCCGCGGCCGCGAGGTTCACGCCCGAGGCGAGCGCCAGCGTGTCGCGCAGGCCGAGCGTCGGGACGAGCACGAAGCCCGCGGCGAACGCGCCGGCCGCGGAGCCGAGCGTGTTTGCGAAGTAGACCCGTCCGACCGCGGGGCCGGCCATCGCCGGCGACTCGGCGACGAGCCGCGCGAGCAGCGGGAAGAGCGCGCCCAGGACGAGCGTCGCGGGGAGCTGCACGACGACGCAGAGCAGCACCTGCAGCAGCACGAGCCGTGTGCCGAGCGGGCCCGTGCGACGGAGCAGCTCGAGGAACGCCTCGGGCAGCGCCGGCAGCGCGAGCGTCACGCCGAGCGAGAAGACGCCGAGCAGGCAGAGGCCGAGCGCGAGCGCAGCGCCGGGGTTCGCGAGCCGGTCGACCAGGCGACGCACCGCGAGGCTGCCGAGCGCGATGCCCGCGAGGAACGCGCCGAGCATCGCCGAGAAGGCGTAGATCGACGAGCCCAGCACGAGCGCGAGCGCGCGCGTCCAGCACACCTCGAAGACCAGCGCCGTGAAGCCGACCGACGCGTAGACCGCGAGCAGGAGGCGCGGGCGGCGCGCGGCGGGGTCGGACGCGCGGCGCGGTGCCGGGTCCGCCGCCGGCTCGGCCGGGAGCGGCGCCGCCTCCGGGTCCTCGCGCCGTGCGAGCGTCGCGAGCGCGAGCACGCCGACCGATGCGTCGAGCAGCGCGCCGAAGACGTTCGAGCGCCAGAGGCCGAGCAGCGGGAAGAGGATGAACGCCGTCGCGAAGACGCCCGCGACCGCGCCGAGCGTGTTGACGCCGTACAGCACCGCGGTGAGCCGCCCGATCCGCGGGTCGCGCCGCGCGAGCGCCGCGACCAGGATCGGCAGCGTCGCGCCCATGAGGATCGTCGGCAGGAGGAGGACGAGGAGCGCCATGAGGAAGCGCGCGAAGAACAGCGGCCAGAAGCCGAGCCCCGGAAGCCACGCTCCGGCGACCTGCGGGAGCGCGGCGAGCAGGAAGGGGACCGCGAGCGCGAACGCCGCGATCGCGATCTCGATCCACGCGTAGGCTCGGACGCCGCTCTTGATCCGCTGCGCGACGCGACCTCCGGCGAGCCCCCCGAGCCCGAGGCCGAGCATGTAGGCGACGAGGATCGTGCTCGCGGCGAGCGTCGTCGAGCCGAAGACCAGGCGGAGCTGCCGCGTCCAGACGACCTCCAGGACGAGGCTTCCGAGGCCGGAGAAGAAGAAGCAGACGGCGAGGGGGACGAGCGCGAGCGGGGGCACCGCGCGAACGCTACCACCTGCGCGCGTCGCCGTTCGAGGGGGAATCCGCCGCTCCGGGCGGAGCCGCCTGTTCGAGCTTGAGCCAGCGCAGGGCGAAGATCACGCCGATCGCGGCCGCCGGCAGGAGCAGCGGACGCAGCGAGTGGAACGCCGCCCCGAGGAGCGCCGCGTGCTCCTCGAAGACCACCGGGCCGAGCGACCAGACGCCGCCCCAGACGACCGCGCCGAGGAGGTTCCAGGCGAAGAAGCTCGCGACCGGCATGTCGAGCGAGCCCGCGACGATCCCGGCGAGCTGGCGCGTGCCGTCGACGAAGCGCCCGAACGCGACGAGGACGCCGCCGCGCTTCTCGAAGAGCCGCTGCATCCTCTCGAGGCGCGCTCCCGCGCCGATCCGGTCGAGGATGCGCCGGCCGCCCGAGCGCCCGAGCCAGTAGCCGGCGAGGTTGCCCCCGGCCGACGCGAGCACCGCCGTCGCGAGCACGAGCGCGACCGACAGCTCGCCGCGTCCGGCGAGCAGCGCCGCGGCGATGAGCAGCGTCTGCCCGGGAGCCGGGATCCCCATGCCCTCGACGAACACGGCGACGAAGACCGCCGCGTAGCCGTAGCGGTCGAGGAGCGGCTGCACGGCGGAGAGGTGCTGCGCGAGGTCGTGCACGGTCCGGTCGATACGTGGCGTGGAGCCGCGAGTCCAACGCGGACGCCACGCCGCGGCGCATGCGGCGGAGCACGCGCCGCGGCGCCCGGCGCGGCTGGACACGTTTGCGCCTCCGACGTACGACCGCGGGCAAGCGCTGGCTCACGGAGGCCCACGATGAGGATCGAGCACCTTCCCGCTTCCGCGACGCCCACCGAGGTTGCGGCAGTCCTCGCGCGCGACGGCGTCGCCGTGGTCGACACGCTCGTCCCGCCGGAGACGATGGACCGCGCGCGCGAGGAGCTCGCGCCCTGGCTCGAGGCGACGCCCTACGGGCCCGACGACTTCGCGGGACGGCGCACGCGCCGCACCGGCGCGCTCGTCGCGCGCTCGGCGACGTGCCGCGAGCTCGTCATGCACCCGCTCGTCCTCGACACGACGCGCGAGGTGCTCAAGGGATCGACGAGCTTCCAGCTCCACTTGACGCAGGTGATCGCGATCGGTCCCGGCGAGAGCGCGCAGATGATCCACCGCGACCAGTGGGCGTTCGACTTCTTCCCCTTTCCGCGCGGCTACGAGGTGCAGTGCAACACCATCTGGGCGATGACCGACTTCACCGAGCAGAACGGCGCGACGCGCGTGATCCCGGGGAGCAACCACGACGAGGACGGCCGCAGCTTCACCGAGGCGGACACGATCCCGGCCGAGATGAAGAAGGGCTCCGTGCTGCTCTACACGGGCGCGCTCTACCACGGCGGCGGCGCGAACCGCTCGAACGAGACGCGCTACGGCGTCAACATCACCTACAACCGCTCCTGGCTCCGCCAGGAGGAGAACCAGTACCTCTCGGTGCCGCTCGAGATCGCGCGAACGCTGCCGGTCGAGCTGCTCCGCCTGATGGGCTACGCGCGCGGCGCGTACGCGCTCGGCTACATCGACGACGTGCGCGACCCGATCGAGGCGGTGCGGCCGGACGCGAGCGGCACGGGCTTCGGCGACCTCACCGAGGCGGCGCACCGAATGCGCGAGGCCATCGCCGAGCGGCGCTGAGCGTCCCGCGCGCGGCTCCTTGACTCGGGTCCGCGGGCGGCGCAGGAAGCTCCGCCTGTGCGCAAGGCGGACCGGCTGTTCGAGATCATCCAGATCCTCCGCCGGCGCCGCGTCGTGAAGGCGCGCGAGCTCGCGGAGCGGCTCGAGGTGAGCGAGCGGACGATCTACCGCGACGTGCAGGCGCTGATCGCGAGCCGCGTGCCGATCGACGGCGAGGCGGGCGTCGGCTACTCGCTGCGCAAGGGCTACGACCTCCCGCCGCTCATGTTCCGCCCCGAGGAGATCGAGGCGCTGGTCTTCGGGGCGCGCATCGTCAAGAGCTGGGGCGACTCGGAGATGGCCCGCGCCGCCGACACCGCGCTCGAGCGCATCGCGCCGGCGCTCCCCGAGTACCTCCGTCACCTGCTCGCGGACACCGTGCTGTGGGCGCCCGTCTCCCGGCAGCGAGCGCCGCTCGCCTTCGACCTGGCCAGGCTCCGGGCCGCGATCCGCGAGCGCACGAAGCTCCGCTTCCGCTACCGCGACGAGCACGGCGCCCAGACGACGCGCACCGTCCGGCCGCTCCTCCTCTGCTTCTACGGCCCGGTCTGGCTCGCCGGCGCGTGGTGCGAGCTGCGCTCGGACTTTCGCTTCTTCCGCCTCGACCGGATGAGCGAGGTCGAGTTCCTGCCCGACCGCTTCCCGGCCGACCCCGGGCTCTCCGCCGAGGCGCTGCTGCGCCGCCTCTCCCCGGGCGAAGCTTCGGCGAATCCCTCCTGACACGACGCTGTCAGGAGGGGGGCGCTATCGCCGCCGCGAAAGGAGCGACGGCGATGAGGAACGAGACGGCAGCGACCGGGACGGAGCTTCGGGCGGCCACCGTGCGGATGCTGGTGCATCCGGCGACCGGCGACCGCCTGGTGATCCTCGAGGACTCGGCGGCGACCGGCGGCGCGTTCTTTCGCTTCGAGGTCCTGACCCGCGGCCCGCGCCCCGTCGGCGAGCCGCCCGCCGACCACGTGCACCCCGATCAGGACGAGCGGGTCGAGGTGCTCGCCGGGACGCTGCGCTGCCGGATCGCGGGCACCGTCTATGTCCTGCGCCCGGGCGACGCGATCCAGATCCCGAAGGGCACGCCCCACGCGGTGTGGAGCACGGGCCCGGGCGAGACGCGCGCGATCGGCGAGTTCCGCCCGGCGCACGACGTTCAGGCGCGGCTCGAGGGATACTTCCGCGGCGCGGGGGCAAGTCGGTGGGGCGCCGTGGCGTGAGCGGGCGGGGCGGAATTCGTGCCGGAGCCGCACGCCGGTGCTGCGCCGCCGCTTGCCCCGCAGCGCGCGCCGGACGATGCTCCGCGTGGCATGGAGGCCGTCGATCCCCTGGGCATGACGGCGCTCGAGCAGGCCGAGGCGATCCGCACGGGCGCGCTCGGCAGCGTCGGGCTGACGCGCTTCTACCTCGGGCGGATCGCGCAGCTCGACCGCGAGCTCTCGTCGTTCGTCACGACGCTGCCGCGGCGGGCGCTGCGCACCGCGGCGCAGTCCGACGCGCGCCGCGCGCGCCGCGAGCCGCTGCCCACGTTCCACGGCGTGCCGAGCGCGATCAAGGACATCGACATGGTGCGCGGCGCGTTCGTCCGCGCCGGCTCGCGCGCGATGCGCTGGATGGTCGCGCCGATCGACGGCGAATCCGTGCGGCGCATCAAGGCCGGCGGCTGCGTCGTGCTCGGCAAGACCTCGACGAGCGAGCTCGCGATCATGCCGGTCACCGAGCCCGAGATCCACCCGCCGACCCGCAACCCGTGGAACCTCGAGCACACCTCCGGCGGGTCGAGCGGCGGCTCCGCGGCGGCGGTCGCGGCGCGGCTCCTGCCGCTCGCGCACGCGTCCGACGGCGCGGGCTCGATCCGCATCCCGGCCGCGTTCTGCGGCCTGTTCGGCTTCAAGCCGTCGCGCGGCCTGCTGCCGAACTTCTACGCGGCGTCCGACCCGTTCGGGCTCTCCGCGACCGGCTGCGTGAGCCACTCGATCGCCGACACGGCCGCGATGCTCGACGTGCTGCGCAACGCACCGTTCGCGCTCGCGGACGGCGCCGGCGACGCGAGCCTCGTGCGGCGGAGCGCGCTGCCGCCCGGCTCGCTGCGCGTCCGGCTCGCTGCGCGTCCGGCTCGCTGCGCGTCCGGCTCGTGCTCGAGTCGCCGCTCGTCGCGGTCGACCCCGAGGTGCGCGACGCCGTGCTGCGCGTCGCGGCAGCGCTCGAGGCCTTGGGCCACCGGGTCGAGCCCGGGCCGTCGCTCGCGGTCGGCGCGGGCGAGGAGTTCATCCCGCTCATGGCGCGCACCGCGCCGCGGGTCGGCGCGTTTCGCGACCTCGACGGCCCGCGCGCCTTCGCCGCGGCGAGCGTGCTCGGCGCCTTCACCGCGCCGTTCAACTGCTCGCGCCAGCCCGCCGCCTCGGTCCCGGCGGGCCTGTCGTAGGAGGGCCTGCCCATCGGCGCCCAGCTCGTCGGCCCGCGCGACGGCGACGTGCGCGTGCTCCAGGTCGCGCGGCAGCTCGAGGAGGAGCTGCCGTGGCGCGATCGGCTGCCGCCGTTGGTCGCGGGCGGCGAGGGCGCGCGCTAGGCGTAACCTCGAGCCTGGTCGGGAGTGGAATCCGGAAGGTCCGGCGGCCCACCCTTTTCCACCTGGGCGATCAGGTCACGCGCCGCTCGGTGCCAGCCCTCGAGCGTCCCGCTCGTTAGATCGAGCTCCGCAATATCGATGCGAATCACGTCGCGTGAATTGGAGCCCGCGCGCAGCACGAACGACCGCCGATCGGCGAGGTTGCCGCGGGGCAAGACCAGCACGGCGCGCCTGGCGCCCGTGAGCCAGCAGTACGTGGTCATCTGGTGAAGGCTGGCCGCAGAGATCTGGCGCTTGTACTTCGCGTCCACGACGACCGCCTCGTTGCGAACGTTCGGCAGGAACAGATCGAGCTCCATCGAGGTGTGGCGCTCGATTGCGGCCCCGTCGGATTGCCGAAAGATGTACACAGGACGCTTCGCTTCGCATTCCAGATCGGAGTCGCGGAAGGCGCGAACGACGCTGTCTTCGAACAGCCGCGCGAGATCCACCAGAAAGCACGGCCCTGAGACGGTCGTTCCGCCCGACAGCCCAGCGCTTCGAATGACGATCCGAGCGAGCGCCACGCTCGCTTCAAAGGCTTGCTCGATCCGAGACAGCGACCTCTTGCCGGACAGAAGGTCGCGATCGACGAGCGGCGGAACATCGGCGAGCAAGGCGGCGAGCGGCGGAAGCGCGGCTCCCGCCGCCGCGCGAAGCTCCGGATCTCTCGCAATCGCCGAGAGCGCTGCCGAGAGCAAGCAGTTGAGCGGCGTCTGCGGAAGCCGGGCGAAGACGATGCACGGCGTTCGGGCAACGTTCCCTCCCATGCGAACCATCGCGGCGAAGTCGATTCGGCCGCGGACCAGGGCAGCGCAAACGTGCTGGCGCTGGTAGCCGCGCAGCAATCCGGACGACGCCGGTTCCGGGCGGGCCGTACAGCACGACGTTGCGCGGTATTGGTGGCTCGGGAGACGGACCGAGGTCGGGTCGCAGGCGACTGTGGAGCTGGTCGAAGACGTCCTCCGGGATCTCGTCGCGAAGGGCGTTCCAGCGGGTGGCGTCCCACGTGCGAGGAGGGGCGACCGGGGTGCCCTCAACCCTGACCATCGCCTGAGAATTTTGATATGCGGTGATGTCCCAGGTGGGGCGTGCCTTCTCGAGTCTTTCTCGGCCGGCACTCGTGATGGTCCACTCGCCCGTCCCCGTGTTCTCCGCCGAACCCTCTTTGCCTAGATTCGAGAGCGCCCACGACGCTCTGAACTCCCAAACCGGATACCTACCGGGCATGACCCGAAAGTCGCCCGGTAGCAGCTTGTCACCGATTGCCTTTTCGAGATTTTTCAGGATGTCGGCCCGCGCCGTGTAACCATCCGCCATGACGGCGAGGAGCGGCACCTCATAGCCGCGAAACGCCGTAACGGTGACCGGTTCGGTGACGACGCCGGAGCGCGCGGGCGCATCCGCTTCGGGGATTTCCAGGTCGATGCGGATGGGATCAGATGCATGCCGGGCGGCATAGGCACGACCGAGCTCTGTGAGCTCCCAGTAGCCGTACTCGCCTGCAACCAACCCGTGGACGCGGAGGTCGTTGCGAGCCCAGCCGTATCTGCCCTTCGTCTCCAGGTAATCCAGTTGCCTCTCGTTGAGCTGATCACGGAGGATCTCACGAAGCTTCTGGTGCACGTCGCGCCTTCGCGCGCGACCGCCCAGCATCTCGATAGCGCGGACGATTGGAACGAAGAAGGCGCGATGCGCCTTCGTCCTAGTTTCGAGCGCCGCTTCGATTTGTTGCAGCTCCGACTCCGACATGCGGCCGATCATCGCGGATCGAACCGGCGCGATCCAGGCGCAAGAGCCTGCCGTGGCCAGTGTGCACCCACCTCACCTCCCGACCGGCGCGTAGCTCGGGCAGCTCGAGACGGTGCTCAGGCTGCCGTCCGCAAGGAAGACCGGGACGTAGCAGCCCGCCTGGTAGCGGCCCTTGGCGGCGTCGAAGTACGTGACGAGGTAGCCGACGTCGTCGCGGTCGCGCCGCCGCGGAGCCCGCACGCTACCTGGTCGAGGACTTCCATCGGCGCGCGACGGGCGTCGGGGGGCGCAGCGCCTCGTCGCGTTCCAGGGCGAGCCGTTCTTCGTCGCCGACGACGGCGTGCACGGCCGCGAGCTTGTGGGCGCTCCCGCTCGGCGACGCCGAGCCGGAGCCCGGCGCAGCCGGCTAGCCCGCGGCGCGCAAGCGTCGTACGGGACGATCGAGCGCCAGCCTTTCGTGCGCCTTGCGCACCGCCCCGTCGATCCTCTTCATACGAGCCCATGCAGAGCCTCCTCATCGCGAACCGCGGCGAGATCGCGGTGCGGATCATCCAGGCCGCGTCCGAGCTCGGCGTGCCGACGGTCGCCGTGTTCTCCGAGGAGGACGCCGACGCGCTGCACGTGCGGCGGGCGGACCGCGCGCAGCCGCTCGGCAAGCGCGGTCCCGCCGCCTACCTCGACGCCGAGCGGCTGATCGACGCGGCGCGGGCGGCCGGCTGCGACGCGCTGCACCCGGGCTACGGCTTCCTCGCCGAGAGCGCCGACCTCGCGCGGCGCTGCGCCGAGGCGGGGATCGTCTTCGTGGGGCCGCGGCCCGAGACGCTCGAGGCCTTCGGCGACAAGACGCGCGCCCGCGACCTCGCCATGCGCTGCGGCGTGCCGGTCCTGCGCGGCTCCGGCGGGCCGGTGTCGCTCGAGGAGGCGGAGGCGTTCCTCGCGGACCTCGGCCGAGGTGGCGCGCTCGTGCTGAAGGCGGTCGCCGGCGGCGGCGGGCGCGGCATGCGCGTCGTCCGCTCGGCGGCGGAGCTGCGCGAGGCCTACGAGCGCTGCCGCTCGGAGGCGCGCGCCGCGTTCGGCCGCGACGAGGTCTACGTCGAGGAGCTCCTGCCGGGCGCGCGGCACGTCGAGATCCAGGTCCTCGGCGACCGGGGCGGCACGGTGGTCGCGCTCGGCGAGCGCGAGTGCAGCATCCAGCGGCGGAACCAGAAGATCGTCGAGATCGCGCCCTGCCCGAGCCTCTCCGCGCGGCTCCGCGCGCGCCTCGTCGAGGAAGCGCTGCGCATGGCGAAGGCGGTGCAGTACGAGAGCCTCGGGACGTTCGAGTTCCTGCTCGAGGCGGAGCGGGCTGGCGAGGACGAGGCGGTCTACGCCTTCCTCGAGGTGAACCCCCGCCTGCAGGTCGAGCACACGGTCACCGAGGAGGTGCTCGGCCTCGACCTCGTCCGCCTGCAGCTCCAGGTTGCGGGCGGCGCGCGGCTCGCCGAGCTCGGCCTCGAGCAGAACCGGGTGCCGGCGCCGCGCGGCCACGCCATCGAGCTTCGCGTCAATACAGAGATCATGCGGCCCGACGGCACGACCCATCCGGCGGTCGGGACGATCCGCCGGCTCGCGCTGCCCTCGGGGCGCGGCGTTCGGGTCGACACCGCCGCCACGGTCGGCACGCAGGTCGACGCGAGCTTCGACTCGCTCCTCCTGAAGCTCGTCTGCCACGCGAGCTCGGCCGACTTCGCCGACGCCGTGGCGTGCGCGCGCCGCGCGCTCGCCGAGCTCGAGGTCGAGGGCGTCGCGACCAACCTGCCGCTCCTGCGCCGCCTGGTCGCGCACCCGGACTTCGTCGCGAACCGGATCCACACGCGCTTCGTCGACGAGCACGTCGCCGAGCTCACAGGCGACGCGAGCGACGAAGCAGACCGAGCCACGCAGGCCGCCGCGGCGGCCATCGCGAGCCGGGCGCTCGCCGGGGCGCGGATCGACGCCGCCGACCCGCTCGCCGTGCTCGCCTACGGCAAGGGCGAGCTTGCGAGCGTCGCGCCGCCCGCGGCCGAGGCGGTTGCGCCCGCCGCTACCGAGGAAGTCGACGTGCCGGAGGGCCTCGTCGCGGTGCGCGCGCCGCTCCAGGGAACGATCGTCGCGCTCGAGGCGCGGGAGGGCGAGGCGGTCGGCGAGGGGCAAGCGCTCCTCGTGATGAGCGCGATGAAGATGGAGCACGTGGTCCAGGCGCCCGTCGGCGCGATCGTCACGCGGCTCGTCGCCGGCGTCGGCGACACCGTGCCCGCCGGTGCCGTGCTGGTGCTCCTCGAGCCCGCCGACGTGGCGCTCGAGCGTGCGGAGGGCGGCGCGGCGCACGCCCCGGACTTCATCCGGCCCGACCTCGCCGAGGTGCTCGAGCGTCACGCGGCGAAGTTCGACGAGTCGCGTCCCGACGCGGTCGCCCGGCGGCGCAAGACCGGCCAGCGCACGGCGCGCGAGAACGTCGCCGACCTCTGCGATCCCGGGTCGTTCGTCGAGTACGGCTCGCTGGTCATCGCGGCGCAGCGCCAGCGCCGCTCGCTCGAGGACCTGATCGCGCGCACGCCGGCGGACGGGCTCGTCGCCGGCATCGGGCAGGTGAACCGCGAGCTCTTCGGCCCCGAGCGCGCGCGCTGCGTGGTCCTGGCCTACGACTACACCGTGCTCGCCGGCACGCAGGGCATGCAGAACCACAAGAAGAAGGACCGCATGTTCGAGCTCGCCGAGCGCATGCGGCTGCCCGTCGTGATCTTCACCGAAGGAGGCGGCGGGCGGCCCGGCGACACCGACGTGCCGGGCGTCGCGGGGCTCGACTGCATGGCCTTCCACCTGTTCGCGCGGCTCTCGGGGCTCGTGCCGCTCGTCGGCATCAACTCGGGACGCTGCTTCGCCGGCAACGCGGCGCTGCTCGGCTGCTGCGACGTCGTGATCGCGACCGCGAACTCGAACATCGGCATGGGCGGCCCCGCGATGATCGAGGGCGGCGGGCTCGGCGTGTTCCGCCCCGAGGAGATCGGGCCGATGTCGGTGCAGGTGCCGAACGGCGTGGTCGACGTCGCGGTCGCCGACGAGGCCGAAGCGGTCCGGGTCGCGAAGCAGTACCTCTCCTACTTCCAGGGCGCGCTCCCGACCTGGGACTGCCCGGACCAGCGCCGGCTCCGCTCGATCGTCCCGGAGAACCGGCTCCGCGTGTACGAGGTCCGCGACGTCATCGAGACCCTCGCCGACTCCGGGTCGGTCCTCGAGCTGCGCCGCGGCTTCGGGCGCGGCATGGTGACGGCGCTCGCGCGCATCGAGGGGCGGCCGCTCGGCATCGTCGCGAACGACCCGAAGCACCTCGCGGGCGCGATCGACGCGGACGGCGCCGACAAGGCGGCCCGCTTCCTCCAGCTCTGCGACGCGTTCGACCTGCCGATCGTCTTCCTCTGCGACACGCCAGGCATCATGGTCGGGCCGGAGGCGGAGAAGACGGCGCTCGTCCGGCACTGCGCGCGGATGTTCGTCGTCGGCGCCAGCTTGACGGTGCCGACGTGCACCATCGTGCTGCGCAAGTCCTACGGCCTCGGCGCCCAGGCGATGGCGGGCGGCAGCCACAAGGCGCCGCTCTTCACGGTGTCGTGGCCGACCGGCGAGTTCGGCGGCATGGGGCTCGAGGGCGCCGTCAAGCTCGGATTCCGTCGCGAGCTCGAGGCGATCGAGGATCCGGTCGAGCGCCGCCGGGTCTTCGAGGAGATGGTCGCTCGCGCCTACGAGCGCGGCAAGGCGATCAATACCGCGAGCCACTTCGAGATCGACGAGGTGATCGACCCGGCCGAGACGCGCGCCCGCATCGTCAGCGCGCTCGCGAGCGTGCCGCCCGCGGGCGGCCGCGCCGAGAAGAAGCGGAGCTGCATCGACACCTGGTGAGGGTGATGGAGCCGGGATCGATCGAGCGCTTCGTCGCGGACGGCTTCGTCCGGCTCGCCGACGCGTTCCCGAGGTCGCTCGCCGCGGAGTGCCGGGAGATCCTTTGGCAGGAGCTGCGCCGGGCGGGCCACGATCCCGGCGACCGCGCGACCTGGACCGCGCCCGTGGTGCGGATCGGCGATTGCGCGGACGAGCCGTTCTGCCGGGCCGCGAGCACGCCCGCGCTGCGCGCGGCGTTCGACGCGCTGGTGGGCGAGGGCCGCTGGCTCCCGCGCGCGAGCCTCGGCACGTTCCCCGTGCGCTTTCCGAGCGAGCGCGACCCGGGCGACACGGGCTGGCACGTCGACGCGAGCTTCGCCGGCGAGGACTCCGTTCCCGACGACTACTTCACCTGGCGCGTCGACGTCCGCTCGCGCGGCCGCGCGCTGCTCCTGCTGCTCCTCTTCTCCGACGTCGCGCCGACGACGCGCCGACCCGGCTGCGCATCGGCTCGCACCGTGACGTCGCGCGGGCGCTCGCGCCGGCGGGCGAGCGCGGCCTCTCGGCGCGCGAGATCGGGCGCCTCGTCGAGGAAGGGCTCGCGGCGGGCTGCGCCGAGGCGCTCGCGACCGGTCCGGCCGGGACCGTCTACCTCTGCCACCCGTTCCTGGTCCACGCGGCGCAGCGCCACCGCGGCCGCGAGCCCCGCTTCGTCGCGCAGCCGCCGCTCCTGCCGGCGTCGCCGCTCGAGCTCGAGCGGGCGGACGGCCGCTACTCTCCGGTCGAGCGGGCGATCCGCGAGGGGCTCGGGCTCGCAGCCACGGTGGGCGGCTGACTACAGCATGCCCGGCAGCTCGCGGTCGATCTCGGGGAAGTAGCGGCGGATGACGCTCATGTCGAAGGAGCGGAGGATCGAGCCGACCGGCTCCTTCGCGAGCAGGAAGCGGAACGCCGCGTGGATCAGGTCGGCGGGCGGCACGCGGCCGCCCGACCAGCGGTCGTAGTCGGCCTTGCCGAGCGTCACCGCGAAGTCGTGCTTCGCGCCGCGCTCCTCGACGCGGACGTCGAAGCGCCAGCCGTCGCCCTCGCTGCGCTCGTTGCTCACCCGGATGGTGCTCATGCGCGCCCTCTAGCAGGCGGGAGCCGCAGGTCGAGCACCCGGCCGCCGCGGATGGGTCCGTTGCGTGGCCTCGTCGCCTCGATCATCCTCACGAGGCGCCCGCGCGGCGCGGAGGGAGAGACATGGAGCAGCACGCGGACTTCTTCTCGGCCGTCGCGGCGCTGGGCCAGATCGCCGAGCTCGACGCGGACGCGATGCGCCTTCTCTACCGGATCGAGTGCTCGGGCGAGACCTTCTACAACCTCCTCGCCGAGCGGATCGGCAACGCGGAAGCGGCCGATCTCCTGCGCCGCAACGGGCGCGAGGAGCGCGGGCACGCGGAGCGCGTGCGCAAGGCGCTCGCGCGCAAGCTCGGGCTCGAGGTGTACGAGCCGACCGAGGAGGACCGGCCGCCCTACGCGATCCCGCTCCCCGACGTGATCCCCGCGGAGCTCCTGCCGGTGATCGTCCAGGGTGAGATCGACGGCGACCGCGGCTACCAGCAGTGGGCGGACCGGGAGAGCGACCCGGAGATCCAGCGGCTGCTGCGCCAGAACGGCCGCGAGGAGACGGTGCACGGCGAGCGCGTGAGCCGGGTGATCGAGATCTTGAACGGCGCCGGGTCCGCGAGCTGAGCGCGCTCAGCGCACGTCGTCGCGCGCGACGAGGAAGTGGCCCTGCGCGGTCGCGACGGGACGCGAGCGGTCGTCCTGCCACGCCTCGACCCGCACGTTGGTCACCCGGCGGCCGTGCTTGGTCACGATCGCCTTCGCGAAGGTGTCGACCGCGCGCGCCGAGCGCAGGTAGGCGATCGTGATGTCGATCGGCTTGGGCAGCCCGCCGCCGCGTCCTTGATGCATGACCTCGACGATCGCCGCGGTCTCGAGGAACGCCCCGATGACGCCGCCGTGGATCGCGGGCAGCATCGCGTTGCCGACGATGTGCTCGGCGAAGCGGAGCCGCGAGATCACGCCGCCGTCCTCGGGGTCGTCGTCGACCGTGATGCCGAGGAAGCGGCAGTAGGGGATCTGCTCGAGGAGCGCGCGCATCTCCTCGGTGCGCGCCGTGCCGTACGGGGGAGACGCCTCGCTCACCGCTTCTTCCCCGGCTCTTGCCGCACGCCGGGGAACCCCGGCGCCTCGTTCGCACCGAGCATGAAGGTCATCGCGGTCGTCGCGATCGGGTCGTTCGGGTCCTCGTGGTACGCGGCGCCCTGCACGAAGGCGATGTTGCGCGTCACCTTGTAGCAGCGGCACCAGCCGATCACGTCGAGGCGCGGGGTCGCGGGCTTCATGTAGTCGATGCGCAGGTCGAGCGTCGCGATCGAGCGCAGCTCGGGGAGCGCGGTCATCACCGCGACGCCGGCGGTGTTGTCGAGCAGCGTCGTGATGACGCCGCCGTGGATCACCCCGGTCGCCGGGTTGCCGACGAGCTTCTCGTCGTACGGCACCCGGAGCCACGCCTCGCCGGGCTTCGCGTCGACCACCTCGAAGCCGAGCGCCCGCGAGTGCGGGACGTAGTCGACGAGGAGACCCTTCTTGCGTCCGACGGCGTCGAGGACGGGCGAGCGGCGCATGCCGTCCGATGAACCATTCCGGCCCGGACGGGGCAACCGCCGGAGCCGCCCGCGGCCTTCCGGCTACGAGCTCTCGCGGCTCTCGCGGCAGATCTGCCGGAGCACGCCGGACGCGAAGCGGAAGGTCGCCTCGCGCTCGCTCAGGACCTCCTCGGAGGCGTTCCAGGTGAAGCCCGCGATGCTCCGGCCGCTCCGCCGAAGCGCGGTCGCGCGGTAGACGAGCGAGCCGTCCGGCGCCCGCTCGTCGGGCGGTCCGAGCAGGCGCTCGACGTCCTGCGGCGTGCTCTTGCCGATCGTGAGGTTCGCGACCTCGTGCGGGCGCACCGGGTGGCCGGTGAGCGTGGTCCGCGACTCGCGCTCGCAGCTGAGCAGCGCGGCGACCGCCAGCGCCGCCATCGCCGCCCGGCAGCCGCCCGGGCGACGGCGGATGTGCTCCGCCGCCGCCCGGGCGTCGCGTCCACTCACGCTGCCCCCGCCCGCACCTGCCGCAGCGACCTCACTGCAGCAGGCTCGGTACGTCGTGAACGAACGCGGAGCTCGCAGAGCCGTACGGCGGCGTCGGCGTGGGCTCCGGCGTCGGCGACGGGGTCGGCTCGGGTGTCTGCGTCGGCTCCGGCGTCGGCGTGGGCGTCGGCTCCGGGGTCGGCGTGGGGGTCGCCGTCGGAGTCGGCGTCGGTCCCGCGCAGCCGCCCTCGACGCACGCGTCGCAGCAGCTCGAGAACGTGCTCACGCATGCCGAGCCGTTTCTCGGGGCCTTGCACTGCGCCGCGCTCTTCTTGATCGAGCATCGGGTGTTGCCGCGGCTGTCGGTCCGGCAGCACGTCACGAAGCCCGGCTTGCCGCACGTCGAGCGGGACGCGCACGAGACGACCTGCCCCCGGCAGTTGTTCGGCAGCAGTCCGGCGCCCACGAGCTCGTTCGCGACCTCCCGCGCGCAGCGTACGTACTGTCCGTGGTTCGGGAACCCGTCGCACGGGCACTGCGCCTCCACCTCGAGGCGCGCGGCGGCAAGCGCGGCGGGGTCGCGGCACTGCGCCGCAGCTTGGACCCCGCCGGCAAGCATCACGGCGACCCCGACCACCAATCCAACGACGAGCTTCATCCTGGCCCTCCCTTTTTCTTCCCGGGAGTGGCGAGCCGGCTCGAAACGAAAGGTGAAGGGAGGAGCTTCTTGGAGCGAAGCGGTGGAACGTCGGCTCTCGTCCACGTCCCCGAGAGCTTGTGACGTCGCTCGCCTACCAAGGAGCGGAGACCCAAGATAGAGGGATCTGTGCGCGGTGCTTCAGCATTTCCCCTAGCAGGCCGTTGAAGAGTTGGTGTTTCGGAGCAAGTCGGCAAGCACAGTGATCATCGAGTCCTCGCAGGATCGGTTTGGTCGGGGTCGTTC
>FWPU01004999.1_pt1 | contig 23823 bp, 22 predicted proteins | sample 2228361 | NCBI WGS metagenome assembly FWPU01 (sample SAMEA103939777, study PRJEB20133) | metagenome
TGCTCCAGTATCGGGAGGCGCAACCGATGGGTTACGGGTCATGTATACCTTCACAGGTTGAGTTGGGTCGTAAGGTTTTTTAGCTTTCATTTTGGAGGCTCGTTAGCTTTTTTCTGTGTTTGTTTTCTTAACCTTTTCATCTGTATATTCTTTCGTCATTAATTTTTGCAAGCATTCAGTTGCTAAGAATGGTTATGAAAACTTGTCTTATTATCCATGACCTTGATTGTATCACAAATTAAGAGTTTGGATAAATAAACCGCCTCAGCTGCTGATTTTACTGGAAGAAAGCTCAATGTCCTTTATTTATTCTGGTTGAGGTTACCCATCAATATGAGGTATGATAAAACCAAGGAAAGCATGATTTCCCGAGTTGACGAAAGCAAATATACAAGCACATTTCTACATGCAACAACTCAAATTCCTCTTTGGTATATTGCTAGAGTTTATTTTAAGTGTAACAAGTAAAAGTAAGGTTATACCTAAAATGCTTTACTAAGGTCCAAGATGAACTTGCTCAAGAGGAAGCCAAAATGTTTGGAAACGGAATAAAAATAGCTAGGATTTTTGGAATCGAACTGTGGATTGACTATTCATGGTTGATCGTTTTCATGCTTGTTACATGGAGCTTGGCTGCGGGCTACTTTCCGTTTGAGTACCCCGGATTAGAGAAAACAACTTATTGGATTATGGGAGCCGTTTCAGCGCTTCTTCTTTTTGCTTGTGTCCTTCTCCACGAACTGTCGCATTCCTACGTTGCGCAAAAATCGGGCATAAGCGTCCCCAAAATCACTCTTTTTATCTTTGGCGGCGTAGCCCAAATTTCTGAGGAACCACCAAGTGCGAAGACGGAGTTTAATATAGCCATTGCCGGTCCGATTTGCAGCTTTATACTAGCGGTTATTTTCTGGCTCTTAGCAAAATCGGGTTTTGCATCAGGGGATAAACGGTTCTTTGCAATATTTAATTACCTCGCTTTCATAAACATAGCCCTCGTAATCTTCAATATGATTCCCGGTTTTCCTCTTGATGGGGGGAGAATGCTCAGAGCCTATCTATGGAGCAGGTGGCAGGACGTAAAGAGAGCCACATATGTCGTAAGTTTAATAGGTAGTAGATTCGGAATAGCTCTGATGTTGCTTGGATTGGTTAGTATTTTCCTCGGAAATCTAATTGGTGGAATCTGGTTCATCTTTATCGGCATATTCTTGAACCAAGCGGCGAGCTCGGGATATCAAATGACCGTCCTCCGGGACGTTTTATCGGGAACCAAGGTTAAAAACATTATGACCTCTAATGTTATTTCCGTACCAGAGTCGATTTCTTTGAATGATCTTGTTCAGAATTATTTTTATAGATACCTCTTTGTAAGTTTTCCTGTGGTCAGTAATGGAGGGCGCTTGGCTGGTATGATTTCGATAAAGCAGGTAAAGGATTTGCCAAAAGATAGCTGGCATGAAAAAAAGGTAGGAGATATAATGGTAAAGGCTTCTGAGCTTATGATTCTTAGTCCCAATGACGGTGCCTTGAGTGCACTTAATTTACTGATGAGAGACGAGCTCGGTAGAATTCCTATAGTTGATAGCGGGAAACTCGTAGGGATAATAACCAGAAGGGATATAATGACGTTTCTTATGATTAAATCAGATTTAGGGGGTTGACTTCTTCAAGGACGATCTCCAGGACAATTCTGATGCGTCTTAGATTTATGGTAACCTCTTCCCTGGTATAAATTGAACAAATTTACTTGTACTTAATTGGTTTAAGTTTAAAAGACAAATAACTACACGGAGATAGTTATGGGCGAGTATGAAGAAATTATTAAGTTACTCAAGACGAGGCGTAATGAGCTCGAGCGACGTATCGATACAGTCGAGCAAGATATAAGAAAACCCCGCCCTCAGGACTCCGAAGAGCAAGCTTTGGAACGTGAGAGCGATGACGTACTCGCTGTCTTGGATGAAGCGGCACGTTCCGAACTTAATCAGATCTACAACGCCCTTGAACGCATCAAGCGGAATGAATATGGAATTTGTGTAGTCTGCAAAGAGAAAATCCCCATAGCGCGGCTTACAGCGCTACCCTACACCGACCGCTGTATTGCGTGCGCTAAAGAATAAAAGAGATCGATACCTAGTGTCATACGACCTAGAAGTCAACTCATAAGTTGTACATCTGCTGATTACAATCAAATTGCCTCTATTCCTTTTATAACATCTGCCCAGGTTATTTGTAAGATGTAGCAATATGACCGTCCGAAAGACTGAGTGTATCTCAAGGTTAAATATTAAAACCGTAACTAGGTGTCGGAATATAGGACACTTCTCATAAACCAAATCTCAAAATGTCTTAAATAAGCTTTGAAAATCTTCTGGCATGCAATTTGCCATTATCTTGAGAGAGGGAAAAAGAACCGGAAAGGAGGAATTCCGGAGGACTGAGAGTACCTGGGTGCATCTCAAAAGAATGAAAACGATGAATAAGTCTAAGCTGTGGAGAGTGGCTATTCACGAGGGTGTCCGAAAGTACAGGGCCCAAGTTTACGCAGACTTTTCGATGAAGGAGCGGGAGAAGTCAGCACAATTGAATGTACGTTCTTTCTGAGTAAAGATACAGCAGATATCGATAAAATAGAGGAACAAGCGATGGCCAAGGCAGAGAATCTTCTTAGGAAGGCTTTATCAAATGGTGGAACGAATGATTTCCATTAATTATTCGAGCGATTTTTTATAATCCTACATGTATTAACAAGTTAAAGCATTTAATGCCGACGGGAATATCTACCATAAATAATAAACAGAGGGGGGATCATAAAATGGTAAGAGTTGCAATGTTTCAACGTCCTCTGACAGATTTAAGAGGTCTACAGTCAGAAGTTAATGATTGGCTAGAAGTGAACAGGTGGTGTGAATTGGTTGATATAAAGTTCGTATCCATCGATTCTCATATTATCGCCTGCGCAATCTATGAAGAGGAAGAGGAGAAGGAGCCTGTTTTCTAATCAGATTCTCTCATGCTTTCCTTGTAGTCGAAAACAATTCTTGGGAATTTTTGCAGATAAATACAATCTCAGTGTCGCATGTCTTAGATTCTGACAGAAGTGCTTTCTCCTATTGAAAGATCTTTCCCCCAAAATTGTTAAACCTTTTGAAGGCTTACGCACATAGATTTAAGTGGCATTAGACTTGCACTAAGCACAATATAAAAAGTAAAAATACCTAACGGGAGGTATGAATCATGAGCCTCGGAAATCTGTGTCGTAGAGAAATAATTTGTGTGAACTTGGGGACATCGGTAAAGGAGGCTGTAAAACTCATGGAAGAAAAGAACGTCGGATGCGTCATAGTTATAGGCAGTGATAAACCCGTTGGCATGTTAACAGATAGGGATATTCTTCTGAGAGTCATGAACAAGGGATTGGATCCGCAGAAGACTACCGTTGACAACGTGATGAGCAAAGACATTGTAGCTTTGAGGGAGGACATGGGCCTGTTTGAAGCCCTCGAGCAGGTAAAAGGAAAAAGCATAAGGAGATTTCCTATAGTTGATGCTAACGGAGCCTTAAAGGGCATTATGACACTAGATGATATTATCTTTCTACTCGGTAAAGAGATGGCCGACGTGTCCAGTATAATTGAAAAAGAAGGACCTAGATTGTAGACGTCCACTTTCTCCAGCTAAAATCTTTCGCTTTGAGGGATCGGCAAGACGGAAATGGTTCTAGAAGGTTAGAATCGTGACTAGGGCACAGGTTGAGGTGTCCGTATCAACTCAAACAAGCCCGTACATGCGAAATATTCCTGGGAAAAGAAAAAAAGTGGTAATAATGGGGGCTGCCGGAAGGGATTTCCACAACTTCAATGTCTTCTTTAGAGACAAAAAGGAATACGAGGTCATAGCATTTACAGCGGCACAGATACCTAACATAGAAAAGAGAATATATCCACCTGAGCTATCGGGAAGGCTTTATCCGAAGGGCATTCCCATATATCCGGAATCGGAGTTGAAGGATATTTTAGTTAAAAAGAGGGTTAATGAGGTAGTCCTTGCCTATAGCGACCTTTCCAATGAAGAGGTAATAGAAAAAGCCAGTATTGTGCTTTCCTCTGGAGCAGACTTTAAACTCATGGGCCCTCATAGCACAATGCTGAAATCTAAAAAACCGGTCATTGCGGTCTGTGCCGTAAGAACGGGGGTAGGGAAGGGCGTAACCACAAGGAAAATAATTAAGATTCTTAGAACAAAAGGATTTAATGCCATAGTGGTGAGGCATCCTATGCCTTATGGTGATTTGAAAAAGCAGATATGCCAGAGGTTTTCCTCTCATGAGGATCTAGAGAAAAACAATTGCACAATAGAAGAAATAGAAGAGTACGAGCCTCACATTAGGGAGGGGATAGTAGTCTACGCCGGTGTGGACTATGCCAGAATACTTAAGGAGGTTGAGAAAAAAGCGGAAATAATCGTTTGGGACGGTGGAAACAATGACTTGCCATTTTTTAAACCGGACCTACACATCGTTATCGCCGATGCCAGAAGAGCGGGGCATGAGGTCGGTTATTTTCCCGGGCAGGCTAATCTCATGATGGCAGACATCATCATCATAAACAAGTTCAAGACGGCAAAGAAAAAAGATGTTCTAAAGGTCAAAGAAAACGTTAGGAGACTTAACCCAAAGGCCGTGGTAATAATGGCAGATATGCCCAAGCATGTAGATAGACCAAAACTGGTCAAGAAAAAACGGGTTGTGGTAGTAGAAGACGGACCAACATTAACTCACGGAGGCTTAAGCTTTGGGGCAGGTACATTAGAAGCAAAAAGGCTAAGGGCAAGGATATTAGACCCCCGTCCCTACGCAGCAAAGAGTGTTAAAGAGATGTATAAAAAGTATCCGCATATATGGAAAGTGCTCCCTGCAGTGGGATATGGCAGGAAACAGATAAGAGACCTGGAGGAAACTATAAACAGTGCGCCATGCGATGCAGTTCTTATAGGAACTCCAATAGACTTGGGGAGGTACATCAAAATAAATAAGCCCTATGCCAGGGTTACTTATGAAATAAAGGAGATAGGCAAACCAGATTTGAAAGAGATAATAAATGAATTTGTTTCACGCTTATCTAAGTGATGGTGGCATTAGAAGAGTATGAAAATTTTGAGCTTATTTTATGAAGACTTTGCTTATGTCATGATGTCCTAATGTTTCCCACTATAACTATGAGAGGAAAAGATTAAGTAGGTACCTTTCTTGTCATCCCTGTCCCCGGTTTAACCAGGGATCAATCGGATGTCTGCCCCTTCTGTCATCCCCGAATGTTCCGCGCTAAAAGAGTGCGGGGACAAGCTTAATCCGGGGATCCATAATTAAAGACTGGATTCCCGCTTCCGCGGGAATGACAGGTCGGGAGATTCCCACTTCCCGCTTAGGCGAGGAGAAGTTTGGTGGGAATGAGAGCTTTTCTATCTCGAACTCACATTATGTAAAATCGGCGATTATGAGTTTACGATTAAAAACATTGCGCTTCTTTAGGCAATTGATGTAAGCCTCAACTAATGCGGGCAGATATGTAACTTACGATATCAGCTAATGTTCTTAGTTGACCATAGTCTGATTCCGGTATATTGATCCCGAGCTCTTCGTTTAGACCGATGAGAAAGTTAAGAAAATCAAAGGAATCGATATCCAACACCTCTCGTATGTTTTCGCTGGGTGCGAGCTCAGAAAAATCGGCTTCCGGAGCTATTTCTTTAAGCAGCTTGAATATGATTTCCTTAATCTCCGAATCAGTCATAGTTTCTCTGCCTCCTGCAGATAGCGATTGAGAGTTTCTAAGAACTGACTACCTCTATGGCCGTCGGTGGCGCGGTGGTCCGCTGCCAATGTGGCATTCAAAACTGGCCGAATTCCAATCATGCCGTTCTCCGCCCAGGGTTTTTCGGTAATCTTTCCGAATCCCACAAGCGCTACCTGGGGTGGATAAATGACACCGAATACGGTTTCTACCCCGGTATCGCCGAGGTTTGTTACTGTTACGGTAGCATCAGTAAGCTCGGAACTGCGCAGATGTCCGGATCGCGTTCTTATGACCAGGTCACGCAATTTCTCCATGATCTCGTCTAGATTCTTTAAGTCGGTATTGTGGATAGCCGGTATAACCAGGCCGCCTTGTCGGAGTGAAATGGCGAAGCCTATGTGAATAGCTTCTTGTAACTGCAATCGGTCATCAATCCAGTATCCGTTCAGCTCCGGAATATCTCTCAACGCAAGTGCTGTAGCCTTGATGAGTAATACCGCGGGCAATAGTCTCTCTTTTATAGGACGCTTTTGGTTTTCTAGTTCTAGCCGTCGTAGTGCACGGCTCATATCGATTTGTGTTTCAAGAAAGTAGTGAGGGATTTCCCGGTTAGAGCGTGACATCGCCGCGGCGATAGCTCGGCGCATCCGAGCTTTTAAATCGGCCGCTGGCATTTTGGTTGCAACCGGAGGAGAAACTTCCTCTTCGGGGGGCACAGGTTTAACGATTTTTTTCTCTTCCGCTGCCCGCTCCACATCAGCCCGCTCTATGGCTCCTCCCGGGCCTGTACCCTTTATAACGCTCAGGTCAACTCCAAGCTCCGCAGCTAGCTTCCGTGCCAGGGGCGAGACCCTTTTATGTTTTTCTACGGGTTTAGTTATCAGCGTTTCCGGTTTTGGCTCCTCGACTTTTTTGGGCTCAACTATAGGAACCCCTTCTTTCTCTGTCCGAATTAACGCTAACACGCTTCCTACAGGAACTTCGTCTCCGGGCTGAACAATGATTTTATCAATGACTCCGTCGTCAAAGACTTCGATATCTATCGCTCCCTTGTCCGTTTCGACCAGGGCTATAATATCACCGCGCTTCACGCTGTCACCAGGCTTAACATACCATTCCACCAATGTACCCTTTTCCATGTCTGCTCCCAGGCTCGGCATACGAAACTCAACCATGTGCTCGTACCATCCTTTTAACGGTCGCAATAATGGTTTCAACTTGTGGTAATGCCGCCTGCTCCATGTGCTTTGCATAGGGCATGGGCACCTCTGCACTACAGATTCGTTCAACCGGTGCATCCAGTTCGTAGAAAGCCCCCTCCATGATTCTTGCGCTGATCTCGGCGGAGATGCTTCCACTGCGCCACCCTTCGTCTACGATTAGAGCACGATGGGTTTTTGTGACCGAGTCGAGGATGGTTCGGTCGTCTAAAGGACGAAGGGTTCTAAGGTCAATTACTTCGGCTGCGATACCCTTTTCAGACAACGCTTGGGCTGCATCCAGTGCTTTAAACAGGCTGGCACTATAGCTAATAATAGTCAAGTCTCTACCGCGACGGCGTATTTTAGCACGGTCAATATCCACCGAACCGGCATCGGCGGGCAGCTCTCCGCTCATGTTATATAGACCGGCGTGCTCGAATATTAAGACTGGGTCTGGGTCCTCTAAAGCGGTCCAAAGCATGCCATATGCATCTTCTATAGTCGCTGGGGTCAGCACTTTTATCCCGGGGATGTGTGCATACCAACCCTCCAGGCTATGTGAATGTTGTGCCGCAACCTGTCTCCCTCCCCCGGTGGCCATTCTTATGACCAGCGGGACGTTAAACTGACCACCAGACATATGCAGATATTTGGCAGCGTTGTTGACGATCTGGTCCATTGCCAGGAGGCTGAAGTTGACAGTCATAATTTCTACAATCGGTCTCATACCGCCAAGCGCGGCACCTATACCCGCGCCAACAAAGGTTGATTCCGAGAGCGGCGTGTCCCTTATGCGCTCGGGACCAAATTCTTCCAGTAAACCCATGCTGACTGCGTAGGCTCCGCCGTATCTCCCCACATCCTCTCCCATCAGAAATACGCGTTCGTCCTTTTGCATGGCTTCACGTATCGCCTGTCTGACTGCCTCACGGTAGGTAAGCTTGATTACCCGCTTATTGTTTTTCATCGTACCCCCGTTCGGAGTAAACAAATCGTGTCAGGTCTTCTAATGGTTCCCACGTGCCTGCTTCGGCGAAGGCAACGGCTTCCTCGATTTCGGTTGTTACTTTCCGCTCGATTTCCTCTAAATCGGTCTTGTTAAGTAACCCATGGTCTTTGAGATACTGAGTCAAGTTGAGGATGGGGTCGCGTTTTTTCCACTCCTCAACCTCCGCCTTGCTTCTATATAGCTCGGCATCGAACATAGAATGAGCTCTAAAACGATACGTTCGGCACTCGAGGAAATAAGGTCCATTTCCGGCACGTACTGCTGCTGCCGCATGTTTAGCTGCCGTCTCTACCGCCAGCACGTCCATACCGTCTACGGCCTGTGCTGGTACTGCATAGGCAGCGGCTTTGCTGGCCAGGTCGGTGACAGAGTGAGAGAATCTGATTGCCGTGCCCATGGCATAGAGATTGTTCTCACAGATAAACAGGACTGGGAGTTGCCACAAAGCGGCCAGGTTCATCGACTCATGAAATTCTCCTTCAGCAACCGCTCCATCGCCGAAGAAGCAACAGGTTACTCTTTGTCTCCCTTGCATCTTATCTGCTAGTGCCAGCCCTACGGCAAGGGGAAGTCCCCCTCCGACGATAGCGTTGCCGCCGTATAATCTAGTTTTGACATCGAAAAGGTGCATTGAACCCCCTCGCCCTCTACTGCAGCCCTCCAGTTTCCCATACATCTCCGCCATTATGACGCCTGCGGGCATCCCTCTCAAGAGCGCATGGGCATGCTCGCGATATGTAGCTACCACGTTATCTTCCGGTTTTAGCACCTCGATAACACCGACGGCCACTGCTTCCTCTCCTATGTAGAGATGAAGGAACCCGCGAATTTTCATGGCGCTGTAAAGTTCCGCTGATTTTTCCTCCAAGCGACGGATGCGCAGCATCTGGTGCAAGAGATGCATCGCGTGCTCACGGTCTATCTGAATTTGGGTATTCTTTTTATCTGATCTTTTGGTCACTCGCCTGTCTCCAGAGTCGATAAATCCCCCTCCGGTAAACCCAGCTCTCTTGCCTTAAGCAAACGTCTCATGATCTTGCCGCTGCGAGTCCGGGGAAGGTTCTCTATAAACTGGATTTCCTTGGGGGCCACGGCTGAGCCCAGCTTCTTGCGTGCGAACCCTAGAAGCTCTAAACGAAGTCGATCGCTGGGCTCCACTCCTGGTTTTAGTGAGATGAAGGCCTTCACCAGTTCGCCTATTGTCGGGTCGGGTTTGCCGATGACGCCGGCTTCGGCCACCGCCGGATGCTCCATTAACGCGCTTTCCACTTCGAATGGACCGACCATGTGGCCCGAGGTCTTGATGACATCGTCAGCACGGCCAATGAACCAGAAATAACCGTCCTCATCCCTTTTGGCCAAGTCGCCGGTAATGTACCAGCCGTCAACGAAGCACTTCTGATAGCGCTCCTGGTCATGCAGGTACTCTCTGAACATGGAGGGCCAACCGGGCTTGAGTGCCAAGTCGCCTTCTACTCCGGGCTCTTTTACTACTTTAACCGTATCTTCATCTAAACGGTGGACGATCTCCGCTTCGATCCCGGGAAGTGGAAGTCCCATAGAGCCAAGGCGAATATCTACGGATGGGAAGTTAGCGATCATGATTCCACCTGTCTCGGTCTGCCACCAGTTGTCGTGAATTGGTAAGCCTAGTACTCGTTGCCCCCAAACGACTGCTTCAGGATTGAGAGGCTCTCCGACGCTATGTATTAGCCGGAGTTGGTTTAACTCGTATTGCTTTTTCGGGTTGATATCCATGCGCATCAGCATACGGATAGCGGTAGGGGCTGTGTACCAGATATTCACCTTTTGTTCCTCCAATATGCCATACCAGCGCGGTGCATCAAAGTCTGCCTCGTCCACGATGTTGGTGATGCCGTGTGTTAGAGGTGCAATGATTCCATAAGAAGTACCGGTCACCCAGCCTGGATCAGCAGTGCACCAGAATACATCTTCAGGATGGAAGTCCAACACATATTTCCCAGTTATGTAATGGGTAAGAATGGCGTTGTGCACGTGAACCGCTCCCTTAGGCATCCCGGTTGTACCGCTGGTAAAATGAAGAATAGCCATGTCCTCCGGGTCAGTCGGTGGGATGGTAAAGTCATCTGATGCCTCCGCCATTAGCTTAGGTAGTGACCAAACACCTTCACTTATATCATCTTCTACGTCTGCAAGAAGTATATGCCTTAGCTGAGGCAATCGGTCTCTCAAGCTGGCAACTTTCTTCTTATATAGCTGCTCGGTGGTCATCAGAACCTTGGCGTCTCCTCTACTCAGGCGCTGGTAGATTGGCTCAGGGCCAAATGCGGAGAAAAGGGGGCAAAAGACGCTTATGTTCTTCAGTGTGCCAAGTGCGGTCGAATAAAGTTCAGGAATACGCCCGGCCAGAGCAAATACCCTATCACCTTTTTTCACTCCTAGCTTTCCGAGGACATTGGCAAAGCGATTGGTTTTTTCCTTCAGGTCGCCGTAGGTGAAGTCGAGTGCTTTATCGTCTTTTCCAAGCCAGCGCATGGCTAGATGGCTACGTTTTGGTCCATTGGCATGGCGATCAACTGCTTCATGCGCTATATTCAAGCCTTTGCCGTTTGGTAAACCATCAAGCTCTCGACGAACTTCTTCCCAGGAAAATCTGGCATAAGTTTCCTGGTAATCTAAAAGATTTGGTTGTACCTTGTACATACTTAGGGATTTCTTTATTATATCAACCATGTTTTAGTCCGCGGGTACCAAGATACAGCATCAAGAATAGAAACCGATAATTTTTCAATAATGTTTATCATCATAAGGTTTAATTTTTTTCGTATTAATGATTTTTATCGGGCAAAGCGTATGCCATCTGGCCAATTTCAGAAAACTTATTAAAACTAGCAGGATAATTAACTGGCAAACTATCCTCCTGGATAAGAGCTGTCAGAATTTAAGACATCTGACAAATTGATAGCCGGTATTGATTGCAGAATAAAAAAATCCGTTGAAGTCTTATTTCTTAAACTCTATAAATCCTGAGCACTATCACAGATGATAGATTAAATAGGTATACTCAAAGCTTCTTTTGGGCCTTCCTTTTGCAGATGAATATATAAGGAGATTTCTGAGGATGCTAGATTTTTTTCTTGGTTTACACCCTGTTGTTCAGGCCTTTCTGGCTACTTGCTTCACCTGGGGGATGACCGCTCTCGGAGCAGCCACCGTTTTCTTGGCTAGGGACCTAAGCAGGAAGATATTGGATGGAATGCTCGGTTTTTCCGGAGGGGTTATGATAGCGGCTAGCATCTGGTCCCTACTTATCCCTTCGATCAGGATGTCTGAAGCAAGTGACCTCCCAGCCTGGTTTCCGGCCGTGGCAGGCTTTCTTATCGGAGGAGCTTTTCTCTTGAGCGTTGATAAAATATTGCCTCACCTTCATCTTGGATTCCCTATGCAAGAGGCTGAGGGAATTAAGACAAACTGGCAGCGGGTTATATTGCTTATTCTAGCCATAACCCTGCATAACATACCGGAAGGTCTTGCCGTTGGGGTGGCATTTGGAGCTGTTGCGTCTGGTCTTTCCGATGGCACGCTATTCTCTGCCATCGCCCTAGCGGTTGGTATAGGAATTCAAAATTTTCCAGAAGGCGTGGCTGTAGCCATGCCCCTTCGCCGAGAGGGAATGCCGAGACTTAAGTGTTTTTGGTATGGGCAACTGTCTGCGGTAGTAGAGCCTGTAGCCGCCGTTATGGGAGCAGGCGCGGTTATCCTTATGCAACCTATACTACCCTATGCCTTGAGCTTTGCCGCGGGAGCCATGATATTTGTGGTGATCGAAGAGCTGGTCCCGGAATCTCAACGCGGCGGAAATGTGGATTTATCTACCATAGGGGTAATGTTGGGCTTTGTGGTGATGATGATACTGGATGTGTCGTTTGGATGATATCAATTAAAACAAATAAATGATATATCATCCGGAATTTCGGCTTTAACATATTCTACAACTTCTGCAAATTGGCTTATCTGAATCTGGCAAATATTTTTGGTCTATTTCTTGCTAAGTTATAAACCGAGACTTGAGTTTTCAATTAATCTTCTGTTCGTGTTAAAAGTTTTCTTGAAAAACAAAGTGGATTTTAGGTATAAAGAAAGAGTCGAGTCAGGAATTAAAAAACCAAACCAGGATAAGGAGGTGTTACTATGGCACTTGCAGAAATTAGCGTTATACCTATTGGCACCCCTACGTCAAGCATAGGGGATTGGATCGCCGAGTCGGTAAAGGTACTTCAGAAGGAGAAGGTCAATTATGAAGTAAGTCCTATGGGGACTCTTATCGAAGGAAAAGCTTCGGATATCCTCAGGGTAGCGGGGAAAATGCACGAGTCGGCGTTAAAGAGGGGAGTAAAGCGCGTAGTTACAACTTTGGTAATCGATGACCGCCGGGATAAAGAGGTCACGATGAGGAGTAAGGTCGCATCGGTTAAAAAAAGGCTTAAGTCTAGGGCTAAGTCAAAATAAAGTTTTTTCTAAAAAACGAGAGGTCAAACTTGTCCAAAATAAGAGATTTCTTCACCACCAAAACAAACGGCTCGCAGCAACAATTAACCCTTCGCCCTTTACTGGTGGAGTCTGTCCTGGTCTTGACGAAGGGTTCATGGTTCGACTCCGCTCACCATAAAGGACAAGGAAAAACCCAAAGTATTATCCCTCCACCCTGAGTCCTTCGGCTTCGCTCAGGATCAACTAAGACGAAGGGTGAGTAGGGTTAAAAAGCTATTTCAACAACTATGATTAGGACGGCGCTTGCATAGCAAACATAAAAAAGGGGGACCTGATTTTAAAAAGGTGTTTTTATCTCTCTAAAGTCCTCGCTTTACGAGTGTGAATCGTTGGTTTCTAATTATTTTGGACAGCGGTGGCGAGAAGTAGTAAGTTAGTGCGTATATTGATATAAAGGAAATGGTATGAAACAGAATCCCAAATACATCCGTTTGTATGAAGAGATAACTATTAAAGATATTCCCTTAGTAGGCGGCAAGAATGCCTCTTTGGGAGAGATGTACCGAGAGCTTACTCCCCAGGGAATAAAAATTCCTAACGGATTTGCTATAACTGCCGACGCCTATTGGCATGTTCTGGCCTCGGCGGGCATTCTTGACAAACTCAAGGAAACCATGACCGGTCTGGACAAAAGCGACGTGGCAGACCTTGCCAGGCGGGGAAAAACTGCACGCAATCTCATATTAAGCGCCGGTATACCCGACGACCTTTGGGCTGAAATCAGGGATGCGTATGACCGGCTTTGTAAAGAGTATTGTGCCGATGCCGATGTAGCAGTTAGGAGTTCTGCAACAGCCGAAGATTTACCCACAGCTTCTTTCGCCGGTCAGCAGGAGACCTATCTTAATATTCGGGGATATCAAGCCCTTAGGGAAGCGTGCAGCAAATGTTTCGCATCGCTCTTCACGGACAGGGCGATTTCCTATCGTATAGACAATAACTTTGACCATTTCAAGGTTGCCCTTTCCATAGGGGTGATGAAAATGGTTCGCTCCGATTTAGCCACAAGCGGCATAATATTCACCATCGATACGGAAACGGGTTTTCGTGACGTGGTTTTTATTACCGCCTGCTATGGATTGGGCGAAAACATAGTCCAGGGTGCTCTTAATCCAGACGAATACTATGTATTCAAACCTACTTTCAGAGAGGGTTATAGAGCTATTATCAGAAAAAATATAGGGGACAAAAAGATTAAGATGATCTATGGCTATGGTGACTCTAAAGTACTGACTCGTAATGTACAGGTGCCGGATGCCGATCGAAGACGATTCTGCCTTACGGACGACGAGGTTCTGACGTTGGCACGTTACGCCACTAAGATAGAAGAACATTACTCAAGGTTAGCCGGTAAATCTCAGCCCATGGATATAGAATGGGCTAAAGACGGTATGAGCGGAGAATTATTCATCGTTCAGGCCCGGCCCGAGACCGTACAATCACAGAAGGTTATGGATATTCTCGAAACATATCATTTGGACAAAAGAGGCCTGATACTAGCGCGAGGTAAGAGCGTGGGAGAGAAGATTGCTAGCGGAAAGGCCCATGTGATTCCGGATGCTGCTCACCTTTCCTTATTCAAGCCGGGTGAAGTAATCGTGGCAGACACTACTACCCCTGATTGGGAACCGGTCATGAAAACGGCTGCGGCTATTATCACTAACAGGGGAGGAAGGACCTGTCATGCGGCTATTGTCAGCAGGGAACTGGGTATTCCAGCGGTAGTCGGTACGGAGAATGCTACGGAAAAAATACATACAGGACAGCCACTGACTGTGAGTTGCGCAGAGGGAGACGAGGGCGTCATATATGAAGGAATACTTCCTTTCCACGTGGAAAGGATTTCGCTCAGGGATTTACAGAGACCTAGAACAAAGATTATGATGAACCTTGGGAATCCGGATGAGGCGTTCTCCCTATCTATGATTCCAAATGACGGGGTAGGCTTGGCCCGTATGGAATTTATTATCAGCAGCTACATAAAAATTCATCCCATGGCCCTCATTTATCCGGATAGAGTAACGGATGAAAAAATCAGAAGAGAGATAGATGAGCTTACCTTTGGTTATGAAAAAAAAGCGGACTATTTTGTGGAAAAGTTAGCCCAGGGCGTGGGGACTATTGCCTCAGCTTTTTATCCAAAACCGGTGATTGTGCGTATGAGTGACTTTAAATCTAACGAGTATGCTAGTCTTGTAGGAGGACAATACTTTGAACCTAAGGAAGAAAATCCCATGATAGGATTTCGCGGAGCTTCTCGGTACTATGATGAAAGGTACAGAGAAGGTTTCGCCCTTGAATGCATGGCGATGAAGAAGGTTCGCGATGAGATGGGACTTACAAACCTCGTCATCATGATTCCATTTTGTAGGCGTATAGATGAAGGGGAAAAGGTTCTGGCAGAGATGGCAAAAAATGGGCTTAAACGGGGGGAAAATAACCTCGAGGTTTATGTGATGTGTGAAATACCAAACAACGTATTGATGGTTGACGAATTCAGCAAGATCTTTGACGGGTTTTCGATAGGCTCCAATGACTTGACTCAACTCGTTCTTGGCGTCGACCGCGATTCAGAACTGGTATCCCATGATTTTGATGAGAGAGACCCAGGGGTAATGAGAATAATTTCCATGGCTATTCAAGGAGCCAGGAGGAATCACCGTCATAGTGGAATATGCGGTCAGGCACCGAGCGATTACCCGGAGTTTGCAGAGTTTCTGGTGAAAGAGGGTATAGACTCTATGTCTCTCAATCCTGATTCGGTGATGAAAATTACCTTGAGGGTCATAGATATGGAAAAGAAGATTCAAACCGGGATCCGGATAAATTAACAAGGCCTAATAGTTAGATTTAATGACCGGTAGCTTGTCCATAGCGGCTTGTATGGGTTCATAGAGTGTGAATAATAAAGAACCCCGCAGATCACATAAATAATTTGCTCCGATCCCCCCTCAGTAAGGAATGACCAAGGTAGCCGTGATATACTGTGCCCACTGCTTTAACCGCACCAACATGTGCTATCATTACTCGACTGATCAATTCCAGCAAAAGTATCCTGCCTGTAGCACCTAGAGTACCAGCTATTATAGTTACCGATATAAGCTTCATGTCCTAAACCTCGCCCTGATTAGAATCTCTTTCAAACTAACCAAAAACAACGGTATTACAAAGAACTCTCGATTTCCTTTTTTAATTTAGCTAGTCCCGTCATAATTGCATGATAATCATTTTTTATTCGCTCATGGACTTCCCTTTGTATAGCCTGCTTTTTCCTGTAATCAAGATGAGTATGGACAAGTCTACCGTGAGAAATATATTCATCATCCGCACTCATATTCATATGCTCAACAATCCGTTTCTCCTGAAGCTTTACTCCTTCTAGGTATAATTCAATAAGTTTCTTGTGGAGTTCGAGTGTCTTCCCTTGGTCTTCTATTGCTTTTTGAATCCGTTTTGCTGTTGGATTTTCCACGATTTTCTCGATCTGTTTTAAGTCGTTTAAAGCATTTTGGTATTGTGTATGCCAATCTTTTATTTCTTCAAGCCATATATTGAATTCAGACTCCCATTGCTTGTGCTCAAAGTGCATTTCCGAATGTGTTAACTTGGTCATGTTTTTACCTCTTTTAAAAATACTTTTAATCTTGACTCTAAGAGGAAACTAGTCCGTATTTACCGCTCTTCTTCCTGTAAACGACACTTATCTCGCCCGTTTCTGCGTTTCTGAAAGGCAGAAAAAATCTTCCCTCATCCTGCAGCACCATTAGTGCCTCTTCTACGCTGATCGGTTTCAATATGGGGAGTTTCTCCTCCACTACGAGCTCGAGTGGGGGAGGGGAAACCTCTTCGGTATGGCTCTTGGCCTTTTCTCTAGAAATTTCTTTTCTCCTCTCGAGACGTCTCTCTTTCAATCGGTTAAGCTGTCTTTCTAAATCGTCAAGAGCAAATTCGAGCGACATGTAGGTATCGTTACTTTCTTCCCAGGAATGCAATGTCCCACCGCCGGGTGTTTTTAGATATACATCGATATCAACGCGGTGACGCTCTCTGTGCTTTTCCACAGTGAAGGTTACAATTACCTCTACTTCGCCCTCACCGACCTCCCGGAGGTGTCGTTCGAACGTGGAAAGCTTGTGCTCGACATAACTCCTCAAATCCTCAGACACGTCTATGCCTTTTCCTATGAGCTTTATGTTCATTCACTTCCCTCCTTATGAAATTTATCTCTTTTCTTGCTTTCATCCAGATACTTTTTAACTTCCTCATCCGATACCTGCCTGAAATCGAGGTAATGCACTCCAACTGCTATGAAGGGAGAGGGTGTGTGCAGAATGACTAGCTTATCGGCAAGACCGGATAGTTTCTCAATCATATCGCGGGGTGCCACCGGCACGGCTACGATTAATTCCTCAACCCGAGAAGCTTTAAGAGCACGTATACTGGCTATCATGGTTGCCCCGGTGGCTACTCCATCATCGACCAGAATTACTGTTTTTCCAGAAAGAGGGGGTAATTCGACTCCGCCCCGGTAAAGCATTTGACGGCGTTTAATCTCCTTTTTTTGATACGATATTTCCTCCTCTAGATAATTATCTGGACAGTAATCCATCAAATCTTGGTTCAGGAATACTTCTCCGTTTTCGGCCAGCGCCCCCAGTGCCAACTCCGGGTTATCCGGAAACCTCAATTTCCTGGTTATGAAAACATCCAGTGGAGCACCTAGGGATTTAGCCACCTCAAAGGCAACCGGAACCCCGCCTCGCGGCAGGGCTAATACCATCAGATTCTCGGCTGATTTATATTTCTTGAGCCTTCCGGCTAGTTTAATTCCGGCCTCTTTTCTATCATGAAAGAGCTTATTTTCTTCTTCAGACACCTTTTGTCTACCCATTTTAAATGTTTTAGCAGCAAACAGTATGCCAATAGCTTTCTAAGGAGTAATGCCTCAAAACCCATTAATTAAATTTAGTTAACCCCACCGACTTGGGAATCGCTATTGTCAGTTGTCTTAAATTCTGACGGATAAAAACCCTGCACAATAATGTATTCTACTCAATCTTCAAATACTTGGGCAGGTTAGGGGCGGTGATTAGTTGGCATATTGTTTGCCCAAATAAAACATGAGGAAAGCTAAAATTTATTAGGGCTTATGAGGTATAGGAGGCGGCTCTCTGCATATGGGTCACGATCCGTCTGCCTTCATAAGAACTAAGGGGAGGTGGCAATGTCGGTTTCCGAGAAATTAAAGGATTTTCTTGACCAGAACAAAATCAAATACAATCTGATCTCACACTCTAGGGCGTATACGGCTCAGGAATTAGCGCACAAGATGCATATCTCCGGACTGGAAATAGCCAAGGTAGTCATTGTCAAAACGGACGGCCAATTTGCCATGGCGGTTATGCCTGCACCGCATCATATCGATTTCGGCAGGTTTAAAGAAGCCACTGGAATTAAGAGCGTTGAGCTGGCTACGGAGAGGGAATTTAAGAATCTATTCCCGGATTGCGAGGTTGGAGCGATGCCTCCTTTCGGAAATTTATACGGTCTAAGTGTTTATGTGGCTAAGCCCTTGGAAGAAGACGAATACATCGTGTTTAACGCCGGCAGCCATACCGAAGCTATTAGGATGGAGTATAGAGAGTTCAAACGATTGGTAAAACCGATCGTGATTGAATACACAAGCGCGGGAAAGTAGAATAGCAACAACGGCCGAAACAACCGGGTAGGGTATTGACTTTGTTGATCGAGGAGAACTATATCTACATTGTTAAGATAGCTAAGGTATTTCCTCAATTTCTGATTTGCTCATTAAGGAGGGCTGTAGATGCAAAAGATAGACAAAATACTCTGGGCTACGGACGGGTCTAGGGAGGCTAGGTATGCCCTTGGCTATGCTAAGCTTCTTGCAAAGACTTTCGATGCGGAAATCATCGGTCTTCATGTAATAAAGGTTAGCGGTAAAAAGTTATGGGGTCTTCTTGGCAAGAAAGTGGACCTCGCTGAATGGTCTAAGGATACCGCAGACAAGTGGTTTATTTTATTCGAAGGGATTAAAGAAAACCTGGAGAGGGAGGAATTAAAGTTTACCTATAAAGTTATAACCGGCCTACCTGATGAGAGGATTGTAGAAACTGCCGAGAAAGAGGAGGTCGGTCTTATCATCATGGGGAAAAGGGGGTTCGGTCTCAAGGATAGGTTATTGGTCGGCAGTAATACGATCAAAGTTCTACGGGGCTCGCAAATACCGGTCTTGGCGGTCAAGAGCGGTAACGGAAGGTCGCTACCAAGGGTGAGGAGAATACTGGTGCCTTTTGACCTGGCCGAGAAATTCGATTCGGCCTTAAGATATGCCCTCTATTTTGGTAAAGCCTTTAACGCAACCGTTTCCCTGGTGTATGTACTCGAGCTTATCAGCTATCCCTACGAATTTCCGCTTAATATATTGAATGAGATGAGAGACGAGTATGATAAAGAGCTTAAGGCCAAGATAAAGGAATTATCCTATCCGGGGTCTAACCGGGTAAAAATCAAGCATAAGGTAATAGAGTCAATAAATCCTTATTTGGGCATCGTTGCGTTTGCCGAAGATGAGAAACCAGACCTTATCATAATGAACACTCACGGGCGGAAGGGTATTAAAAGGCTGGCGCTGGGAAGCGTCGCCGAAAAAGTGATTCAAGAGGCGCCCTATTCCATACTGGCGCTAAAGCCGTCGAAATAAGCTTGAGAAATTTGAGCTGGTTTTACTAGACTTTTACATTACGCATTTCAAATCCCGGGTTATAATAAAGTAAACTATCCTGAAAGATCGGGTATTTTAGGTCCAGGCAGCGAGTTAATCGTAAAAGATTATGACTAAGGAAAGGCCATTGGATACTAAATCTTCAGACCGGTTGCCAGAGAGAGGAGTGGATGAAAATGCCCTGAAGTTCAAAGCGGAAGAAGGCGTTCCTGCTCCTCCCGCCCTTCTTCGAACCCGTCTGGTGCTGGATACTAGTCTTTTCGTTAACCCTGAAGCTCAGCGTCATTTCGGCAAGGACTTACAGGAAGCTGTGCAAAAACTCCTTAAAACCGCTCGAAGGAAAAATATCGAGCTCTATATGCCCATCTCCATCTTTCGCGAGTTATCCCACTTTGCGCCGCCGGAGGCGCTAATATCTTTTCGACAGGAGGCCATAGTGCGCGCACCCGACCTCTATAATCTTCAGGTCCCGGCCGCGGTATTCCACGCGTTTATTCGTGAGTTGCGGGAGCGTATAAACAAGGGCCTGAGAATAGCGGAGGAGGCAGTGTATAGGGAGCCTACAGCCGATAATCTACGACGATTGAGACAGCAGTACCGTGATGTTCTCAGAAGCGGGATAGTAGACAGTGTGGAGGACCTGGACGTAGTATTGCTGGCCAAAGAGATTGGAGGGGCGATTTTATCCGCGGATGAGGGAATCGCCAAGATGGCAGAAGCATTGGGTATAGAGGTCATATCCGCCAATTACTTCATCCATATTTATGCAGCGGAAGAAAGTTCAGGGTGAGTCAAGATGCCCGATAGGACACGCGGGGTTGAAGAGCAGGATTATAACGGGGTCAAGTACTGGCGGTATGCGGACGATGTCGGTCACACCCTCAGGGGGACTGTCGTTTTATTCGATTCAAGCGGGCAAATTCCGATACGAACTGTTCCCGGCTTCCCTCACATAAACCGGGTTTATCGCCTGCGCTCCGGCGTGAGACGCTTTTTCCACACCAATCCATTTTTTGTCGAGGAGAAACTCGACGGATATAATGTGAGACTATTAATCCACCGGGGTCAACCCCTGGCTTTGACCCGGGGCGGATTTATATGCCCGTTCACTACGGAGTGGGCAGAAATTTGGTGGCGCCGATACGGGCTCGACCGCTTTTTTGCCGATTACCCGGATTGTGTATTGTTTAGCGAGGTACTGGGAGACAATCCTTATAACTCTCAGAGGGACCCGGCTATATCCCCGGGACTTTATTTCTTCGTGTTCGATATCCTGGGAGGAGACGGGGAATTTCTCCATGTTCGTGACCGCTACCGAATCGTAGAAAATTACGAACTGCCGACGGTGCCCCTTTTGGGGCAGTTTTCTTCTGACCGTATTGAAGAGTTATTCGAGGTTCTCCGCGACCTCAACGAGAAGGAACGGGAAGGTGTGGTGCTCAAGAGTCCTACGAGCAAAAGGGCTATGAAGTTTGTGACGCCGAGTACGGACCTCCGCGATATCAAAGATAATCTTATACTGGAATTTGACCTGGAACCCCGTTTTATTATCAACCGATTATTGAGGGCGTCGCTTTTTATAAAGGAATTTGGCCTGGACGAAGCTGAATACGCCAGCCGTATTGGCCGGGCCTTTCTGGATGGATACGATTCGCTTGAGACATTCGAGTCGGCAAGCGAGACCTATAATATATATGTCCAGAATTTAAAAACATGGAATGCGCTTCGCCATATGCTCAGTGGACATGTCACGATTAAAGTGGAGCACGTGTTGCCGGCAAGATTGAATGGCATAGAGATGTTGAATGTGAAATTTAGACGGGTCTTTGGAAAAAGCACCCGTCGTTACCGTGAAGTGCTGCGGGGCTACGGTCACATTGATTGAGTTAGTAGATTCTCCAAACTTGTCCGTAGTAACGGATTGCTTCTTCGCCAGAAGAAGACGGCTCAAAATGATGCCTCAGACTTTGTCACACTAGAAGTCAAACGGAAAGGGAAATCTATTCAAATTCATCACTGCTTAGCCTTAGTTTATGATGAACAAAGCTGAAGGGTCGAAGAATGATTTGAAGCTGGCGGTGTTCACCCTTCCCCCGGTTAAACCGGGCTCAGGACGAACGGGATCATTGACAGACTTACTGCTCAGGGTAAACGGGTTTTTATTTCCCTCGGTACCAGCGGATGCGTGCATCCGCTCATCCTGAGCATGGTCGAAGGATGATGATGTTGTTATTCCGAACCCTATCAAGCGAGTGGAAGTGCTCGGAATAAATTCCTCCGACGAAGAAATCTCATTTTTGAAGGCTAATTTTATTTTCAAGATTCTGCACTGGGCCGGGCCGTGGGGTGCATATAAACTACTTGGATATATATGCATGTGAGCGCATTTTATCTAGGATAACTTCCATCGATTAAGACCTCTCCGCCCTCAATTTGAATCTTAGCACCTTCTAAAAATCTTCTTACCACCTCAGCATTGGTCTTCATGTGCTCGGTAGTTTTGGGAGTTTTAAAATGTGACCGGCCCGGGGATAGAGCCAAAGGGAGGATTAACTGGTCAGCCATGTTCTCATCGACCGTTGCATCGCTCTCGAGAAAATCAATCAACTTTTTACATGCCTCCTCCGCCACCGTCTCCATTCTTTTTCCTATTTCTCCGATGGAACTGAAGCTCACGGTGGTGTTCTTGAATACCGCTTTCAGGAATACAATTGCTCCACGCCCATAAGACGGAAGCTCTATCACTCCCACCTCATTAGGAATATCGTTTTCGTCGAGAACCTTACTAAGCTTTTTTCTTCCCCTTTCTGCAACCTCCATCGAAAGACCTCCCACCGCGGAAATAGCATAAACCTTTAATAATTCACCACGCTCGCTGATTTCGAGTGATGAGATTGTCGCCACTGGCTCGATCTTGGATACTATTTCTCCCCCGCCTTTCGGATAAAAGCCGGCTCGCTTTAGCTCTAAATCCGCCCGGAAACCTATCCGTTTCATGAATGGCAGCCACCCTTCTTTAAGGAACTCAAAAGGCGGGCTCCAGGGAACATGGGTTCCCCCGGTTATGTTGACCAGAGATAGGGAGTTTCCCCGGAGGGCTAAAGGATAGAAGATTGTCTGGAGAACTAAGGCGGTTGATCCTGCTGTTCCAATGTCGAAGTTATATACTCCCGATAGAACCTCATTCGGAATAAACTTGAGACAGGCTGAACCCAGGCTCGCCCCTTCCAGGCTGGCTGAGCATATCTTGGCTGCGGCGTGTACAGACGCCAGGTGTTGATGTCGCAGTCCGGGGTTTTTTCTTCCTGCTCTTATATTCGTTATTTCAAAGGGGGCTCTGGTTATGATGGAGAGTGAAAGGGATGTCCTGAGAATCTGCCCTCCACCCTCTCCGGAAGACCCGTCTATTTCAATTAAATTCATGAAAGGCGCCGTGTTACTTTCTCTGCTTAATTTAGAATCGAATAATTAATCTAGTCTACTACAGATTACCACGACTTTGCCATTGCCGGCATGTTACTTTGCACGTGTAAACTCCGCGAAGCGTGGGAATGAATTCTGGCGAAGGAACATGTGGGGAATTCTTATGTTTTAAGATTTCTCCCCCATGAGATATGACCCCGTGGGATAGTAAACATCCCATGGGGTGAAATTATCTCACGGGGTCGAAATGACAAAAGTGAAGCATCTAAATTGATAAGGAGGCGACCTAAAGGACAAGTGGAAGAGGTCAAGATAGGAGTTTCATTCGCCATTCCGAGCGGATGCAGAGAATCTTGTTACGCTTTAGGATTTATCGAACTTGCCCCAAATAAAATCTTTTTTGAAAAGTAGGAGCGTGGTAGGTTAAACTTTTAAGAAACGGATTATCGAGGTTGATATCTCTTGATCAAAGAATAGGATTTGGCTACATTATCGCGGCGGTTATTGGTATTTCCCAGAGCTGTCTGATGTCTTAGATTCTGACAGTTTCATTTGTCATGTTCCACTATCAATAAACAACAACCTGAAGAATGGCTAATAAAATAAACAATTTTTTAGTCTGGCACGAATGTTGCCGTATTTATTAATCGTTTAAGGGAGGTGTCACCTATGAAGATGAGGGCAAACGTTTTTAAGGGGGCAAATAAGATTGGCCTCGAAGACCGTCCTGTTCCAAAAGCTGGCTTCGGCGAGGCGGTGGTTAAGGTTACTCTCACTACCATCTGCGGTACCGATGTTCACATAATGAAGGGAGAGTACCCGGTTAAGGTTGGCCAAATCATAGGGCATGAACCGGTCGGGGTAATCCATGAGCTTGGCGATGGCGTCACCGGTTACAAAATAGGAGAGCGCGTGGCAATTAACGCCATAACCCGTTGCGGCCAGTGTGAATACTGTCTATCGGCAAACTGGGCCCAGTGTGGAGGATTCCTGGGTGGATGGAAGATGGGAAACACGATTGATGGGTGCCAGGCCGATTACGTCAGGATCCCCAACGCCATGGCCAATTTGACCAGTATTCCGGACGAGCTTTCCGACGAGGATGTATTATTCACC
>FWPU01006348.1_pt1 | contig 23817 bp, 19 predicted proteins | sample 2228361 | NCBI WGS metagenome assembly FWPU01 (sample SAMEA103939777, study PRJEB20133) | metagenome
TACAAAACTAAGTTAAAAAGTGAGGCAAAATTGCCTCACTTTTTTTTAAAAAAATTTTTTTGTCGGACAACAGTGAAAATGAATATACAACAAATCAAATACATCATGGCTGCGGTTAAACAGCCAAACTTTGAAAAAGCCGCCGAGAAATGTCATGTAACTCAAGCTACCTTGAGTGCCATGATTGCAAAATTTGAAGATGAAATAGAAATAAAACTATTTGATAGAAGAAAAAGACCGTTGCAACTTACAAAAGAAGGTCAAATGCTACTTCCATATTTTGAAAGGATCTTGGCAGACCTTGAACAAATGCAAGTCATTATTGACGAAATAAAAGGCATTGGTTCGGGCACAGTGAAAATCGGTATAATACCAACGCTTGCGCCCTATCTGATGCCTCACTTCATCATCGATCTTTCACTTACTTTCCCTGAAGTGCAATTTGAAATTGAAGAAATCACCACCCAGGCATTGATTGAAAAAATTAAATCTCGTGAAATTGATATGGGCATTGCGGCAATTCCATTACAAGACGAAAATTTAATTGAGATCCCGTTATTTCAAGAGCCCTTTTATCTCTACGACTCTTCGGGCAACATTCATAAAGAATTTGTATCAACCGCCGACATTAACACAGAAATTTTATGGTTGTTGGACGAGGGCCATTGTTTAAGAACCCAAATTGAGTCTTTGTGTCGTTTGTCTCAAAATAGCCATCTTAAACTTACAAACTTGAGATTCAAAACCGGATCGATAGAATCTCTTATTAAGTTTGTCAACCTTAACAGGGGACAAACACTCATTCCTTTTTTAGCAATAGATTTTCTTGATGAAAAAGACAAAAAAAACATAAAACAATTTGTGGAACCTGTCCCCGGCCGTTCCATCGGATTATTGCATCACCCGGTTTTCCCTATGCATAAAATAGCAAAAAAATTAGCAGATATCATCAAAAAGAAGATGGCAAAATTAAAAACACCCGGTAACATTAAGATTCTTGATCCAATCACCCGTTAATGTGTTTTTATCCATCGTGCAGACCATGACTGTCCTTTCTCCGAAGTTACTTGCAAAATATAAGAACCCGGATCAAGATTGCTTATATCCAATTTGGAATAACTCCCTTGCGTTTTGATTTCTGTAATCAAATGTCCGGAGATGTCAAATATTCTCATCAAATACATTTCTCCCGGCTGAAAAGAAGTATAAACATTGAGTAAATCTGAAGCAGGGTTTGGATAAATTTTCAATCGGTCATTCACCGATAATCGATTATGTTCTATAATGGAAACCGTCAACAAGCTGTCAATATTCAAGTATTCGTCTCCGGGTTGATAAAAAAGTAACATGAATGAATCATATAACATTTCGTCTGTAGTTGCCTCTCCGGCTGTCACTGTCTGAGGTGGATTGTTAGGGTTATTGGGGTTATTAACCGTATTGTCATAAACATGTACACCTTCCCATTTATAATTTGCCGGCACTACTTTCAATTTTTTGAATGTGTAGAATCCTTGCCAGTGAAAATCCCACCGGTTAATACGAATCAACGGTATGGTATCGCCATTGTTGTGTGCATAATTGACAATGGACTGACACAACAAATGGGAATGGGGAAATGCAGCAAATACCGAAACCTGGAAAGGAAATTTACAATTTGCGAAGAATCCACTGCTACTACAAGCATTGTAATATGTCTGGACTGTATTCGGAGGGATGTTTAAAGCCCAGTTTTGCAATAAAGGCACTACGTAAATCTGACGAATACCGGTTTCGTTGATCGGGTAAAAGAAAAATCTTACCTCCGTGGAGTCCATCATACCTGCAGATCCGGCAGGATAGTGCATTTGCAAAATGATGTTACTGCCGGCAGGTATTCTAATACCCATTTTGGCATTTCCTTGCGAGGGGAAAACCACCGGAGATGACCCGGGTGCATAACCTCCTATACCAATATCCCCCCCGGTGAAGCAATTTTGATAAGACCCTGGTGGCATAGAATTACTGGAATCAGCAAATAACAAAACATGATGAACAATCTGGGGGTTACCGGGTACAATTTCAACAGCCCTGACATATCTGTCGACATTTAAATTGGATGGTATGGAAAAACAAACATATTCATCATTTGAAACGGCATTACTTGTGTATGCAGGCATCTTTATTACCAAATCAGGAGTACCGCTTAATTGATATTGTCCTGAATAAACCGGAGGAGCAGGTGCTTGATTGGGGTCTCCCTGCGGAGCACCATTGTTAACCCAGTTAATGATTGATTGCGCCTCGCTTTGAGTGAGGATTCGTTCGTGTACAAAACGGCTATAGTTTGTGTCCGGAGGCCACGGCGGCATTAATCCGTCATTTACGTATTGCTTGATGACATAGCGGTAAGTGTATGCCGTATTATAATCAAGCAAAGAAAATGGACCTGCCCCTCCGGGATGATGGCATGAAGTACACCGGCTATAAAAAATCTGAGCAACGCTTGTAGCCCAATCTTGAGCATTTACATAACCAACAACAGTAAAAATCACTAATAGAGAGAGTATTCTTTTTGTCATAATTTTTTATTAGTTTTTGAAATTCAAATATACTAATTGATTTTATACTTTCAAATTTTTTTTATTGATAGAATTTCTTCTACGGTGAAAAATTTTTATCAAAAATAATTTTTATGTGAAAACAAAAGGAATGAGTAAATTTTACTTTTATATCGAAAAATTATGTATTGATTTTTATTTTTTTTATATTTGCTTGTTAAAGAAAAAATTAACAGATGATTGTGAAAAAACTACAGGCCTTGAAACATTTGCTGCTGTGTCTTTCTCTTGTGCTCTCCAATTTATTGACAGCACAGGAAAACAAACAAGAAAAGACAAATGAATATTTATGCAAATACGGAATCGCACAAGTGCAAGATGAATCCAAATTGATTGTTTTGCAAGAAAATCTTCAACGGGATTTCCCTTTGATCAAAACAGTGAAATATAAATACAAACCTGACAGTCAAAAAGCCGAACTTTGGATTTATTACATTGAAAGAGTTGTCGGTGAAAAAAGGGAAGAAATAAATTTATCGGATATCAAAAGAAAAATCTTGGATTTGGGCATGCAACCCCTTGATTTTACGTTAGAATCCATAAACGACAAACGTAAATAAATCTTTGCTATGAAAAGAGAACTATTTTTTCCCACACTTTTATCGCTATTAATTATTATTCCTACATATTTAAGGGCTCAATCTGAAAATTGCTCAGGAGCCACAGTCATCAGCGTAATGTCTAACTGTACTTCTCCCATTACCGGTAACACCGGATTGACGCAAAATATTCCGGGCTGTGTGGGAAATGCCGATGATGATGTGTGGTATCAATTCACTGCCACATCTACATCTCATCAAATCACCGTGGTACCCTCTGCCGGACTCGACCCCGTCGTACAATTGTTTTCCGGAACCTGCAGCTCTTTGATTAGTTTGGCTTGTGTGGACAATGGATTGACAGGCCAAACTGAAACAGTTTATGCTACCGGACTTACTGTAGGACAAACCTATCGAATCAGAATATATCATTACTACGCCGGGGGAGGCAGCACTACCTCATTTACCATATGTATTACTACTCCTCCGCCACCTCCGTCAAACGACAACTGCCCGAGTGCCATCCCACTTACTGTAAACTCTACATGCACCTATACCAATGCCACATCTGCCTATGCTACCCAATCAATGCCGGGTTGTGCAGGAAATGCCGATGATGATGTATGGTTCAGTTTTGTCGCAACAGCTCCTGTACATACCATAACAGTGGCTCCCTCATCCAATATGGACCCTGTTGTTCAACTTTTTTCAGGAACATGCGGCAACCTGACTTCCATTACATGTATGGACAATACCTTTACAGGTAGCAACGAAGTGATTAATGCCGTGGGCTTAACTCCCGGAAATACATATTACATACGTGTTTATGATTATTATTATTCAAATGGAGGGTTTCCTTTCCAAATATGCATAACCGGCAACACTCCTCCAACACCGGTAAACGACGACCCCTGCGGTGCGATTCAACTTCCCCCTGTCACCTCCGATTGCAACTATATGAACTTCTCAACTGTTGGCGCTACTACATCCGTTGGTCCCGGCATACCAACCCCAAGCTCTTGTGCCGGAGGGTCCCCACCTCAACAGGGAGGATTCAACAATACCCCACAACCTAAAGATGTTTGGTTTGCCATTACTGTCCCATCCACAGGAATAATTGCTATCACAGCCCAACCGGGCTACGGAATTAACGATGTGGCCATGGCTTTATATACAGGAACGTGTACCAATTTGACTCAAATTGCCTGCTCCGATGATTACAATTATCCGGGCTCGGCCAATGATATGAAACCATTCCTCAAAGCAACCGGACTCACGCCCGGATCAACAGTTTATTTGAGATATTGGGCCTTCAATGGAAATACCACTGGAAACATAGGTTTTTGTGTCACTACCAACACAAACGATGATTGTGCCAACGCACTGTACATTTGTGATTTGAATGGCTACAGCGGAAATACTTCAGCTGCCTATACCATTGACCGGCCTTGTAATATGAGGGGCCTGGCTGAGATGAACAACCCTCCAACTTATACATACACACCCGGTACTTGTCAGGGAGGAATTTTCGGATTGGGTGGCTCCTGGGGAGCCGGTGCTCCTTATTGCGATGTCAGAATAGACAATAACTCGTGGATAAGGTTTACAGCAGCCAACACAACCGCTACTTTAACCGTGACGGTTTCCGATTGTTTTGTTGGCAACTACCCTTCCGGTGGTATACAAATGCAAATATTTTCTGCCGGTTCGCCTTGCTGTAATTTCACTCCCGTTTCAAGTTTTGTGGAAGGCTCATCAGTATTGACCATTACTGCCAATAATCTGACCATCGGTCAGGATTATTATTTGATGATTGATGGTTATGCCGGTGATATTTGCAATTACACCATCACTGCATCGGGAGGGGTACAGTTTACAGACATCACTGCATCGGCCGACACAGTGTGTTTTGGCCAATCGGTAACACTGACGGGACCCAACGGGGCTTCAGGCTATTATTGGCAAACTTTTGGCGACACTACTCAAGTTCTGGTGGACACGCCGGCAACTACATTTACTTATGTTCTTGATGTTTTTGGTGTTTGTGGAAACAAACAAACGATTTCGAAAACCATTTATGTAGAAAATCCTCCTGTTTTAACCACCAATTCACCGGTTACAGTTTGCCAAGGACAAACAATCAACCTCAACGCCTCGGGTGCATCTTCCTATCAATGGACCGGCCCGGGTGGTTTTAACAGCACCCAACAAAATCCGACCATATCCAATGCCCAGCCCTCTAATGCCGGCAATTATCAAGTGATTGGTTTTTCTGCCTTTGGTTGCTCGGACACTGCCATTGTCAATGTTTCCGTAACAAACAACCCCACAGCAACAGCTTCTGCCAACTCTCCTTTATGTGAAGGAGACACTTTAATCATAACGGCTTCAGGAGGAAGTGTTTTCAATTGGTCGGGACCCGGTGGTTATTCATCAAGTCAACAAACCGATACTATCCTCAATGTTTCAACATCCCAAGCCGGCACATATCAAGTCATTGTTGGCTCATCGGGTTGTCAGGATACCGCCACAATTAATGTGGTCGTCAATCAATTGCCAGTATACAATATCAATTCAAACTCACCTGTTTGTTCAGGAGATACGATACAATTAAATACAAGTCCTTCAAGCTTTTCTCAATACAATTGGACAGGGCCCAATGGTTTTTCTTCCACACAAGCAAACGTTTCAATAGCCAATGCATCTACTGCCAACGGAGGGATGTATTATGTAACAGTAACAAACAGCAACAATTGCAGCAAAACCGACAGCATCTTCGTGACAGTCAACAACACACCATCATTTACAACTTCCTCCAACTCACCGGTTTGCGAAAACCAACCAATCATTCTCAATGTCAATACTTCTGCAAACGTGAATTGGACAGGTCCAAACGGATTTTCTTCCAATCAAACAAATGTCACCATCAATAATGCCACTACTTCTGATGCCGGCAACTATATCGTAACCGTTACCGACCCGTCCGGCTGTAGTGACAGCGACACAATCAACGTAACTGTGAATCCTAAGCCCAATGCATCGGCCAATTCTAATAGTCCTATTTGTGAAGGACAAAACATACAATTAAATGCCCTTAGTCAGCCAAATGTTACATATTTGTGGTATTCAAGCAACGGATTTAGTTCCTCTCAACAAAACGCAATGGTTAACAACGCCATGCAAAGTGACTCGGGATGGTATTATCTTGTTGTTACCAATCAATTTAATTGTTCTGATACCGACTCTGTTAATGTTAAGGTTGTGGAACAACCCATAGCCGGAATTTTTGCCGAAGGAAACAAAGTATGTGAAAATGATACGATTCATTTATATGGGCAAGGAAACGGTACTTTTGCATGGTACTATGAAGGAAACTACATAGCCGACTATGCAATTCTTGCGGCAGAACCTGCCCATGACAATTCTGTTTATACACTTGTTGTCAGCAACGGAACATGCTCAGATACTGCCTCAATAACTTTAAATCTTTTGCCACGTCCCGTTGTAGATGCATGGCAAGATACAGTAATAGTCCGGACTACTGCCGCACAACTAAACGCCTCGGGTGGAGTAACTTACTTATGGGAACCCGATTATAATTTAAGTTGTTCGGATTGCCCCAATCCTAAAGCCACTCCCGATGAAGATACATATTATTGTGTTTGGATTACCAATCAAAACGGTTGTGTGGATTCAGCCTGTGTTTTTATAAAAGTTGAAGAATGTGGGGAAATTTTTGTGCCAAACGTTTTCAGCCCCAATGGTGATGGAAACAATGATGTGTTGAAAGTTTACAGCAATTGTATCGATAAACTTTATATGGCTATATATAACCGTTGGGGTGAAAAAGTTTTCGAAACAGATTCTCCAAAAGTGGTTTGGGATGGAACATATCGTGGCAAAGAAGTGAACAACGGAGTATTCCATTATGTACTAAAAGCCACATTGTTGGTTGGAGGGCAAGAAATCAATCAAAAAGGTACCATTACCATCATGAAATAAAATCATAAGGGAACATTTGTGAATTTCTAATTATATTTCAAAGCCCAACCAATAGCGTTAAGAGACATGAAAGGGAATTTTTCTCCTCATTGACTCAATTCATCAACCCAAATTGTGATTTTGCTTTTTTTGCAATCATCCGGGCATCATGATCATTCATACATTTAAAATGTGATTTGGGGCATTTCTCAAATCCCAATTTACTGCATGGTCGGCAAGATAAGTGGTTGACTTCGAAGGGCAAATAATAGTGTTTTAGATCATTGGGCAACAATGGATACATGCCAAATTGTGGCACAGTATTTCCCCAAATGACAACGATTTTTTTCTTCAAAGCAGCAGCCATGTGCATCATACCAGTATCCGGTGTTATCACCCCAATTGAACGTTCGATAATATAAGCAGATTCGTCAAAATCTGTTTTTCCACAAAAATCATACACCTCATAATTTTTCAACATATTCATGATCAATTGACTTTTAGGAATGTCTTCTTTTCCTCCAATCAGCACCACCGGAAAACTCAAAGCAGCGATTATTTCAGCACTTTTTTCAACCGGCACCGCTTTAGTGGCAAACTTTGCACCCACCACCCAAACCACATATTTTTGAGGCAATCCGGACACATTTACATTTTTATCTTTGAAGAAATAATCCAATCCTTGTCCATCGTACACTACATTTAAATGCCTGACCGCTTCAAAATATCGATCAACTACGTGCATATCAGGCAAAATGGAAAGTTTTTTAAACCTTACAGCCAACCATTTTTTGAGATTAATTTTATTGAAAGTACTATACTTCGAATCAAAGTTCATTAATCTCACCTGCCATGTGCGAAGGTTTTTATGTAAATCGATAATTTCATCGGGCTTTTGTTGTTTCAATAATTTTTTGATTTCAAAAACATTATTTTGAATCCCTATCAATCGATCAATATAAGGATTGCCTTCCAATAAGGGCAAATAATTTTTTTTGGTCAAATAAATGATTTCACTTTCAGGATAAGCATTTTTTAAACACCTCACTATGGGAGTGGTCAATAAAATATCGCCAATGGAAGAAAATCTCAACAACAAAAACTTCTTATTACTCATGACAGGAACCATACTTTTGATACTATCAATATTTTAAACGAAAACTTATCTATGATTTCTCAAATCATCATAGAGATAAAATTTTCGCAAAAATATTCTTTTCTTTGCTCCATGAAATGGATCGATACACATGCCCATCTTTACCTGCCGGAATTCGAAGCCGACATCGACCAAGTCATAGAAAGATCCAAAAGTAATCATATTTCCGGGATAATTTTACCCAATATTGATGCAGAATCAATACCAGCAATGTTGGGGTTAGTTGATAAAGCCCCGGAAATTTTTTGTCCTGCACTCGGCTTGCACCCTTGCTCTGTCAAAAGCGGAGAAAATCTTGTTGAATGGGAAGAACATTGGAATTTATTATCAACCGGGAAATTTTGTGCCATAGGCGAAACGGGTATTGACTTATATTGGGATAAAACAACTTTACACCTTCAAGAAAAAAATTTTGCAAGGCATATAAAAAAAGCGCTTGAATATGACCTTCCTTTGATAATTCATGTTAGAAATTCATTTCAGGAAGTTTTCCGTGTACTTGACGAACACTATGACCCCAAATTGAAAGGTGTTTTTCATTGCTTTACCGGCGACCGGCAGGAAATAGAAAAAGTAAATTCATATAAAAATTTTTACTTTGGAATAGGGGGCGTCATTACTTTTAAAAATTCTAATTTGAAGCATATAATAAAACAAATACCGACAGAGAAAATTCTGCTGGAAACCGATGCACCGTATCTGACCCCCACACCTTACAGAGGAAAAAGAAATGAGAGTGGTTACATTCCTATTATTGCCGAAAGCCTTTCGAAATATTTGGAGGTATCCATCGAAGAATTATCTGAAATTACTACCGGTAATGCTGTGCGATTGTTTAATCTGACAGTGAATTAATCATGAAAAAACCAACCATAACAATCATTTATACAGGTGGTACCATCGGCATGGCCAAGAATCCGGAAACCCGGGCACTACAACCACTTGACTTCAACAGATTGTTGGAAATCGATCCCGAATTAAAAAAAATCAATTGTACAATTAAAACCATCACCACAAGCCAACCAAAGGACTCCTCGGATATACATCCTGATGACTGGTTGGAGCTGATCAGAATCATTAAAAATGAATACGACCATTGCGACGGTTTTGTCGTTTTGCATGGTACAGACACCCTGGCATTCACGGCATCGATGATCAGTTTTTTGATTGAAAACAATCAAAAACCCATCATTTTCACCGGATCCCAATTGCCTGTTGGAGTATTACGAACAGATGCAAAAGAAAATCTTATTACATCTATAGAGATAGCTGCAACACAAATTGATGGACGACCTGTCGTACCTGAAGTTGCCGTATATTTCGAATATAAATTATACAGAGGCAACCGGGTGAAAAAAATCAGTGCCGAACATTTTAATGCCTTTCATTCACCCAATTATCCTGTCTTAGCCGAAGCGGGTGTTCACCTGAAAATCAATCACCCATTCATACTTGAACCTGATAGGGAGAAACCTGTCAAGTTTTATGAAAAAATACATACCGGTATTGCTACCATAAAATTTTTTCCCGGAATAAACGAAGATGTTTTTGAATATTTTGCCAATAAAACGATATATGAAGCACTCGTCATGGAAACATATGGAAGCGGCAACGCCCCGTTTAATCCAAAAATTGACCAATCAATAAAAAAAATCAACGAAACAGGAAGGATCGTATTAAACATTACACAATGTTTAACCGGGCATGTTGACCAAAACATGTATGCCACAGGTTTACATTTGAAATCCTCCGGAGCGATAGGAGGACATGATATGACTTTTGAAGCAGCCGTATGCAAATTGATGTTTTTATTAGCCAACTTCGATAAAGCCACCGCAAAAAAATTGGTATCTCAAAACCTCAGAGGGGAAATATCCCGTCCATTCATACAATAAGGCAAAAAAGAAAGCGTTTATTCAACATCACGGAAAACAAAATATTTATTAAAGTCCTCTGAAAAATGAAATGTTTTAAAATAATTTTTTTAATTTGGCACGCAAAATAAACGTTCTTGCAAAAAACGAAAACGCAAGGGGAGAGATGGCCGAGTGGCTGAAGGCACGCGCCTGGAGAGCGCGTAACCGCCAAAAGCGGTTCGGGGGTTCGAATCCCTCTCTCTCCGCCAGCATATAAAAAAATGATGAATTTTTTAAATAAAATAAAATAAAAATGAATATGAAAAAGTTATTTTCAATTTTAGCAGTAAGTGCAATGTTGGTATTTACAGCCGTTCAACCGGTAATGGCACAAAATGACGCAACCCAAACAGAGCAGGTTGCCAATGAAGGACAAACATCAGGAACCAATCAAACATTCCATCAAATTTTAAAACAAAAATTCATTGAAGGAGACCCTCTCTGGATGGGAATCGTATTAATCACCTTGATTTTGGGTTTGGCTATCAGTATCGAAAGAATTATTTATCTTAATCTTGCTACCACCAATACCGACAGGCTATTGATGAAAATTGAAGAAGCCCTAAAATCCGGAGGAATACAGGCTGCCAAAGAAGTTTGCCGCAATACAAGAGGCCCTGTTGCCAGCATCTTTTATCAAGGTCTCGACCGTAGCCATGAAGGCATCGATGTTGTTGAAAAATCCATAATTTCCTACGGAAGTGTTCAAATGGGATTATTAGAAAGAGGTGTTTCCTGGATATCGTTGTTCATTGCGCTTGCACCAATGTTAGGATTTTTGGGAACAGTTGTAGGTATGATCCTTGCTTTTGATGCGATTGAAGCAGCCGGAGATATTTCACCATCATTGGTGGCGGGAGGTATCAAAGTGGCGTTATTGACTACCGTATTCGGTTTGATTGTTGCCATTATCCTTCAAATTTTCTACAACTACATCGTTGCTAAAATCGACGCTTTGGTCAACGATATGGAGAATGCATCCATTACTTTAGTCGATATGCTTGTAAAATATAATTTAACCAACAAAAACGCTTAAGATATGAATAACGAAAAAATTTTTAAATATCTGAGCTATATCTTATTAGGTATTGGCGTCATTTTAGGCATTTTATTTTATGCCAATGACCCAAGCACCGATGCCTATAATTCTGAAAATCCTCCAATATACGCCGATCTATTGTTCTATTATTTTTATTTCCTGCTTTTTATTGCTGTTGCCGTAAGTGTGCTATTCCCATTGTTTTTTATTATTACTCAACCTAAAAAAGCAAAAAATGCACTCATCGGCATTGGATCCTTGCTGGTGGTATTTTTTATTTCCTACAGTTTGTCCGGAGATGAAATTTTACCTCAATACAAAAATTTGATAACCGATCCTGCCACATCCAAATTAATTGGAGCCGGATTGATTATGGTTTACATTCTTGGAGGTATAGCAATATTTTTATCTTTATTTTCGGGACTTACAAAATACATTAACAAGTAATTATGGCAAGAAACAAAAGACAAATACCGGAAATCAATGCAGGGTCAATGGCCGATATCGCCTTCCTGCTTTTGATTTTCTTTTTGGTAACCACTACGATGGATGTAGATACCGGTCTTTTAAGAAAACTTCCTCCTCCGCTGCCTCCGGATATGCCTGAACCACCTGAAATCAAACAAAGAAACGTTTTTCAGATTTTGGTAAATGCCAACAATCAATTACTCGTCGAGGGAGATTATATCCAAATAACCGAACTGCGCAAAAAGGCAAAAGAATTTATCGTGAACCCCAACGATGACCCGAACTTGCCTGAAAAGGAACTTAAAGAAATAGAAGGCATTGGTCCGGTGATGGTATCGAAACAGGTAATTTCATTACAAAACGACAGAGGTACTTCTTATGAAACCTACATTAAAGTACAAAATGAATTGATTGCTGCGTATAATGAGGTAAGAAATGAAGAAGCCATGAAACGCTTCGGGAAACCATTTGACAAACTCGCAGAATGGCAACAAAAAGCCATCAAAGAAATGTATCCTCAAAGAATTTCCGAAGCGGAACCAAAAAATGTAGGGTCAAAGAAATAATTAAAGAACGTTAGTTATGTCTAAATTTAAAAAGAAAAAAGCACAAGGAACGCAAGCGATATCGACGGCATCATTGCCGGATATTGTATTTATGCTTCTTTTCTTCTTTATGGTAACCACCGTGATGCGAGAGCAAGAATTAAAAGTAAGAGTGAGAGTGCCTGAAGCCACTGAGATAGAAAAATTGGAAAGAAAATCATTGGTCAGTTACATTTATATTGGGGAACCAATCGCAAAACTTAAAGCCATTTACGGATCGGCTCCGCGTATACAATTAAATGATGCTTTTGCCACCTTAGATGATATCGCAGCATTTGTTGAAGCCGAAAGGGAAGCCACCGATGAAGCCGAAAGGCCATTACTTACTTTTTCATTAAAAGTTGATCGTGAAACTGAAATGGGCATTGTTACGGATGTAAAACAAGAGTTGAGAAAAGTTCAGGCCTTAAAAATTAATTATTCTTCCCGTAAAACAGATAAAATAAAATAAAATCGTTTGCTCATATTTATTTTAAAAGCTCTTCTATTCGAAGGGCTTTTTTGTTTATGTTCAATAATCAATTTATTTTAATGATTTATATAAATAATTTGATTTGAAATTCAAAATACAGGGTATTCCCTATAACCTCAAGTAAACATAAGAAGTATCTTTACCCAAAATCAAAAATCATTGTCATGAAAACTTATCACTTATTAATCTTAACCTTAATCATTTCCACAACTAGTATTTTATCTTCTTGTAAAAAGAAAGAAGGTTGCACAGACCCCTCTGCAACAAATTATGATCCGGATGCCAAAAGAGATGATGGTAGTTGTATATACCCTTCCTCAAGCCCCGGTACTTCAAATCCTTCTGATCCTTACATTCTTGGGGATATAACAAGCAACACGGTATTAACTGCGAAAAACATTAAAGTGTGCGATAAAATAAACGTATCGGCAGGGTTAACCATTCCGGCAGGTGCAACAATAACATTTTGTGCAGATGCAGATATCAGGATAACTTCTACGGGTTATATCAACGCTGTTGGGACAAGTTCAGAACCTATTATTTTTAAAGGAGAAGCAGAAACTCCCGGTTTTTGGCGAGGACTTGCCATTTTCTCAAATAATCCGAACAATGTTTTAAATTATGTGACTGTTAAAGATGCCGGTTCGTATTGGTATTATGAATACGCAGGATTGTATGTAGGTCAAAATGCAAGTTTGTCTATTTCCAACTCTACTATCAGTAATCACCAAAACACAGGTTTATATTTTGATGATAATTCACAGATTAGCAACTTTAGCAATAATAAATTTGCAAATAATGACATTCCGATAAGTGTTCCCGCAAATCAAGCCGGTAAATTGGACATTGCTTCTGATTACAACCAAAACTCCAGTAATGCCAATGGTTTTATTGAAGTTAGAAATGGAACTGTAAATACTGTTCAAACGTGGAAAAAAACTAATATCCCGTTTTTATGTTCCGGTAATATCACTGTCAGCTCAAACTTGACTATAGATGCAGGAGCCACAGTGATGTTCGAAGCCAATGCTCAATTTAGAATAAACACTACCGGTTCGATCACGGCTATTGGAACATCGACCAATCCTATAACCCTCAAAGGGAGATATTCCACTGTGGCATTTTGGGGAGGTATTGAAATTGCATCCAATAATCCAAACAATAAATTTAAATATGTGAATGTTTCGGATGGTGGACAATACTGGTACTTTGAATATTCCGACATCATTGTAAAAGGCCGCCTTGAATTGGATAACTGCACGATTTCCAATGCTAACAGTTATGGAATTTATGTGCAAAACACTGCACAATTATTTACAAACGGGTCGGTTCAAAACACTGTAGCAGGAGTTGAAAGTAATAATACCTTTGTCAATAACGGCACAGGACCTAATGCCAATTGTACAAACGGATGCAAGGTTTATTTCGAACCTTGATAATTTTTCATTATCGAAAAAAAATTATCCATAGATTTGTAAAAATTTTTATTTATGAAAAAATTATCCTGGATATTTTGTTGCATTTTTATAATCAATTCTGCAACAGCACAAAATGGGTATGAAAAAGGAAACAGTACGATAAATATCGGGATTTCTCCTGTAGCATATAATTTTGGATACTCATATTATTCAAACATATACAGAAATTATTCCCACCTTACTTTTCCCGCCATTAGTTTAGGGTATCAATATGGCCTTCATGATTTTATCAGTATTGGCGGTGTATTGGGATATCATGGAAGAAAATATGTATCGGAGTATGATCATATTTTTGGTACTGATATTTACGAAGATAAATATAATTATACTCTGTTTGCAATCGTAGCAGAATTTCATTTGATCAATCTTTTGCAACAATTGAATGTTGATGAAGCCAGTTCTTTTGACAACTTGGATTTTTATTGGGGGCTTGGTTCCGGAATGTTATTTTATAGCTGGAATGAGCATGATATCTGGTATCAATACAACAGTAAAAAAGGGATTTATGAAAGAAAAGAAAAACTCGACAATCACTCCAGAATCAATGCCATTTTCAGAAGTTATTTGGGGCTTCGTTATTATTTCAGCAATAATATAGGAGTGTTTTTAGAAACCGGTTATGCGACCTTTGGATATTTTACCGTGGGCGTCTCAATGAAATTTTAATAATTGAACAGAATTTTTTATCCATTTAAAATTATCTTTCACACAAAAGATGTTGGATCTCAATCATCCTAAGAGATTCCTTTTAATAGAGCAACCGATGTGGATATATTTTCAAATGCAGATCTTTTATTCGTTTATATAAAAGTTCACGGAGTTCTTCTATATGTATTTTTTTAGCAGCTGAAATAAAAATACTGTTACCTCCGGTTTTTTGATACCAGAAGTTCTGCCATTCATTTAATTCCTCAGGCATATCTTCACGTTCGCGTATATCCGTCAAGTTTTGATGATGTGGTCGAAATTGATCAATTTTATTGAAAATTAAAATTTGTGGTTTTTCCCCTGCGCCAATTTCTTTTAAAGTTTGATTTACAACCTCATATTGTTCTTGCCAGTTTGGATGAGATATATCTATGACATGCAATAGAATATCTGCTTCCCTCACCTCATCGAGTGTTGATTTAAACGATTCAACCAAATGTGTGGGCAATTTACGGATAAAACCAACGGTATCGGTCAAAAGAAATGGCAAATTTCCTATAACAACTTTTCTAATAGTAGTATCCAATGTGGCAAAAAGCTTATTTTCGGCAAAAACATCAGCTTTAGTCAACAGGTTCATCAACGTAGATTTTCCTACATTTGTGTAACCCACCAGGGCGGCACGTATCAACTCTTCACGGTGTTTTCGTTGTGTGGATTTTTGCCTGTCAATTTTTTCCAGCCGTTTTTTTAACAAGGCAATTTTGTCTAATATGATCCTACGGTCCATTTCAAGTTGTGATTCACCGGGACCGCGTAACCCGATACCTCCTTTTTGACGTTCAAGATGTGTCCACATTCTTTTTAAGCGTGGTAAGAGATATTGATATTGGGCAAGTTCAACCTGTGTTTTCGCATAAGCAGTTCTTGCTCTTTGGGCAAAAATATCGAGAATCAACAATGTCCGGTCCAAAATTTTTATCCCCAGAGCTTTTTCTATATTTCTTTGTTGTGAAGGTGTTAGTTCATCGTCGAAAATTACCGCATCGGGTTTATATTCTTCAACAAAATTTTTAATTTCTTCCAATTTTCCCTTACCTACAAATGTTGAAGGGTCGGGATGTGGCAATTTTTGGATAAAGCGTTTTACCACTTTGCCCCCTGCAGTTAATGCCAAAAATTCCAGTTCGTTGAGGTATTCTTGTGTTTTTTCTTCGTTTTGACCGGGGGTAACAATACCCACGATCACAATTTTTTCTTCCTTGATTTGATTGTCAACTTGAAATTTCATATGTTAAATCCAGGGTCTTGCAATTGCGTCACGAAAAGGCCAAGGTATGGCCCAAATTATGAGGATTAATGCCATTGAGTTATAAAACAATAAATGTCTGAATTTCTTCCTGTCTATTGTTTCTTTTTTTACAGCTATCCTTCCTGCGGTAATGAAAGTAATGCCCAGAATCATGGCAATTGTGTGTTCTACCAAAAAAAATCTCATCGATTTTTCTTTCATGGCCATGGCAATATCTGTCATGTAAAATTGTATGTTAGGACTTGTGAAAAAAAGCACAATTCCTACCAATAATTGTAAATGGGCAGCAATCATCAAAAACAGTGAAAATTGATTGTCGTTTTTGTCAAAAATTTCATCCTTGTTTAATTTAAATACGGATCTTACGATCACGATTATCAACAAAAACAAAATCAACCAGCGTAATATGCTGTGAACCGATAACAATAAATAATAAGCACTCATACTTTTAAATTATAAATTATTTTGCATTTTTAAAAAATAAAGCTTTAAGCTCTGATGCTTCCTCGGGTTTCATTTTGCCGGCAAGAATCAAGCTCAATTGTTTCCTTCGCAATGCTGCATCATAACGGGCTTTTTCTTCTTCTGTCTCGGGGATTAATTCGGGAACTTCAATAGGATTTCCCAGTTGATCTACAGCTACAAAGGTATAAATGGCCGAATTACATTTAGATTTTACGTTTTTGTGATAGTCCTCAACATATACATCGATGATTACTTCCATGGAAGAATTAAATGCCCGTGAAACTTTCGCTTCGAGTGTTACGATGTCTCCCAACTTGATAGGTCTGTTGAAACTCACATTGTTCACCGAGGCAGTAACAACCACCCTGCCACAATGACGATGAGCCGAAATAGCCGCACATATGTCCATCCAATGCAGCAAACGTCCTCCCATCAAATTTCCCAATGTATTGGTATCGTTGGGTAATACTACTTCTGTCATAATGGCTAAACTTTCCGATGCTTTTTTTGCTCTCATATTATCTACAGTAGAGATTTTTCAAATTAATTTTTTTCATATGTTAAAATCCATGCTTGTGGGTGTTTGGGCCTGATTTCTTGCAAAAGATATTGCAATGCCTCGCTCTTATCATTAAATTCTTTATAGGCAACAGTATATTTACCTTTCCTCTCTATAACCAAAGACGAATATCCTGATTTCTTCAATTTATTTTCTAACCCCAAAGCATTTTTTTGGGAATTGAAGGTGCCGGCAACAACATAATATTTCGTTGATTGTTTATTTTCATTATTTTCAAATTTATATACCGCAGCATCTGTTTTTCCTTCATTGACATCATGTTTAGTTTTATTCATGGAGAATATCTGTAAGGACTCATTTTCTTCTTTGAGATGATGATTGTTTGATATTTTGCTTGAGATTAAGTGATTTGGCTTATACTTAACTTTTTCTTTGAACACAATATTTTTCAACTGAAGTGAAGCTTGATAAACATATTCTTTTGGAACATATTTGGATGTAAGATAAATAGTGGCCAAAAGCAAAACAGAAGCAGCCGATCGAATGGCGATTCGCCAAATTTTTGTGTTGGCAGTTTGATTTTTTTTGATATTTTGACGGTAATTATTTAATTCCAATATGGGTGTTTTTTGAGCAACTGGAGTCATCTGTACGGGTGTCAGGCCAAAATATCTTTTAGAATAATTAAAATGTTTGTCTTGTTCGAAAATCACCGTCCCATTGATGGTTTTAAAGAATGTGCCAATTCCGTCAAAACTCAAACGATGGTATGTGTTGATTATCTTATTCCACTCCTCAATTTGATCCTTCAACAATCTTCCGGCTTGTTCATAAGTCAAATTTAGTTTCTGTGCTATTTGTAATACCAAAAAGCCATCTTGATGCTTTAATTCAGGATTGAAAATAATATTTTCAGAAGGAGGAAATAAGAGAGACGAAAATTTGTCATAATGTGCGGACGCACTATTTTTAATGAATCCTCCCCAACCCGGTATTATCAAACACTCTTTTTCAAACAATAATTCTTTGATTATTTGCAGGATATGTATGTTTAGTTCAAACATTTTTTTGCTGTTACGATGGTAAAATTACTTTTTTTAAAATTATTGATGAATTAAACTTGATTAAAAAAATTAATCGTTTAATTGATCTTTATACACATTTAAAATATTTTCCAGATCTTCGGGCGTATCGATGTTGATTGAATTGTATTCAGTAAATACAACTTTTATTTTCAAGCCGTTTTGCATCCATCTCAATTGTTCTAAACTTTCGATTTTTTCCAATAATGTTGGTTTCAATTCTTTAATTTTTTTTAGAATATCACTTTTGAATGCATATACACCGATATGTTTCAAATAATTTGATAGTTCATTTGATTTAAAAGGAAAAGGTATGACACTTCTGCTAAAATAAAGGGCATTTTGGTATAAATCGCAAACTATTTTGATTCTGTTGGGATTTTGAATATCTTCAAAGTTAGAAAACTTTGTTGCCAAAGTGGCTATCTGTACAGTATTCTCAAGCTGAAAAACTTGCACCAATGACTTTAATACTTCCGGTTCTACAAAAGGTTCATCGCCTTGAATATTCACTATCACATCGGGAGTCGTTCCTTTTTGGCTTTCATACAATTCAAGGGCTTCTATACATCTGTCGGTGCCTGTTTCATGCATTCCGGATGTCAACAAAACATTCCCTCCAAATGAGTTCACAAGTTGGAAAATCCTTTGATCATCGGTGGCTACCAAAACATGATCAAAGCAATCTGCCATTATTGCCCGGGAATAAACCCTTTCAATCATGGTTTTGTTACCAATTTTTACCAAAGGTTTACCCGGAAAACGTGTTGAAGCATACCTGGCCGGAATTATCCCCAGGACTTGTAACCTTGACATCAGTAAAACTTAATTACTTTTTGTATACCTCTCTAAAACTTAAATGGTTTATGGGGTTGATATGAAAATTGAAAACTTTTCCATTGTGGATACTTAAGATCTCATCATACCAAAGATAAAGTATAGGTGCATCTTCAATCACCATTTGTTCGGCTTTAAGTATGAGCTCTTTTCTTTTTGCATCATCTGTTTCTGTAAGAATTTGTTCATATATTTTATCAAACTCGCTATTTACATATCTCATAGAGTTAGGATAAGCCGGTTTGGTAAGATCGGGCGAAATATTTTTTCCGTAAAAAACCAAAAGGAAACTTTCAGGGGCAGGAAAATCGGCTGCCCAAGCCGAACGGACCATATCCGACTTACCATATTTTGAAATTTCAATTTTTTTGTCAAAAGAAACCAATTCAAGTTCAATCATTATTCCCAAATTATTGTATAACTGGCTTTGCACTTCAGTGGCCACACTTGTATTTTTAGCAGCCCCACTGTTTAATACTAACTTTAATGTGGGGAATCCTTTACCATCAGGATAACCTGCTTTAGCCAATAATTTTTTTGCTTTATCCGGATCATAAGTATATCCTTTGAGCGATGTTAAATCTAAATCTTTAAACTGAGGCACAGTAGGTATGAAACCATGGATGGCAGGACCATATGCAGCCCCTTTTAGGACTTCTTCAATAATTTTATTTCTATCAATGGCATAATTTAAAGCTTGCCGCACTTCTTTCTTTTTGAAAATATCTTTTGTCAGGTTAAATTCATAGTATTGAGAAGCCAAAGCCGGCACACGGTTTATAACAAATTGTGGTGGTTTTTCTTCAAATTTTTTGATGTCGCTTTCAATAAATTCTTTAACATTTTCGGCAGGCACCGAAAAAATGATATCTATTTTGCCATTTTTAAAATCTTCAAGTTCACCTCTCTTATTTTCAACTATTCTAAAAACCAAACTATCCAAGTATGGTAATGCATTTCCTTCTTTATCTTTTGCCCAATATTTTTCATTTTTGACCAACACCACGTTATTTCCTTTTAATGAAGCATATTTAAATGGTCCTGTTCCTATTTTATTATCATTTCCATAAGTTTCAACAGCTTCTTTGGCAACTATACCCAAATTTGTATTTGCCAAAATATTTAAGAAGTTTTTTGACGGATGAGTCAACTCAAATTGGATGGTATAATCATCAAGAACCTTAATACCGCTAATTTCCTTATTAGATACATCCTCTTTTAAAGACATTTGAAAGTATTCGTCTGCTCCTTTAATTATACCTTTAATGGTAGAATTATATGCATAGTCGCCTAATTGGGAATTGGCGATTCTTTTAAAAGAATAGAGTACATCTTGTGCTTTCACCTCTCTGCCTGTGCCTTCGGCAAAACAATTGTCATCATGAAATCTCACGCCCTTTCTTAAATGGAAAGTATAAATCAAGCCATCTTCTGATATTTCCCATTTTTCGGCCAACAATGGTTTAATGGACAAATCTTTGGGGTCATACGCAACCAATCCTTCAAAAATTTGACTTGATACATGCATTGAATGGACATCTTCGATCAATCCCGGACAAATGCTGCGTGGCATTTCCAATTCTCCTATGATCAATGTACCTCCAATGCTCAAAGATGAATCGATTTTATTTTGATTTTCTTTGACCGCTGTATCTTGCTTATCATTTTGGCAAGAAAAAAACGCTGTACCTAGAACTAAAAAAACAAAAAAACGTATCCTCATCATAATTTTAGTCATATTATTATTCTATTTGCAAATATACATTATTCATTAATTTTTCAATGAGTTATTAAATAAAAATAAAAAATCATTTGAGATATTTAAGTATTTCTTTAGAAAAAAGCATCCTTTCTCCATTAATATAAATTGTAACGAAAGCATCGTGATATGGCAATTTTTTGGCCATATCCCTTTTGACCAATGCCTCTCTGAATGTTTTGACCGGTGTTTGCAGTTCAAAACGCGTTATTTTATCGTCCAATTCTTTTTCTCTAACTTGATCCAACGATTCGTAAATCGATTTGTTAAAATTTTTAGGTCTTCTATATGCTCCAACTTGAATTCTGAATTCTAAACCGGCCATTTGAGCATCACCAAAATATTCCAACATTTTATCCAATAAATCGGGAGTCCATTTCAAGGCGTTTTTTCTTAAATTTTTATCGTTGTATGGCACAAATGCATCTTCCGGGAAAGTTTTATATTTTGAAGGGAATCCTTTTGCATAAGGCGAATCAGCCAAGTAATTTCCGGAAGTGATTTGAAATTTACCGTTATTGTCTGATTTCTGACCATTAATAACAATCCCTCCTACCGGTTTGCCATATAAATCTTTGGTATTGCCAATTACATCGACCATGGAAGGATAATCGACCAATATATCATATTCTTTATCTTTTGGCACTTTTTTAAATTGAAAATAACCGTTTTGATCGGTATAAACCTCCCTTTCAACACTTCCATCTTTTGAACGCAAAACAACTTTTACACCCGCAAGCGGTTCTCCTGTTACGGGATCTTTGACATACCCGTCAATATTGATATACTTGTCCAATATTTCTTGCGGATAAAGATATACATCCAACACACTGTCTTTGAATGATGTCAAGTTTTGAATAGGTATCAATGCTTCAAAAGGAACACATCCTTCAGCTTCATATTTTACCAAATAATTAAACCCTAATGGGAAAACTACAAGATATTTGCCTGAACTTGAGTTGGAATGATGCAATGAAGGGTCTGATGCTGTCCCTGAAATAGAAACTGTTATGTCCGAATATCCCGGAATATCGTTGACAAACACTTTACCTTTTAGAACAAATGCTGCTGATGAAGCAAAATGTCCGGGTGTAACAAGGTAAATATCTTGCAAACCTTTTCCTCCTTTACGCATGGATGAAAAATATCCATGATTTCCTTGTGCGTTGATTACGTAAAATTTATCGTCAAAAGGTGTATTGATACTTAACCCGACATTTACCGGTGTTGTCCAGGTGGAATCATCTTTCAGCTGGGCATAAAAAATATCATAGCCACCGACCGAATTCGGACCATTGGAACTAAAATAAAGCGTTGTTCCATCATAAAAGAAAAAGGGAGCATCTTCATCGTAAGGAGTGTTGATTGTAGGCCCTAAATTAACCGGTTTCGACCATTGACCATTGGGTAACAACACAGATTTGTATATATCACGTCCACCAAAACCACCGGGTCTCTCTGAACTAAAAAACAAAACTTTTTCATTATAAGCAAGACAAGCACTTCCCTCCCAAAATTCTGTATTGACAAATCCCGGTAAAGATTTTGGCGATGCCCATTTTTCTCCATCCAATTTTGATATGTATATATTGCCTGATGAATCAGCCGTGTTTCTGTAAAACAACGAAGTTTGACCATCGGCACTTAAACTTATGGCTGCATCATTTTGCACAGTATTTAATTCTTGTATCGGCGTAGCGGGAGACCAGTTTTCCCCCGTTTTGACCGATTGAAAAATATCTTCACCATAAAATATTCCCTCCGGATCGGGTTCTCCTGCATCATTTAGTTTGCCTCCCGTCGATTTAGGACCTCTGTATGTAAAGATCAATAAATTTTCATCTGCCGAAATTACAGGCATGTATTCATTGTAGGGAGTATTTATATTTTCCGGCAACAAGGTCATTATAGTCACCTCATTTTTGTTCAATTGTGAGAGACGTTCTTTTAATTCGACACCTTTCTGACATTGTTGCATTAATAGGGATATCTTTAATGCTTCGGGACTACCCGGCTCAAAACCTTTTAATGCCAATGAATATAACTCGGCTGCTTTTTCAAAGTTTTGTGCGGCATGATTGGCTCGCGCCAAATAAAAATTAAAATCTTGAGGCGTTTTAAATTTGTTGTTGTTTCTTAATTCTGTCAATATCTCAAGTGACTTTTCCGGTTGATCGGTTTTGTATAAATAACATATTGCCAGTTTGTAATATACCTTTAGATCATCTTTTTTTCTTTGATGATAAGCTTCATAAAATGGCAGAGCCTCAAGAAAATTTCCCTTTTCGTAATTTTTTTCGGCCAAGTTTAATAATGCTTTATCCGGTAAAGATTCTAATGATTTATCTTGAGCAATGACTGAAATGTACGAAAAAAACAAAAATATAAAGAAACTCTTGTACCAGAACTCTCCTCTTTTTTTCATTCACTTTGTTTTTTTAGTCAAATTAAATTGCAATTATTCTGATTTGAGAATTAATATAATGTTTGAGGAACAGATCTGCCACCGGGCTTGAAGGTATATGATATAAACAACTCCCCTGTCCTGCCCAACTCACTCCGTGCAGCATTGAATATCGCAAAATCATAAGAAAATCCCGCCTTCAATCGTTTCGACTCGTGTATCCCTATCCCCGCCGATAAACTATAATTCTGCTTATACATCAATTGTATCCATCCCCACTTCTCCGCATCCACCACCAAACTCCCATCCAATTGCAACGGACTCGACTGATTAAAACCCCCATAGGTCGTTATATACCTTAACATCACCGCCGGTCGCAACCACAACCCTATATCTTCCACTATCTTGTACGAATACTGTATGTTCGCCGTCATGTGCTTGTTGACCCGGTAGGCCGCCTGTTGCTGTGTCTCCAAATACCTTATCTCACTGCCAAATATCTGCCATACCGCCAAACCCACATCCAAACCCTTCCA
>FWPU01006349.1_pt1 | contig 23817 bp, 20 predicted proteins | sample 2228361 | NCBI WGS metagenome assembly FWPU01 (sample SAMEA103939777, study PRJEB20133) | metagenome
CGCGCGATCGCCACCCCGGGCACCGTCACGCTGCCGCGCGACCTCATCTCGTCGTGACCTCCACATCCCGCGCGGCGGGCATCGTGCCCGGCGCCGTCACGCCCGTCCAGGCGGGCTCGGGCGAACACTTACTGCGCAAAGGGCAGGGATGGCGCCGGCCTCCGCAAGGTGAATGCCAGCGCACGAACCTCCGGCGTTCCGCGGCGTCGCCGAGATTTCCGCGGTCGGTGGGGCCCGCGAGCGCCGTGCAGACCTGCAACGTTGCCGCTCGACCGCGCAGGTGCGCACGACACCGACGCGCTGCGCCACACCCGGGCGAGGCTACGTCGAGGGAGAGCCCGCGCCCGACCCGAGCCAGGCCGGGACGAGGTAGCGGACGAGGTAGAGGCCGAGCTTCAGAGCCTCGTTGGTGGTCTGCACGAGCGGGCGCTCCTCGAGCCACCAGAGCGAGCCCGGCAAGAACGGCTCGCCGCACGCGTACACCAGGACCTCACACCCCGAGCCGGCGAAGGCGACGTCGAGGGTCAGGCTGGCGCGCCGGCTGTGGATCGGCGAGGTCACCGCCACGATGCGCCGCGCGCCGCTCGAGTCGGCCCAGCGCCGGAGCACGAAGGCATCCTCCCAGGTGCTCGTGCCCTCGGGCAGCACGACCGTCGCCTCGATCGGGAGACCGGCCTGCATGGCGATCGTCGCGTTGACGGCCGCGTCGGTCATCGGCCGCTCGACCGCCTCGAGCTCGGGTTGCACGCGGCCGCCCCCGAACACCACGCGCGGCGCCACCCCGCGCGCGTAGAGCTCCGCCGCACAGCGCGGCCGGTCCGGCACGTCACCCGCGAAGACGTACAGCGCGTCAGCGCTCCGCGGCAGCGGGTCGACGGAGGTCAGCAGCCGCGGCAGCCACGGCAGCGCCGCGAGGACGAGCAGCAGCGGAACGAGGCGGCGGAGCAGGGTCCTCACGACCGGCCTCGCGCCCCGCTCACGCGTCGACTTCGCTCTTGCGGCGCTCCTTCTCGATCATCGCGGCGTGGCGCGCGACGACCGCCTCGAGATTGCGCAGCCGATGGTCGGTGTCCTTCTCGCCTGCCAGAGCCCGCCGTCCACCCTCGAGGAAGGTGTTGCGGATGTTGTACGCGGTCGTGTGGCTCACCTGATAGTACGCGCAGATCTCGTGCAGCGGCCGCGCTCGCTTCAGCAGGTCGAGCGCGAGCGCGACCTTCTCCTCGTTGGTGAGTTTCTCTCTGGCTCTCATGCGCCTTCCGCGGGCCGAAGGCTCGCGCCTCTCGCTGGTTGGACGTTCGTCTGGCTTCATCGTTCCACCACGTCCTGAGCCCCGGGCAGCAGGGGGCGGACGAAGCGTACCGCGACGCGCGCCTGCGGTACGCGACGCTCGACCCAGCCGAGTGCCGCGGCGATGTCGCGCGGTTCGAAGAGTCCTGCGGCGAGCAGCGCGACCGGGAAGAGGAGGATGAGCGGGATCTTGAGCGCGATCGAGATCGCGACCGAGTCGCCGGTGACCGCGAGGGACGTCCCGTAGATCACGAGCGCCGCACCAACCATCGCCGCCATGGTGCCGTAGCGGTACGGCACCGAGTAGACGCCGAGGGAGAGGTACAGCGTCGAGGACATCTGCACGAGAAAGCCGATGAACGTGGCCCATGCGGCGCCCATCACCCCGAAGCGCGGCACGAGGATGAAGTTCAGGATCACGTTGACCGTCGCGGCGACGGTGACGCTGATCGTGCGCAGGATGGTCTTCTTCGAGAACAGCGCGCCGATGTTGAACATGAAGCCCATGCCGTCGAAGATCAGCGCGAACGAGATGATCGGGATCAGCGTCGCGGCCGGGTAGAAGGCGGGCGTCGCCATGATGCGCAGGAGCTCTGGCGCGAACACGGCGAGCCCGAGCCAAAGGAAGAGCATCAACGCGAGGTAGTAGTTGGTCATGTTCGCGTAGAGCTGCGGCGCGTCGGGCTGCTTCCTGTGCGAGAAGAGGAACTGCGGCCACGAGAGCTGGAACGCGGTCACGACGAAGGTCAGGATCTCGGCGAAGCGGTAGCCGAGCGAGAAGATGCCGACCTCGCTGGTCGAGTAGTAGTGCTTGATGAACCAGCGGTTGGTCAGGTCGAGGGTGAACGAGGCCACCCCGACCGGGACGAAGGGCAGGCCGAACAGGAGCTGCTCCTTGATGTCCCGCCAGTGGAAGCCCGCGCGCAGCATGCGGAACGTCGTCCCGGTGAGCAGGAAGCAGAAGAGGAGCTCGGCGAGGAACTGGCTCAGGACGACACCGGTCACGCCGAGGTGCACGACGGCGACGAGCAGCACGGCGAGGACCATGCTGAAGCCGTTGCGGGCGAGCGACCAGGCGGCGTAGCGCTTCGACTGCTCCTCGGCGCGCATGATCGCGAACGGCATGCGCAGGAGCACCTTGCACAGCACCGTTCCCGTGCCGAGGCACATCAGGAACCAGAGGCTGTCGTTGCCCAGGATGAGCTCGGCGAGCGAGCGGTTGAAGAGCAGCGGCAGCGCCGCGAGCGGCACCGCGAAGAGCAGGACGATCCACAGCGACGCCGCGACCACGCGAGCTCGGCCCTCGTCGCTGTCGTGCTCGTAGTAGAAGCGGAATAGCGACGTGCTCTGGCCGAGGTTCATCAGGATGAACATGACCTGCGTGTACATGGACACGAGCGCCATGACGCCGTAGTCCGCGGTTGTCAGGTAGCGCGTGTAGAGCGGGATCAGGAGGAAGCCGAAGACCTTGATCCCGTAGTTGCCGAGCCCGTAGATCAGGGTGTGGCCGAGGAGCGTGCGGAACTTGTTCAGCATCGAACGACGGTCCGGAGTGCGACGCGGCGGTACTTCAACAGCGCGTGACGATGCGCGCATGCGCGCGGCGCGCGCTGCGACGGCGGCGCGCGCAGCCGCGCGCGCCGCGCTGCTGCTTCTCGCCGCCGGCGCAGGGCTCGGAGCGGCACGGTCGGACGTCGTCCTCGCAGCCGAGTGCGGCGGCCAGCGCGAGTGCCGCTGCGGCGACACCGTCGTCGAGGACTACGTCCTGCCGGCAAACCTCGGCCCGTGCGCCGGGCACGGGCTGCGCGTACGCCGCCGCGTGGTGCTCGACGGTGGGGGCCACGTGATCCGCGGCAGCGGCGCTCGAGGCACGTTCGGCGTGCAGGTCGACACGCGCGGCGCCGGCTCGAAAATCATGAACCTCGCGGTCACGGGCTTCGAGCGCGGGATCCGTCTGGTGAAGGTCGAGGGCGTACGCGTGAGCCGCGTCGCGGCGCACGGCAACGGCGACTTCCGCAACCGCGTCGGCTACGGCATCGACCTCTCGGGTGGCGCGAGCCGCAACGTGCTGGAGCGCGTGCAGGTCTTCGACAATGCGGACGAGGGAATCCATCTCGGTAGCGGGGCGCACGAGAACCTGATCGTCGAGGCTCAGATCTACGACAACTCGCGGGAAAACGTCTACTTCCTGCGCAACCACGGCAACGTGCTCAGAAGCTCCGAGCTGCGGGGTGCCGGGTCGGCTTCCATCTACATCAAGCATGCGGCACGCACGGTGCTCCAGGGCAACCGGATCAGCGACGGCATCGTCCAGATCCGCGGCGCGGCGCGCGACACGCGTTTGATCGACAACGTCATCGAGCGGGGTGCGATCGTCGTCCAGGGGTATCGCGACAAGGACCCGAAGGTCGGCCTGCGCTTCCCGAGCGGCACGCTGGTGCGGGGCGGGCGCGTCTCGGGTCCGGACGCCTGCGTGCGGGTCGAAGGGGGCGACGGAACCACGCTCGAGCGAGTCACCCTGCGCTGCGACCGCCCGCTCGTGCGTTCGGGAGGCGCCGAGGTGAGGATCGTCGAGGCCGACCGGGCGCGGCCCGCGCCTCCGGACGCCGACTCGCGCGACGCTCCGCTGTAGCGCCTCAGGGTCAGTGACCGAGCTTGAGCGCGATCCGATAATCGCTCGGCCGGTCGCCGAGGCGCACCACCGTGCCGATCCCGATGCCGAGAAGCCCCCAGAACAGAACCTGGATGGCGATGTTGTCGAACGGGTCGAAGCTCTGCATGGCGACCCCGAAGCCGACCACCGACGCCATCACGGCCCACTGCACCGCGCGGAGCCCCGGATCGGTCGTGCGGCGCTGCGCGCGGTAGAGCGACAGCATCGCGGTCGCGAGGATCCACAGCATCGCGAGCCAGCCCAGCAGGCCGTTCTCGAGGATCAGCCGCACGTTGCCGTTGAGCTGGCTGAGCACCTCCTGGCTCACCGCGCCGGTCGCGGGAGAGAGCTCGCCGAGCGTCCGCGGCCCGAGCCCCAAGAGCAGCGTCTGCGCCGGGAGCTCCGTCAGGCTCTCGCAGATCTGCGTCGCGTTGCCGCACAGGAGCCGAAGCGCAGAGAAGTCCGACTGCGCGAGCGCGTGCGAGACCGACAGGTAGACGAACGGCGTCAGCACGCCGAGGAAGACCGCGGCCCACATGGTGCTGAAGTGGACCCAGAGGTACGCGGTGGCGATCAGTGCCAGCGCGACGAGGCCCGCCGGGTGCCGCGTGAGCAGGATCCCGACCAGACAGAGCGTCGTCGCCGCGACCCAGAAGTCGCGGGTCTCGCGCGTCTGGGCGCGCGACAGGCTACACAGCACGCACGGCACGCCGAGCAGCAGGTAGGTCGCGAGCGCGATCGGGCTGCCCAGCGTCGACGAGATGCCGACGCCGTTCATGCCGAGCCCGGTGTGCAGCGTCTTCTGCGGCAGGTAGTCGGCGAGGACCAGCTCCAGGATGCCGACCGCACACAACGCGACCGACGTGAGCGCGACGGCGCTCACCGCATTGCGCACGAAGCTTCGTGTGAACGTCCCGTTGATGATCGCGATCAGGACGATGAAGCCGGTGATGAGGTGGTACGCCGCACCGCGCACGGCCTGGGCGGGTGCTGCCGACTGGAAGGCCGAGATGAGCCCGAGGATCAGGAAGCAGGCCATCGGCAGGTTGAGCGGGCTCCGGTAGACGCTGATCCGGTCGCTCGGCGCCCGGCGCAGGATCATCCACAGCGCGCCGAACGCGATCACGCCGTGCAGCGGGTTCACGCGCGCCCCGGCCACGTTGATGTACAGCTTCTCTATCGCCGCGGCCGGGATGAAGGAGACGAAGAGCAGCAGGACGAGGAGGAAGGCGCCGAGCGTGATCCAGCGGTTCAGGACCTTGAGCGCGGTCAGCGCGACGAGCTGCGCGTCCAGGGCCAGCGAGCGGTGCTTGATGTAGAGCCGGTCGTAGCGAAGCTTGTTCGCCGGCGAGGTGAAGTAGCCGCCCCGCACCTGCGCGAGCCCCGTCATGCCGGGCCGCACGCGGAAGCGCTCCGCGTAGTGCGGGATCTCCTTCAGGTACCGCTCGAGGAAGATCGGACGCAGCGGCCGAGGACCGACGAAGTTCATCTCGCCGCGCAGGACGTTGATGAGCTGCGGGATCTCGTCGAGCTTCGAGCGCTTCAAGAACTTGCCGATCGGCGTGTAGAAGTCGTCCTGCGGGCTCAGCAGCCGGCCGCCGATCTGCCGTTCCGCGCCGTCGCGCAGGGTGCGGAACTTGTACATCGTGTAGAGTTGCTGGTTCAGGCCGACGCGCACGCCAGCGTAGAGCAGTGGCCCGGGGCTCGTGAGCTTGATCGCGATGGCAACGGTCAGAAGGATCGGGGAGAGCAGGATGAGCGCTGCAATCGCCAGGATGGCTTGCAGAGCGTACCGGACGCGCGATTCCGGTACCGGTGGCGGAAGGCCCTCGTGCGACAATGCGTCGGGAACGAGCGGCGCTGGTGTCGAGAGGGCGGGCGTGTTGGCCGAGGTAGCACGAAGAGCAAGATTCCTGGGCACGGTCGCTCCGTTTCGAGGGCTAAGGGAAAAAATGCCTGAGCCGCGCGAGCGCGGTCAACCCACGTTTCGCCTGAGGTTCGCGTTCCCCTGGGCGCTTTGACCGATCCGCTCGTACCAGGCCTGGAACATGAGGAGCGTCCAGATGTTCCGGCTGTGGTCCCGCACGTGAGCCTCGTGCTCGCGGATGAGCTCCTGGACGGGGCCGGGCCGGAACAGGCCGGCGGCCGTGATGCGGGCAGGCGACAGGGTGTCGCGAACCAGCTCCCGGAGCGGGCCCGTGAGCCAGCTCGGGATCGGGACGTTGAAGCCCTGCTTCGGGCCCTGCGTCGTCAGACGGGGCAGGCGGTCGCGCATCGCCTCGCGCAGCAGGACCTTGGTCTTCATGCCCTTCATCTTGAAGCGGCTCGGGATCGAGGCGACGAGCTCGACCAGCGGGTGGTCGAGCAGCGGAACACGCCCCTCGAGCGAGGTCGCCATGGTCATGCGGTCGGCCTTGACTAGCATGTCGCCCTCGAGCCCGACGTGGGTGTCGATCGCCAGGAGCCGCGCGAGCAGGTCGTCGTCCGGCACCGACGACGCGGCCTGATGGTACAGGCGAACGGTCGGCGCGAGTGACTCGCGCGCCTCGCGGTACAGGGCCCGCTTTGCGTCCTCGTCGAAGATCGCCTTCCACGAGAAGTGCGCGTCGGTCGGGTCGCGGTCCGCGCCGGCGGTGAAGCGCTTCGCCATGTAGTCGAAGCTCACCTTGCCGTGCGACACCGGAAGCTGCGCCGCGCCCCAGGCGACGACGCGACGAAGCGGGCGCGGGACGGCCCGCCGGTACAGGCCTGCGAGCCGCGTCGCGGCGTAGGTCTTGTACCCCGCGAAGACCTCGTCGCCGCCCTCGCCAGTGAGCGCCACGGTGACGTGCTTGCGCGCGAGACGCGCGACGCACAGGACCGGAATGGCGGAGGAGTCGGCGTACGGCTCGTCGAACGAGTCGACGAGCTGCGGCACGAGCGCCACCGCGTCGGGCGTGACGATCAGCTCGTGGTGCTCGGTCTCGAAGTGGCGCGCTACCGCGCGGGCCCGGTCGAGCTCGCTGAAGGTCTTCTCGGAGAAGCCGATCGAGAAGGTCTTGAGCGGCCCGCTGTGGTAGCGGCGCATGCACGCGACGAGCGTCGCCGAGTCGACACCTCCGGAGAGGAACACGCCGAGCGGAACGTCGGCGACCAGGTGGCTTCGCACGGCGTCGTCGACACGCTCGCGGACTGCCTCGAGCGCGTCGGCCTCGGTCTTGAAGCGCGGGTCCGGCTCGTAGCTGAGCTGCCAGTATCGCTCGATGCGCACGCTGCCGCGCTCCGCGATCAGCATGGTGCCGGGCAGGAGCTTGCGCGCCGCGCGGAAGATCGTGGCGGGCGCCGGCACGTAGGTGAGGCTCAGGTAGTCGTGCAGCGCTTGCAGGTCGATGGTCCGGTCGAGCCCGACCGCGAGCAGGCTCTTGAGCTCCGAGCCGAAGAGCAGCCGCCCGCCGCCGACCGCGTAGTAGAGCGGCTTGATGCCCAGCCGGTCGCGCGCGACGATCAGGCGGCGTCGCTCGGAGTCCCACAGGGCGAAGGCGAACATCCCGCGCAGGTGCTCGACGCATCGCGCGCCGTGCTCCTCGTAGAGGTGGACAATCACCTCGGTGTCCGAGTTGGTTTTGAACCGGTGACCGCGCGCCTCGAGGTCGCGGCGCAGCTCACGGAAGTTGTAGATCTCGCCGTTGAACACGACGGACACCTTGCCGTCCTCGTTGGTGATCGGCTGCTGCCCGCCGCTCAGGTCGATGATCGAGAGGCGGCGCATGCCCATGGCGAGGGGACCGTCGACGAGGAAACCCTGGTCGTCGGGCCCGCGGTGCGTGATCACGTCGCACATGAGCTGCGCGATGGTCCGCGTCGCGAGGACGCCCTGCTCGAGCGAGAGGAATCCGGCGATGCCGCACATGGTCGGGTCCTTCTGATGGTGCGTCAGGCGTAGGAGGGTGCGCCGCCGGCGAGGCGCTGGCGCACCGTGTGGAGCAAGTCGAAGCTGCCGTCGAGCTTGCGCTCGAAGTCGTGCAACGTGTCGTCCCTGGCGATGAAGGTCCGCCGCAGGCTGAACGGATGCGTGTCGGGCGTGACGCAGCCGGGCATTGTGGTGCAGGCGAGGGAGAAGCCAGCCGCGCGCACCGCCTCCTTCACCCGCTCGTCGAAGTGCCCGCGCGGGTAGCAGAACGTATCGACGGCCACGCCCGCACGCTCGGCGACGAGCCGCCGCGAGCCCGCGACCTCCTGCTCGAGCTCCTCGGAGGAAAGTCCGGGGAGCGAGCGGTGCGTGATCGTGTGTGCGCCGAAGGCGATGCCGTGCCGCGCCATCTCCCGCACCTGCGCCCAGGTGAGCGGCGGAAGGGGCGCGTGGTCGCGCAGCACCGGCAGCTCGCGACTGTCGATGTAGCCCGCGGCAAGGAAGATCGTCGCCGGGAGGCCGTGCCGGGCGAGCACCGGGAACGCGTGCGTGTAGTTGTCGGCGAAGCCGTCGTCGAAGGTGATGACCACGGCGCGCTCGGGAAACGGCTCGTGCGCGTCGAGGTGGGCGCGCAGCTGGGCGAGCGGCAGCACCGGGAAGCCCTCGCGCACGAGCCAGGCCATCTGCTCGGCGAAGGCCCGCGGGGTGACGCACGAGCGGTGCTGCTCGTCGTCGATCCGGTGGTAGTAGATGATGCGCACCGTGCCCTTGCGCGCCGGCTTCACCCGGCGAGCGAGGTGCACGGCCTCGCTCGCGAGCCGGCGGGCGCTCCTCTCGAAGAGCGAGCGCACGTCAAGCACCTCCCGCGGTGCTCGCGGCGCAGAGCTTCGCCGCCAGCTCGTCGACCGTCTGCCGCATGTCGAAGCGCTCGGCGACCCGCCGGCGTCCCTCCTCGGCCATGCGCGCCGCCTCCTCCGGATCGTCGAGCAGGCGCTCGATCGCGGCGGCGAGCGCCACGGGGTCGCGCTCCGGGACGAAGAGCCCGCTCTTGCCGTCCTCGATGAGCTCGCCCAGCGACGGGAGCTCCGTGCAGACCACGGGCGTCCCGGCGGCGAGGCCCTCGATCAGGATGTTGGGGATCCCGAAGTGGTCCTCGTGGTGCGCGGGCAGCGCGACCACGGCCGCGCGGTGGTAGGCCGGAATGACCTCCTCCTGCGGCAGGTAGCCGCGGAACTCGACGTGCCGTGCGACGCCGAGCGTGCGGGCGAGCTCGGTGAGGGCTTCGCGCTCCTCGCCGTCGCCGATGATCTCGAGCTCGACCTCCCGTCCGCGCTCGCGCAGCAGCGCGACGGCGCGGATCAGGTCGTCGATCCCCTTGCATGTGCGGAGCGTGCCGACGGTCAGAATCCGCTGCGCGCTGCGCGGCGTACCGTTGCGCGCGAAGCGCGGCAGGTCGACGCCGTGGTAGACCGTCTGGATCCGATCGGCGCGGTGCGGCGCGATGCTCGCGAGGTAGCCGCGGTTGTACTGCGTGCAGGTGACCACGAAGCGCGCGTCCTCGATCTTCTGCCGCAGCATCGCGTGGTGGACGAAGATGTCCGTCGCGTGCCCGGAGAAGCTGTACGGCAGCCCGGTGAGCTTCGAGATGAGGTACGCTGCCGTCGCGGGGTAGGTCGCCCAGTTGGCATGCACGTGACGCACGCCGCGGGCCTGCATGTCGCGCGCGAAGGCGAGGCTCTGCGGCACGATCGCCAGCGACTTGGCGAGCGACATCGGCATCGAGCGATGACCCCAGGCGATGCGCGCGAGCGTGGCCGCCGTGACGGCGGGTCGCCGCAGCGCGACCCGCGCCGCATCGCGGGCGAGGCGCACCGGCGGCGGCGGGTAGAACGTGCGCTCGAGCAGCGGCACGGCGTCGCGGTGCACCCGCATGCCGCGCGGCGGGGCGAGCAGCGAGTAGATGCGGAAGTCGAGGTTGCGCTCCGCGAGCCCGAGGAGCTCGCGCAGGAAGTACGCGTCGACCTGGCGCGGGAACTGGTTGACGACGAAGGCGAGCATGGCTCAGGCGGCGGCGCGCGCTCCAGCAGCGACGAGGTCGAGGTAGAGCCGCTCGGTGTGCTCGACCATCGAGCGCACCGAGAACAGATCGTCGGCCCGCTTCCGTCCCGCGCGGCCGAAGCTCTGCATCAGCTCGGGCGACGAGGCGAGCCGGGCGAGCGCCTCGCCGAGCTCGGCCGGGGCGCGCGGCCGGACGAGGAAGCCGGTCTCGCCGTCGACGATCACCTCGGCGTTGCCGCCCACGTCGGTCGCGACCACCGGCTTGCCGGCGGCCATCGACTCGAGGATCGTGTTCGAGAGGCCCTCCTTGACCGACGACAGGACCGAGATGTCGACCGTCTGCAGCCACTCGGCCGCGTCGGTGCGGAAGCCCGTGAAGTGCACCCGATCGGCGATGCCCAGCTCGTGCGCCATGCGCTCGAGCCGCGGCTGCTCGCTTCCACCGCCGATCAGCACGAGGTGCAGCCGCGGCACGCGGTCGCGGATCAGCGCGAACGCCTGGAGCAGCGTCGCGTGGTCCTTCGCCGGCTCGATGCGCGCGACGCAGCCCGCGAGCACCACGTCGTCCGCGACGCCGAGCTCAGCGCGCCGGATCGCCGGGTCGCACGGCGTGCGGAAGCGATCGAAGCTGACCCCGTTGTAGATTGTCACGACCTTGTCGGCCGGGAGCCCGCCACGGCGCAGCAGGTACTGCCGGACGGCCTCCGAGTTGGCGATGATCCGGTCCGTCGACCGGGCGAGGAAGCGCCCGATCACCCGCTTGTAGGTCTCCTCCCAGATGTCGACGTTGCGCTCGGAGGCGACCACGCAGGGCACGCCGGCGATCCGCGCCGCGAGGCGCGCCCAGGTGTTCGCGGTCCACAGGTAGGTCTGCACGATGTCGAAGCGCTCGCGGCGCATGAGGGCCGCGAGCCGCAGGACCAGCCCCGGGTCGGCCTTGAGCCGCTTCGGCTCGTGGAGGACCGGCACGCCGAGCGACTCGATCTCCTGCGCCTTGCGCCCGTGGCGGAAGCAGCAGACGTACGGCTCGAAGCGGCTACGGTCGATGCGCCGCACGGTCTCGAGGATCTGCTGCTCGGTGCCGCCGATGTCGAGCTCGTCGATCACGAACAGGGTGCGCAGTCGCCTCATTCCGCTCGTCCGCACGGCGGCCGTCGCGTCGTCGTGCCGCCGCAGAGGAAGAACCTTGGCGGGAGGCCCCGGCCGGCGCTGGGACGTCTGGCTGTGCTTCATACGGTCCTCGAAGGCGCAGGGGAAGCAGCCGGCCGCCGCGGGGCGGACCGGCCGCGGCGGCCGTCAGTGCGCGGGGCGCGAGCCCCTTGCCGACATGGCGCGGATGCCGGTCGCGAGGTCGATCGCCGGCGTCCAGCCGAGCGTCTCGCGCGCCGCCCTGGTGTCGTAGCGGAGGCTCTCGGTGGCGCGCCGGAGCCGGTAGCGTGTGAGCGGCAGGTTTCGCTTCGCGAGCTTCCCGACCAGCTCGCAGCCGAGCGCGACGGGCCAGAGCGCGAACGGCGGCACGTAGGTCGGCTTGACCGCGGCGACGCCGCTCTCGCGCAGCAGGTCGAGGTACTCGCCCTGACGCACCTCGCCGTCGATCACGTTGTAGGCCTCACCCGAGACGCCGCGCGTCGCGGCGAGCGCGATCGCGTCGCACGCGTTGTCGACGTGCGTGAGCGGCAGGAGCGCGTTGCGCGAGCCGACGACGATGCGCCGCCCCTTGCCGCGCGGCACCGGGAGGTGCAGGCGGGCGATGAACGGCGGCGCCTCGCCGCCGTACAGGATGCCGGGCCGGACGACGACCGTCTCGAGCCCGCCGCGTCCGGCGAAGGCGCGCACCAGCCGGTCCGACTCGGCCTTCGACCAGGCGTAGGCTCCGCGCTGCTCGATCGCCGGGTCGAGGGGTGTGTCCTCGGTGATCGCATGGCCGTTCTGCCCGGCGCCGTAGATGCCGGCGCTGCTCACGTGCACGAAGCGTCGCACGCCCGCGGCGGACGCGGCCTCGAGCAGCCGCTCGACGGCCTCGACGTTGTCGCGCAGGAAGCTCTCGCGCGAGCCGCCGCCGCTCACCCGGGCCGCCGTGTGAAAGACGACCTCGATGCCGGACATGGCGCGCTCGAGCGTCTCCGGATCGCCGATCTCGCCCCACACGACCTCGCTCACCGCGGGCGGGATGCGCCGCAGGTCGGTCCCGGGGCGGACGATCGCGCGCAGCCGTCGGCCGTCGCGCGCGAGCCGCGCCGCGAGGTGGCTGCCGAGGAAGCCGGTGGCGCCCGTCAGGAGGTCCACGCGACCCTCCCCTCGGTGCCGGTCGCGAGCGGCGCCGGCTCCTGCGTGCTCGCGGTGAGCTGCTCCTGGATGCCCGCGAGGAGCGCCACATTGGCGCGCCCCGCGGCGCCGTCGATCGGGGGCGGCATCCCCTCGTCGAGGCTGCGGTAGAAGCGGCGGATGGTCTCACCGATCCCCGGGTAGAGCTTCATGCGGCCCAGCGCGACGGCGAGCGCGTTCGTGACCGCGGCGGTGACGAGCTGCGCCGCGGGGTCGAGGTTCGCGACGAGCTTCCCGACCAGCTTCGGCAGCTTGCGGTTGCGCTCGACGATCATCGTCATCGTGTTGAGGTTCACCCGCAGCGTCGCCTTCGTGCCGTAGACGGTCAGGTGGTTCAGGTACGGCTGGCTCCTCATCGAGAAGGTGACGAAGCCCCAGCGGCCGTCTCCCTCGAGGAGGACGCGGATCTCCCCGACCGGAACGTCCTCTGCCGACGGCCGCTCCCCCGCGACCTGTATGGAGCGCACCGCACCGAGGAAGTCGCACACCAGGTAGAGCGGGTGCGGACCCAGGTTGTAGAGCGGCGCGAACGCGTCCGCGGTGCTCCAGTGGGCCTTGCCGTTGCCGCCGCCGCCGAGCTCGACCGGGTTCACGCCCTGGTGCGCCTCGACCGACACCACCTCGCCGAGCGCGCCCGAGTCGCGCAGCGCGCGGGCGCGGCGGATCACCGGGTCGAACAGGCGGTTGTGGTCGACGCACAGCCGGCGCCCGTACTCGCGCGCGACCGTGATCATGCGATCGCACTCGGCGACGGTCATCGCCATCGGCTTCTCGACGAGCACGTTGGCGCCGCCCTGCATCGCGGCGATCGCGAGGACCGCGTGCGTCGCGGGCGGCGTTACGACGTGGACGATGCTCGGCTCGACGGCGCGCATCATCTCGCCGACGTCCGAGAAGTACGCCGGCACGTTCTTCTCGCGAGCGAACGCTTCCGCGCGTGCCGCGTCTGCGTCGCAGACGCCGACGATGGTCGCGTTCTTCACGCCCCGTGCGTAGCCCAGGTGGGTGGCCGCGATGCGGCCCGCGCCGATCAGGGCCACGCGATGCTGTTTCGTGATCGTGCTCATGCTCCGGTGGTCAGCCGAACGTCGGCAGGTATCTCCAGAATTCGTTGTTCAGGGCGCAGCACTTCGCGCACTTCGGGAAGAGCCGCCGCTTCTTCAGCGCACGGCGGAAGGTCTGGTACGCTTCGTTGTTCCAGATCTCGATCACGCTCTGCTCGCGCACGTTGCCGAACGCGACGTCGATCGAGCAGGAGTAGACGTCTCCGTACGGGCTGATGCGGAACGTCTTCCAGGGGTAGAAGCACTTCTCGACGAAGGCGTACTCGTCGTCGAGAAACCGGCGCTCCATCTCCTCGGGCGTCTTGAGCGGCGGGCCGAAGCCGATCGGGATGCCGTACTGCTCGCTCTTGGCGATCGCCTTCTGCGATTCCGCGTAGAGGATCTCGCCGTTCACCTGCCGGAGGTACATCGGCAGGTCCTGGTCCTCCTCCTTCGGATGCACGGGCAGCGGGATGAGCTCCTCCGTCTGCCGGTTGTGCTCGGGCGTCGTGTAGAACATGTAGTCGAAGTCGACCGAGTCGACTCCGGTATCCTTGAGCCAGTCGAGCACCTCGCTGTAGCGGTGCTGGTTGAGCGCCGAGATCGTCACCGTGATGCCGATCTTCGGGCGCTTCACGCCGAGCTCGCGCTTCGCCTCCTGGATGTTCCGGATGCCCTCGAGGAGCCGGCGGAAGCTGCCCTTGCCGCGACGGATCTCGTCGTGCAGGTCGTCCGGGCCGTCGATCGAGATCGACAGCGCATGCGGTCGGAGCGACACGAGGCGGCGTGCCTCCTCCGGACGGAGAAACCAGCCGTTCGTGTTCACGCACAGGTGGATCGGGGTCCTGGTGATGTGCTCGATGATCTCGAAGACGTCCTTGCGGAGGAAGACCTCGCCGCCGGTGATCGTCATGTCCTCGACGCCCATCGCGGCGATGTCGTCGATGACCCGCTTCACCTCCTCGGTGGTGAGCTCGTGGCGCTGGCGCTCCTTGACGTGTTCGTGGTGCGTCTTGTCGTGCATCATGCGCGGCAGGTCGAGCGGGCACATCTGGCACGACAGGTTGCAGCGCAGGGTGAGCTCGAAGGTCACCGACTGCGGCGTCCAGGCCTTGCCGCGTCCGATGGCGTAGGGAACCCAGTACTTGTACGACTTGAGGTTGCTCTTCGTGAGGCCACGCTCGCGAAGCCAACCCTTCACGCCGTCGAGGACGCTGTTCTCGTCGTTGTTCATCGTCCGGGCTCCAGACTGGGGGGCGTTGATGGTCACGGATCGCGGGCGGTGCTCAGAGGAACCGACGTCCCTGCTGGCGAAGGCGCAGCCCGTCCTCGCGCGTCGGAAAGGAGAAGTAGGTCGCCTGGGTTCGGTCGTTGGGCATCGTCGAGACCGAGCCTTGCTCGAGGCGGTCGATGGCCTCGATCAGGAGGCGCGCGCCGACCGCCTTGGTCTTGCGGATCAGGCTGTCCTGGGTGTCGTCGGGCTCGATCGGCACGCGCTCCTGCAGCAGGATCGGCCCGTCGTCGAGCTCCTCGTTCATGAAGTGAACTGTCGCGCCGGTCTCCTTCTCGCCGTTGGCCAGCACCCAGAAGCTCGGCAGGCGGCCGCGGTAGCGCGGCAGCAGCGCGCCGTGGACGTTGATGCAGCCAAGGCGGGGTAGGGCGAGGATCTCGCGCTTGAACTTCTGGCTCGCGTTGATCGAGATCACGACGTCGAGGTTGAGCGCGCGGAGCCGGTCGAGGTACTCCTTTGCATTGACGTTCGAGGTCTCGATCGGTTTGAGCCCGTGGTGCTCGGCGACCGCGGCCACCGAGTAGAACGAGGGCAGCGGCACCGAGCGGCTCAGGATCCCGAGCCCCTTGCGCACCGCGTAGCGGAACGACTGACGCAAGAACTGCGACGGGCCGTAGAGCGCGAAGTGGTCGCGGATCGTCGACAGCCAGGTCTGCTTCGGCATGAGCGTCGGCAGGATCGTGATGCCGACGATGTTCTGCCGCCGGTGCCGGAGCACCGTGTGCACGAACTGGGGCAGGTACAGACAGTCTTCCTGGGTGATGATGAAGGCACGTAGTGGCATGGCCGGGTCCTATTGTTCGCTCGCGGTCATGCGGCGAGCAACCCCCGTTCGCGCAGGACCTCCCGTACCGGCGCGAAGCGGAAATCCGTCAGCAGGCGACGCAGCTTGCCCTCCATGGCCCGCAAGTTCACGTAGTGCGTCGAGAAGCCCCGCTTGCCGCGCGAGCGGAGGCGCGGCTGCTCGGGGTCGATCTCCCACGGGTGCAGGTAGACGATCGCGGACTGCCCCTCGCGGTTCACGCGGCGCATCCCCCAGCGCATGTACTGGTACGGCAGGAGCCGGAGGTACGCGCCGCCGCCGAGCGGCAGGTTGCGCCGGCCGACCCGCGCCGTGGTCATGGGGAACTCGATGAGCCGGCGCGCGCCCTGGGAGTGGATCACGAACGGAAAGCGCAGCGCGCCGGGCACGCCGTACAGCGAGTCCTTCACCGGGAAGATGCTCGAGTCGTACTCGATGCCGCACTCGAGCATCACGTCGAGCGCCCACATCGACTTCGCGGTCACCGAGAAGGACGGCGCGCGGTAGCCGCGCACCGGATGTCCGAGGATGCGCGTCAGGATCTCCTGCGAGCGCTCGAGGTCGCGGCGGTAGAGGTCCTTGCCCTGCTCGTAGACCAGCCGGTGGGCGTAGCCGTGCGTTGCGACCTCGTGCCCGGCGGCGGCGATCTCGTCGACGAGGTGCGGGTAGCGCTCGGCGTTCCAGGTCAGCACGAAGAACGTCCCCTTCACGCCGAACTCGTCGAGCAGCTTGAGCAGCCGCCGCGTGTTCCCGACCACGCGGCTCTCGTACCGGTCCCACTTCTCGAGGCTCACCTGGTCCTCGAAGTCCGAGACCTGGAACCAGTCCTCGACGTCCACCGAGAACGCGTTCAGAACGTCCTTGCCGTTGCCCGTCGCCATCCAGCCCCTCAGTCCCGCGTGGCCTCGGCGGTCGCCGTGCCGAGCGTGCCGGCCTCGAACGGACGCTCCGCCGTCTGCCAGCGCCCGAGCTCCGATCCCGTCAAGACCTTCCACCAGCCGAGGATCGCGGCGAGCGTGCCGATGCCGAAGTACACCGCCGGCGAGACGAGCCGCTTGAGCCGTCCCTCGGGCAGGATGAAGCCGACCGGGATCGCCAGGTAGGCGAAAAGCTGCAGCACGAACAGCGCCCGATAGAAGGCACCCGGCGCGAGCCCCGCGCCGACCAGCAGGAGCAGGAACCAGAGCGGCGTCGCGTAGCGCAGCCCCTTGCGCGACAGCAGCTCCCAGCCGACCAGCCACGCGCGCCGCGCCACGATCTCCGGCCACACGGCCTGGATGCCGCGGATCCCGCGCCCGATGATGCGCGAGCGCCGGCGCAGCTCGTCGCGCAGGTTGCGCGAGCCCGCCTCGAACGAGAGCGCCCGCGGCTCGTACAGGCACTGGTACCCCGCGGCGGCGACCCAGATGGGTTGCACCATGTCGTTGCAGACGTCGTTCGGGATCGGCCGGCAGAGCTCCTTGCGGACCGCGAAGATCGAGCCGTTCGCACCGAGGAGACAGCCCAAGTCGCTCTCCAGACGCTTCTGCATCTGGTCGAGCTCCCAGTAGCGGTTGTAGCCCTCGGCGATCGGGTTGTCGTTGAAGTTCTTGTAGATCAGCTCGCCGCAGACGCTGCCGACGCGTGGGTCGGCGAACGGCTGCACGAGCATGCGGATCGCGTCGCTGCGGTACATGCCGTTCGCGTCGGTGAAGACGATGATCTCACCCGACGCGCGCGGCAGCGTGTCGCCGAGCGCAAGGTTCTTGCCCCGGTTGACCGGGTACTCGTGCAGGATGACGCCCTCGGCGGCGAACGAGCGCGCGATGTCGTTGGTCGCGTCGGTCGAGCCGTCGGACGAGACGATGATCTCCAGACGGTCGCGCGGGTAGTCCTGGGCGAGCGCGTTGCGGATCTTCCCCTCGAGGACCGCCTCCTCGTTGTACGCCGAGATGACGAGCGTCACCCGCGGCAGATCCTCGTCGCGCGCGAACGAGGCCGGGCGCACGCGGCCGCGCAGCGCCGCGAGGGCGGCGAGCGCGAGCGGGTAGCCCACGTACTGGTAGACGAGGACGGAAGCGGCGAGCCAGAAGAGGACGATTCCGAGCATGGGATGTGGTCTCGTTCGGCGACGGGCTCTCAGCCCTGCGTCGCCCGGCCGCGCCCCGTGGCGGGTGGCGCGTCCGTCACGGCGAGGTGTACGCCCGCGCGGGCGAGCTGCCTCGTGTACAGCGAATCGATCGCAGCGAGCATCGCCTCGAGGCTGAACCTCTCGCGGACGCGTCGCTCGCCGCACGTCCCGAGGGCACGCGCCAGCGTCGGGTTGCCCAGCACGCGCTCGACGGCCGCGGCGAGCGCCCCCGGGTCACCGGGTGGCACGATGAGCCCCGACTCGCCGTCGACCACCACCTCGGCGCTGCCGCCGGCGGACGTGGTGACGACCGGCCGCCCGAGCGCCATCGCCTCGAGCAGCGCGTTCGGCATGCCCTCGATCACCGAGGAGAGGACGAAGCAGTCGAAGTGCCGCATGAGGTCGGCCACGTCGCGACGCTGGCCGAGGAAGCGCACCGTGCCCTCGAGCCCGGCGTCACGCACCCGCTGCTCGAGCGCCCCGCGCAGCGGGCCATCGCCGACGATGTCGAAGCGGAGGCCGGGGATCCGCTCGGCAAGAAGCCGGGCCGCGTCGATCGCGTGGTCGTACCCCTTCTTCCACGAGAGGCGTCCGACCATGCCGACCAGCGGGCCCTCGCCGCGCGGGTCGGGCTCGTCGGCCGCCGCGGGTCCCGGCGCGTCGAGGTTCGTCGGGAGAGCCACGCCGTTCGGGATCAGCTCGATCCGTCGCGGTGAGCACCACTCGTGCTCGATCACGACGTTGCGCACCGCCTCCGCGTTCACCAGGACCCGGTCGGCGAGCTGGTTCGAGAGCCAGGCGCCGATGCGCCGGTCGAGCCGGTCGTAGCGATCGAGGCTCCGCTTGCTGACCAGGGTGACGGGCAGGCGCGCCGTGCGGCCGACGAGCGCCGCAAGCAGATTGCCCTCGAACAGGTAGCCGTGCACCACGTGAACGCCGCGTCTCTTGAGCTCGGCGGCGACGCGCCGCACGGCCTCGATCGTGCGCCACGAGAGCATGGTCGAGCGGATGCCGAACGAGCGCACCGGCACCCCGCTGCGCTCGAACACGGAAGCGAGGTCGCCGGGCTCGGCGCTCGCGGTCCACATCTCGAGCGCGTAGCGCCCGGGATCGAGCCCGCGCACCACCTCGAGCAGGTGGCGCTGCGCGCCGCCGACCCGCAGGTGGTCGATCACGTAGGCGACGCGGATCATGCCGCCTCGCTCCGCGGGCGATAGAGCTGGCGGATCGCCGCGCGCCGTGCGCCCGGGGTCCCGAGGACCGCGCCCGGGATGCCGCGCCCACGGAGCTCGTCCTCGAGCGCCCAGCGGCTCAGCACGATGGCGATCGAGATCATGAAGTAGATGTGCACCTCGAGCCAGACGTCGGCGAAGATCGAGAAGAAGAAGAAGAGGACGAGGTACAGGTGCAGCCAGTCCGGCAAGTGCGGCACCTCGGGGTGGTTCTTGTACTTCTGCTGCAGCCGCTGAACGCGCGTGTAGAGGAAGCCGAACAACGTCAAGTAGAGGATGGTCGCAAAGATGCCTCCTTCAGCGGCCGACCAGATGTACGAGTTGTGCGGCGGCTTGTACGAGCCGTGCAGGTAGGCATTGACCCAGCGGAAGTTCCCCAGCCCGACGCCGGTCAAAGGATGCTCCGAGATGATGCGCAGCGCCTCGGCGAGGGTCGTCACGCGCGTCTGGCTCGAGCGGGAGCCCTCGACGCGCTGCATGACCGCCTCCTGGCTGAAGGGGTTCAGGTTCATGAGGCGCTCGCGGTGCATGTCGGTCAGCACCACCGAGAAGACGAATATGCCGAGCAGCACGCCGCCGACCGTGGCGAAAATCTTGCCCCGGCGCGGGATGTGATCGCTCCAGGCAAGGAGCAAGCCGACGAGGCACAGGCCGAGGAAGCCGCTCCGCGAAGCCGTCAGAAGCACGAGCGGGATCGAGCCGGCCGCGCACGCAAGCCACAGGATCTTCATTGCGGCAGAGCGCGAGATCATGGCCAGGTACACGAACAGCGCGATGCCGACGTTCATCATGAACGCGAACCGGTTCACGTTCGCGGCCCAGCCGACCACCTTCGAGGTGATCCGGTACTCCGCCTCGCCCTTCACCATCTCCGGGCCGAGCGTCGGGACCACCGCCAAGATGCACACCGCGATGACGTAGAGCACCCACTTGAGCTGCTTCGGCGTGCGCACCCAGTTGACGAAGAAGATGGTGAAGGCGATGCGCGAGAGGAGCTCGAAGATCCAGCGCCCGCTCACGTCGACGTGCTCGTAGAAGCCGACGTTGCCGCTCTTCGCGATCTTGGGCAGCAGGTACTTGATGTCCGGCCACATCAGCTTGTTCACGTACTGCATCGCGATCAGCAGGGCGGCGATCGCGATGAGGAGCCGGATCTCCGGCTCGCGCAGGAACCAGTAGTCGTGGCTGCGGTAGAGCTGGAAGGCGAGGATCAGGAGCAGCGAGACGCCGAGCAGGTTGTTGATCGTGAACGGCCCGACGCCCTTCAGCGCGTCGGGGTACGACATGAGCATCGTTGACATGATCACGATCACGCCGAGGTGCGGCTTGTAGAGCACCAGCACACCGGCGAAGACCATGGCAACGAGCGCCGCCGCGATCGCCAGGCGGTGGTCGCTCGCGAAGGCGGCGAAGCCGAGGCCGAGGCCGACGAGCACTGTCGCGACGAGCGCCCACCCGGGGAAACGCTGGACGCCGCGCGTCGCCTTCCGGGTCCGTACGCCAAAGGGGATGGAGGAAGCCGTCATGCGTCGCTGAGCTCGCTCAGGCTCCGATCTTGCCCCGTTCGATGTCCAGCGTGAACTCCGGCATCGCGCCGTGCCGGTTGTAGATCCCGATGCGCTTCAGCGCGAAGACGTCGTCGCCGGCGACGACGCTGCCCGTCATCGACGTCGTCGCGGACGCGAACCCGGCGTTCCGCACCATCGCCTTCACCGCCTCGGTCAGGTGCGCGCTGCCGCGGCCGTTCGGGTAGGAGAAGTGCAGGACGCGCTCGCCGAGCTGCTCCTCCAGCGCGTCGCGTGAGCCGATGATCTCGCGCTGCGCCTCCTCGGGCGTGGCGTTCGGCAGGTTCGGGTGGCTCAGCGTGTGGGCGCCGAAGATCATCCCCGCCCGGCGCATCTCGCGCACCTGGTCCCAGGTCATCATGATCGACTTGAGAGGCGTCAGGTCGTGGATGCCCGCCGCCTCGCGGACCGCCTCGAGCAGCGCGAGCCGGCGCTCGGTCGGGATGTTCTTCATCGTCACGACGAGCTTGGTGAAGGCCTCGCGGCGCTCGAGCGGCGTGCGTAGCGGCAGGCGGAAGGCGAGCGGCTCCCGGGTCTCGAGCACCGGCGCGGTGGTGGTGAACACGGCGAAGCGGAGCAGGCCGGTCCAGAGGATCGACCGGTTGTCGATGCAGTCGGTCGTCAAGTAGAAGGTCGCATTCAGGCCGTGCCGCTGGAGGATCGGGAAGGCGCGCGTGTAGTTGTCGAGGTAGCCGTCGTCGAAGGTGAGCGCGACGGCCTTCGGCGGCAGCGGCTGTCCGGCCACGAGGCGCTGCACCATCTCGTCGAGCGACAGCACGCGATAGTGGCGCTTCAGGTACGCGCACTGGCGATCGAAGTGCTCGGGTGCGACGGCGAGCCCCGGATCGAGGCACAAATGCGTGCCGTCCGCGGCGGTGCTCACGGAGTGGTAGCGGAGGATCGCGGCGCGGCCCGCGAGGCAGGCGCGGGCCAGCGTCGGAAAGCCTCCGTGGTGGATCGCCAGCTTCGCGAAGTTGGTCAGGTAACGGCGAATGGGCATTGGGCGGGCGTCCCCCGCGCGGCCGAATGCTCAGCCGGCGCGGTAGTCGGAGATGAGACCCAGAACCGGCAGCTCCAGCTCCCGCTCGATGTCGGAGCTGAAGTGGTAGGTCTGGTAGAGGAACTCGAGCCCGAACGCGCCCGCGATGCCGACGCCCACCCCCGCGATGAGCGCGATGATGATCGTCAGCATGGTCTGATCGTTGTCCGGCTTGGTGGGCGGATCGGCGCGGTCGACGATGCGGATCGTGTCCAGCTTGCCCTCGCTCATCTCGAGGGAGAGCTGCGCCTCCTGGCTCCGCTGGATCGACTCCTTCAACGCGGCGCGTGCCTGCTGAACCGCGTCGTCGAGCTCCTGGAGCTTGAAGCCCTGGCGGCTGATCTCCGCGAGGCGCTCGTTGTACTCCTTGAGATGCTCGAGCAGCGAGGCGCGCTTCGCCTCGAGAGCGCCGCGGTTCGCCTGCGCGCGCAGGAGCTCCTCCGCCAGGTTCTGGCGCACCGGGTTGAGCTGGAAGCGCTCGGTGCCGACGATGCGCGAGGGCTGCTCCTTGACCCGCTTGCGCAGCTCGGCGATCTGCGCCCGCTTGTCCTGCACGCGCCGGTCGGCGTCCGTGTACTTCTGGGTCAGGTCGGAAAGCTCGACGGTCAGCATCCCGATGCGCTCCTCCAGGGCGCGCGCCACCGGGTTGTCGATCATGTCGACGTCGCTCGCGACCTTCTCCGGCTCGTTCTTCATCGCCTCCTCGAGCTTGGCGATGAGCTGGTCGGTCTGCTCGATCTGGGCGTCCGTCTCACGCAGCAGGAGCTCGGTCGCCATCATCTGGCGCACCGTCTCGTCCTTCTGCTGGTTGAGCGCGACGATGCCGGTGCGCCTCTGGTAGCGGTCGAGGCGACGCTCCCGCTTGCGCAGCTCGGCCTCGAGCCGCTTGGTCCGCTTCTCGAAGAAGCGCGCGACGTCGGGCGACTCGTAGATGGTCGGGTGGTACTCGAGGTAGGTGTCGATCAGCGTGTTGACCACCGCTGCCGCCTTGTTCTTGTCGGTGTGCTTGAACGCCACCTCGATCATCGGCGACTGCGGAAAGGGCGTCACGCGGAGGTTGTCGCGGATCGCGCGCGCCGTGGCGCGGTTGCGCTGCTCGCGGTCCTCCGGGACCGGATCGATGATCTCGATCTGAAGCCGCTCCGCCGCGGCGAGCAGGAAGGAGCGGTTCTTCAGGTTCTCGACCTCGGCATTGAGGACCTGCGCCTCGGGAAGCTGGGTGGTGCGCTTCGAGTCCTGCGGCGAGAGGTGCAGATAGCTGCGGCTGCCGATGACCAGCAGCTTCGCCCGCGCCATGTAGTCGGGCGTCCGAAGCAGGGCGAAGAGGATGATCGGGACGGAGATCAGCGCGAACGCGATCACGAAGAAGCGCTTGCGCTTGAACAGAATGTGCAGGAACTCGCGTACCGATTCGTTCATCGAGGAGCCTCGTGCGGGATGACGGCCATGTCGACGACGTCCTGCGGGTTGGTCAGCCGGGTGAGGATCTCCGGAATGAAGTTTTGTGTGCGGTTCAGCACCGCACCGAGGACGTGCGCGCCGACGCGCTCGAGCTCACGCAGCGAAACCGCCGGTGCACCGAGCGGCGTGCTTTCCGCGCGGACGACCAGGATGACGCCGTCGGCGCGCGGCGCGAGGAAGGAGCTGTCCGCGTACATCTCCATCGGCGCGCCGTCGATCAGGATGCAGTCGAAGTCCTTGCGCAAAAATGCGATCAGATCGTCGAACGCGCGTCCCTCGAACATGTACGGCACGCGCGCCGGTCCGCGCCCGACCGGCATGAAGTACAGGTTCGGGATCTGGGTCGGATGGTAGTGCACCGGGCCCGGCGTGTTCGGATCGGCGAGCGCCTCGCAGAATCCAGGCGCGTCGGTGCCGTCGAAGATCCGCGAGATACCCGGCGTGCGGAAGTTGGCGTCGATCAGGAGGCAGCGGCCCGCCTGCGCCATGGTCGAGCCGAGGAGCGCGGTCGTCGTGGTCGCGCCCTCGCCGTGGCGTGACGAGACGAGCAGCATGAGCTGCAGCGAGCGAGGCACACGGGTCGCGAGGATGTTCTTGCGGAGCTGCTGGAACTCTTCGATGGTCGAGGGCGGGACGTTGAACGAGAACGAGAAGTGTCCGTTGCCGTTCCGGCCGTTCGCGTAGCCGTTGCTGCCGTTGTCGTTGGCCCGGGCCCCCCAGCGCTGACCGAAGCGGAACCAGCTCCGCTCGACGGGAGTCGGCAGGGCGGCCGATTCGGCTGCCGCCTCCGCGGCCGCCGGCGGCGCCTCGGGCTCCTTCTGGGGGGCCGTGCTCGGGCCACGCGCGTTCCGCGCCGCGCGCTCCGCCTCCGCACGCTTCAATGCTTCGTATGTCTTGCCCACCCGAGGTCTCCTAGCAGGATGATGAAAAGTGCGCCCGCACGGCGCGCTTTAGATTGACAACAGGGCCTATTCTTGGCATCGAAGATCCTTCCCTGCGGAGGTGGCGGCGATGCGCGGACGTGTGGAGCGGCAGGAGACGATGTTCAGCCTGATGACGCCG
>FWPU01006350.1_pt1 | contig 23813 bp, 18 predicted proteins | sample 2228361 | NCBI WGS metagenome assembly FWPU01 (sample SAMEA103939777, study PRJEB20133) | metagenome
CGATAAGTCTGTTAATGTTCTTTTTGGTAGAAGTTTGTTTGTTCACAACTCCAAGTTTCTACCAAAAGGCGGTTTTGCTCAAGGGCAGAATCGCCCCAAATTTTGTCTAAACTCGAGTAGGATTCCAGGAAAAGGAATATTCCATCGCTTGGATTAATCCATACCGAGCGCAGAGACCATTCTTTTCGCCGCCTCCTTCAACTCCGGCACATGGTCATAGACCGGGATGCCCAGACGGTCTGCCTCCTGCACTTTCAAATCAGCCGGCAGGAAGCCCAACACCGGCAAACCAGGCGTCTCGGCCTCCAGAAATTTCGCTTCCTCGTCATCCCGAACTTTGTTGCCCACCAGATACAACCGCGTCAGGCCAATGTCATTGGCTAGTTTCTTGATCTGCGCCGCCGTGCCCAGGCTGCGACGGGTCGGTTCGACCACCACGATCATAGCGTCCACGAAATCCACCGTCGCGCGGCCCAGGTGTTCCACGCCGGCGTACATGTCCAGCAGCAGCACATCGTCCTTGCGGAAGAGCAAATGCGTGAAGAGTGTCTTGAGCATGGCCGATTCGGGGCAGATGCAGCCGGAGCCGCCCAGGTCCACGCTGCCCATTTCCAGCAGACGAACGCCGCGATGCGTCACGCTGAAGCGTTCGGGAAGGTCGTCCACGCGCGGGTTGAGGGTGAAAAATCCGCCTACTGTGCCGGGCTTGGCGCCGGTGCGCTCTTCGATGAGGTCGTCCATTTCGGCAATGGGCCGAAGTTTGGCGCGCAGTTCGGCAGGGAAGCCCAGCGCCCCCGCCAAGCAGGGGCTGGGGTCCGCGTCCACAGCCAGCACGTCGCGGCCCTGATCGGCATAGACCTGCGCCATGAGCGCCGTCAGCGTGGTCTTGCCCACACCGCCTTTGCCGGTAATTGCCAGTTTCATTGCCGTCCATCCTTTCACTCACGCTCCAGAATCATCCCACCAGTTCCTGCACCTGATACGAATAACCGTTTTGTACTACATGGCGGCTGGTCAGATACTGTAAGACATATTGCCCACAATTGCTACCGATTTCGTTCTCTTCCACTTCGCCAATCGAAAGTATTGTATCATAACCAGCGGCCATCATGGCCTGCGCCAGGGCCTCACCGCTCTTGGGGCAGTAGGGATCGATGTACGTCGAAAGGCCATTCTGCGCCGCCCGCACGGTCGGATTGAGCGGCGTCAACTTCACCAGGTAACGCGCCGGGTCGAAGTAACGCAGCAACACCGTTGGATCGGCCGGCACCCCCTCGGCCAGCGCAAAATTGAGCGTGATCTTGCGGTCGCCCACACGTTGGAAACGCTCACCATAAGCGGCCATCTGCGCGAAAGACCACTTGCGCACCGGAATCAACCGGTCGCGCGCCGCCTCGTCAGTGGTGTGCAGCGAAAACTGAAACTGGAAGCGCCCGCCCGCATACAACCGATTTTTGACATCCAATAATCGCTCGAAAAAAGCATCTGCGCCATGCGGCGCAATGGTCGAAACCGAAGGCATCAAACCGGGCGCATCATAGCACGCCGGCAACTGCTCCAACGCCTCCAACACCGCCATATTCAAGGCAGGTTCCCCCATGCGCGCAAACTGAATCTTGAACTTCCTGGCAGGCACGCGCCCATCTGGGTACCAGCGATAGACCAGATAGTCCACCTGCCGCAAGATCTCTTCGGCAGTCGGCTTACCGCGATATCCCCCGCCCGCATCGCAAAACAGGCATTTCACCGGGCAACCGTACAAAGTCGAAACCATCAAAATCCAACGTTCGTCGCGCGTGTAGGGCGGTTGCAACGCCTCCACGAACTCGATCATGCGCCCATCGCCCATATCGGCCATGAACACTTCTGCCATCTCCGAAGTTCCTGTGACTGCAAAAATTTTCATAAGAATCACGCCTCCAAGCTAAAGTAAATTGCCATTGCTGCGCCCAATCCATCCCCGGCCGCAATGGCAGCCTGCCGATACAGACCATTCTTCACATCGCCGACGAAATACAGCCCCGGATGAACGCGGGTGAACAACTCGGTGGACAAAAAATCCACCTGCGGAACGCGCCCGATCGCGAACAACAGGGCATCCGCCTCGAGCGACTCGCCCGCTTCGCACCGGATCCGCAGCCTGCCCGCCGTTTCCCCGGCCTCCACCCCGCTGACAGGACACTCCGCCCGATACACGATGGCGGGGTTTGCCCGCGCGCGCTCCCAAAGCAATCCCAAACATTTTACATTCCTGCCGCGGTTGAGAATAGTGACACAATTCCTGTTTTTCGTCAGATTTAGAGCATAATCGAAGGCCGCATCGCCCGCCCCAACGATGACGATTTGCTTGCCACTCTCCCTGAGCAAAGGCCCGACGTCCGAATGCACATTCGGCGCACATTCAGGCGGGATAGGAAACGGAAGCGGGCGAGGCTTCGTCCCAGAGGCGACCAGCACGTAAGCCGCCCGATATTCGTGTTCGTTCGTCTGAACGATGAATTGACTTTTTTGGCTCGGCTTATCAGGAGTCGCCGCAATCATTCCTCCAGCAGCGCCATAGCCTTCCTCAGGGAGATTGCCGTCCGAAATAGTGGCAGATCGAAGCGTAGATTGCTCCTGTGCATCCGGCTTACGAGGGGCCGCAACGTCTGTACCTCCGGCAGTGTCATTGTCCGCTTCGGGGAGATTGCCGTCCGAAATAGTGGCAGATCGAAGCGTAGATTGCTCCTGTGCATCCGGCTTACGAGGGGCCGCAACGTCTGTACCTCCGGCAGTGTCATTGTCCGCTTCGGGGAGGTCGCCACCGAAACCGACAGGGGTACGAAGTGCAGACTGGTTTGTAATCATCTCACTTCCCGGATTGGCTACACGCAAAAAATTGCCGCCAAAACTGACAGGGGTACGAAGAGCAAATTGGCCTTCCGTTTTCACCAATGCAGTTATCTCATCTCCTAATATGGCTACGCGCAAAACACATTCTCGAACAATCGGCACACCGATTCGCCTGGCTTGCCGTTCGATGAGTTGGGCCAGTTTTGGGCCGTGTACACCAGCCGGGAAACCGGGATAATTTTCCACCAGGTTGGCACTCCAAAGCAAGCCGCCGAGGCGCTCTTTTTCCAGCAATATAGACGGAATGCCGTATCGCTGCAACTGAATCGCCGCCGCCAAACCGGCCGGGCCGCCACCAATGATCACTACCTTCGTCTCAATCACTAAAGGCCTCCTCGATCTCTTCGACTAGCACCGGAAGAGCAAAGCCATGCGCCAAAGTCAATAGGGAGGCGCCATGCAAGGCTTCGGTATATGTTGCAGTGCCATCCACAGGGAAAAAGACCTGGTAGCCGCGCACGAAGGCCGAACGGGCAGTTGTCTCACAGCACAGGTGCGTCATCACACCGCTTACCACCACTTGCCTCACTTCCATCGAGCGCAAAGAGGCATCCAAGTCTGTCTGCCAAAAAGCATCGTATTGCCTCTTCTCGATGACCAGGCAATCCACTGTATCTAGTTCCTCGACAATTTGGCTATACGCATCATGCGGAGAGATCAAATCCCGCCACCAGAGAGACATCATCCCGGCATTCTGAGGCGAATTCAGGTGGCGCGTAAAAATCACCGGTCGACGAGCAGCCAAAAAGGCGGCCCGCAAACGGCAAAGCCCCTCGACGATAGCCGTCGCGGCTGGGACGAAGGCGTGGGAATCCGGTTGCAGGAAGTAGTCCTGCATGTCGAGTATTAACAGCGCCGCCTCATCGGGTCGAAGGCGTATCGCTTCGTGGCGGCGCCGCAGAGAGGCAACGCTGGCCAGAAATTCCTGGGATTTGGAGGGTAAGTTTTCACGTGTGAAGTACGATTCTTTTTGCACTGGATCAATGGAAGTAGCAATAGGATTTGGCTCTCTGAGCGGCATTATCCCTTTTTGCTCACAATCTTGCGCGCCAACATGCCTCCCAAGATGGCGGCAACATCGGTAGGCAGGTAGTGACTGGCCGACTGGTCGAACAAAACCTTGCATGTGGATGGGAAATCCTCATCGCCGCACCAGTAATTTACCAGCAACGGCAAGCGTGGCAACGCCTGGAAGAGATAGGCTGCATCGCCAAAGGCTGCGACCCGGCCACCGCTCTTTTCACAAGCGCGGCGAAAACTGTCTATATCCAGGCCAAAAGCCTTGACGATTTCATTTCCGCTGTAGCCTTGAAAGGCAAGGTCGTAGGTGCGGCCTGCGGGCAAATCGGCAAAGGAAATCCATTTTCCCGTCAGAGGGGCACCGTCGGCGGTGTGAAAATAGTAGACGATCAACGCCTGCACATGCAAGGGAAGCGGCGCGCCGTTGAGGTCACATGCAAGCAATTCAGGGAAGGAGACGACTATCTCGGTATCGAACAAGGAGAGGCGGAAGTTTCCTCTCTCTGATTCCAGGGGGCAATATCTCGAGGCCGTGCGCTCAGCCAACAGGTTGGCGGGAATCAGCCGAAGGCCAGCACGCAACTCGTCCACGCGCGAGACAAGCCCGGGCTTGGGAAGAAGCGGAGGTACGTTCCACATCGGTTGGGTCGCCATCGTCAGGTCGTCTTTCGCGCCCAGGAGAAATATCCAGCCAGCAGCAGGGACAGCAAGAAGACGCCGACAACGATTCCCGCCGTCGAGCCAGAAAGATTGGGCGATTGAGGGGGCAAGGTTGCTGTGGGGAGCGGCGTAACCGTAGGAAGAGCGAGGGGCAAGGAGGCGGTCGGCGTTACAGTGGGGGGTAGAGGCGCGCTGGTGACTGTGGGCGAGGCAGGCGAGGTATCCTTGCGAATCAGAAGCCTATCGCCCTGATAAATATCCGTCCCTTCGCCGAGGTTGTTCAAGGCGCGAATCTCGTTTATCTTGACGCCATAGGCAATCGCTATGGCCCATAAAGTCTGACCGTATTGCACTTCATGGTAAACCAGGCCAGCCTGGTCGGGAGTGCTGGTAACGACAGGGACGATGAAATCGCTGGCAGAGTACGGTCCCAGGGTCGGCTCGCCGGGGGCCGGGGTGTACGCCTGAGGGAGGCCGCTCGAGGTCGGCAGAGCGCAGTCAATGACGTAGTACACAATACTGCCCGATTTGGCCACGCCAGCGCCGATTTCCGTCAACGTAGAGGAAAGCATGGTATTCAGGTGAATGGCATCTCCTTGCCAGGATTGTACTGCGGCGGAGGCCGTCATGCCGGAGCCGCCGACAATGTTCTCGGCGCGAAAGCCGCCTTGTGACAGGTCGCCCGCCAAGGGATAGCCGGCAGCCAGCAACCGCTGGGTAAGGCCGATACCGCCCGGTCCGCTGTGCGTGATTTGGCCGGTAGCGGCCATGTAATCTGCTTGTCCCTGAGCGGTTTGCATCAAGATCGAACTGACGGAATAGGCAGGCAAGCCATTGGCAAGGCGCAAAGCATTGACCGCAGCAATTAGTTCGGCCGCCGTAGACTGAAGAGGATAACGGGGATGAGTAGTCGCTAGAGCCACATCAGGCGGCCACAAACACATTGCAATCATGAACGTGAGCAGGAAGCGGGAAAAGCGTAAAGCAGGCATAAGCGGTTCGATTATACTGGCGCCTATTTGTCCTGACAATTCAACGCACAAGCCCAAAGTTGTTCAGCATTAGCCAGATAGGCCATGTAATCGAGACATTAATCCTGCTTTCGACTGACAATACTCACTACTTTGCGCCAGAACCCCTTGCTGATGCTAGAATAATAATTAGGTGAAAAGTGTCACCAAGGCTCGCAGGCTATTGTTTCGATGAGCAGTCATCAATCTAGCAGGAACAGGAGGTGCTGTTATGGAAAAGAAGGCGTTCGATGCGCCGGCGCTGTATGGGGACCATCATGTCATAGAAGTACGGCGCATTCTGATGGAACTGCCAGGCATAGAGGAAGTATATGCCAGCAGTGCATTTCGGGTCATCGAAGTATCTTTCGACCCGGCAAAGATTACGGCAGAGCAAATTGCCGACCGCTTGCAAGAAACAGGGTATCTAGAAGAGATACCGATGCTCGCCGAAACGGGGGTAGCCGCCTATGGAAGAGGCGATCAAGATGGCAACTTCCGCTACACTGCAATTTATGAAACCGTGAAGAAAAATATCAGTTTTGCGCAACAAGTTCCATACCAGGGGCGCCCGCTCTGGCCTTGCCCTGGTCTGGGCACGTTGAAAATGGATGAAAGTTAGAGGTTACGAAAATGGCTAAGAAACGCGAAATCCATGAGTATTCGACCGACCCGGCAGCCCAGCAAATGCTGGTGCGAGCCGAGGAATTGGGTATCAGCACCGCCTTTACCCGCGCCGACAATATGGTACCGTGCAACATCGGCGGCGCAGGGATGTGTTGTAAGCAGTGTGGGATGGGGCCCTGCCGTTTGACGAAAAGCGGCGACGTGGGTGTGTGCGGGGCCACCATCGATACTATCCAGGCGCGTAATCTGACGCGCGCCATTGCGGCCGGCGCAGCGGCTCACTCGGATCACGGGCGCGATATGGCTTTCCTGCTCAAGGCAACCGCAGAGGGCAAAGCGGAAGGCTATACGATCCGCGACATAGCCAAATTACGCATCGTTGCTTCATATTATGATATTCCCATCGAAGGACGCGCGCCGGAAGAAATTGCCAAAGACCTGGCAGAGTTGTATATTGCACAATTTGGTCAGCAACACGGGGAAGTGGTTCCCGTGCGACGCGCCCCCAAGAAGCGCCAGCAAATCTGGCGTGAGCAGGGCGTCGTCCCGCGCGGGGTAGACCGTGAAGTTGTCGAGTGCCTGCATCGTACTCACATTGGCGACGATCAGGAGGCGGATCACATCCTGCAACATGCGGTTCGCACTGCGCTGGCCGACGGCTGGGGCGGTTCGATGATCGCGACCGATATTTCGGACATCCTGTTTGGCACCCCTGCGCCAGTCCTAGGAGAAGCGAATCTGGGCGTCATCAAAGAGGATATGGTCAATGTCATCGTGCATGGACACGAGCCAAGTTTGAGCGAAATGATCGTAGCCGCCACACAGGATCCAGAAATCATTGCCTATGCCAAAGCGGCGGGAGCAAACGGTGTCAATCTCTCAGGGATTTGTTGTACGGCAAACGAAATCTTGATGCGCCAGGGCGTGCCAGCAGCAGGCAACTTCCTGCACCAGGAACTGGCGATTATGACTGGCGCCGTGGAGGCCATGATCGTAGATGTGCAGTGCATCATGCAAGCACTGGTCGGTCTGGCAGAGAACTTCCACACAAAGGTCATCACGACCTCGCCCAAGGTCAAACTGAAAGGCGCAACACACATCGAATTCGATGAACATAAGGCCATGACCATTGCCAAGCAAATTTTGAAAACGGCCATAGACAACTTCAAGAACCGCGATCGCTCCAAGACACAAATTCCAGAATATAAGGAAAAACTGATTCCGGGCTTTTCACACGAGTACATCAACTATATGCTGGGCGGTTCCTACCGCGCCTCTTTCCGCCCTCTGAACGATGCCATCATGACCGGCCGCATCCGCGGCGTGGCTGCCATCGTGGGGTGCAACAATCCCCGCTCGAAGCAAGACTGGCTGCATACACACGTAACGGAGGAATTGCTCAAACAAGATGTGCTGGTTGTAGAAACGGGATGCGGCGCCATTGCTTCGGCCAAATTGGGCCTCCTGCTCGGCGAAGCAGGTCTGGACAAAGTTGGGCCGGGGCTACGGGAAATTTGTGAAACAGTGGGCATTCCCCCTGTCTTGCACATGGGTTCATGCGTGGACAACACCCGCATCCTGACCGTGTTGACCCAAATGGCTGAAACGGGCGGCCTGGGAGATGACATTGACCAGATTCCTGCGGTGGGATTGGCGCCAGAATGGATGAGCGAAAAGGCGCTTTCGATTGGGACGTATTGCGTGGCATCAGGCGCGTATGTCATCTTTGGCGGCACGTCGCCGGTCAGCGGCATGCCCGATCGCGTGGAAGACAGCGATATCGTGGCCAAACTCATCAGCGTTGGCTGGGAAGAGAAATATGGTGGTAAATTGGAATTCATCCCCGATCCGGACAAGATGATCGAAGCCACGCTGGCTCACATCGATAAAAAACGCGCTGCGCTAGGCCTGCCCGAATATGATCCAACGCGCTTTGGGCGCAGCGGCGACGCCAGAATGTTAGCCCTGGAAGCGCTACCGCTGGAGAAACGCCGCGAAGCCATCTACGGGGTAGCCGTGTAGTCAGAGAGTCAAAGTCTAAAGTCCAATAGTCTATGAAAGCATAAGACTATCCGACTATGAGACTAAAACCAGGAGACGAAATATGTCAAGATACATTGCCACTCGTGCCATCCGCGGCGCAAACGCCCTGGTGACCGAGGCCGAATTGATGCTCAACAAGGCCCTGAAAGAGAAAGGCCCTGATACGCCCGTTTCTTTTCCGAACACAGCCTATTATCTGCCCACCATCCTGGGCATGACTGGCATGGAAGTGACTAAATTAGGTGACCTTCAACCGGTGATAAAACAAGCGCGCCAGATGCTTCACCCCCTGCCGGCTGGCGCGAACTGGACTCCCTATCTAGGCGAGACGCTGGATTCAGGCATGGCTACCCTGCTGGCCGCCGAGACCATCGAGGCAGTGCGCTTCGTTTATGGTCTTCAGCCCGAACCTATGCCGGGTTTCAAACTGGCCGGCGGCACGTCGTTCACCAGCCCTGAATCGAACGGCGGTGACGGAGCCAGCCAAGAAGGTCACCTGAATGGCCCTATTGACGATATTCAATTGCGCTCATGGGGCATCCAACTCGTAGATGGCCGTATGCCCGGTTTTGCGGCTATCGTCGGTTGCGCCAAATCCAACGAAGTGGCTGTCAAAATCGTGCGTGAATTACAACGCCGCAACATCCTCACCTTCCTTTCGGGTAACGTCAACGGTCGCAGCATCATTCATCAGTTGATGGAAGAGGGCGTCGAACTTGGCTACGATACTTACACCGTCCCCTTTGGCACAGATACCATTTCGGCTATCTACGCTCTGGGCTTTGCCACGCGCTCGGCCTTGACCTTCGGCGGCCTGAAGCCCGGCCAGGCGCGCGAAATTCTGCTCTACAACAAAGACCGCGTCTTCGCCTTCGTGCTGGCGCTTGGCGAAGTGGACGATCTGAAATACGCGGCTGCGGCTGGCGCCATCAACTACGGCTTCCCCGTCATCGCCGACACGGTCATTCCCGAAATCCTACCCACCGGCATCACCACGTACGAACATGTCGTCTCGATGCCTTTCGACCAGATCGAAGGCAAAGACGATTTGGAACGCGCCGAACGCCTGGTACAAAAATGTATCGAGGTGCGCGGCGTGAAAGTCAAAGTATCCAATGTAGACGTTCCGGTGCCGTATGGCTCAGCCTTCGAGGGCGAGGTCGTCCGCAAAGCAGATTTGCGCGTCGAGTTCGGCGGCAAATACAGCCGCTGCTTCGAGTACCTGCACATGGCAAAACTGGACGAGGTCACCGACGGCAAGATCGAAGTCTTAGGGCCTGACTTTTCCAAGGTCGAACCGCAGGGGCATATGGACATGGGCATTCTCATCAAGGTGGCAGGACGGCAAATGCAGCAGGACTTCGAGCCGGTGCTGGAACGCCAGGTACACTACTTCGTCAACGGCGCCAGTGGCATTCAGCACGTCGGGCAGCGCGACATTGCCTGGATTCGCATTTCCAACGCAGCCGCCGACAAGGGCTTCAACCTGGAACATTTCGGCAAAATTCTGCATGCCCGCTTCCACGAAGACTTTGGCGCCATCGTGGACAAGGTGGAGGTCACGATCGTCACCGAACCGTCGTTGGTGGCCGAATGGCTGGAAAAAGCCCGCGCTGCCTATGACTACCGCAACAAACGCCTGGCTGACCTGACCGACGACAAGGTGGACGAATTCTATTCCTGTACACTGTGCCAATCCTTTGCGCCGAATCATGTCTGCGTGGTCTCGCCCGAACGCCTGGGCCTGTGCGGCGCATACAACTGGCTAGACTGCAAAGCCTCATACAACATCAATCCCACCGGTCCCAACCAACCCATCAAACTTGGCAGACTCATCGATCCGGTCAAGGGCTATTGGGAAGGCACCAACGAGTACGCCAAGATTGGCTCGCACGGCGTCGTCCAAGAGGTGACCATGTATTCCATCATGGAGAATCCGATGACGGCATGCCTGACCGAGGACGCGGAAGTTCTGATAGGCGGGCAATTGAAAAGGATTGGCGAGTTTGTGAACGAATATCGCGGGTCAGATGTTTCGACTTCGCCCACCACAAACGGGCAACCCACCCTACAGGTGCTGGGCGACGACGGCAAGTTGGCACAAAGCAAACTACTCGGAGTCCACAAGAATCTTGCACCCAAAGAGCTGATCCGCATCGAAACCAAATCGGGGCTGGAATTGACCCTGACTCCCAACCACGAAGTCGCAGTCGACCGTTGGGGGCAAAATGGACATGGCCCGTGGGTGCGCGCCGACGAATTGCGCGCGGGCGACCGGCTCTACGCCCTTAAGCATTTGCGCCTCGAAGGACGGATTCCGCTGGCGGTAGATTCCCTGCCCGATGATTGCCGTGTGGATGATGACGCGCTGCTGAACGAGATTCGCGCATCCATGACCGCGCGTTTCGGTTCGCTGACCGCGGCTTACCGGGCATTGGGATTGGAGCAACCCGATGCACGCACCACAACCATGCCGCTGAAAGACCTGCGGCTTACCGTAGAAAACCTGGGGCATTCCTGGGCCGAGTTCAAACGCAGAATCACAACCGTCGCGCCAAGCGGCGGCCAAACGCGCATGAGACTACCCGAGGTCACTCCCGACCTTTTGTACCTGCTGGGCTTGATCGCCTCGGACGGCTCCCTGAGTTGGAAGGGACGAGACGAATGCCGCATCAACTTCACCAATGCTAACGCGGAATTGCTGGAGGCCTTCGCCTCCATCTACCACAGTCATTTCCCCGAAGCCGCGCTTGGAAAACGCGCCAAACGCAGCACAGGCAACATCGAAGGTAGGCCGATTGTTCCCACACAGGATAATTTCGATTTGTACGGTAACAACTTCCTGATGGGGCTGATGGCTGAGAGTTTTGGCGTAAGGATGCGCGGCGAGCAAACCTGGGAGTTGGCGCGGCTCATCAGCCTGCCCGAAGAACATATTGCGTCGTTCCTCTCCGGCCTCCTCGATGGCGACGGTTCCGTGCGCCTGCGAAAAGGCGAGTGGACGACTGCCAAATGTTATTTCAGCCACCAGGATAAAGGCGCCGCTCGACACATCCAAATGCTGTTGAAGCGCTTGGGCGTGGTCAGTTCCCTGCGAAAAGAGCGCACAGTCTATCGCGTGGAATTGTACGGTGCAAACCTGCGCCGCTTCGCCGCCCTGGCTCGCTGCCGCCATCCGCAAAAACGCGAAACACTGGAACAAATCGCTGCACTTCCGAAAGTTGGGCTGGACAAGGGACAAGATCAAGTCCTGCCCTACAAGGCTGGCAAGGCTCTTGCAGGATTACAGGAAAGTTACGCCGTCCTGAGTCCATCTACCCTTTTCTATTACAAGACAGGACGCTCGCGCCCCGTGGCAGGCAACCTCCAATTGGTGATCGAGGAGGCGCCCGAAACATCGGCTGCGCTCACGCCCTGGCTCGAATCCGATTTCTTCCTGGATACCATCACCCACGTCGAAACCGTGAAAAACGACGGACAATTCGACTTCGTATATAACCTGAGCCTGCTCGACATCAACAGTTATCTCGCCAACGGCATCCATGTCAAGAACTGCGGCTGCTTCGAGTGCATCGTCATGCTCATCCCTGAAGCCAACGGCGTAATGGTCGTCAGCCGCGAGGATACTTCCATGACCCCGGCCGGCATGACCTTCTCGACTCTGGCAGGCATCGCCGGGGGCGGCCTGCAAACCCCCGGCGTGATGGGCGTTGGCAAGTTCTACCTCATCAGCCCCAAATTCATCTCTGCCGATGGCGGCTTCAAGCGCGTGGTGTGGATGTCCTCGGTGCTGAAGGAAAGCATGGCCGAAGAGTTCAAAGCCGTCTGTGAGCGTGAAGGCGACCCCGACTTGATGGACAAGATTGCAGACGAAAGGAATGTGACCACCGTAGAAGAACTGCTTGCCTGGCTAGAGGCGCACAACCACCCAGCAATGGCAATGGAGCCGATGTTTTAGGTGAATGAGGTGGGGTAGGAAAGGCGCACAGGTACACAGGTAGACATGACCGTAACTCTTGTTCGCGACCTGATGACGATCGGCGTCCCCACCTGTAAACTGGACACACCTGTCGCGGACATTGCCCGCTTTCTGATCGAAAACGACATCGAGGAAATCGTCGTTCTTGGCAACGAAGGGGAGGGCGTGGGCGTCGTCGGCTACGAAGAACTGATCGAAGCCTATGCTCTCCCCGAGAGAAGCGGACGAGAAAACGTGCAAACGTTGAAAGCCGAAGAGGTGATGCGTGAAGGTGTACCAGAACTCCCATCGGATATTCCTCTAATCGCTGCGGCGCAGATGATGAAGGACAAAGGTATTCGTGTGGCTTATATGACTCACAATTCTGCTGGCATCATTTACCCCGCAGCGTTGATCTCGTATAAACACATCATTCGCCATATCGCCGCAAGAGACGAAACGGAACTCAAAGATTTGGGCCTCTACGCAGAGCGTAAATCGCCAATCGAGCAGTTCATCGAGAGAAGAGATGAGGCGAGGAGGAAGGTGGGAATGGGGAGTGGAGGCAAAGTACACAGGTAGACAGGTACACAGGTAGACAGGTAGACAGGTAGACAGGTAGACAGGTACATAAGTGCTTAATGTAGCGGTGAGACTGTATACAACAAGTTCTAAGGAGGAACACAGTATGCCCATTGAAATCCCAAAAGATAAGTGGCCTGGTAGTGTTCGCAAGGTCACGCTTGGTGCAACCGCCGCGGAGGGAGGCACGCGCGCCAAGACAGTTACCGTAGGAGGGCAAACGACTCTGCCCTACCTGCAATTCGAGGCTCCGACGCCCAATCCCCCCGTTGTTGCCATCGAGATCAAATCGCACAAGCCAGAAGACTGGTCACCGTTGCTGGCAGAAGTCTGGGGCGAGGCGATGTCAGATGCCGCTCAATGGGCGAAAAAGGCCGAGGAAGCAGGAGCCGATTTGCTCGTCCTGGCCTTGACGCTGGAAGATACGCCCGAAAGCGCCGTAAAAGCCGTCCGATCTGTTCTGGCCACCAGCGGCCTGCCGCTCATCGTCTGGGGACCCGGCCAGGCAGAGAAAGACAACGAGTTGCTCGTCCCTGTGGCAGAGGCGACCAAAGGCGAGAGGTTGGCATTGGGCATCTGCGAAGACAAGAACTACCGCACCATCGTTGCTACCGCCATGGCCAATGGCCATCTGGTGCAGGCGCGCACGCCAATGGATGTCAACCTTGCCAAGCAATTGAACATCCTGATCACCGACATGGGCCTGCCCGCCGACCGCATCCTGATGGATCCAACGACCGGCGCGCTGGGCTACGGCATGGAATATGGCTACTCGGTGATGGAACGCCTGCGCATGGCAGCCCTACAAGGTGATGCGATGACCCAACTGCCCATGATCGTCACGCCTGGTTTCGAGGCCTGGAAGGCCAAAGAAGCCAAAGTGGGTCAAGGGGTGCCTACCGCATGGGGCAACTGGCGCGAGCGCGCTATTCATTGGGAAACGATTACCGCCACGGCCCTCATCGAGTCGGGCGCAGACATTGTTGTACTTCGCCATCCTGAGTCGGTGACGCGCATCAAAGCCGCCATTGCAGAGTTGGTGGCTGCGTAAAGAGGTACAAAGGAGTTGCTATGGCACTTTCAGGCATCCAAATCTACAAAATGCTTCCTCAGACTAACTGTAAGGAATGCGGTTTTCCCACCTGCCTGGCCTTTGCCATGAAATTGGCCGCCAAGCAAGCAGAACTCTCTGCCTGTCCATACGTCAGCGAAGAGTCCAAAAAGCAGTTGGCCGAATCGGCCGCCCCACCTATCCGTCTGGTGACTCTCAAAGCCGGCACGGAAGTCAAGGCAGGCAACGAAGTAGTGATGTTTCGGCACGAAAAGACTTTCTACAACAAGCCCGGCCTGTTCGTGCGCTTCAAGGCCAGCCAGGGCGATATTGCCGCCAAAGTAGCCGAAATAGACAAGTACAGCGTCAACTACGTAGGCATGGATTTGAGTGTGGATGGTTTCGCCGTCGAGGCAGATGGCGGAGATTTTGCGGCCGCAGTCAAAGCAGTGCGCAGCGCATCGAAGAGACCGCTCATCTTGATAGGCGACCCAGCCGCGCTTCCCGCCGGACTGGAGGCCTGCTCCGGCGAGACCCCGATGCTCTACGCCGCCGACGGCTCCAACTGGGAAGCCATGGCCGACCTGGCAGCCAAGTACAAGGCGGCCCTGGCCATAAAAGGCGAATCGCTCGACGAATTGGCCAACCTGACCGAAAAAATCAAGGCCAAAGGTGTAGAAGATATGGCCCTCGATCTGGGTGGCAAAAATATGGGTGAGTGGCTGGTGCGCTCCACACAGGTTCGTCGCCTGGCGCTCAAGGCCAACTTCCGCCCGCTGGGCTATCCCGTCATTGCCTTCCCTGGGCAGGCCGGTGAGCCTGGCCAAGAATCGGTCTATGCAGCCCAAGCCATTGCCAAGTACGCCGGCTTCGTGGTTCTCAATACGTTCACACCCGAAATGCTATACGCCCTGCTGGTGCTGCGCGAGAATATCTATACCGACCCGCAGAAACCCATCCAGGTACAGCCCGGCATCTACGAAATCAACAACCCCACCGCCGATGCGCCCGCACTGGTCACCACCAACTTCAGCATCACTTACTTTGCTGTGGCTAACGAGGTGGAAGGCGCGGGCCTGCCAGCCTGGTTAGTGGTCACCGACGCCGACGGCATGTCAGTGCTAACGGCCTGGGCAGCCGGCAAATTCGACGCCGAGCGCATTGCCAAAGCCGTCAAGGAATTCGATGTTGCCAGCAAAATCAACAAGAAGCGCATCGTCCTGCCAGGGCATGTTGCCGTCCTTTCTGGCGAATTGGAAGAGGAACTGGCCGGCTGGGAAATTCGCGTTGGCCCACGCGAGGCTGTGGACCTACCTGCCTTCATGAAGCAGGCGCTCAATTAGCAGAGGTAGCAGGTACACAGGTAGACAAGTACACAGGTACACAGGTAGACACGTAGATAAGTACACAGGTACATAAGTACGTGTGTACCTGTGGACCTGTACATCTTCTCATGAACCACACCGTCACCTTCACCTACAACGGTCAGCAGGTCTGTGTAGAAGTTCCCACCGGAACTTTAGTCACCGATGCAGCCCGACAGGCTGGCGTAGAGATTGGGCAACCCTGCGGCGGTCAAGGTCGCTGCGGGCGCTGCACCGTCCAAATCCAACGCGGAAATGCCCGCCGCCGCAGCACGTTGCGTCTATCGCCGCAAGCTATTCAAGATGGCTACGGCCTGGCCTGTCAAACCGTTGTAGAAGGAGATGCCACGATTTATGTCCCGCTGCAAGAGAGAATCGAGCGGGCCCTGACGACCGACCGCGTTGCCGCCGAAGTCAGCGTGCCGGCGGATTACGATTATGCCGCCTGCCAAACCATACAACGTCTCAGTTTGCACCTGAAACCGCCTAGCATGGACGACCAGACGGACGATTGGAGCCGTCTGCAAACCGCCTTACGACTGGCAGGATCGTTCGAGAACGTCACTGCGTCGCTATCAACGCTGCAACGAATCGGCAACAGCCTGCGCGAAGGGAACTGGGAAGTGACCGCTGTGCTGGAATACAATCCGCGCAGTGAAGGTCGTCCGGCCCGCTTGATTGGCCTGTGGCCGGGAGCCACAGAAGCCACGGCGCCCTTGTGGGGCATAGCGGTAGATATTGGCACGACAACCGTTTCGCTTTGGCTGGTGGATTTAATCAGCGGTCAGGTCAAGGCGCAGGCAGCCGAATACAACGGCCAAATTGCGCGCGGCGAGGATGTCATTTCCCGCATTATCTACGCCAGCAAAAATGGCGGGGGGCAAGAGATGCGTCAACGCGTGCTAGACACCATCAACAGCCTGCTAGAAATCGCCTGTAAACGCGCCCAAACGACTCCGCAGGAGGTGGTCAAAGCGACGATTGCGGGAAACAGTACCATGATCCATCTCTTGTTGGGTATTCCGGCCAGCAGTATTCGCATGTCGCCCTTCATCCCCGCCCTCAATCACCCTCCCCTCCTGTCGGCGCGCGAAGTGGGTTTGAACATCCACCCGGAAGGAAGCGTAGACTGCTTGCCCGGTGTAGCCAGTTACGTTGGCGCAGACATCACGGCTGGCGTGCTTTCCAGCGGGTTGGAGACTGCCGAGGAGGTCAATCTGTTCCTGGATGTAGGTACGAACGGCGAGATGGTGCTTGGCAATCGCGAATGGCTGATCACCTGCGCTTGCTCGGCTGGGCCAGCCTTCGAAGGGGCGGGCGTTGTCAACGGGATGAGAGCCACCAACGGCGCCATCGAAGAGGTGTGGATCAACCATCAAACCTACGAACCCAATTACCGTGTCATTGGCGGAGGAAAACCGAAGGGTATCTGCGGCTCCGGCTTGATCTCATTGTTGGCCGAGGCCTTTTTGACGGGCATCCTCGACAAGGCCGGCAACGTCAATTTGACGCTGCCCACGCCCAGGGTCCGGGAGGGAGCGCACGGGGCAGAGTACGTAGTTGCTTGGGGGGCAGAAACCGAGTCGGGGGAGGATATCGTTCTGTCGCGGGTCGATATCGACAATTTGCTGCGCGCCAAAGCCGCTATTTACGCCGGCTTCACCGTGCTGGCCGAGCAAGCCGGAATCCCGCTGGAGAGCATTGCAAAGGTGCGCGTTGGGGGATCGTTTGGCAAATACATCAACGTAGAAAAGGCCATTCAAATTGGCCTGCTCCCTGATTTGCGGTGGGAACAGTTCGAGTTCCTGGGCAATACAGCCGTCAAAGGCGCCTATTTGGCGCTGCTGGATTGGCGTAAACGCCAACAGATTGCCAATATTGCTAACCGTATGACCTATATCGAACTTTCGGCAGATAACACTTTTTATGAGGCGTTCACATCTGCTTTGTTTCTGCCGCACACTGACCTGAGCAAATTCCCGTCAGTGCAAGCGGCGTTCGTAAAAGAATAAAATCTTGAGAGGAGGAACTATGTACATCATTGGCGAAAACATTCACATACTTTCCGACAAGGTCAAAGAAGCGCTCGCCAATCGCGACCGGGAATTCTTCATGGACCTGGCGGTGAGGCAAGTGGAAGCAGGCGCCAAAGCCATTGACGTCAACCTGGGGCCGCGTAAGAAAGATTGGGAGGAGGTCTTTCCCTGGATAGTCGAAACGCTGGAGGCCGTTGTAGATGTACCTCTTTCGATCGACACCACCAATGTAGACGGCATGGAGGCTGCGTTGAAAACCATCAAGAAGGCGCAACCTATCCTGAACTCGACCTCGGCAGAACCCGAACGATTGGAAAAGGTGCCGGCCCTGGCGAAAAAATATGGCGCCAAAATCATTGCTCTGACGATGGGCACGTCGGGCATCCCGGTCGAAGCGGACGCGCGCGTCAACATCGCGGTCGAAACGATCATTCCGCACCTGGTGGAAATTGGCTTCAATATGGATGACTTGATCATAGACCCGCTGGTGCTGACCGTTTCTGGCTGTCAGCAATATTGCCCGGAATTGATTGGGGCGGTGAACATGCTACAATATGCCTGGGACCCGGCCCCCAAGATTTCGGTGGGGTTGAGCAATGTTTCCAATGCCGTTCCGAGAGAGAATCGGCCGCTTATCAACCGCGTGTATTGTGCGATGCTGATGGGAGTAGGCTTGCAAATGATGATTGCCGACCCGTTGGATCAAAAACAAAATCAGGTCATCCAGTGGATCGAGAGCAAAGACACCTCTACCCCGCTGGCTGCGCTCTATAACAAGATTGCCGAGCGAACGGCAGCCGGCGAAGAACCCCAAATGGAAGATTTCGACATGAGCGACCCTGAACAAGTTGCCATTTGGAAGACGACCCAAATTTTGCTCAACAAGGTCATCTATGCCGATGGATATCTGAATCAGTAAGGTGATGAAGCGCCATGCGTCAGGTCAAACGCATGGCGCTTGATGTTTGTATTGGCCTAACAAATCCTCGAGCGGCTTGTTAGAGAAGACTTTAGTGTTAGCGACGGCTTTGGTCGTCCTGCGCAAGTCCTACCTTAATGCGATGAAGCCGCCGCTACGGTGAGGGATGAATCCTATGAATGTCGAAGAATTGCTTGCAAAAGCAACCAAACCGGCTGCGGATGCGATGAAGTTGCATCCATTCTACCGCGGCAAAATCGAGACGGTGCTGAAATGCAGCGTACACTCTTTCAATGATTTTGCCATCTGGTACACTCCTGGGGTAGCCGCGCCTTGCAAAGCCATTCATGCAAACCCAGAACTGGTGTATGAATATACAAACAAATGGAATACCGTCGCAGTGGTCAGCGACGGTACCCGCGTGCTGGGGTTGGGCGATATTGGCCCCAAAGCCGGCCTGCCGGTGATGGAGGGCAAAGCCTTGCTCTACAAGTATCTGGGCGGAGTTGATGGCGTTCCCCTGATGTTGGACACCAAGGACCCGGACGCCATCATCAACACCGTCCTTATGCTTCAGCCTGGCATTGGGGGCGTCAACCTGGAAGATATTTCCCAGCCAAAGTGTTTCTACATCCTGGATACACTACGCGAGAAAGCCGAAATCCCCATTTGGCACGATGACCAACAAGGTACAGCCACCGTCACGCTCGCGGGACTGATCAACGCCCTTAAGGTGGTTGGCAAAAAGATGAGCGAAGTAAAAATCGCCTTCATAGGCGCCGGGGCGTCGAATGTAGCCTGCTCGCGCCTCATCTTTGGCTGGGGGGCGGACCCCGCCAAATGTTTCATCGTGGATACCAAGGGCGTTCTCGGCAAGCATCGCAAAGATATTGAAATGCGCAAAGCCGAATATAAAGACAAGTGGAAACTATGTAATATTACGAACGCTGAAGGACGCGAAGGCGACATCCCAGATGCCATGAGAGGCGTGGACGTGGTCATTGCCTTGTCCAAATCTGGGCCGGGGGTCATCCTGCCTGAATGGGTCAAGAGCATGGCCAAAGATGCCATCGTTTTTGCCTGCGCCAATCCGGTGCCGGAAATCTGGCCCTGGGAGGCGCTAGAGGCGGGGGCTGCCGTTGTGGCGACTGGGCGCTCCGATTTCCCCAACCAGGTCAACAACTCGCTGGGCTTCCCCGGCATCTTCCGTGGCACGCTGGACGTCCGCGCACGAACCATCACAGATGAGATGTGCTTTGCGGCTGCCAACGCATTGGCGGAGCATGTCGGCAACAATTTGACACCCGAACACATTCTGCCCAGCATGGATGACTGGGAAGTCTTTCCACGCGAAGCGGCTGCCGTGGCAGTCAAGGCAGTGGAGCAAGGGCTGGCGCGCCTCCAACTCACGTACGAACAAGAATTCGAACAAGCCTCTCAGATCATCAAACGCTCCCGCGACCTCACCCAACGCATGATGGAAGAAGGCTTCATTGCTCCCCCTCCCGAAAACGATGGGGACACCCCCAACGTGGATGTCGAAACGGTCAAGTCCGCATATTGATGCGGAGAGGAGAAAACCATGTACGACCTGATTGTCATTGGAGGCGGACCCGCTGGCCTGACGGCTACCATCTACGCCATCCGCAAACGTTTGAACGTCTTGCTGATTTCGAAGGACTTGGGCGGCAAGACGAACTACCGCCTGGCCTTGCCCTGGGTCGAGGATTACCAGGTCATCAAAGGCCTGGAAGTGGTCAACAAGTTCCGCACAGAACTGGAATATCTCGATTTTGCCCGCCATATCGAAGCAGTGGAAAAGGTCGAGAAGAAAGATCAGCATTTTGTGGTCACCACTAAAGGTGGGGCGGCGCTGGAAGCCAGAGCGGTCATCATTGCCACTGGCGCACGTCAGGTATTGATGAAAGTGCCGGGCGAAAAAGAATATATGATGAAAGGCTTGTGTTATTCAGCCCTGTCGTATGCGCCTTTGTTCATCGACAAGTCTGTCATCGTAATTGGAGATCAAGAACTGGCTTTGCGCTCTGCTGGGGAGCTGGCGACGGTTGCCAGTCGTGTGACGATGGTATGCAGCGATGACAAGGTATTCGACTCGCCGCTAGGCAAAAAGTTGAAACAAGCCGGAAACGTCAAAATCATGCAGGGCTGTGAGGTTGTCGAAGTGCAAGGCGACGAATATGCCCGCAAATTGATCGTCAAAGACAGCACAGGAAAATTGACCTCCATCGAAGCAGATGGGATGTTCGTGGAAAAAGCGCTGACGGCGGTGACCAGCATGGTTGGCGACCTGGTCAAACTGGATGAGCAGGGCCGCATCATCGTGGATTGCGCCTGCCGCACCAATGTCCCCGGTCTGTTTGCCGCAGGCGATGTGACCAATGGCTACGCGGAGCAAGTTTTGATTGCCGTCGGCGACGGCGCAAAAGCGGCGCTCAGCGCGTATGAATATCTGCTTCCATTGTTGTAGATGAAGGGGTGACAACGACCATGTTGTCACCCTATCTTTGTGGCATTTGTCTCTTGCAAAAATGACATTCTATCTTTCCACGACATCGGCCAAAATGCTACAATTCTCGTAACTGCTTGGCTACTTTCGCAAATACAGACCCTAAAGGTCTTTCTCGCAAATCGAAAGGCGGAATTTGCAGGAAGGCCAGGCTTGAAACACATGTTCAATTGCAAAGGAGACCTTTAGGGTCTTGACCTGAGCAGTTACCAATTCTCATAGAACAAAGATTTCGTTTGGAGGTTGTTTATGCCTGTCTTTACCCCTGCGCGGCGCTGGCAGCCTGCCTATATTCCATTCAAAAGAGAAACACCGGGCAACCGACTGTTAGAGAATATCGAATATCTTGTCAAAGGCCCCTTATTTGGATGCCGTATGTGCGGCAACTGCCTGCTACAGGAAACGGCTTTCATCTGCCCCATGGAATGTCCCAAGGGGCTTCGCAATGGTCCCTGTGGCGGTTCCACGCCCGAGCGCTGCTATGTGGATCCGACTCGCCCTTGCATCTGGTACAAAATTTATGAGCGCGCCTTCAAAATGCACCGCGAGGAGTTGTTGCTCGAAGTCCTTCCGCCGCTCGATTGGGAAAAAACTGGCACAGAAACATGGGGGGACGTAGCCAGCCAGGTCAAAAAAGTGGGCGTGAAAACATTCGTTACAGGCATGTTGTCCAAAGACAAAGAACAACGGGAAGAAACCTGGCAGTCTGTCTTCCGCCCTGTAAGGCAGCCGGAATGGTGGCAAGGCGATTCCGAATATCATGCCCCTGCTTATCAAGAGCCGGTTTCCGAATTGGAACGCCGGTTGCGCGAGGGTGAATTTGTCGTAACAACGGAGGTAGCCCCTCCGGCATCGATTTCGACCAAAAAGTTGCGGGAAAATATCGCTCTGGTCAAGCCTTACGTCACCTCGATCAATTTCACAGATTCCCCTTCGGCCGCGGCGCGGATGTCTTCCTGGGCTTGTGCCACGATCGCGCTGCAAGAGGGCGCAGAACCGGTCATGCAGATTGCGGCACGCGACCGTACCCGCGTCGGTCTGCAAGGCGAGGTTCTGGGAGCCAATGCTCTGGGAATCCGAAACATGTTGTGTCTGTCGGGAGATAGCATGGTGCTGGCTCCGCCTCCGCGTGGACGGATGGACATCGTTGACCTGGACTCGGTGCAAATGCTATGGCTGTTACGCCGTATGCGCGATGAAGGACATTACCTGGATGGCCGCCCGATCAAATTCCCACCCAAATACTTTATTGGAGCGGCGGCAGCGCCCTTTGCTTCCGATCCGAAATTTCAGGCTATTCGTGAACATAAGAAAGTCAACGCTGGCGCGCAGTTTTTCCAAACCAACCTGGTGTACGATGCCGATGGGCTGGAAGTTTGGCTGAACGAACTCGTCAAACGAAATATCCTGGATAAAGTTTACATCCTGGTCGGGATCACGCCGCTCAAGAGTTATACGATGGCGCGGTACATGAACGACGAGGTACCAGGCGTGTTCATCCCCAAACCCTTACTCAAGCGCATGAAAGACGCTGGTGACAAAGCCAGCGAGGAAGGCGTGCAAATTGCGCTCGAGCTCATCGAAAAGGTAAAGAAGTTACAAGGGGTGCATGGCATTCACCTGATGCCAGTCAACTGGGAAACCATTGTGCCACGCATCGTGACCGAAGCCGGCCTGCTGCCAAAAGGATTCGTAGTGCCCGAACCTAAGGACGAACAAGCAGCCTGACCACAATGCCAAATTTGCGAAGTATCGTCAAGAATGCCACGGGGCAGGATGTCCGAGTCTGCCAGGCGTGCCTGGACTGTGAGACTTCCTGCCCCGAAGGTGTAGATATCCCGTTGGGCAGCCTGGTGCAAATGGTTCTTTTCGACGATGAAGAGGTGCTGACCTCTCGCACGTTGTGGTCAGATTGCGTGATCGAAAATGCCCGCTTTGCTTGTAAGCGTGGCTTGAATCTGCAAGTTTTGATGTATGCGTTACGCGAAGAAGCCAGGCACAGAGGATTGGGCCCCCACGAGTGATGGCAAAAAACGCTATTTCGGGTAAAATCATTGTGTATCTGCTAGCCTGTGTTTACAATAGGAAAAGCAAAGAGATGGATACCCGCCAGGTTCCAGGTTCAAATATCGTTGGCGGCCTCCCGAGACATCTTCTTTTTGGCATTGGGGGGGCCGGCATTGCGGGCGCTTGCCTACTCGGTGAGTGGAAACTGATCTGCGAGACCGCTCCCCTGGAAATGCAGCCCATCGTGTTGGCTATTTCGATAGGGGGAATGGCAGGCATTCTCGTCAGTTTGGCGTTTGAGAGAATGCAACGAACAAACCATGATATAGAAACGAACTGGCGGCGCATAACCGCCAGTTTACAAATGGACGCAGCCTTGCGACTGGCGCTCAATGTATTCGAGCGCGCCAATCAGGGGATTGTCATCGCCGATGCCGAGAGGAGGATGATCACCGTAAACGAAGCCTTTACCCGCCTCACGGGACTGACCAAGAATGATGTGTGGGAAAAGGACTTCTCCATTTTTCTAGATCAAAAACATACCTCCAAAACGATCCTCGACAATTTGAGCATGGTCGTCGAAAGGGGGCAGGACTGGGAAGGGGAAATCTATGCGTGTAAGAGGAATGGTGAAATATTCCCTGCTGTACTGCAACTCCTTGCCGTCCAGGATGAGCAAGGCCAGACAGAAAACTATATCGGCTTTCTGAGCGACATTACGATACGGAAACAAACCGACGAACGCCTGCGATATTTGGCCATGCACGATGTCCTGACTGGCCTGCCAAACCGCATCTTGTTTCTGGATCAATTGCAAAATGCCATCTGGCGTGCCGAGCAGAGCGGTAACAAAGTGGCCATACTCTTCATCGACCTGGACGGATTCAAGTCCATCAACGATAGAATTGGGCATCATGTGGGGGACGAATTCTTGCGCGTGATTGCCAAACGACTGCAAGCCGCAATCAAGAACACCGATTCTGCGGCCCGCATAGGAGGAGATGAGTTTGCTGTTTTATTGCAAAATATCGACTCAACTCAGGATGCAGTGCGCGCTACCCAAAGATTGCTGACGAGCATTTCTAAGCCCGTTTCGCTCCATAATCAAAAACTGCAA
>FWPU01006351.1_pt1 | contig 23808 bp, 17 predicted proteins | sample 2228361 | NCBI WGS metagenome assembly FWPU01 (sample SAMEA103939777, study PRJEB20133) | metagenome
TCCGCCAGCCAGGCCAGGGCCTCGTCGAACGCCTCGCGGATCGCGGCTTCGCGCACTGCCTCACTGGCAAACCAGTCCGCGGCGTTGCGGTGCAGCAGATCGCTGCTCAACCCCCAGCCGCTGTCCTGCACCAGCGGAGCGCGATCAGGCGAGAATCGCTCCCACACCACGCGCTGGTGCCAGCGCCAGAAGAAGACGTAGAAGATTGCGCCTCCGATGCTCGTCTTGGTGAGCTGATGATCCCAGGCTCGCAGGTGCTCGACGGCAGCCGCGGCTGGTCCTGCTGCTGGTGTGCCCAGCGCGCTCAGCAATCCGGGCACGCCACGCGCGGCCCGGCCGGAGAAGACGTCGGTTTGCATCGCCGCGAAGGTGGCCAGGGTGTGGGGTTGCCAGGTGGCAAGCAGATGCTCTGCCCGCGGCGCTCGGTCCTCAGGCGACCAGGTGCCGGAAAGAGGATAGGGAAAATCGGGCGGAGCGGTGGGATTGTTCGCGCTGGCGACCCAGCCCCGCGCGGGATTGATCAGCCTGGGCAGGCCATCGAACGGGATGGTGCCTTGCCAGGCATCGTGCGGATCGTTTGCCCAGCGGTATCCTCGCCACTGCCGCCCGCGGAGCGGAATCGCCCCGGTGCACTGGTAGGCGATGGACCCGGATGAATCGGCCAAGACGAAGTTGAGGGTGGGGCAGGTCCAGCGCCGCAAGGCTTCCCGGCCCGCATCCACCGTTCCGGCGCGGGCAAGGTCGAGCAGGCATTGCACCTCGTCGCTCGGCCAGAATCCAACCCAGGCGAGGGAGAGGACAGTATGGTCCGCACGCCCGGCGCCCCAGAGATTGCGGGGCAGCGCGGCCTCTGGCACGAGGTGATCGACGACAGGGCGGCCGTGCGCATAGCGGACGGTGAGTGGCACTGGCTCCTGGCCGCGAACGGGGATCTCCTCGTGCCGGACGGCAAAGCGCACCCAGGAATCGCCGTCGCGGTACTCATCCGGGTTAGCAGGGTTCACCTCTTCGATGTAGAGGTCGCGCAGCGAGCAGATGTTGTTGGTCACGCCCCAGGCTAGGTGCTGATTGCGGCCGATGAGCACGCCAGGCATGGCCGGGTAGCCCGCGCCAGCGACAGCAAACCCCGCGCCGTGCAGATGCATCTCATACCACTCGGCCGGGACGGTGTAATACACATGCGGGTCAGAGGCCAGCAGAGCGGCGCCTCCTTTGGTTGCCTGTGGCCCGGCCGCCCAGTTGTTACTACCCACCGGGTCGGGCACGCCGGCGAATTGCCGCTCGATTGGGTCTGCCGGTAGCTCGGGCCAGCGCGGATCAGTATCGTAAGAGCCAGGCGGGACGATATACGTCACGGGCGCGTCAGGCGCGAAGAATGCGCTATAGCGCTCGCTGTCGCCCACGGTAGCGCGGACCGCTTCCGGCGTCGTGATCACGTGGAGCCGGCCAGTGAGATACCACCACCACCGCCGGATGATGGCCAGGGAATCCGTGGGCTGCCACGGCTCTGGCTCGTAGTCCAGCGCCTCGAATTCAGGGGGAAGGCCCGTTGGTAGTCGCGTCAGCCAATCATTGACGCCCGCGGCAAAGGCCTCGACGGCCAGGCGGCTGTCCGCTCCTACCCCATCCATCATGCTGTCGGTCATGCCACTGATGTTCAACGTGCGGGCCAGGATGTCCGCTTCGAGGGTTGAGGGACCGAACACCTCGCTGAGGTGGCCGCGCGCCTGCCGCCGAAGATAATCTAGCTGCCAGAGCCGGTCCTGCGCCTCTGCATAGCCGAGGGCGAAGAAGAGATCGTAGGGATCTTCCGCCCGGATATGCGGCACCCCGCGATTGTCACGCAGGATCTCGGCCGTGCCGCGTAGGCGTGCGCGGACAGAGCGCGGGCCGAGCGTGGCCGTTTCAGCAAGATAGGCACGCAGCATGGCTCGCAGGGATTCGAGCGTGCCCGCGCCGGCGGCGACAAGCTCATCCAGCGTTTGACCCCCTCGCAGGGCCTGCAAAGCGATGCGTCGCTGCTCTGGTGTTAGAGAGGATTGGGAGACCATCGGCGATAACGCTCCCCATGTGTGACTGGCACGCCGGGCCGGATCTCGGCGCACGCGCATTATCCCCGGAGAGCGTCCGGTTCGCCGGAGGTTGAAGTCACCTTTGCGACGGGTTAGCTGGCGTGCAGTGCGGTCGCGGCTGGCTGGTTGCCGGTCTGCTGCGCGTGCTTGCGCGCCTTGTTGCGCTCATCCAGGGAAAGGAGCCGCTTGCGCAGGCGCAGAGCCTTTGGTGTGACTTCCAGCAATTCATCGCCGGCGAGGAAATCGAGGCACTGCTCAAGACTCATGATCACCGGTGGCGTCAGCCGTTCCTGAATCTCCTGCGTGCTAGACCGCATATTCGTCAGTTTCTTCGCGCGGCAGACATTGACGGCGAGATCGCCCGGGCGAGGTTGCTGCCCGACGATCATCCCCTCATAGACGTCGGTGCCTGGCTCGATGAAGGTAACGCCCCGTTCCTGGGCGTTTGCCAACCCGTGCGCCAGCGCCACACCGGTCTCAGAGGCGACGATCGCGCCGGTGCGCTGGTTGGGAATCGGCCCAAGCCAGGGCTCATACCCAATCAGCCGGGAGGCCATCACGCCATTGCCCCTAGTAGCGGTCAGGAACGCGTTGCGCAACCCGATCAGGCCGCGGGTTGGGATGGCAAATTCCAGCCGGACATTGCCGCGCCCGTCGTTCACAACATTCGTCATGCGCGCCCGGCGGCTCCCGACCAGATCGGTCACAACGCCCACGTACGGCTCGGCGATATCAATGACGAGGTGCTCCACCGGTTCGACCGTCTGGCCGTCGACCTGCCGCGTGATCGCTTCCGGCCGGGAGACCTGGAACTCATAGCCCTCGCGGCGCATCGTTTCAATGAGGATCGACAAATGCAGCTCGCCGCGCCCGGAGACGGCGAAGACATCCGGTTGCTCCGTCGGCTCGACCCGGAGCGACAAATTCGTTTCCAGTTCCCGGTAGAGGCGCTCGCGCAGTTGCCGTGACGTGCAGAACTGGCCCTCGCGTCCGGCGAACGGGGACGTGTTGACGCCAAAGGTCAGCTTGAGCGTCGGTTCCTCGATGGCCATGCTCGGCAGCGGTTCCGGCGCCTCCGGATCAGCCAGAGTCGCGCCAATCCTGGCATCCGGGAACCCAGCCAGCGCCACGATCTCTCCTGCCGCCGCTTCCGCAACTTCGCGCCGTTGCAGTCCATCGAAGGTGGCAAGCCAGGTGACTCGCTGGCGGGTCATCTCATTCCCCGGCGGAAGGTGGGCCAGTACCTGACCGGCGCGCACCGTGCCGCGATGAATCCGGCCAATGGCAATCCGCCCGCGATGGGGATCGTAGTCGAGCGAGGCAATCAGCATCTGGGCTGGACCGTCAGGATTGGCGGCAGGAGCCGGGATGTGCTCGATAATCGTGTCGAACAGCGGCCGTAAATCCGGCTCCAGGGCAGTTGGAGCCAGGCCGGCCCGCCCGTCGCGGGCAACGGTGTACAGCACGGGGAAATCAAGCTGATCGGCGTCGGTCGCGAGTTCGAGGAACAAATCCTGCGTGAGCGACAGAACCTCGACGGGGCGTGCGCTTGCCCGGTCTACTTTGTTGATGACGACGATCGGTCTCAAGCCGAGCTGAAGTGCGCGCTGCAGGACGGTCCGCGTCTGGGGCATCGGCCCTTCGACAGCATCGACGAGCAGCAGGCAACCGTCGGCCATGTTCAATACGCGCTCAACCTCGCCGCCAAAGTCGGCATGACCGGGTGTATCAATGATGTTGATCTTCACATCCCGGTAGGTCACGGCCGTGTTCTTGGCGAGAATGGTGATCCCGCGCTCGCGCTCAAGCTCGTTTGCGTCGAGGATCAGCTCACCGGCTGCATCCGGATCGCGAAAGATATTGGATTGCTTGAGCAACCCATCGACCAGGGTCGTCTTGCCGTGGTCAACGTGCGCGATGATGGCGATGTTGCGCAGGCTCTGCTGGCGGCCCGAGCGGGCGGTGGTCATCATGGTTGGCAGCATGGAAGGCTTTTCTCTACGACGGCGGCAGTTCGCAAGCACAAAAGAGCGGCCCGGGCACCGTGCTCGGGCCGCGACTGCTGCCATGATAGCATCACTCCACGCCGCCGGGCGGATCGAGACCGCATGAACACAAGCGGCGCGCGTTAGCTCATTTGGGAACCAGCCGTGTGCATGCGTTTCAACATTGCCACGAAGAAGTGGCCGCTGATCGTGGCGCACCGCGCCCACACGCCGGACACGATCGAGAACTCCCTGGAAGGAATCGAAGCGGCTGTGCGCGCGGGCGCGGATCTCGTCGAGATGGACATCCGCCTGAGCCTCGATCGCGTGCCGGTATTGCATCACGACGCAGTGCTCGGTCGTGTGGCGGCCGGACGCGGTCCCGTGCGCGCCTTGCCAGCCGCGGCGCTCCGGCGGGTGCCGCTGCGCGGCGGCACGAGGCAGCGGATTGCGACACTGGCCGATGCGCTGGCGCGGGTGCCGGCTGGCGTCGGGCTAGCGCTGGAAATCAAGGCGCGGGGAGCGCTCAGACCCGTATTGCGGGTAGTCCGGAGCCATGACCGCATCGGGCAGGTCTGGCTCTGGCTCAACCGCCAGGAGGACGTTGAGCTCGCTCACCGACTCGCGCCGGAGATTCCGATCACCTTGCTTGAGATGCCCTGGAGTGGGAATGTGGCCGCGTATCTCGACCTGGCGCACCGGGCTGCGGTCCAGGCCGTCAGCATTGACTGGTCGGCGGTCACACCCGACACCGTCCGGCACGCGCATGATCTGGGGCTTTTGGTTTTTGCGGTCAATCATGATCCGGGTCGTCTTGAGGAGGCCCTCGCCGCTGGCCTGGACGGGGTGATCACCGACGATCCGGAAGCTGCCCGCCGTGTGCTGCACCCTCGGTGATCCCGGTCCGGCACCTGGTAAGGCGCGATCGGAGCCGGGTCAGGCGGTGCGGCGTCGCAGCGTGGCGGCACCGAGGATCAGGGCGACGATCATGGCGCCGACGACGATGCCGAGATCACGCCACATGGTGGACGTGGGCTCCGTGTGAGCGCCGACCTCCATCAGCGCGTCAACTGCGTACGTCACCGGAAGCACATTGCTGATAGCCTCCAGCCAGCCAGCCATCTGGTCCCGCGGCACGAACAGGCCGCTGAGCAGAACCTGCGGCGTCACCACTGCGGGCATGAACTGCACCGCTTGAAACTCAGTGCGGGCGAACGCGCTGCAAAGCAGGCCAAACGCAACTCCGAGCAATGCGTTGGCCACCGCGATCAGGATGACCCAACCCTTGCTGCCGGCGGTGTGGAGATCAAGAATCCAGTAGGCGAGCACGCCCGTGACCGACGCTTGCACGGCGGCCGCGAGCCCGAACGCAATCCCGTACCCGAAGAGCAGGTCGAGCTTGCTCATCGGCGTCGTAAACAAGCGCTCCAGCGTGCCGGAGACCCGCTCGCGCAGCACCGCGATACTGGTGAGTAGGAACATGATGGTGAAGGGAAAGATCCCCAGCATGATCAGCCCAATCCGGTTGAACGCCTGCTCCCTGCCTTCGAACATTGAGGAGAGGATCACAAGCAGCAGGAACGGCATGACGAGGATGAGGGCCACCGTGCGCCGGTCATGACGGAGCTGGCGCAGGATGCGCTCAGTAGTGCTGGCAACGATCCGGATAGACATCACAATGCCACCTCCACGCGCTCACGAATCAGGCGCAAGAACGCCTCGTCGAGGTCATCGGTTCCGGTTGCAGCCTTTAACCCGGACGGCGTGTCGTCGGCGATGATCGAGCCGTCCCGGATCAATAACAGGCGGTCGCAGCGGTTGGCCTCGTCCATCACATGGCTGGATACGAGGACGGTGGTGCCATCGCTGGCGAGTTGGCGGAAGCGCCGCCAGAGCTCCTCACGCAGGAGTGGGTCCTGGCCGACGGTCGGCTCGTCGAGCACCAGGACTTCTGGCCGGCTCACGAGTGTGCAGGCCAGCGATGCACGGGCGTGCTGCCCACCGGACAGCGTCATCACAAGCTGGTCGGCCTGGTCCGCGAGCCCGACGTCGCGGATGGTCTCCTCGGTCTCGGCAGACCCGATTCCGTAAAGCGAGGCGAAATAGCGGACATTCTCCCGCACGGTTAGGTCCGGGTAGATGCTCGGCGATTGGGTGAGATAGCCGACCTTGCGGCGCAGCGCCGCGGAGCCAGCGGGCTGGCCAAGCACGGTTACTTGCCCAGACGTGATGATCTGAACGCCGGCGATCGCGCGCATCAACGTGGTCTTGCCGCTGCCGCTTGGGCCGAGCAATCCAGTGACCGTGCCGCCGAAGATCTGCGTGCTGATGCCGCGCAGCACCTCGCGGCCGCCACGCTCGACGATGAGGTCAACGATCTCTATGGTGGTTCCCATCGCAGCATCTCTCTTGGTAATGCGACGCGCCCAACGCGCAACCGGTTACCTATCAATCCGGGCGGAGCGTCAGCGTGCCTGCCTGGTCACCAGCGTCTGCTGCCAGCGGTGGCTCACCAGCGAGCAGGCCGCGAAGGAAGATGCGGCTGAGCGTCATCGCCATCTCATCATCGTCCGCGTCGTGCAGATCCGCATGCGCAAGGAGGTATTTGCGAATAACGTATCCCATGAGCGAGCCAAGGAAGATCTGGGCGGCGATCCACGGTTCAGTTGGATGCAGGGTGCCATCGGCGACGCGCCGCTCGATATAGGTGGCGACGGAGCGCGCTGCCGGGCGGATGGCGATCTCTTCCAAGCTGGCAGCGAGTGATGGGAAGCGAATCGCCTCGGTGAGAACCATCCGCATCACCTGCTGCGTTTCCTGACGCGCAGCGACCGCGAGCACTTGCCGGGCAAGCGTAAGAAAGAAGACGTCCGGGGGCATCGTCTCAACAGTCTCCGGAGGGAGCTGGAGCGCCTTGCCGGGTCCCAGGTGCTCGAAGGCGGCGATGAACAGCTCCTCCTTGCTCGTGAAGTACCAGTAAATGAGTGCAGGGCTGATCCCCGCTGCGGCCGCGATCTCGCGATTGGTCGCGTCACGGAACCCTTTCGCGGCGAAGACGCGTGCCGCCGCCCTGGCGATCCGGCTGCGTTGCTCCTGGTATTCCTGATCGTCTCGCGCGCGTGGCATCTATCACATCTCTTGACTGATCGGTCAGTCAATGTATATCAGCATTGCCGGCCGCTGTCAACGACGGGTTATCGGCTTCCGCGAAGGTGCAGGGCGTTGGTGAGGCTCCGCGCTGAGCCGCTAATCTCCGGAGGAATCCGGTCGCGGCAGCGTGGGAGTGCGTAGCGATCGCTGGCTCCGCGTCGCACCGAATGGCCCACGTGCAACGTCACTGCGCGGTGCGCTGCCGGGAGATCCTCTCGGCAAGGCGATGTCATCCGGGGCTTGGATCAGTGCCGCTCAGGCGGGGAAACGCCTTCCGGCTCGCTGGCCACACGCTCACTCGTGCAGCCGCTCAATACGGTCGTTCGGACGCGTGAGGAAGCCGTCGAGCGACATCAGAATACCGGCAACTTCGCACCCCGTTTTCGCTGCCTCAGACTGTGCCTGCTGACTGAGTCGTAAGCGCCTGTACCCGGTCAAGGGCCTGGCCGGCGGTGCGGCATCAGCCGGAAAGGCGCCGGGCTGCGCGGGCTCGCGCGTTGGCCGCCTCCACCTCCCGGCGCTTCGGCGGTGCGGCCGTCTCAAGCGAGGCGAGCAGGCGGCCGGCGGTCTCCGCGATGCCCTCAACGGCCGCCACGAAGGCAGCCTCGTTCACCCGCGATGGTTGTCTCATGCCACTGATCTTTCTCACGAATTGGAGCGCCGCCGCGTGGATCTCTACCTCGGTCACCGGCGGTTCCAGATTGAACAGCGGCTTGATGTTCCGACACACGTGCATGTCGTCCCTTCGATCGTAGCCGTCACTCCGCCTGCCTGCGGTTGGCGGTCAGCCAGCTCGGCGGGGCCGAACGCGCCCGCATGATCCGCGCGGAATCGGAGGTGAACGAGGCTCGCATCTGCTCCGCGGTGGGCGCGTAGGCGAGCGGACTCACCTTCCCCTCAATCACGATATACATGTACCGGAGATCCTCGCGATGAACCTGAAAGCTGACGCTCCCGCTGATAGCGGAGCGGCCCCACTGCATTTGTGCACCGGCTCCTCACCCGTCGTCCAATTGATCGTGAGGTACCGTTTCCCAGATGCTGATTTCGAACCCGAGCCGCATCACTCTGGCGGCACGCATTGCTAAGGTCACTGCGCTAACAGCCAGATTCCCACTGCAGCGAGGCAACCCGTGAGGTCGATCTGGGCCTTTTGGGCAACCAATCGATCATCGAGTTGGTCTGGCAATGACGCAGTCTCGCCCTGCTGATGACCCTCTGAGCGACCTTCTGGAACTCGGTATTAGCTTACTGCGAATCCTTGGGCTCAGCGCGCTGCTGAGGATGGGTTGCTCGCCGCGTGATACCCAAGCCCATCACCACCAAGGCGGGGCGCATTCATAGCCGCCATCTGCCGACTCCCGGCACCACTCACCTTCGGAACAGCAGAATCCATAGCAACCACGGTTTGGTGGACAACAGACATAGCCGCTCTGCTCATTACCGTAGCACCACTGACCTTCGGGACAGCAGGTGTCGTCTGGACACTTGCGATAGAAATCCTCGTTACTTTTAGCTTGAATGCATTCCCCATTGCAACAGAATTCACGATAAACATCCGAACAACATCTTGGACCGCACGCAAAGCGCCTCTGGCAAATCTGGTCATGGTGGCAGACGCGGTCCGTGTCCGGCGAAAGCACGCTGCCCCCGCAGCACTCCGCCCCAGGTTCAAAACACCCCCACCCATCAACAGTATTGCAAACCAGCGGTTCCCTGCCTTCCCCGCACATGACACAGGTATTGTCGACGCAATTTAGCCACCAAGTCACACCCTGGTACTCCACCGTGCCGCAGTCATCTTCGTCCAAACAGTGCTTCCCAAGGCCGCAGGGTGGGCAATCCGGGCCGCCGCAATCGACATCGGTTTCGTCCCCATTTTTGACACCATCGTTGCAGGTCCCGCCGGTACACGTGCCGTTTTCGCACCGCTCCCCGGTTCCGCAGATGGAGACACACTTCCCTTGCTGACAGACCTCGCACTTGCCGGGATTGCAGGGCGGATCACAGGTATCCACGCAGGTGCCGTTTACGCAGGTCTGGCCGTCCGTGCAGACCGTGACACAGTTCCCCTCTCCGTCGCAGACGAGGCAAAGCCCGGGATCGCAGAGAGGCGAGCAACCACCGTTGCCGTCACAGACCTCACAGGAGCGAGTGTCGCAGAGCGAGACGCATTGCCCGTCCTCGCACCGCTCGCACCCCGCGTCGCAGCGCGAAACGCAGACACCATCTACGCAATCGTCACAGGGACCGCAGTTGGTGCACTGAGGGGCGCAACATTGGCAGCCCTTCTTCTGCGCGTCCTCGTAGGCAATCCTACCCCGTCGGGACCGAGAGACGACACGGTGGTAGAGCTCGGCCCTCCGGTTGCACCGCCGGAGATTCCGCGCGTCATCGGCATACGCGGCCGCGCAAGCAGCAAGCAGATCGTTCAAAAACGCCTGATCACAGACCTCCTGTGGAACGTTGCACTGCTCATAACAGAAATCGTGCGCGTCACAAGCGGGTTTGAAATCCGCACGTCCAAAGGTATTCGGTACGAGCCAGCCAAACGGACCGGAGCCGCAGCCGTTGCTCACCGGGACGTTGTTCGGGTCGGCGACGCGCTCCGGACAGGCGTCGAGATCGGCAATCGGCTTCTGTGGCTGCACACCTGTTGGCGTACAGCATTGGTCAGACGGATCGTAGGGCTGCCCGTGGCAAGTCGGTTCGGCCGCGGCAACCGGCCGTCGGATGACGCGGAGAGGGGTGAAGAGTCCGGCCATTACCGCAGCTGCCGCCACCACGATCCGGCGCCGGTCCGTCCCAGTCGCTAGGAGACGTGTGAGATCGTCAAATCGCTGTCCATCCATGACGTGCTCCTTGATCCCGCTGCCATTCCTCGTTTGGCCGTTGCGCGTGCGCAACAGCCAGGATCGGCAGATGCCTTATGTCAGAATAGCGATGCAGTTTGACACAACTCTGACACGAAACACGGGGAGCCGCGATGTGTCCACAGTTGGCAGAGCGGGACGGTCGGATTTGCGGCGGACGGCGGGTTGCGGGCCTTAGTTGGTCACTGGCGCCTGGATCGCTACGGAGGCGATCTCCTCGGCGACGGTCAGCGCCTTTGCCACGGCGCGTTCGAGGGGCAGATCGGTGCCGTCCTGCCAGAGCGAATTGAATGTTGCCTGACCCAGTGAGCGTTGCAGGTGCTGGAGCGCAGCCTCGAGCTCGGAGCGAACAGGTGGGAGCATCAGCGATCGAATCCCGAGCCTCTCGTAGGCTACGGCAGCCTTCCCGAACAGTCGGGTCGCCGCCTCCGGCCGGTTATGCTTGGTGGCGAGGAGCGCGATGTTATGGAGCCCGCTTCCGATCCCCCAGAGATCCCGCTCAGCCTGAAACGTGGCGAGACTCTCGTGATAGAGCCGTGCGGCTCGGCAACAATCGCCTGTAGTGCGAGCGACGTCGCCGAGATATTCCAGCGCCTTGCCGATGCCCCAAGCGAAGCCGGTCGCACGGCACTGATCGAGCGCCAGTTCCAATAGCTCCTGTGCCCGCGCGAACGCCCCACGGCGCAAGGCGAGCAGCCCTAGATTGATCGTCGCCATCGCGATGATCGAAGCATCCTCTCGGGCGTCGAGCATCTCAATCACGCGCGAAAAGCAGACTCCTGCCCGATCGTCGTCTCCACGGACCAAGGCTATATATCCCTCGACCAGTTGCGCTTTAGTCGCGCTTCGCTCGTCGCCGATTTCCTCCCAGAGCTCGATGGCGTCAGCGATCAGGGCGGATGCGCTTTTGAGATCCCCCTGGATCCAGGCCAGATCGCCAGCAACAACCATGGCTCGTGCCCGCAACGGAGGCGCGACACTCGCGCTGATGGTGAGAGCGCGATTCAGCCAATGAAGTCCCTCGCTTGGCTGACCTTGAAGTCGCCAGAACCACCAGAGAGCGCTTGCCAGCCGCAGCGCGCGTTCGGCGTCGCCGTGCCCAATGACCCAGGCCAGCGCCGCACGCACGTTGGCGATCTCTGAGTCTAATCGCGCGAACCAAATGGAGGAACGGGGGCTAAAGTGGTCTGGGTGGCCGTCCTCCGCGAGTTTGAGACACCAGTCTGCGTGTCGGTCGCGCGCTGCCAGCGCGTCCTCGCTAGCTTCTAGCTGCTCGAGGGCGAAGAGTCGAATCGTCTCCAACATGCCAAATCGGTCTCTGCCATCACCCCCCTCCCGTCTCACCAGGCTCTTATCGACGAGCGAGGCGAGCCTATCGAGAACTGAAGAGGAGACGAGAGAGGGGTCTCGGCCTCCCTCCTCCTCCTGCCCCGCCACAGCGTCGGCTGCTTCCAGCGTGAAGCCGTCGGCGAAGACAGCGAGGCGGCGAAAGAGAGCCTGCTCCTCAGGGGTGAGGAGGTCATAGGACCAGGCGATGGCCTGACGCAAGGACCGGAGGCGAGGCGGCAGATCGCGCGAGCCGGCGGCGATCAGGTCGAGTGCGATGTCGTGAGCCGACATCGTACCCATCGCTTGCTCCAATCGGGCCAAGAGCGCCCTTGGTGAGAGCACCCGGATGCGGGTTGCGGCTAGTTCGATTGCAAGGGGCAAACCGTCGAGCCGCTGACAGATGCGGGTAATAATTGCTGCGTCCTGCTCGGTGGGTGTGAAGCCCGTGTGCGCCGCTCGAGCGCGTTGGACGAAGAGTGCGCCCGCGTCGGACCGGAGGAGAGACTGAAGCGTTGGACGGCGTTTGGGCGGTAACGCCAGGGGCGGCACGTCAAGCACATGCTCACCCTGGAGTTGGAGCGGCGCACGGCTGGTCGCTAGCACCTTGAGATGCGGGCACGCGGCGAGGAGATCCGCGACCACTGTTGCCCCGCCGATCACATGCTCAAAGTTGTCGAGCAGAAGAAGAAGTCGCCGTCGAGCGAGCGCTGCCGTCAGACGATCCATCAGCGCGTCGCTGGGCGGCGTCCATATGCCGAAGGCAGTCGCGATCGCTCCCGGGATGGCGTCAGGCGTCGCCACCGTAGCGAGCGGCACGAAGGCGACGCCATCGGCGAAGTCAGCTTCAAGGCGGACGGCAACCTCGATGGCGAGCCGACTCTTGCCGACCCCACCGGGACCAGTGAGGGTGACGAGGCGCACGTTAGGGTGCCAGAGGAGATCGAGCAGGGTAGCGATCTCGCAATCGCGTCCAATCAATGGAGTCGGCGGCGCAGGTAGGGGTCGCTGTCGGAGCCAGGGCACTTCGGATCCGAGCGATGGCATCGTTGAACACAATCGCGAGCGTAAGGGGGCTACGAGTTCTTGTGTCGTTGCGCTTGGCTCGATGCCGAGCTCGTCCTGCAGCGCCTGCCGGCATAGTTCGTACTGCCGCAGTGCTCGTCCTTGGTCACCGGCTGCCACGTAGGCGCGGATGAGCGCTTGGTGCACATCTTCAGCCGTCGCCTGGCCGATGAGAATCGCTTCAAGCGTCGTCACGGATGCCAGAGGCTCGCCGGCCTCGAGATCGAGCGCGGCGAGCGCGACAGCTGCGCGTTGCCACGTGTGTCGCAACTGTTCGCGGCGCGCCGTGGCCCAATCACATGCCGGTTCGTCTTGCAGGAGATCGCCGCCATAGAGCGCGACGGCGGCGCGAAGTCGCGCCCGTCGTTCCATTGGAGGGGAGCGTTCTGCTTCGCATACGGCTGCCTCGAAGGCATCGGCATCAACCCACAGGTTGAGATCGGCGTGTAAGCCGATCGTGTCGAGGGTGAGCGTAACGTATGATGATGGCCGACGGGACGGGAGTGCCGGCTCGAGGACGCGGCGCAATACATGGAGGTTCTGGTAACATATGGTGCGACTTCGATTCGGAGGGATCTCAGGCCAGAGTACATCGAGGACACGCTCGCGGGGGCATCGGTGTCCCGGTGTGACGAGGAGAAGCAGGAGCAGCTCACGTGCCGCTCGTCGAGACCACAACTCAGGACCGAGGACACGCTGGCCGGCAATGAGACAGACTTTACCCAAAAGAGTCGCACGGAGTTGTGGCGACTGATTGATTGAGTTCAGCATCATGCCGGTCGTTTAAGTGCCGTTGATACTAGCGCGCCTCCCTTTGATGATGAGCGCTCAAATACAACATCATCATGGCAGTCGTTCACTAAGTGTGCGCCCACTATATTAACGTCTGTCCCTCGCTGTCAAGCCGATGCTCTTCACGCTCGACGCTTTACCATTACAATCCGATGTCGAAAGCGGGTGAGTCTCCGCACGAATTGGAGCGCCGCCGCGCGAACTTCGTCTTCGGCCGGCGGTGGCTCGACGTTGAAGAGCGTTTTGATGCTCCGGCACATCGGGTCGTTGTCTCCTGAGAAAGCGATCGATCAGCCACGTCAGTGCTGGCGAAAAGCGCTGGCCGGGCCGTAACGTCGCCCAGCCAGCGGTGTGAGCAAGCTTTGTGCCGAGCCTGACCAGGTCTCACCGGCGGCTGGGCGACTGGCGCAGCGGCAGGCTCGGCGTCGCGAGTTGAACATCGCCGGCGTTGGCAGACACAGAGCCGGCGCGTTGCCTTAGCCGCCGGCCATCGCTCCGACAATCCAAAATGCTTCCTTACCTGTGGCGACCTCCTCCGGAAGCGGCGCGTCCGGCGGCTCGTGAGAGAGATCGTGCTCGCAGGCAAAGAAGCGGACCAGTGGCCGGCGGCGCTGTGTTGCTGTATCGCGGATCGTGCCGCGCAACATGGGATAGGCTGCCTCCAGCGCATCTAGCACGCTGCGCTGGGTGACCGGTCCTTGGATCTCCAGCGTCACCTCTCGCCCGGTGCCCGCGAGCGTTCGCAAATGGGCGGGCAAAACAACCCGGATCATGGCAGGGTTTGCACCTCCACGGACAGGACCGGTGGCAGGTCGCGTGCGATCGGCAGCCAGGTATCGCCCGAATCCGGCGAGGCGTAGACCTGCCCGCCAGTGGTGCCGAAGTAGACGCCACAAGGATCAAGCCGGTCCACCGCCATCGCGTCGCGCAGCACATTCACGTAGCAGTGCACTTGGGGCAACCCCTTCGTCAAGGGCTCCCATTCGTGGCCGCCCGTGCGCGTGCGGTAGACACGCAGCTTGCCTTCCGGCGGATAATGCTCGCTGTCGCTCTTGATGGGGACGACATAGACGGTGTCCGGCTCGTGAGCGTGGACGGCGATCGGGAAACCAAAATCGCTCGGCAGGTTGCCGCTCACCTCGTGCCAGGACTCCCCGGCGTCGTCACTGCGCATCACGTCCCAGTGTTTTTGCATGAAGAGCACCTGCGGCCGGGCAGGATGCATGGCCAGGGAATGCACGCAGTGTCCGACGTCGGCATCCGGGTCTGGCAGCTCGTAGGTGGAGATCAATCCGTTGTTAATCGGCCGCCAGGTCGTACCACCGTCGTCGGTGCGGAAGGCTCCGGCAGCGGAGATCGCGACGAACAGGCGTTGGGGATTGCCGGGGTCCTGGACGATGGTATGCAGGCACATGCCGCCCGCGCCGGGCTGCCAGAGGTGGCCTTTCACCTGGCGCAGGCCGGATAGCTCGTGCCAGGTCTGCCCGCCGTCGTCGGAACGGAAGAGCGCCGCATCCTCCGCGCCGGCGTAGACCACATCCGGATCGGTCAGCGATGGCTCCAGATGCCAGACGCGCTTGAACTCCCAGGGGTGCTGCGTGCCGTCGTACCATTGGTGGGTGCCGGTGACACCGTTATAGGCGAACTGATTGCTGACTGGCGCCCACGTCTTGCCGCCATCGTCCGATCGCTGGATCTGCTGCCCGAACCACCCGCTCGACTGGGAAGCGTAGATCCGGTTGGGATCGACCGGGGAGCCTTTGAGATGGAACATCTCCCACCCGGCGAACAACGGGCCATTGACATCCCATCGCTCCCGTTTGCCGTCCGCAGTCAGGATAAACGCACCTTTGCGCGTGCCGACCAGAACTCGCACACTGCTCATATCGTCCTCCGCCGTGCGTCGCTCATCGAGCTCGGCTTTCGATCGCATTCGTTCCAAGTGGGACGGCATCGCAGCCGCCGAATGAACCGCCGTGCCGTCACAGCGGTCGGCCCTCGTGCCTGGCCGCTCATCGTGCTCCCTCCGTTGTGTACGTACGGGGCGTGGCGGAAACTCTAGCACAACCGTTCGAAGCAGTGCCAACCCGATGTCGCCGCGATCCTGGCGCCCACCGAAGAGGGGCGTTAGAGATGCACCGCTGGCTTGAGGTTCCTGATGTGGTTGGCTGGTGACCATAATGGTATCTACCACCTTGCGGGAGAGATGCCTACCAACACAACGCGCGCGGTCAGGGCTCGTGAGATGAGAGCCGACCAAGGGACGAGGGATCAAGGGCTAGGGGCTCGGGAGGGAGCCAGGGGTCAGTAATGTGCAGGGACGCGATGCATCGCGCCCGGCACGATGCGATCGTAGGGGAGGGACCTGTGCCCTCCCGGGGGATGAGGCGCTCGCCATCAGGGGATCTGGCGTCGGGCTTCCGGCTCCCATACCAGCCCCGCATGTGATCAATCGGCCACGACAGGTACACGTTCGGCTTCAGATGGCACCGCCGCTCGTGCCGGGTTGCGGACCATCAGGGCGACAGCCGCCGCGCAGCCACAGGCGATCGCTCCCACGAGGAAGGTGCTGTGCAGGGCATCGATGAAAGCGTGCTGCAAGGCAGCGAAAATGATGCCGCGTTGTGCCGGATCGGTAACCACGGTCGGAATGAGATCCCACTGGCTCTGCCGGGCGAGGCTGGCGATGCGCCGGGTGAGGCTGAGTTCCAGGTCTAGTCTCGCTAGGCGGTCAGACGTGTGCACGCCCAGCCGGTTCTGAAGGAGGGAGCCGAGAATGGCGATGCCCAGCACCTGACCGATATTGCGCATCGTGTTGATGATCCCGGAGGCGCTGCCGGCGATGCGGGGTGGGACCTCGCGCATCGCGGCGGCGGTCATCGGCGCGAAGGTCATGCCCATACCCATCCCGGTCACAATCAGCGCTGGGAGGAGGGTTTGCCAGGTGGTTTCCAGGCTGATGCGGCTAATGATGAAGAGGATGCCAAGACTCATCAAGCTGGTTCCCATAAACAGGATCCACCGCGCGCCGATCCGGTCGGTCAAGCGGCCAGAGAGGGGCGCCACCACGAGGATCATCAAGGACATCGGCGTCATCGTGAGTCCGGCGCGAATCGGCGAGAAGCCGAGCACTTGCTGCAAGAAGAGCGTCATCGGGAAGAAAATGCCGAGCATGCCAAACGCGACGACGATGGCGATGACGTTGCCAACCCAGAAGTTTCGCAGGCGGAAAAGCTCTAGCTTCATCATGGGGTCGGCGGCACGCCGCTCCCAGAGGACAAAGAGGGTAAGCAGGATAGCACTGGCAGCGAAGAGTCCGAGAATTATCGGGCTGGTCCAGCCTTCTTTGTTGCCTTCGATTGAGGCATAGACCAAGGCGAAGATACCCAAGCCGGATAGGAATAGCCCTCCCCAGTCAAGCTTCTTGCTCGCTAGCGGATCGGTCGATTCGGGCACAATGCGCAGCGTCGCCAGGATCGCCCCAATTCCCACCGGCACGTTGATGAGGAAAATCCACTCCCAAGCGTAGTCGGTCACGATCAGGCCGCCGGCAATCGGTCCCACGATCGCACCCAAGGCCACGATGCCGCCCCAGATGCCCATCGCCGCACCGCGCTTTTCCGGCGGGAAGGTGACCGTTAGGAGCGACAGCGATTGAGGCATCATGAACGCGCCGCCGAGCCCTTGCAGGACTCGCGCGCCGATGAGCACGCTGACGGCGGACAGGCCGATATGGTCGCCGATCCAGGCTGATGCGCCGCACAAGGCCGATGCGGCCGTGAACAAGGCCATTCCAAGGACGAACAGCTTTTTGCGACCGAAGACGTCCCCCAAGCGGCCAAATGACAGGAGCAACACGGCGTAGGTAAGGATGTATGAGTCGAGCACCCATTGGATCTCGGTCAGCGTCGCCCCGATGCCCTCCATGATCTTGACTTGCGCCACGTTGACGATCGTGGTGTCCAGCAGAAGCATGAACACCGAAAGGCACAGGACGGCAAGCACCAGCCAGGGATTGGCCGGCTGGGCCGGCGCGGTGCGCGGGGATGGATTTGCGATTTCCGGTGTCCGTGTTGCCACGACGTGCTCTCCCTTCCGCTCCATGTGGCATCTCGGCCGAATCGAAATGGCCGGGTGGCCGTCAAGACGTGAATGACCCCTTAACCGCCGCAGGCAAATGGCGAGCGGCGGATCTACCACCGATCGGTGGAGGCTGGCTACTTCCGGTCCAGCAGCGCTCCGTCTGTCGCCGTCCTGCCCGTGGCCGGAAGCCGGGACCGCAACTCACCCGCTAGCACTTCGAGCGAGCGGACGAAAACCGGCCACTCCTCGGGATCTAACTGGGCGAGGGTCGCGCGGACCAACTCCAGCAGAGCAGCGTGAAGCCGCTCGGCCGTCTCGTGAGCACCCGGTGTTAGGCGCAACACTACGCGGCGTCGGTCCCGCGGATCGGTCTCTCGCTCCACGAACCCGGCGCCAACCAGCCGGTCTACCGCTTCTGACGCGGTTGGCAGGGCTACGCCTGTGCCCGCCGCCACCTCGCCAAGCGTTGCGCATGGGTGGTGGAACAGATACAGGAGCACACGCGTCTCGCCCGTCGAGCAGGAAGTGATCGCGGTGGTCATCTGCGCTCCGAACAGACGGAGCAGCTTCGCGATATCCGGCAGAAGCTGGGCAACTCGTTTTGCGGCTTGCGTCTCATCCACGTCAGATCATTCGACCTCCGAATTATTCGTTAGCCGAAGCATATCGGCGTGGCTTTCGCCTGTCAACCTCTCCGTTCAGGCAGGATCGGCTGCCGGTAGGGGGATGGTGACCGGCAAGAGACCGTGAAGCCCGATCGCTCTGCTCATCAAAGGCTTATGGCGCCAGATTGTGAGGTAGGAGCTAGACGCTTTGGGGACAGCGGCGGTCGTTGCGCCGGGCAACGGCCTGCTGAGCAGGGGAGCGCGATCCGCATCCTGAGTGAAAGATTCGTCAGTGAGCATCGCAACGGCACAGAATGGGAGAGCGCCGGTCGGCGCTGGTGCGGATCACGTGGCACCCACGCTAGGAAAACAAAGCAGAGCATCGTCCTTCTCTTAGGTACTTGACGTGGCAAACACACCGTCTATGATAAAGGTGCCTCGCAAAGAATAGACACCCGCGGTCAGGAGGAAGCGGTGAGTTACCGAGACAAGTGCGGAGAGGGGCAGCGCGTGTCTCGTTAACATCTCGTGGTTCTGGCGGAGTGTTGAGATCGTTGAGGGGGCTTGGGTCCCGGGATGAGGAGCGTTCATCATGGCTGAGACAGCAACTCCTCCAGCAGTCGTTCCGTCCCCCGGCGGGGGCCTCATTGATGCGCTCGCCGGCCTTGCCGTCGTCATTCTCGCAGTGCTTGGCTTGGCTGGTCTGTTGGTCGAGACGCTTGCGTCGGTCGCGATCATCGTCTTAGGTGTCGCCTTCCTCGCCTTAGGAGCTGCAGTGGTTGCCCAGTATGTCGTCGCAGAAGGTGAGCCGGTCGGGGGTGTGGCCATTGAGCTCTTAGGCGGGTTGGCTGCGCTGGTGCTCGGTGTTCTTGCGCTTCTCAATGTGGCGCCACTCGTGCTGGTGGCGATTGCGATCATCATCGTTGGAGCGGCGCTCTTGCTCGGCAGTAGCGTGGTTGGCCGCGCAGCGGTCACGGCAGGTGCAGCCCGCGATGCGGTGCTGGCAACGGCTGCATCTCAGGCGCTGATTGGCATTGCCGCGATTGTGCTCGGCGTGCTTGCCCTTGTCGGCATTCAGCGAGAGATCTTGATTCTGGCGGCGCTGCTGGTCCTCGGCGTCGGCGTGCTCATTGGCAGCGCCACTGCTACCTCGAAGCTGATGCGGCTGGTTCGCGCCTAACTGACACACTGCCTGGTGGCGTTAGGCCCCTCCCACCAGGCCAAATTCCCGGATGGTTTGCCAGTGGCGCGCCCGCAAAACGGGTGCCCGTCGTCGTTTCGACGCGACGCGAAGCGAGCGACTGCTGCGCACTCCATCCCACGCTTCGCGGTGCGCTAGCGTGACCTCGCGGGCATCTCTGCCGGTGCGCCAGGTTCCTGGGCAGGGCGAAGCAAGCCAGTTTGCTTGAACACACGCCGAAGGATTGCGATCGTCGAGGCGTAGGTCGAATCCATGCCGTAGTACGACAGGCCACGGGCGCCAAGCGTTTGCGCTCGGGTGTACGGTGTGTCTGAGGCATAGTGGATGATGCCAAGATCGAGGCGCTGAGCCGTGTGCTGTTGCAAATTGACGGCTTCGCCGGTTGGGTGCCGGGTAAGGAAGAGGTCTTCGTAGATCGCGTTCAGGTAAGGCCCGGCTTCCATTTCGACGACGGTGAAATTCTCCCGGTAGAAGAAATCCAGGTAGCCCTGATTTTGCAGGTAGGTGCCGAGCACCGTGACCGCCTTCTGGTTGTCCAGCACCGCGCCGTAGACACAGTATGGCGCCACGTCTTCGAAAGCGAAGCAGTTGTCCAGCCAGTAGATGTTCTCCGAATGCTCGTCGTAGACAACGTTGGCGATCATCACATCGCCGATGCGGCCATTGAGGGTCGCAGCTTTACCCAGGATGTAGACACCGCGCAGCGCATCGGTTGACATCGCCACCTGGCTGAAAATGTGGTAGGCCGAATAGCCGAGGGGATAGTTCACGTTGATGATGATGGCATCCGTCCCGGTGGCGTCGAAGCGCTCCTGCTCGCCAATCAGGCGTGGATCGAAGCTTTGTGGGTCGAGCTTGGACAGATCAATGATTTGTACGCCGACGTCCACTGGCCCACCGGGCTCGATGTGGTATATCCCGCGCTGGCGCTCCTCTTCGCTGCGGCGGCGCCGCTCCGCCTCCATCCCCGGCTCGGCAAAGTATTGCCGGGCAGCAAAGTACAGCAGATTTTCCCACGATGACCGGCTCTCGCCGGCTTCGAGCTTTTCGAGCTCCGGCAGCAGCTCTGGATGCCGCGTTCGCCGGATATGCTCCGTCAACTCCTTCTTGCGGCGGCGCGCCACGCCTGAGAGGACATTGACGATGCTGTGGGTGTTCGAGGAGACGAAGTAGACCGGCCGCTGCTGCAACCCGAGCTCGGCCAGGAGATTGCCCACTGGCGTCCACCATTGCCGAGTCGATCGGGTGTAGCCGAGGTAGCTGCCGCCAAGCATTCGCAATGTGTAGCGCTTGCGCTCCGTGGCCAGCTTGACGAGGTTGCGCCAGGTTGAGGTGCCCCAGACCGCTCGCAGCCGTGCCCAGTCCCCTGGCGAGAGGAGGAGACGCTCTCCGATCTCCTCGATTGGCAGGACAGCCGGGTCCATGGGGTGTCCGTCTGTGGGTGGTTGTCCTGCTGCCTCAGCTTGGGCGAGTGCGCGGACCGCGGCTGTCAATTCGGGATCGGCCTGAAATAACCGGTGAAACTTGTTCCATTCGATCTGGAAGGCCACGATCGTCGGCACGAGATCATCGAGGTCCGAGCTGGAAGCGATGTAGGCGGCCAGCGTCTCTTTGCCGTCGTAGAGCCATTTCCGGCGCCGTCCCGGGGCGCTCTGAGCCTGCCATGTCTCAAGATCGCGATACCCGGCGCGCTCGAAGGCTTGGGCCGATTGTCCGAGGACGATGTGCCGGACATCGAGGATGCAGGCGGGGAGCCGCAGCGTCGAGTACATAAAGGCATTCATGTCGGGCGCGGGGTCATTCGCGCCAGCGTGGAGCGAAGAGGCCGCCGTCAGGTGAGCTGGCTCGAGACTCGAGACACCGATGGCGCCCGAGCTTTGCAGGAGGGTCGTGTAGGTGCGGACGTAGAGGTCGACCTCACGCTTGCCCGGGCCTGACGGCTGCGCGGCGCCTCTCAAGGGCGAGCCAAGCTTGGGCGCCATGGCGGCTCCCAATCGCTGAGGTGGCTCGATTGTGCTCATCGGTCCGTTATCCGTCATGGCGCGTATGCCCGCTCCATGCGTTGGCATGCCTCACTGGCCAGTATAGCGGTGGATGACTCGCGAGGCTGCTGGTCTGGCTCATTGCCGTGGGGAGCGAAGGGTGTGCTCGGCCCGGAGCTGACGCTCGCTGACATCGCGGTGAATGAGGAGATCGAGCGCCATCCAGAGCGTGCGGGAGTAGGGAAAGAAGATGATGGGCAGCGTGACGGCTGTTGCAACGGCTATCGCTTCCTGGACCCAGAGAGAGAAATCCGTGATGATCAAGAGGTAGATCACCGCGCCGAGGCCGATGAACTCGGCGACAATCAGGTTGATGGCGTAGGCGCCGAGGAAGTAGCCCTCTTCGCGGACAAAGGTGTAGCCGCACCGGGGGCAGCGCTCGGCGAGGGTGAACCAGCGGCGGAAGATGCCGCTGGCGCCACATTGCGGGCAGCGCCGCCCTAGTGCCCGGCGGAGGAGAGTCCACGCCCGCGCCCAGCCGCCGGGTGGCAAGTCGCGTTGCCCGGGATCGGGAAGTAGCAGATGCGCGATGGAAGACACCTTTCGTTCTGAGCGTGTGAACGGCATGCCGCCGGACGGTGCCGGGTGCCGGCGCGGGTGGCCGGTTTGAGACAGATCGTAGCTCACGTGGCTAGGTGGTGCCAGGCTGACACGGGACGGGGAGGGGCAATTCGCGCGAGCTTGACACTGATTTTGCGAACGTGGTAGCATCCTCAGCAGCACGGAGGCGTGGTGTAGTGGCCTAACATGCAGCCCTGTCAAGGCTGAGATCGCGGGTTCGAATCCCGTCGCTTCCGCCAGAGCATGATGGACGCCGGCCTAACAGCCGGCGATTTCCGTTAACAGGGACCTGCAGTTATTTGCCAACCGCAATTGCGTCGTTCGCAAGAAACCGTGGTGCAGTTGCTTCCAGTAGCTGAAACTCATTTCCCCTGAGTCACCCCGAGCCGTGCAAGGGGGCGCACCCCGCCATGGTGGGCGGGTGATGTGTGGCCCTGGTGCAATGACGCTCTACAGGCGCACCTCGCGCCACTCGGCCCGGCACGGATTGCCCGCGGCAGCCCAAACAGTCCTGGTGGTGACATCGATCACGATGCTGCCGATGGTGCCGTAATCGAGCTCGCTCTCCGGCGCGTGGTGCTTGCAGAGCGAGCGCGGGTAGTTGCTGTGGTCCGACATCATCGTGCGCAATGTCTCCGGCGTGATCGTGCCCCAGGCGGCATCAACGAGGCGCTGAAGCCGCCACAATCGCAGCCGGGAGTTCAAGAGATCTTCGTTGCGGTCCAAGTGTGACAGTTCTGAGCTGACGAAGTGGTTCGTGTGGACGAGAAACCGGTTGCCGGCATGAAGCATGGCCCAGTGGCACCCGGAAACTTCAACGTCAATGATCTCCCCCTCCTGGGTGGCAAACAGGTGGTTGTTGCCATATGCCCGCGCCGGATCGGTCACGACGCGTATCGCGTCCTCGATCGTGCGCTGGGCGATTGCCCGCCGGTAGAGCAAAAGCTTGGGAATCCCGGGCCGGGCGTCGTAGGCGTACAGCGCATTGCCGACGGAGGCCAGGCCGGCGGCGTTGACGCCCTGGTGGAGCAGGAGCCCGGCGTAGGTAAATGCGACAAAGGCCGGCGCGTCCTTCGGCTCTGCCCGGATCAGGTAGGTCAAATCGCCCCATCCAGCCGCGGCATCTTCGTTGTGCGCGACCAGGACATGCCCATTGGCCGTGCCGGCTGGCGTGACGCCGGCCACGGTGCACTCCTGGAACCGGCCGGCTTCCTGGTGTAGCTCTGCTGAGGCGTTCATGACGAAGATCTCCGCGGCCAAGCCGCGCATCTCGTCAATCACCTCAGGCGCTGCCGCTTCGGTAGCGGCAACGTAGGCGCTGATGCGTTCGGTCACCCGGTGGTCGTTCACGCGGGCGAAATCGGCACGGGCGGATGCCGCTGCGGCGTGGATTTGCTCCCGGGCAGCGCGTCCGACGTCAAACCCGATCTCGTACGCGGTGCCACCCGTCTCGATCAGCGGAATCATGTCAGGCAACTCCCTCTACTGTTGTTCCTGCGGGCGCGAGCCCTTGAGCGACGTCCGCCTCGCTCAGACGTGCTGCCATCGCTGGCCGGACAAACCGGCGCTCGATCCACAGCGCCGCGGCTGCAAGCACCGGCGAAGCGAGCGCTGTCACGAGGAGCGGCGCGCCTCGCCGCCAGTCGTAGAGCACGCCAGCAGCGAATGGGGCCAGGCCGAAGCCAATTGATCCGAGAAGCTCCGCGATTGCGTATGCTCGTGCTTGCAGCCGGACTGGAACCGTCTCACTCAGCACTGCGGCGAAGAGCGACCACGCGACCATCAAGCCGCCCCGGCCCATGAAGGGGATTGGCAAAATCCAAAGGTTGCCGGTCACGAGGGTGATGATGCACAGGAGCCCGACGCTGAGCGTAGCGATGGCGATCGCCCGGATTGCAGTCAGCCAGGGCGACCGTCCCACGGCCACCGAGAGAATGACACTGCCAAGCGCGGCAATGGAGCCGAAATTGCCGACGGCCGCAAGACTGATGCCGCGAACGTCGTGCAGGTAGTTTGGAAGAAGGGTCGTGCCGACGCCCAGTACGGCGAGCAC
>FWPU01006352.1_pt1 | contig 23796 bp, 19 predicted proteins | sample 2228361 | NCBI WGS metagenome assembly FWPU01 (sample SAMEA103939777, study PRJEB20133) | metagenome
GCGCTCAACTGCGCCTGTGTGGGGGGCGAACCAAACCACCTGGCACGTAGAACCGTCGGGCCGGACATACTCGCAGCCGATGGTCTTGGCGGTAGCGACGGCGATGTCGTAGAAGTGTTGCTCACCGGTCAGGTTATGCGCCCAGAAGAGCAGGCGTAGGTTCATGATCGTATCAATGATGGCATAGCCGGCCCGATCAGGATCGTCCAGGGCGCCGTGAGCACGGATGAAGCGGCCCGCCGGGTTGAAGCGATCGGCCAAACGGCGAGCGGCTGCCAGGGCAGGCTCGATCATAGCCGGATCGCCGGTGAGAGCGTTTTCCAGAACGCAGGAGTAATAGAACAGGAAACCCAGATCATGGTCGGTGAAATCGGCTTTAGCGCGCGCCAGGGCTCGGGTATAGCGTCGCGCCCAAGTGCGAAAACGGCCTTGACCAGTGTAGCTGTACAGCCGCCAGAGGATGCCGGTCCAGAAGCCCTCGGTCCAGCCGCCGTTGACAGCCCAACGACCGACCTTAGGGTCATAGTAATCCGGAAAATCGTCTCCCAAGGTCGCGACATTGACGGCGGTCTGGAGAGCGCAACCTTTCAGAATTTCGTGTACCTGCCGAACGGTAAGTTCGGCGTTCTCCCGCGTGCCAGACGCCTCCGAGATGCTCGACACGTGGGGAGTCGGTGCCCGATTAGTCATGTAGCACCCCGCGCACCATGAAGATGTCGGTGATCTCTCGGACATAGTCCAGAAAATGGGCGGACTCCTGGACGGCCCGGTGCCGCGGGCGTGGAAGATCAATGTTGATGATCCGCTCGATCGTGCTCGGCCGCGGCCCCATGACGATGACGCGGTCCGCCAGCTGCACGGCTTCGGGGATGCTGTGAGTGACGAAGAGCACCGTCTTCTGCTCCTCCATCATCAACCGTTCCACATCAATGCGCATTTGCTCGCGAGTGAGAGCATCCAGCGCGCCGAACGGCTCATCCATCATCAATAGGGGTGGATTGTGAACCAATGCCCGGCAGATAGAAACCCGTTGCTGCATACCGCCGGAAAGCTCAAAGGGATACTTCTCCTCAAAACCTGCCAGTCCAACCGACCGGAGCAGGTGACGCGCGCGGGCTTCGTAGTCCTTGGGGTTCAGCCTACGCAGCTCCACCTGCACCAAAACATTACCCAAAGCCTTGCGCCAGTCAAGTAGCACCGGGCGCTGGAAGACGATGCCCACATCGGTTTGCGGTTTGGTCACTTGCTGGCCGGCAACGAACACCTTGCCGCCTGATGCCTCTAGCAGCCCGGCGATGATCAACATCAACGTGCTCTTGCCACAGCCAGAAGGCCCCAGGATCACGACGAACTCGCCGCGGCGCACCTGGAACGAGACCGTGCGAATGGCCTCCACCGACTCGTTGCGGGTAACGTAGGTCTTGGAAACTTCTTGGACGTCGATCAGGATTTCTGAGCTGCCGGGCATTGATATCCTTCCTAGATCACCTTTGCGAGGTTCGTTGTAAGGGATCGCTTGCCCCGGTGATCAGACCAAGGAAGCGATCCCACGTTTGGGAAGACTGCTTCGGGGCAAACTGCGCTCCTCGCCATGACCTACGCACACTCTCTCACGGACACTCCGGCAGGAAGCGGGCGTCGTAGAATTCCTCAATCTTGCGCGTGTCGTTCTTAATGGGGCTATCTTCCGGGCTCTTGAGCAGATCCAGAGCAGCCTGCCAGTTAGCCGGGACGATCTGGCCGACGCATTTCTGGTTGGGCCCTAACCAGTCAGGCAGGGTGAGTTCCAAGGCTCTGAGCTCGGTCTTCTTGTCCTTGCTTGGAAATGCTGTGACCAATGCCTGAACGCAAGCGTCGGGATTCTTACCACACTCCGTCTGGCTCTTGAACAAAGCCGCCACCATGCGCTTCACCAGGTCGGGCTTCTGGTCTATCACGTCCTGGCGGGTAATGACTGCGGTGGAAGGCCCCCAGGTTCCCACCCCCTCCAGACGCAGGATCACCGGGCTCTTGCCTTCCTTCTCCCACAGCGGCACATGATCGGCATAGCCGCCCAGCTCGCAGTCGGCCTTGCCCGCCAACACGGTGCTGACCATTGCGCCGGCATCCACCAAGGTCAGCGGTTGCATCTTGGCCGGGTCAAGCCCCGCCATCTTAATATAGAGGGGATGGTAGTTCAAGCCTGCGTTGCCGGGGCTGCTGACGATGATCTTGCCTTCTAGGTCTTTGGGAACCTTGATGTTGGATTCGGGCCGACACATGTAGCCCCAGTTGAACGCACCGATCCAGGTGTAAATGATCTTGAGGGGTGCGCCCTGGGCGATGCTGATGATCGGGTTGCCGATCGAGACAAGGGCGAAGTCGTCACCTTTGTTAATCACCGTGCGGACAACGTTGCCTGAACCGTTGCCCTCGCGGATGTCCAACTCAATGTTCTGCTCGCGGAAGTACCCCTTCTCGCGGCCGTAGAACAACCAAGCATGGATTCCGCTATAGAGCCAGTTGGTCCGGATGGTCACCAGGTCTGGCTGCACTTTGACTTCTTGGGTGACGATCTTCTCCACAACCTTCTCAATCACCTGCGGCGTTGGGGTAGATGCCGGTGTCGGTTGGGCGCATTGGGTCGCCGTCAGCAACACAAGCATTATAGCGACCATGCAAGTGTAGATGCGGCTTCTCCTAGTAATCATCGCGATCCTCCTGATTGAAAAGAATGGATAACGGTGAAGGTATGTGATGTTTTAGTTCGCGGGGCATCACCTCCTGCTCAAAGATTTAACTCTACAAGATCTCCTGGCGTCCTCCTCGTCGCGACACGTGCCAACGGATCGCCCATGACTCGATCAGAGTCATCCCGTAGAAGAACGACAGGCCGATCACCCACATGGTGGCGATGGTAGCGAAGCCAAGGGACATGTTGAGCTGGGAAAGGGCTTTTTGCAGGAAAAGTCCAAGCCCTCGGTCCGCTGCCAAAAACTCCGCCACGACGGCGCCGGTCATGGCCGAAGACGCCGCCATCTTCAGCCCTACGAATACGTTGGGCATGGCGCTTTGGATGCGGATCTTCCAGAACATCTCCCATTCACGGGCGCCGGCCGAGCGCCCTAGGTTGATGTATTCCTCCTCAATGGAAGAAAATCCGGCCATGCTGTTCAGGAAGATCGGGAAGAAGCAGACGATGAAGGTCAGGATCATCTTCGGCTCCAGGCCGAAGCCAAACCAGGTAACCAGAAGGGGGGCAAACGCGATTTTGGGCACCTCATCAATGAAAACGATTAAGGGGTAGAAGCTCCGGCGCAGGAAGGCCGAATACGAGAAGACCAGCCCCAAGGGAATCGCGAGCAGGATTGCTGCGGCTAAGCCGACAGAGGCCTCGTAGAGGGTGACCCAGAAGTGAGGCGTAATCAAGTCCCGGTGATTCAGCCCCTCTGCGATGATGCTGGTGGGCGGCGGCAGGATAAACCGGGGCACCCGAAAAAGCCGCACCCCCGCTTCCCAGATCAGCAGCGCAGCCAAGCCCGCGCCGACGGGGTAGCTAGCCTGACCCAGGCGCTCGCCCAGGGTCGTTGCCCATGCTGTTCTGCGATCGGGGGCGCGAGGTATCGCTTCATTTGCAGTCATCGGCCCTCCTGTCGGCGCTTTGAGACGTGCCAGGGGATCGCCAGACTCTCCAAAGCCTGCATACCGAAGAAGAATGCCAGGCCGATGGTGGTCATGGCCGCCATGATCGCTAACCCCAGGTCGGTTTGCATGTTATCCATCACGGTGACCAGCTGATAGCCCAGTCCCCGGTTGCCGCCGATGAACTCGGCGATCACTGCGCCGACCAATGCCAGCGAAGCTGCATGTTTCAAGCCTGTGAAAAGGGTCGGCAAGGCGTTGGGCAAACGTATCTTCCAAAACATCTCCCATGGCCTGGCCCCGCACGACTGTGACAGATAAACGATCTCCGGGTCAAGCGACCGGAAGCCCAAGATGCCGTTGAGCATGATCGGCATGAAGCAGAGCAGCGCAGTCACTACCACCTTCGGCAGCACGCCGAACCCCAACCAGGCGATGATGATGGGTGCTAGGGTTACCTTCGGGGTCATGTGCAACAGCACTAGGCCGGGAAAGAACGATTTCTCGGCGAAGGCCGAATAGGCGATAATCAGGGAGCCGGGCACCGAAATAGCCACGGCCAGCAGGTAACCCAGAAATGCCGACTGAAGAGTGGTGGAGTAGTTGTCCCAAATGCGGGGCGCGTAGCGGATGCCTTTCGCGACCGCCTCTGAAGGGGCAGGAAAGATATACATCGGCACATCAAAGACGATTACGATGAGCTCCCACAATGCCAGGAGCAGGACCGCAGTGATAACTGGTTGCGCAATGCCCAGTCCTATCCGCCCCAGACGATCCAGCCAGCGGTGCAAGGTGTGGCGACCGGCGTCCGCCACACGGGTTGGCGCCTTTCCCCGATCCGAAATATCGCTCATTGCCGCCTCACATCGGAATCCTCAGTTCTTGTGCTCTATGCCAGGCATTGGGGAGAGCAACTGGCTGAAAGCAGATCTTCATGCCGAAACACCTGCTGCCTCCATGTCATGCCGGATGGCAGCCAGCCCGGCCTCGCTCACCGGAGCAAAGGGCGCGGCCACGGTAGGGCCGCAAATGCCCAATAGGCTGACCGCAGCTTTGAGGCACGGCAGCCATTGCCCATGGGTGTGCAGCTTCCACAGAGTCATCAGTCGGTCTTGCAGTTCCCAGGCTCGCGCTAGCTGAGCGGACCTAGCCGCAGCCACCAGATCGCAACAGAGCTTCGGCGCCACGTTCGCCAGGCCCAGCACGGCTCCCCGAGCACCACGTGCGACGCTGAGCGCCGCTACACCTTCGGCTCCCTGGTACACCGAGAAGCCATCGCATTGAAACTTGAGTATCTCCTGGAAGCGCACCATGTCTCCCTGACTATCCTTTACGCCGATGACCTGCGGCACCGCAGCAAGCTGGCCCAATGTCGCAGGTTCAATGATCGTCTTCACCATCTGTGGGATGTTGTACACCATAGTGGGCACTTCTTGGGATCGGGCTACCGCGATGATGTGTGTTGCGATCTCCTCTTGTGTGTGCGAGAAATAGTAGGGAACGGTCACCACAATAGCGTCGCCTCCCTGGCGGGTAAGGCGCGTAGCTTCCTCTATGGTGCGTTCGGTACCTACTCCGAATACGCCAACCAGGACCGGCACACGGCCCTTGGCCTGCTGGCTGACTGCTCTCACCAGCCGTTCTTTGACCGGCAAGGGCAGCGACGGCCCTTCGCCGCTGGAACCCAGTACGAAGATGCCGCAGACCCCGCCAGCGATCACATGCTCTACCAGGCGTTCCAGGCCAGGCTCATCCAGCGATTCATCCGGCCTGAGCGGTGTGATGAGAGGAACAATGACGCCTTCTAACTTCATGGGCGAGCTACCTTCAATGGTTACTTTATGGGTTCTTCCAAAGGAGCTTCTTGCCGACAGGCAGCACGTTGAATGCGCTCCTCGATGTTGCGAAAGTGATCCAGAACGCGCTGACGTGCCTCGGCAGCATCCCTTCTGCGCACTGCTTCCAAGATCTCGCGATGGTCCTGGATGGTCGTTGTAGGCTGCAGGTCGGTGGTAATTGCCCGAATCGGCACGGCATGATAGACGACCCAGAAGATGTCCAACAACGAGATCAGCGAGGCGTTGTTCAGGGGCGCGTATAGCAGGCGGTGAAACGCGCGATCCTCTTCGGCGGTGGATTGGCCATTGGCAATCCTGGCTTCCCAGCGCGTCAGCACCTCGTCTATCTCATGGATTTGCTGATCGGTGATCTTCTCAATGGCCTCGCCGATGGCTGCGGTCTCCAGCCATTTGCGAATTTGTAGCATCTCGCCGATCCTGCTGCGATCAAAAACCAAGCCGTATGACAGCAGTTCCAGGACCGAATCAAAGTTGAACTCGCGGACGATGACGCCGCAGCCGTGACGCACCTCGACGATACCAAGCGACTCCAAGGCCTTGATGGCCTCGCGCACTGAGCCACGGCTCACGCCTAAGATAGCAGCCAGCTGGTTTTCAGGGGGCAGCGAATCACCGGGCCGCAGAGCGTTGTCGGTGACATAACGCTTGATCTGGTCCTGAATGGCTCGCGTAAGCATCGGTCCGCGGTTGAGTTTTTCCATTGGCATTGTGAACCCAGCGGTAATCGGCTTTGTGAGGCAAAGATAAGATATCAGATATTAGATGTCGGATATCTAATAACATATTATCACTTCTATGCCGGTTTGTCAAGTTCAGAAATTAACCGACGGCTGCGAGCGTTTGCTCTGGCAGGATGGCTGTGTTATAATTTTTCTCCGCTATGGGGCCACATCCCACTGCCAAAACCGAGGTTTTTCGCATTTCCCATCCTCAAACACTTCAACCGTCCCTGGGGCTATCTTCTGATCCGACCGGCGATAATCTGCCGGTTTGCCCTTATACTTGCCATATCTCCCACGAGGAGGAACATGGACCACGAATTTGACCTGCGAGAGTACGCCACCGTCATTATCCGACATTGGTGGCTTATCCTCTCTCTCGCCGTCATGGCTGCGGCGGTGGCCGGTGTTGTTACCTGGTTGCGGCCTCCCCTCTACGAGGGGAAAGCATCCCTGGCTGTCTCCAAGGGGCAGTTCTTCTGGGCGTTTGGTGCCGGTGTGGGCTCGACGCTGGACGCCAAGTCGGATTTGCGAAAAGAGGTTGATTCCCAGCTGCGCAGCCTGGATGTAGCCAACCTGGTCATCCAACGTTTGGGCGATCAACTGCCTCCGGATCGCCGGGACCCACGCAAACTGGTGGGCGCGGTGCGCGGTCGCTCTGTGCGCGCCAGCTTCAGCGAGTATGACCTCGTTGTTCTGGACCGTGACCCCCGGCTGGCCGCCCTTCTCGCCAATACCTACGCTGACATCATCGTCGAGCGCATGGAGAACCTCTACGGCTTAGGCGATCTAAAGGTGGCCGCCGAGCAGGCCGCTGCCGACCTGGCGGTGGCGGAAGATAATAAGGCCCAATTTCAGGGCCAGACCGGCCTGGAATTGGGCATGGGCAGCAGCCTGGTCGCGACCTCCGATAACAATGTCGTATATGGCGGCCTCTCCATCAAAAAGCAGCAACTTGTGCTCAAAAACGCGGTGCTGGCCGACTATCGGGAATCGCGCGAGAGGCTGGAACTGGTATTGACCTACGCGGAGAAAGCGCAGGCTGAAGGCAAAGGGGTTGACTCCTTGCCGCTGGAACTCCTTCGCACGCCCACGCTGACCGCGCGGGGGAAGGTGACGCACGAAGCGCTCGCATCCTATGCCGACAACCTGCCGGGCCTCATCGCCGTTCTGCGTGACGAATTGTTGGCCATAAGCGACATTGAAAAGGAATTGCAGGCGCAGGCGACCGACCTGCAAACGCGCATGGCGGCGGATGAAGTGCAGTTGGCGCGGTTGGAAAGAGAGCGCAAGGTCAAGGAAGATACCGTTCTGGTTCTCGCGCGTAAGATGCAGGAGATTTCTACAAAGCAATTGGTGGAAGGCCCGCTGGTCACGGTTGCTCTGAGGGCCACGGTGCCAAGTAAGCCCTCCGGCCTTTCGCCCGTGTTGGTGGCGATCTCAGGCGCTGTGGTCGGGGCCTTGGCAGGTGTCTTGTTAGCGCTGATCCTTGAGGCGCTACATTTCACCTTGCCGACCGGACGGGCTGTCTCCAAGCAGCCGGCAGCGGGATGAACCGGCGTGTCCTGGCGCTCCTGCTTGTTATCGCCCTGGTGCAGGGACTGGCTTACAGCCTTGTCGTGCCCCTCTGGCAGGCTCCGGATGAGCCGGGCCATTTTGAATATGCCCGGCTGATGAGCGATTTGGGGCGCGTTCCGGCAGCCTCCGATGTATCGTTGCCACTGCAAAGGGAGATCATCGCCAGCCTGGCCCAGGCCGATTTCTGGCGTTTAACCCGCCGGCAGGAACCCGTGACGCCGCCCGCATCTTTTGCCGATGATCCCTTCCTGAGACACGCCGGACGGCAGGTGGGACGCCAGCCGTTTACCTATTACATCATTCCCGCGTTGGCCTTCCGCCTGACGCCGTCTGTGGATGTGCAGGCGCGCCTGGCCCGGTATTATTCGGTCGTTCTCTATGCGCTGACGGTTGTGGTCACCGGTTGGGTGGCGCGAGAGGCATTCGCCGCCGACCCCTTGCTCGCGGTCGGTGTTCCGGCGACGCTCGCCCTCGCTCCGATGTTTGCCTATGCGGGCAGCACGATCAACAACGACGGCCTGGCGAACCTGACAGGCGCGCTGGTGTGGCTGACACTGGCCGTGGTCTTTCGCCGAGGCGCAAGCAAAGGTCGCATCGTGGCGGTAGCGGCAACCCTGTTCCTCGCCCTCGCCAGCAAACGCACGACGCCGTTTCTGATCCCAACCTGTGCGGTCGCGGTGCCGCTCTATCTGTGGGCGCGGGATTGGCAGCCCCCGCGACGGGCGCGAACGGTTTTACTATCGGCGATCACGTTCGTCTGTGTATTGGCAGTTGGCCTGGCGCTGTTTCCTAGCGACCGTGCCGCGGCTTGGCGTATCCGACCGGCGGGCGGTTTGGTTCCGTTGTCAAAGGATGCGGCGGCGTCTGGCTCGCGGGGCATCTTGTTGCAGGACGACTCCTCCGGAGCCAGGTTGCGCGCCGAACAGGTGTTGGGCGCGACGGGGCTGCGGCAGCGCATCGTCGTCTTCGGCGCAGCGGTGCGAGCGATGTCCGCTCCGACGGTGGCGTGCCTGGGGCTCAACGATGAGAGAGACTACACCGAAAGTTGCATCGTCGCCGGTGCCGCCTGGCAACGCATCACCGTCACCCATAGCATCTCTGCCGACGCGGTGTTACTGTATGCCTTCGCCGGAGTTGGCAGTCGGGGCGATACCGCCGCCCGTGGTGTGCTGGCCTGGGACGACCTGGAACTGACGCCGGCTTCGGAGGGCGGGAACCTTTTGGTGAATCCGGGGGCGGAGGCGAGAGCATCGTGGTTAGCAAGCCTGGCCGACCGCGCGGAGCGTGCCTTGCGCCTGCCGCCCGACACGCTGCGGCGGCTGGCCGAACCTGCCAGTTATGATCGCATGGCGCTGGCGCGCTATGGCTTGTACTTTCTTCTTACCTTTGCCGGTTTCTGGGGCAATTTCGGCTGGCTACAGGTCCCGCTTGGCCTGGTTTGGTATGAGGCGTTGGCCCTGATCTGCGCCGTGGCCGCTTTGGGGTGGGTGAAATTAGGCTGGCGCGCCATCGTGCGAAGCGGCGCGCAGGGCGCTCACGACAAGGCAACGCAAGCGTTTCTGGCCTTGCTCGCCAGCGGTATCCTGTTCATAATGGCCCAAACCTTTTTGCCCATGATAGGGCGAGATTGGCAACCCCAGGGGCGCTATCTCTTTCCGGCCATGATCCCTTTGATCGCTTGGCTTCTCCTGGGGTTGGGAGCGTGGACATCGCCGCGGGCGCGGCACGCGCTGTTGATCGCGTGGTTATCTGCCTTGTTCCTTTTGAACGCGGTTGCCCTGGTGGAGACCATCTATCCTGCGTTCCATCCGCCGTTGCCGGGCCAGAGGATATTCTGATGGTCGCCGGGCTTTTTATCCTATCTGGCGGTTGCGCGACTTGAACAATGTGCGCCGGGTAGCCAAAAACACCCTGGCCCTGTCCCTCACCTCTACGGCTCGCATCCTGCTGGGCATCGCCTTGCAGGTGTATATCGCGCGACTTTTGGGGGCCGCGGGCCTGGGGAAGTATGCCATTATCCTCGCTTTTATCAACATCTTCCAGATCGTCTCCGAGTTGGGGCTTCCGGCCTTGGTCATCCGCGAGGCCGCGCGGCGGCGACAAGATGCCTCAAAATATCTGTATGCCACAGCGCTCGCGCATGTGCTGGGCGCAGGGGCGTCGTGGCTGCTCCTCACGCTGGCGGCCCTAGCCTTGCGTTATCCGGCGGATACAACGCGCCTTATCATCCTGTCCGGCGCGTCCCTTTTGCCTTATGCCTTGGCCTCGGCCTGTGAGACGCTGTTTCAGGCTCAGGAGCGGATGGAGTTCATCCCCTTGGTTGAGTTGGTGGGGAATGCCTGCCAGCTGGGGCTTGCCGTCTGGCTCATCTCCGGCGGCTACGGTGTAAACGCGCTGCCCGCGATCGTCATTGGGCCACAGGTGCTGGTGGCCATCCTCAGCCTAAGCATTGCCGGAGCCCTCGGTTGGCTCACGCCCCTGCGCCTGGACGTTGCCTTCTCCTGGCGATTGGTGCGCGCCTCGCCCGACTTTTACCTATTGGCTCTATCCATCGTGCTTTTCTCCCGCTTAGATGTGTTGGTCATTTCCAAGTTGCTCAGCGAACAGGCAACAGGCATCTACAACGCGGCCTATCAGGTGGTGCGGGTGGTGAACCTGGGCGCGGCCAGTTACTCCGATGCGATCTATCCCGTGCTCTCCCGCCTCTTCCGAGAAGCGCCGGAACGGTTCGTCGCCATCGGACGGAAGGCGCTGCAATATGGGCTGATGATCGTGTTGCCGGTGGCCGCAGGCACCGCGGTTCTCGCCTCTCCTCTCATCGCCACCATTTTCCGTCGTGAGCAATATGCCGAAGCAGGCCTCATTTTACAGATTCTGATTTGGCTCTGCATTCCCTTCCTTGTGAGCGCGCTCCTCTCTCGCCTTCTCCTGGCGGGGGAACAACAACGTGCCTCGCTGCAGGTATCTCTGATCAAACTGGCCGCCGCTGCCGTTTACCTGTTGATACTGACGCCCCTATGGGGGCTCCCAGGCGCGGCCCTGGCCTCGGTGGCAGGCACCTTCACGGGCGCGGTGTTGAATTGGCGATTCGTTACGCGTCGCCTGGCCGGTCTTCGCTTGGGCGATCTGACGACGAAGCCCGCGCTGGCAGCAGGTGGTATGGCGGCTATCGTCTTCTTGATGCCCGATCGCGTGGGGTTGGCTTTTACCGTCGGGATCGGCGTAGTGGCTTACCTGATGCTTCTCCTCTTAATGCGGGCTTTCACCGGCGAAGACTGGCTTGTCTTGCAGCAACTGGCGATGATGCGTTCTCCTGCTGCCACGGTGATCGGCTCTCCCGGCGGATCGCAGCAAAGCACGCCTGGCGGAGGAAGTTCATGAGCCGGCCACAAATCCTTGTCGTCGGTTGGGATGGAGCAACGTGGGACGTCTTGAGGCCGCTCCTGGGTGAAGGCCGCCTGCCCACCTTGGCAGCGTTGCGAGCGCGCGGCGCATGGGGGACGCTGCTATCTACGCAGCCTCCCGTCACTGCGCCTGCCTGGAGCACCTTCATGACCGGCATGGAGCCCGCGCGCCATGGCCTCGTTAGTTGGCAATTCCCTCTAGATGCCAGCGGACAACGGCGATGGGTGAGCGCGCGCGACCTGGCCGCGCCGACGCTCTGGAGACGCCTGAGCGATGCCGGCCGCCGCGTCGCCGTCGTCAACCTTCCCATCACCTATCCTCCGGAGGCGGTGAACGGTTGCCTGATAGGAGGGATGTTGACGCCCGGCGTGGGTTCGTCCTTCACCTATCCGGCGGCCTTGCGAGAGGCGCTCCTGGCAGCTGCACCCGACTACGCGCCGGATGTAGAGATGCAGGAAACGGAGCGCGACATTCGCACCGCCGATGGCATCGCCGCCTTTCTGAAGGAGGTGCGGGCCGGCATCCGCCATCGCGAGGCCGCGCTGGAGGTTGTCTGGCGGCAGGGGCCGCATGATTTCGTCTGCGTCATGTTTGAGGCGCCCGATCGGCTTCAGCACCCCTTGTGGCAATATGCCCTGGGCGAACCCGCGAACCCGGCCAATCCCGGCGCGGATTGGGCCGCGCGCCGCGAGGCGGTAGCCGCCTGCTTCACCGAGTTGGACGCGGCCCTGGCTCGTCTCTTGGCCCGTTGTCCTGCCGATACGACGGTGTTCCTCATCTCCGATCATGGCTTTGGGCCTTTGCGCGCCGTCCTGCATCTCAACGATTGGTTGGCGGCGCGCGGTTGGCTATGCTATGCGGATAGCCGCGCCTCGTTGCGCGCTCTGCTGAGGCCGCTGCGCCGTTGGCTCCCTGCCGGCTGGCTTCGGCAAGGCCGTGCAGCCTTCGCGCCGTTGCGTATGCTGGATTGGGCGCGCACGCGCGCGTACGCCGGTTTACCAACGGAGGATGGCATCTGGCTGAACGTGCGGGGGCGCGAGCCCTGGGGGACAGTTGAAGCGGGCGCCGAGTATGAGTCGCTGCGAGACGAACTTATCGCCGCGCTGGCCGAACTGCGCCATCCGGCCACAGGCGCGCCCCTTGTTCTGGCCGCGCGCAGGCGGGAGGAGGTACATCGTGGGCCATACGCCGAAAGGGCTCCCGATATTGTGCTGGAACTGGCTCCGGGCGTCAAAATGACGCCTGCCTTGGGGCATGGTGACCTCGTGGACGACGTGGCCTGGCAGGGACGGGGTCATCACCACCGCGAAGGCATAATCGTAGCCGCCGGGCCAGGTGTTCACCCCGCCGAAATGGCCGGGGCGCGTCTGGCCGATCTGGCTCCCACCATCCTTGCTCTCCTAGGCTTACCTGTGCCGCCGACGATGGATGGGCGTGTCCTAACCGACTTGTTCGCGGAGCCTCCTGTCCAATCAACCGAGGTCACGCAACAAATGAACGGCATAGAGGGTAGTGAAGAACAGAGCGGCTATAACGACGAGGAGGCCGCGCAGGTAGCTGCTCGCTTGAGGGCGCTGGGGTACCTAGAATGAACGAAAACGCCAAACATCCTGACAAAGTATGGGTGATCGGCCTGGACGGAGCAACCTTTGACCTGATTCGTCCCTGGGCTGAGGCGGGCTATCTCCCTACACTGGCGCGGCTCATGGCCGAAGGCGCATGGGGGGAATTGGAGTCCACCATTCATCCTCTAACCGCGCCCGCCTGGACAACCTTTCTCACCGGCCTGAACCCCGGTCGCCATGGCATCTATGACTTCACGCGCCGCCGCTTGGGAAGCTACGATCTGGAATTGGTCAATGCCTCCGCGCGGGCCGGACGCAGCCTATGGCGCATCCTCAGCGATGCCGGGCGACGCGTTGGTGTCGTCAATGTGCCGATGACCTATCCACCGGAGCCGGTCAACGGCTACCTGGTCGCCGGCCTGGATGCCCCTAGCCTTGAGAGCCCCTATACTCATCCACCTGAATTGGCCCACAGCCTGCGCGGCAGGCATATCATCTCGGTCAGCACGGTGGGCAAGACTCTCGGCCAGTATCTGACGGAGATGTTAGAAGCCGTAGAGAGACGGTTCGCGGTCGTGCACATGCTCCTGGAGCGCGAGCGGCCGGATTTCTTCATGAAAGTCATCGTGGAGACCGATGCCATCCAGCATGCGGCCTGGCATTTGTTGGATCGCACAGGAGAACCGGGGGCCGATGCCATCTTGCAGGTTTACCGACGCATAGATGAGCGGTTGGGCGAACTCCTTACAAGTCTTCCCCCCGATGTAACGCTGGTAGTGATGTCTGACCATGGCGCGGGCCCCATCGCCAAAGTGGTAGATTTAGATCGCTGGCTAGAGGATCACGGACTCTTCCGGCTACAAACCACGAATGTGCAGAAGCAGTGGCTGCGATCTGTGGTGGCAAGCGCCCAACGGCATGCTCAGCGATACCTTCCGGCGCGCATCAAGGGAATGCTGAGACAGTCTGCCTCGGCCATGGCCCGTGTTGATTCGTTTCTCCTTTATTCCGGCATAGACTGGTCGCGAACCCGCGCCTATTCCATCGGCAACCAGGGCAACATCTGCATCAATCTCGCCGGTCGGGAACCTAATGGCATCGTGTCGGCGTCTGAATATGAGGCATTGCGTGATGAGATCATCGCCGGCTTAAGCGAGTTGCGCGATCCCGATACAGGTGAACCGGTTGTAGATCGTGTCTATCGCCGCGAGGAACTCTACATCGGCGAGCGCGTTCACCTCGCACCCGACTTGCTGATCCGCTGGCGCGATGACCGTTACGTAGCAAAGAAGGATTTCGCGCAAAGAACAGGCGAACTGTTCACGCGCGGCCTCAAATTCAGCCGCCATGCTAACGAAGGCGCGCTGGACCAGACGGGAACGCACCGACTACACGGCATCCTTATCTTGCACGGCGAGGCCGTACAGGCCGGCACGCGCATCGTGGGAGCGCGGCTGGTGGACCTGGCTCCGACGATCCTCTATCTGATGGGCGAGCCGATACCGGCGGAAATGGATGGCCGTGTCCTGACAGAGCCGTTGCGTCGCGATTTCGTGATGGCCCGGTCTCTGCGGCACGAAATATCCGACGGAAAGTCTGGCGGTGACATCGGTGGAAGCGGTTACGATGCTGAAGATGAAGAAAAGGTTCGCGAGAGGTTGAGAGGACTGGGATATGTCGCCTGAAAGCGGGCGTCGCCGCGTCATCGTCCTTGGGCTGGATGGGGCGACGTGGGATTTGCTGACCCCTTTGATTGAGGAAGGTCATCTTCCGAACCTGGCGCGCCTGCGCACCGAAGGCGCGTGGGGGGCTCTTGCGTCCACCACGCCCCCTTTCAGCGCCACGGCCTGGACGACTTTCGCCACGGGGGTCAATCCCGGCAAGCACGGGGTTTTTGACTTCTGGTATCATGGGCCGGATGGCAAACGGTTGCCCATAGATGCAACAAGCGTGCGCGCTCCGGCGCTATGGCACCGCTTGAGTGACGCTGGCCGCCGGGTCGCCGTTATCGGTGTCCCCGTCACCTATCCACCCATGCCGGTCAACGGTGTGATGGTGAGCGGCCTGTTGACGCCGCCCGGTGCAATCACCTTCACGTATCCCGCCTCGCTGGCCGAGGAGTTGCAGGTTGCTGCCGGCGCATACCGGCCAGACCCCTACGCGGCCATCACCCAGAGCACCGCCTTCCTGCGCGAAGCCCTGTATTGGACCGAGCAGCAGGAACGGGCCCATCGCCATCTTCTGGCGCGGGAACCATGGGATTGTTTCATCCAGGTCACCCAGGCTACCGACGTCGTTCAGCACTTCTTCTGGACTTACCTGCGTCCAGACCATGCCGATTATCACGCTCGTGGCGCGGCCACGTACCGGGCCCTGGCGCTGGCCGTCTTTCGCCGCCTGGACGACATCATAGGCCAACGAACCCGACAATTGGGCGCGGACGACGTCCTGCTTCTGATGTCGGACCACGGCTTCGGTGAAGCAACCCATTGGTTCAACCTCAATCGCTTTCTCGCCGAGGCGGGCTTCCTGGCATTGGCTAGGCGTCCTGCCCTTGCCCGGAGCGGATTGACCCAGGAACGCATCTTGGGGACGTTGCGACGGTTAGATATCTTCGGCCTGCGAGGGCTCCTGCGCAATCGCACGCGTCTGAAGTTTCGCCAGCAAATAGACCGTCTGGTCGCGCCCCCCATAGATTGGGCGCGTACGCGCGCGTATGCCGCAAGCACCTCCGCGGAGGCCGTCTATCTCAACGTGCGCGGTCGCGAGCCCGATGGCATCGTGGAGCCCGGCGCGGAGTACGAGAAGATACGAGAGGAGATCATTCAGGCATTGAAAGAGGCGCGCGATCCCACCACGGGCCGCGCGGTCTTTCCTGCGGTATATCGTCGTGAGGAGCTCTACCACGGCCCATACCTGGAACGTGCCCCCGACATCCTGCTGGAAGTGGGCGACCAGCCCTACGTTCTGGCCGACCGCCTCGGCAGCACGAGCGTTTTTGAACGGATACCCCGACAGGCAGCCCGTGGCCGCCACCGCCCCGATGGCATTCTGCTGGCCTACGGTGGGCCGGTGCGCTCGGGGGCTCAGGTGAGAGACGCGCGCCTTGTTGATCTGGCACCGACCATCCTGGCCCTCATGGGCCTGCCGGTGCCTCAGGAGATGGACGGACGTGTGCTGACGGAACTCCTCTCTGGGATCAGTGTGCCAGAAAATCCCTCACCACCCCTTGCTGACGACGGTCGCCGGCCCACCGCAAATGAGGTGGAAAGCGGCTACTCGCCGGAAGAGGCTGCCTGGGTAGAGAAGCGATTGCGCTCCTTGGGCTACCTCGGATGAAAGAGCAAAGCGATCTCCGGATGGGCGGTTGCGATCTCTCCGTGGTCGTCGTGAACTGGAACGCGCGAGAGTATCTGGGCCCCTGCCTTAGATCCGTCTATGAGGAAACCACCGGCCTGAACATGGAGATCTGCTTGGTGGATAACGCTTCCGATGACGGCAGCGTGGTCTTCGTCCGCGCCGAGTTCCCGCAGGTACATATCATCCAAAATGCCCAAAACCTGGGCTTCGCAAGGGCATGCAATCAGGGGTTGCGTTGGGCGCGAGGGCGTTATGTCGTCTTGCTCAATCCGGATACCGTCATCACGGGCCGCGCGCTGGAGCGTCTTTCCGCTTTCCTGGATGAGCATCCGCGCGCAGCGGTGGTGGGGCCGCAACTCGTATCACCAGAGGGGCGGGTACAGGGGGGCGCGGCGGGCTATGATCCGAGCCCCTGTACCGTTTTCAACTATCAATTCTTCCTGTTCCGCCTCGCCCCGCGGCGTTTTCGCGGCCTTTGGCTGGCCCGCTCTCGCTATGCCGACCCCACGCCCATTCGGGTAGATTGGGTGGCAGGGGCATGCCTGATGGCTCGCGCCGAGGCCGTGCGCCAGGTGGGGGAGATGGACGAGGGCTATTTCATGTACGCCGAAGATGTGGCTTGGTGCAACAAGATGCGGGCTGCGGGGTGGGAGGTCTATTGCCTTCCTGCCGCACGCGTTATTCACCACATCGGAGCCAGCGCCAGACAGCAAGGTTCTCGCTTCATGGCTCGCAACGTGGAGAGCCTGGACCGCTACTATCGCAGCCGTTACGGGGCCGCAACGGTGGCCGCGCTGCATCTGATGGGAGTGGCGGGGTTTGGCCTGCGCTATCTCCTGGCGACCCTGCGAGAATTGCGGCAGGGGCCGCTTCCTGCTGCGGAATCGCCCGCGCTCTGGCGGGCTTGTCTGGGAGCGAGCCTGCGCTGCCTGTTTCATCCGGCGAATTCGCCGGATTCTACCATGCTGGCTAAGTAAGTAAGCGATTTGGGAGCCGACCTGTGAACACAACCCGCCGCGTGGCGAAGAACACCGCGGCCATGAGCCTCAGCACTGCGATTCGCATTCTCCTTGGTTTCGCCTTCACCCTTTACATCGGGCGAACCTTGGGGGCCAGTTGGCTGGGAAAGTTCGCCATCTTATTGGCTTTTCTCAACATCTTCCAGATACTGGCGGCCTTCGGCATTCCACCTTTGGTCACGCGCGAGGTCGCGCGCGACCGTGAAAATACGGCCCGCTACTTCTACAATGCTCTGCTGGCGCAGGGTGTGTTGGGCTTGGGCGCGGGCCTCCTCATGATAGCGACGGCCCGGCTCCTGGGCTATCCTGCCGACACTACGCAGATGCTTGTCGCCGCTTCCCTCAGCGTTCCTCTCTTCGCCATCGCCGCCGCTGCCGGCTCTATCCTGAACGCCCACGAACGCATGGAATACCAGGCGATCATTGAGGCGGTTACCAGCGTTCTCCAGATGCTCGCCCTGGTGAGCGTGCCGTTGCAGCAAACCGGCGTGGTCGCGCTGGCGGCCATTAAGGTCGGGGGCATGGCGGTCAGCACATCGCTCTATCTGTTCTTCCTGGCCCGGCTGAGGGTTGTGGGACGGCCTGCCTTTGACCTCCGCTTTGCCTGGCAGCTGGTTCGTCGGGCCCTTGACCTGGTTCTCCTTGCCCTCTTTGATGCCTTCTTGTTCCGGGTTGATATCCTGGTTCTGTCAAAGATACTGGATGAGGCAAGCGTCGGCATCTACAACGCCGCGCAGCAGTTGGTCAAGGTTGCCGCTCTTCTCGCGCTGGCCTATGGCGAAGCCATCTACCCCACTCTCTCGCGCCTGCATCGGACGGCCCCGCGTTTCTTCCTGGCGGCCATCCGCAAGTCATTGCAATATGGCAGCATGTTACTTTTGCCCTTGGCCGTGGGGATGACGCTTCTGGCAGGGCATGTGATTGCACTCCTGTACGGAGCGCGCGGTTACGAAGGCTCTGTCTCGCTTTTGCGACTGCTCGCCTGGTATATGCCCGTGCAGTTCGGCTATGTTGTCTTTAGCAAAGCGCTGATCGCCAGCGACCAGCAGCATCGGGCCAGGCAGGTTGCCCTGAGCATGGTGATCGCCAGCCTGGTGTATCAACTCGGCTTCACCATCTGGCTTGGGGCGGCAGGTGCGGCTATCGGCAGCGTTCTCACCTATGTTACAGGGGCCTTGCTGACCAGGTTCTTTGTTGCTCGTTCAGTCGGCTCTTTCCGGGCATCGGTGGTTTTCGGCAAACCCGTGCTGGCTGTGACCGGCATGGGTGTGGCCGTGTGGCTGGTGCATCGGCAGCCGCTCTTCGTCGGCGTAGGCGTTGGCGTGGTGTGCTATGCAGCGTTCCTCTTCCTGCTGAGGGCCTTCGCCCGCGAAGATTGGGACCTGGTGCGCCGCATCGTCTCGCGTCGGGATAGCACCAGTGCCTTTGTTGCCGAGAGGCCGCAGCCCGAAGAGCCTGCCATCCGCCAACCTGTGCAGGAATGAGAGGGCGACTCATGGGCTTGCGTGCGTGGATGGAATGGCTGATTCGCCGACTCAAGCGTGATCCCACCTACACTTTGTCGCCGGACCTCTCTACCGGCGATCTGTGGGGCATCTTGTGGGAGCGAGGGTGGGCTTTTGTCAGGGGATTGTGGTGGCGGCCCCGGCTTCGTTCCTCTGCCGGCGCGCTCTTCGTCGGTCGCCGCGTGAGGCTGGTCCATCCGCGCCGGCTCTCCGTGGGACGGGGCGTCACCCTGGAAGATGACGTACACATAGATGCCCTCTCGCGGCGCGGCGTTTGCCTGGGCAACAATGTGACCATCGCCAAATTCACCGTGATAGAAGCCACCGGGGTCATATCAAATCTGGGCGAGGGGCTTGAGATAGGCGACAACTCTAACCTGGGTGACTACTGTTTCGTCGGTGCGGCAGGTGGCGTGCGCATTGGCCGTAACGTCCTCATCGGTCAGCGTGTTAGTTTTCATAGCGAGAATCACCGCTTTGAACGCGCCGATGTTCTCATCAAAGAGCAGGGAGTAACGCGCCAGGGGATCGTCGTGGAAGATGACTGCTGGTTAGGCGCGGGGAGCATCCTGTTGGATGGCATCACCGTGGGGCGCGGCAGCGTCGTTGCCGCCGGCAGCGTTGTCACCCGCGATGTGCCGCCCTACAGCGTGGTTGCCGGTGTTCCGGCAAAGGTGATACGCCGGCGAGATGGGAGCGCAGCAGAATGACGAAGAATTCAACGATGGCGGTATCGCAAGCAGGCGCACTAGGGCCGAGGAAGGGGCTGGAACCACGATCCTGGTTACGAACCCTGATGCTGGCCATCCTCATCGTTGGCATGGGGATTCCCGTTGGCGTTGGCATCGCCTATGGTTTCACGCTCCCCCTTATCCTTGCCCTCGCAGCCTTGATCGTCTTCTTGTTAATTCTTATGGGCTGGCCGGTATCGGCGTTTGTGTTTCTGGCCGCAGCCGCCCTTGTGACCCGTTATAAACTGGAAGTGGGCGCGTTCAGCGTGCGAGCCGAACACGTGGCCGCGTTAGGCGTTGCCTTCCTGGGAGCATGGCAGTTGGTACGTTGGCGCGGGCGGCTGGTTATCACGACGCCCGGAGTTTTCGCCCTCGGCTGGCTGGCGACGAACCTGGCCGCGACCATGCTCAATGCACCCAACCCTGCCGATAGCCAACGACACACCTTCCGCCTGTTCCTCGTCGCGCTCAACTTCTTTTTGGCGGTTAACCTCTTGCAAAAACCGCGCCAATGGCGGCAGGCCTATCGTTGGTTTCTCTTTCTGGGCGTGGCCGAAGCAGCCTTCGGCCTCCTCGCTCTCGCTGTGTACTCGCTTGGCATAAATCTGGGCGTGCAAATCGCCCCTAACCTGCCATATCCCGTTCCCTATGGGACGTTTGAGGAAGGCAACTTGTTCGGGAGCCATTCCGCAGCCTGGCTTCTGGCCCTGCTTTTCCTATATTTGGGCGGCGAACCTCCGCCGGAACGCGCGCTGCTGCGCCGGGTGGCGCTTTCCATCGGCATCGGCATCCTGGGCCTGGCTGTGCTCCTCAGCCTGTCGCGGGGTGCGTGGCTGGGCCTTCTTGCCGGCCTGTTGCTCGTGTATGTTTATCACGATCGTGGCCGGGCGGGGCAAATGCGCCGCCTCACGCTCGTGCTCATCGCCGGGCCGGTGGTGGCCTCGTTGCTTATTCTCGCCCTCCTGTTCTTGCCCGATTCGGTGCCCTTGATCGGGCGCATCCGCAGCTTCGCCGACCTGAGCCGGGATGCCACATTTCAGGGGCGACTGGATGACCTTCCCCGTGCCTTGAACGATTGGTCTCAGCATCCCATCATCGGCTGGGGCCCCGGCACCTATTTTCAGTTACACGGCATCTTGCGCGGCAGCCCCGCCTGGCTCCCCAACATCATCCTTCGCACTATGCAAGAGACGGGTGTGGTGGGGCTGGTGCTCTTTGCCGGTTACATCCTCACCCTGCTGGTGAGCGCTGTAAGGGCCAGCCGTATCGCCTGCGGGCCCGACGATCGCGCGATGCTCCTGGGTCTTGCCGTCGGCTACTGTGCCTTGCTGGTTTCCTATCAGGCTACGGATGGCACCTGGCTGGCCGCGCCGTGGCTCCATACCGGCCTCCTGATGGCGGGGGCGAGGGCACTGGCCGGTCAGAAAACAGAGGGCACGCAAGGCGAAGACTCAGGCGCGCCGCACCCTGCTGTTGCCACATGAGCGAGCACGAAGAACCGGCAACCATCCTGTTTGTCCATTCCTCCGATGAACTGTACGGTTCAGACCGGGTGTTGTTGGAACTGGTGCGGCGACTGAACCGGAACCGCTTCACGCCGCTGGTGGCCGTTCCTCGTGATCTGCCCTACCGGGGACATCTGAGCGCGGCGCTGGCCGAAGCAGGCGTGCGCTGCCTGCATGTTGATATGGGTGTGCTTCGGCGCCGCTATTTCGGTTGGCGCGGCATCGGCCTTTACGCCTGGCGGCTAGGGTTGGGGGCTATCCGTTTGGCACGTCTGATCCGACGCGAACGCGTCGCGCTGGTGCATTCCAACACCGGCGCGGTCTGGTCGGGCGCGCTGGCCGCGCGGCTGACCCGAAGGCCCCACGTCTGGCACATTCACGAGATCGTCACTCAGCCGGTTGCCGTGCGCCGGGCCATTGCCTGGATGGCGACGCGCCTTTCTGGCCAGGTGGTAGCCATCTCTCAAGCCGTGCGCGATCATCTGGCCGCGGACACGCCCGGCCATGCCGATCGGATCACGGTGATCCCCGATGCGGTGGACACAGAGCGCTTCCGGCCGGAGAACGATGGTACGGCTTTGCGCCAGGCGTGGGGAGTGGGGCCGAACGATTTGTTGATCGGCCAGGTGGGGCGCATCTCGGCCTGGAAGGGGCAGGAGGACTTCCTCGCGGCTGCCGCGCAGGTAGCAGCCCAACAGGCCGATGTGCGCTTCGTTGTGGTGGGTGATGTCGTCCCCGGCGAAGAGGGCCGCCTGCAACGTCTGCAGAGGCAGGCGGCTGCACAAGGGCTGAGTGATCGCGTCATCTGGACGGGATTCCGCACCGATACGCCACAGGTGATGGCCGCGCTGGACCTGCTGGTGCTTCCTTCGCGCCAGCCGGAACCTTTCGGCATGGTGCTGTTGGAAGCCATGGCAACGGGCAAGCCCGTCATCGCCACCGACCACGGCGGCCCGCGCGAGATCGTCGTCCCCGGCGAGACGGGCATGCTCGTACCGCCGGGCGATCCGGCAGCCCTCGCGCGGGCCATCGTGGAGTTGGCGCGCCACGCAACCCTGAGGGAGCAAATGGGCGCGGCGGCGCGGACACGCGCCGAACGCTCCTTTGGCCTGATCCCCTACGTGTCGGCGTTTGAGGCTCTGTATGGCGACCTCCTGATTGCAGCCTCCCGACAAAGACCGAAATAATGAGGGGTTCCCAACTGGCTTTGCTGGGGCGTTGTGGTATAATGCACAACGAGGCTGGATAAATTCTCTACTATCCTCAGGAGCGCGCGCATGATAAAGGGCGTAGAGGTGGTGCCTCTCGTGGTACGCGCCGACGACCGCGGCTATCTTATTGAGATCGTGCGAGCGACGGATCCCTACTTCACCAAATTCGGGCAGGTCTATATCGTCGGCGATATGACAAGAGGAACCATCCGTGCTTTCCACAAGCATGCCGAGTTATGGGACTGGTTCTTCATCAGCCACGGCAGCGCCAAGTTCGTTCTCAAAGACGACAGGCCGGATAGCCCAACCTATGGCGAGATGATGACCGTGGTGACAGGTGAGCGCAACCCGTCGCTCATCGTTGTGCCGCCGGGCGTCTATCACGGTTGGATGTCTCTGGAGGATGATACGCAACTCATCAGCACAGCCAGCGAAGTATATAATCGGGAGAAGCCCGACGAAGTCCGCATTCCCCCTGATTCCTTCGGTGATGTCTGGACGGTAAAAGGGCGGTGAGATGACGAAAATCCTCCTTGTCGGCGGCGCGGGCTACGTGGGCTCGGTCCTGGCCGAGGAACTCTTGGAACGGGGCTATGCCGTTCGCATCCTGGACCGCCTGTATTACGGCGAAGATGGTCTGCGCAGCATCCGAGACCGGGTGGACCTCATTCAGGGCGACATGCGGAATATTAACCCCTCTGCTCTGGAAGAGGTGGATGCGGTCATCAACGTCGGCGGACTTTCCAACGACCCCACCGCGGAATACAACCCCCGCGCTAATTATGACATGAACACGACGGCAGCCCATAAGCTGGCCGACTTATGCATCGCTGCCGGTGTGCGCCGCTATATCTATGCCTCTTCGGCTTCCATCTATGATACCGGCGTAGGAAACGACGAACGAGACATCCTGCAGGATGAGGAGACGCCTGTCGCGCCGAAGGCGGCCTATTCCAGTTCCAAGCGCGAGGCGGAGAAGATCCTCATCGGCCTTGCCGGCCCCAACTTCTGCCCTGTGATCCTGCGCAAGGGAACCATCTACGGCTTTTCGCCGCGTATGCGCTACGATTTGGTTGTCAACACCTTCGTCAAGGATGCTCTCAGCCGGGGTGTCATCACCCTTCATTACGGCGGCGAGATGTGGCGGCCTTTGGTAGATGTGCGGGATGTGGCCCGTGCCTACATCTCTTGCTTGCAGGCCGACGAGGACAAGGTGCGCGGGCAGATTTTCAACATCTGCTATCGCAATATGCGCATCAGCGAGCTGGCATTGCGAGTGCGGGAAGCCCTGCGCGGCGTGGGGGTGAACACCGAGATACAGGTGGATTACGGCTATCGCGGTGTGCGCAGTTACCGTATCTCCGGTGCCAAAATCAACCGCACCCTCGGCTTTCGTCCCATTATCTCCATTGAGGAATCGGTGCAAGACATGGCGGAGAAGATTCGCCAGTACAACTATACCGATTTTGACCATCCCAAGTACTACAACATCCGTTGGATGCGTCTGCTGGAAGAGGCAGACCGCATTATCAAAGTGACCGGCTCCGTCTTCGGTGTAGGCAGCCGCTAGGGTTGTTGCATCTCCGGCCAAGCACGATTGAGGAGGCGCGCGATTGCGGGTTTTGCTCATCGGTGCAGGTGGGCAATTGGGTAGCGACCTGGTGAAGGCCCTGGCCCATGAGGACCTGATTGCTCTGACTCACGGCGACATTGAGGTA
>FWPU01005611.1_pt1 | contig 23793 bp, 20 predicted proteins | sample 2228361 | NCBI WGS metagenome assembly FWPU01 (sample SAMEA103939777, study PRJEB20133) | metagenome
TCTTGAGATTGCTTTTTTGCGCCTCTTTCTCGCTATAACCGAGGAAATTTCCCGGTTTTATACCTTTGCCAAACACGCCAAAACACACCGTATCAGCAACATGAGTTCTTACCTTGACAGGCGTGGCGTGGTCAGGCAAAACAAGAAGACGGAAATTTTCTTTATCTTTATACGCGGCCAAAATAGTTCCCACAACCAGCTGGTCAAATCTTTCTATTGCCAGAATTTTTTCCCGTAAATCTCCGTTGTGGCCTGCTTCATCCGGAGCCTCCACATGAACAAAAACAAAATCTTTTGTTTTAAGCGAGCGCAATGCCGCATCCGCCTTGTCCTTATAATTTGTGTCGTAATAGCCGGTGGCTCCCTTGACATTAATCACGTCTAAACCCAAAACTCTGGCTAACCCTTTAATCAGGTCTACCGCTGAGATAACGCTTCCCTGCAGACCGTATTCTTCTTTGAAGGAGGGCATGGATGGTTTTTTGCCCTGACCCCAAAGCCAGATCGCATTGGCAGGGGGGAGACCTTTACCTTGTCGTCTCTGATTTATAGGATTCTCAAGAAGGATGGAAGAGGCTTCTTCCATAAGTCTCAAAAGAAGCTCCACTCCCTCCCCCTGGGGTAAGAAAGGTTCCACGGGCCTGCCGCTTATATCGTGAGGTGGGGTGCAGGAAACCTTTTCCCCTATCCCTCTAATTATAAGGAGGTGCCGATAGCTCACCCCTGGATAAAACCTTACACCATCCCGGCCTAACTGTCTATCAATCTCCAGGATTAGTTCTCGCGCCTCCTCAGTGCTGATGTGCCCCGCGCTGTAATCCTCCATAACCCCATGAACCATGAACCGTGAACCGTGAACCGGCTTGATATTGACCAAATTACAGCGGAAGGCCACTTCGTCAGGCCCAAGCTCCACCCCTATACTGGCTGCCTCTAAAGGGGCCCGGCCAGTATAAAACTGGCAAGGGTCATATCCCATAATGGAAAGGTTTGCCACATCGCTTCCCTTGGACATACCTAAGGGTATAGTCCTGACCATTCCCATAATCCCCTTTTGGGCCAGGTGGTCCATCCATAGGGTATTGGCTACCTCTAAGGGGGTCCTTCCTTCAAGCTCAGGGAGGGGATAGTCGGCCATCCCATCTCCCTGGAGGACTATGTATTTCATCCTCCATCCTTTAGCGCCCACTTGCATCACCTCTAAAATCCCATTGCCTTCTTCACCACATTGACATCAGCAGGAATGGAAAGGGGTCTAGCCGAGACCTGAAGCACACTATCAGGGTCCTTAAGGCCATGACCTGTCAATACACAGACCACGGTATCCCCTTTCTTGAATCCCTTCCTTCTGCTATACTTGATTAAACCCGCCACTGCTGCTGCTGAAGCAGGCTCACAGAAGATTCCCTCATATTGGGCCAGATAACGGTAAGCCTCCAGGATTTGCTCGTCAGAAACCATATCTATCTCCCCTCTGGACTCTCGGACTGCTGCCAATGCGGCATCCCAGCTAGCAGGATTTCCAATACGGATGGCAGAGGCAATGGTTTCAGGTTTTTCTATCACATGGCCCCTCACTATAGGGGCTGCCCCTTCCGCCTGCCATCCCATCATCCTAGGTAGAGAATTTATATAGCCAGCCTCATTATACTCCATGTATCCCTTCCAGTAGGCCTTGATATTCCCTGCATTCCCAACAGGAATAAAGTGATACTCAGGGGCCCTTTTTCCCAGTTGGTCACATATCTCAAAGGCGGCGCTCTTCTGGCCTTCGATACGATAAGGATTCAAGGAATTCACCACCGAAACCGGATAGAGCCGGGAGACCTCCTTAACAATAGCCAGGGCCTCATCAAAGTTGCCTTCTATCCCAAGGACCCTGGCCCCATGAATTAGGGCCTGAGAGAGTTTTCCTAAGGCCACCTTCCCCTCAGGAATGAAGACCCAAGCCTTCATTCCAGCCCTGGCTGCATAAGCAGCGGCCGATGCTGCCGTATTTCCTGTTGAAGCACAGATAACCGCCACAGTCCCTTCCTCAGCAGCCTTGCTTATGGCCAGAGTCATCCCCCTGTCCTTGAAAGACCCGGTAGGATTAACTCCCTCGTATTTCAAATAGAGCTCAATCCCTTTATCCACAACATCCCTTAAGCGACTGGCCTTGATCAAAGGGGTGTTTCCCTCGTTCAAGGTAATCACCGGGGTCTTCTCAGTTACAGGGAGGAAATCCCGGTAGTGCTCTATTATGCCCTGCCAGTGCATATTAGTCTCCCACTATTCCCCTTCATTTTCATCCACCCGGATGCATACCGTCTTCTCAGTCACCACATCTAAACGGTCAATCTCTTTGAGGGCCTCTTGCATATTCCCTTCTTTTGCCTCGTGGGTCATCATAATAACAGGCACTGTGGCCTGCTCGTGCCTGGCCTTCTGGATAACCGAGGCTATACTTATATTGTGGCTTCCCAATACCCCTGAAATCTTGGAGAGCACCCCTGGCTTGTCTATAGCGGCAACCCTGAGGTAGTAACGGCTCCTGATCCCGCGGATTTCTTTCATCCTAAGCTCCGAGCCCTCCATAAGGCTTGGGGTAAGGAGGAGTCCCCTTGAAGGCCTTTTAAATAGCACATTGTGAGCGATCTCTACGACATCACTCACCACTGCCGAAGCTGTAGGCATCTGGCCTGCACCCAGTCCATAGAACATCTGAGAGCCCACCGAGTCGCCTACCAGGTATACTGCATTATAGTCGCCCCTTACCGAGGACAGGAGGTGGTCTTCAGGGATAAAGGTAGGGTGGACCCGAACTTCCAGCTCCCCATCCTCCTCCTTGGCAATGGCCAGAAGCTTCAATTTATAACCGAGTTCGGAGCCGAATTTGATATCTATTGGCTCTACTGCACGAATCCCCTCTACGTATATCTCATGAAAGTCTATGTAAGAGCCATAAGCGAGAGAGGCAAGGATCTGGATTTTGTGGGCAGCGTCTATTCCATCCACATCCAGGCTAGGGTCGGCCTCGGCATATCCCTTTGCCTGCGCCTCGGCAAGGACATCGTGGAAATTCCTGCCCTCTTCCGTCATTTTTGTCAGGATGTAATTGCAGGTTCCATTGATGATCCCCTTAATGGCCATGATCCGGTTTGCCACAAGGCCCTCCCGGAGGGCCTTTATTAAGGGAATGCCGCCACATACACTGGCCTCAAAACCCAAATCCACCTGGTTCTCTATGGCAGCTCGATAGAGCTCCCGACCGTGAAGGGCTAGGAGGGCTTTATTCGCAGTAACCAGATGTTTTCCCCTGGATAAGGCCTCTAGACAAAGGTCCTTGGCTGCCCGAATGCCCCCAATGAGCTCCACCACAATATGGATGCTAGGGTCCTGAATAACCTCCTCTGCATTATCGGTAAGGATTGAAGGGTCCAAATCCACAGGCCGGGGCGTGGCTATATCCAGGTCGGCTATCCTTTTTATGCAAAGGCCTGAACCTACCCTCCGCTCGATAAGGGGGGCATTGCGCTGGAAGAGTTTGACAACCCCTGTCCCTACGGTACCAAAGCCTAAAATGCCTATGTTGATAGTCTTCATGTTCAAGCCTCTCCTCGTATGATATGTTTCGTATCTCATGTCTCTAGACTTTAAGAAAAATGGCGGGCAAGGCCACCCCGCCAGGCCTGCTCCATCTCATCCAGGTCCAAGTCTATCTTAAAAGATAAACCATGAACCGTGAACCGGGAACCCTTAACCCACCCTAATACTTTAATAGGGACATTATGCTTTCCGGCGATTTCCCTAAGACTTAATAGATTCATCTCCTTCAAAGACAATATAATCCGAGACTGGGACTCACCGAATAAAAGGGCATCAGGGCGAAGTTCATTTGAGAGCTCTACCTCTATCCCTAGTCCTAACCCAGGACCGGATATACATGCCTCTGCTAGGGCTACTGCTAGTCCCCCATCGGAGCAGTCATGGGCTGATTGAACAATTCCCGCTCTTATAGATTCAATGCAGGCTGCCTGGACTGCCCTCTCCCTTTCCATATCCAGATTAGGGGGTCTCCCCGCTTCAAGGCCGTGACAAACCTTTAGATATTCACTGGCGCCTAATTCATCCAGGGTTTCCCCTAAGAGGACCACCAGGTCCCCTTCCTCTTTAAACCACTGGGTAGTAGCAAAGGCTATGTCCTCTAAAATCCCCAGCATCCCTATTACAGGGGTAGGAAATACCGCCTTTTCCAGGGTCTCATTATAAAAACTCACGTTTCCTCCACTTACAGGCGTTCCTAGGGCCCGGCAGGCATCTCCTATCCCTCGAACCACCTCGACAAACTGTCCCATAACCTCTGGTCTCTCAGGGCTACCAAAATTCAGGCAGTTAGTTATGGCCAGGGGCCTTCCCCCTGAACAGACCACGTTTCTGGCCGCTTCGGCAACCGCTATCATACCCCCTAAATAAGGGTCCAGGTAAGCATACCTGCCATTACCATCGAGAGATAGGGCAAGGGCTTTTTCTGTCCCTTTTATTCGCAAGACGGTAGCATCAGACCCTGGGAGGACCAGGGTGTTTAGGAATAACATGTGGTCATACTGCTGGTAGACCATTTCCTTAATGGATATATTGGGGGAGGCAAGGAGGTCAAGGAGGACATTCCCCAGGTCCTTTGGTAGGGGAAGGGTTGAAAAATCAAAAGCCCAGGCCTCTTCTATATATCTCGGTTTAACAAAAGGCCTATTATAGACCGGAGCCTCCTCAGCCAGGGCCCTGGCAGGGATTTCTGCCACCACCCTTTCCCCCTCCTTTACCCGGAGGAGGCCATCCCCTGTGACCTGTCCAATAGGAATGGCGTCTAAATCCCACTTCCTGAATATCCGCTCCACCTCTTTCTCATAATCTTTCTTAACCACCAAGAGCATTCTCTCCTGGCTCTCGGAGAGCATTACCTCGTATGGAATCATCCCCTCTTCACGCCGAGGCACTCGAGCTAGATCAATCTCGATACCCATACCTCCCCGACTGGCCATCTCACATGTAGAGCACGTGAGGCCTGCTGCCCCCATGTCCTGGATGCCCACCAAATAATTGGTCTCAAAGAGTTCCAGACACGCCTCGATCAAGAGCTTTTCCTTAAAAGGGTCTCCCACCTGAACGGTAGGTCGTCTCTCTCCAGAGGCTTCGTCAAAGGCCTCTGAGGCCATGGTTGCCCCATGGATTCCATCCCTCCCTGTTTTAGCCCCTACATAGACCACGGGGTTTCCTTCTCCAGTGGCCCGGCCCAGGAAAATCCTGTCTTTTTTAGCTATACCCAGGCAAAGGACGTTGACCAGGGGATTTTGGCTATAAGTTTCAGAGAAAAACACTTCTCCGCCAACGGTGGGGACTCCTACGGCATTCCCGTATCCAGAAATGCCACCCACAACCCCAGAGAGGAGGTACCTGTTTTTAGAGTCCTCCAGGGGGCCAAAGCGGAGGGAGTCCAGGAGGGCTACTGGTCTTGCCCCCATGGTAAGGATGTCCCGAACAATCCCGCCCACGCCAGTGGCAGCCCCCTGGTAAGGCTCGATAAAGGATGGATGGTTGTGACTCTCGATCTTGAAAACGGCGCATAGGCCATCGCCAATGTCCACAACCCCTGCATTCTCCCCTGGTCCCTGGAGGATGCATAGTCCCTGGGTTGGAAGGGTCCTGAGATGGACCTTAGAGCTCTTATAGCTACAGTGCTCGGACCACATTACTGAAAAAATACCCAGCTCTGTGAAGTTCGGTTCCCGGCCTAGAATTACCTTTATCCTCTCGTATTCCTCTGGGGTTATGCCATGCCTGGCGATTAGCTCAGGGGTGATTAAAACAGGCTCTCTCATATTCCTAGCCAAGAGGGTCTAGTAGGGGCCGAACTCTGTGTCGGCCCAAATCAGGGCAGCCATAGACGGCCTCCCCTACTTACAACCGATTCGAAGATTGCTCGACCGTCATCGGAGCCTAAGATAGCCTCCGATGCCCGCTCTGGATGAGGCATTAGGCCAAGGACGTTTCTCTGCTCATTACAGATTCCTGCGATGTTCTCCAATGAGCCATTAGGGTTGGCAGCATTTGTGACCTCTCCCTGAGGACTACAGTATCGGAAAACCACCTGGCCATTATCCTTTAGCCTCTTCATGGTCTCAGGATCAGCGTAGTAACAGCCCTCATTGTGGTTGATGGGGACTTTGAGAACCTGGCCTTTTTTTAGGAGATGGGTGAAAGGGGTGGAGGCATTCTCCACCTTTATGTGAAGGACTTTACAAATAAAGGAAAGATTCGAATTCCGCATTAGGGCTCCTGGCAAGAGGCCTGCCTCACATAGGATTTGGAAGCCATTACAGATACCCAAAACCAGCCCGCCCTCCTCGGCAAAGGCCTCCACTGCCTTCATTACCGGAGAAAAGCGGGCTATGGCCCCTGCCCTGAGATAATCGCCATGGGCAAAGCCCCCGGGCAGAATAATGCAGTCGTAGCCCTTGAGGTTTTCCTCTTTGTGCCAGACCAGCTCTGCAGGCTGCATAATCACATTGTGGATAACGTGAAGGCAATCGAGCTCGCAGTTAGAGCCAGGAAACATTATTATACCAAATCTCATAAAGATTCTCTTGTTATCGTTAATCATCTATCAGCTTTTAGCTTTTACTGACGGCTGACTGCTGATACTTGTATTTCTTCTATTTCAAATCTATAATCCTCAATCACTGGGTTGGCCAGGAGTTTACGGCACATCTCCTCCACCCGGGCCCTGGCCTCCTCGGAGTCTGTTCTGTCCAACCTTATTACCATAAACTTTCCTATGCGCACATCTTTAATTCCGGCGAAACCCAGATTAATAAGGGCCCCTTTAACCGTTTCCCCTTGGGGGTCCAGTATACCCTCTTTCAGAGTCACATAAATCCTGGCTTCGAGCATTAACGGGTCCAAACTTGAATGTCTTTTTAGGTAACTAAGCCACCTTAAGTCCCGCACACCCGCCGGCACACCTCCTGGTATGTCTCCTCGATTCGGCCCAGGTCCCTGCGGAAGCGGTCCTTGTCCATCTTTTCAAGGGTATCCTTGTCCCACAGGCGGCAACCATCCGGGGTGATCTCATCTCCTACCAAGAGCCCGCCTGAGGCGGACTTGTGGCGACCAAACTCCAATTTGAAATCCACCAACAGGATTCCCCGGTCATCGAAAAATTTCAGGAGAATATCGTTCACCCGAAAGGCCACCGCCCTCACTTGCTCTATTTCCTCAGAAGAGGCTATCCCTAAGGCCCTTATATGGTCCTCATTGATCATAGGGTCCCCAAGGGCGTCGTTCTTATAATAAAACTCTAAAATCGGGACTTTAAGCCCCACCCCTTCCTCCACACCAAAACGTTTTGCTAGACTCCCCGCAATTATGTTCCGAACCACCACCTCCAAGGGGAGAATCTCCAGGCGCTTTACCAGCATATCTCGCTCGGAGAGCATATCCACAAAATGAGTGGGGACCCCAAACCCCTCTAAAAGACGAAAGAGCTGGGAGGAAATCCGGTTGTTAAATATACCCTTATTGACAATTGTGCCCTTCTTCTGGGCATTAAAAGCGGTGGCATCGTCTTTGAAGTACTGGATCAGTAGGTCCGGATCCTGGGTCTCATAAAGGATTTTAGCCTTTCCCTCATAAATCTTTCTTATTTTCTCCACCCTTCCCTCCAATCTCCCATCTGCCTTGCTTAATTAATATTCCTGCAGTCTGTGGTCTGATGTCTGACGTCTGATATCTGATTTAGTCCTCTATCCCAACGCGCTTGAAGATGGTATCCACGTGCCTGAGGAAATAATCAAGACTGAAACAGGACTCTATCTCCTCCGGACTTAGATACCCAAGAACCTCCCTGTCCTGAAGGAGGAGGGCCTTAAAGTCATGCCCTTTTTCCCAGGCCTTCATAGCCCTGGACTGAACCACTGCATAAGCCTCTTCCCGCGATACGCCCTTTCGGACCAGCTCCAAGAGGACCTTCTCTGAAAAGGCAAGGCCCTTAGTATATTCCAGATTTCTCTTCATATTTTCTGGATAGACCTGAAGGCCTTCCAGAATATCGATAAACCTCTGGAGCATGTAGTCCAGCAGGATAGTACTGTCAGGGATGATAACCCTTTCCACCGAGGAGTGACTTATGTCCCTCTCATGCCATAAGGGGACATTCTCTAGGGCCGCCTGGCTATTGGCCCTGATTATTCTCGAGAGGCCGGAGATCTGCTCGCACGATACCGGGTTCCTTTTATGGGGCATAGCCGATGAGCCCTTCTGGCCTATTGCGAATGGCTCTTCTACTTCTCTGGTCTCCGTCTTCTGGAGGTGTCTTATCTCGGTGGCAAACTTGTCCAGAGAGGAGGCAATGAGGGCAAGGGTAAGGAGGTATTGGGCATGGCGGTCCCTTTGGATAATCTGGCTCGAAATAGGCTCGGGCTTGAGGCCGAGTTGTTCACATACATATTCTTCCACAAATGGGAGGACATGAGCAAAAGTCCCTACCGCCCCTGAGAGTTTACCATAGCTTATATCCTCCTTCGCCCTTTCCATCCTCTCTCGGTTCCGTTGCATTTCGGTATACCATAAAGCCATTTTCAGGCCGAAAGTTGTAGGCTCTGCATGGACCCCGTGGGTTCTCCCTATCATTGGGCTGTATTTGAATTTCTTGGAGAGCCTTTTAATTACCATGAGGAGTCCGTTTATGTCTTCAATGATGATTTCTGCTGCCTCCCTCATCTGGGAGGCAAGGGCGGTATCCAGAACATCCGAGGATGTAAGCCCCAAGTGAAGGTAACGGGACTCCGGACCTATGTTTTCACCAATGCTAGTAAGAAAGGCTACCACATCGTGACGGACCCTCTTTTCAATCTCATTCATCCGCCCTATATCGAACCGGGCCCTCTCCTTTATGACTGCCATAGCATGAGGCGGGATCTTCCCCAGTTTGGTTAAAGCCTCGCAGGCCAGGATCTCTATCTGGAGCCATTTATTCAGTTTTGATTCTTCTTTCCAAACAGCCCCCATTCGGGGCAGGGTGTAACGGGGTATCATGGCAAGAAACAATCGTTAGAAGGTCTTCCCTTTAAGGATTTATTGTTCCCTTTTGGGGATAGGCCCGATGGAGCTGAGGGCGTACTTTCCATTGCTCAGGAGGATCTGGGCCAGGGAGTAAAACCTCTCTTGGGTAACCGCCTCTATGCCCTTGAGAATCTCGTCCAGGTCATAAATGCGACCCATGTAAATCTCCATTTTGGCCAGGCGGGTCATTCGACTCGAGGTGCTCTCAAGACCCAGAAGGAGGTTACCCTTCAGTTGTTCCTTGGCCTTCTTGAACTCCTCTTCTTCAATAGGCTCGGAGGCCAGGCGCCGGAGCTCGGTCGAGATCAAATCTACTACCTCTTCATAAGACTCTGGGTTTGTGCCTGCATAGATCACTAAGAGACCTGAGTCACGAAAGGAGCTATGATATGAGTATATAGAGTAGGCTAACCCTCTCTTCTCACGGATCTCTTGAAAGAGGCGAGAGCTTACACCCCCTCCAATGATAGCATTCAATAGGTTAAGGGCATAACGCTCCGGGTGGGCATAAGGGAGGCCTTCCACCCCAAGACAAAGGTGGACCTGGGCAGAGCTCTTCTCGGTATTTAAGACCCTATATAAGGCCTCAGGTCGGGAAGAATTGGGATTCCTCCCTTTCCCATTCCAACCCCTCATGGAAGTAAGGAGAAGGTCTACCAGCCTTTCGTGAACCAGGTCCCCGGCAGCAGAGACAATTAAACGATCCGGCTGGTAAAAGTCCTTGAGATAGGCCATGATCTCCCCCCTGTCTATTTTCGAGAGGGTCTCTTTTCTCCCCAGGACAGGCCGAGCCAGGGGATGGTCCCCCCAGATTGTCTCGGCAAAGAGGTCATAGATCAGGTCATCGGGACTGTCCTCGACCATCCGAATCTCTTGAAGGACTACCTGGCGCTCCCTCTCTATATCGGCAGGATTAAAGGTGGAGTGGAGGAGCACGTCTGTCAAAAGGTCTACAGCCAAAGGGAGGTGCTCACCCAGAACCTTTGCATAGAAGCAGGTATTCTCCCGACTTGTAAAAGCGTCCATAGTCCCGCCCACAGAATCGATTGTCTTTGCTATATCCTTGGCGGAGCGGCGAGTCGTCCCCTTGAAAAGCATGTGCTCGATCAGGTGAGAAACCCCTGCGGCTTCGGGGTCTTCGTCCCTAGAGCCTGCATTGACCCAAAACCCAATGCTCACAGATTTTACATGAGGCATCCGCTCGGTCAGGACTGTAACCCCATTGGGGAGAACCTCTTTTCTATAAAAGGAGTGCTTAGCGACGATGGAGGTCCTCTCTTTCTTTTTTATAAGTCCAAGTCACCCCCTTGGGACGAGGGCCTTGCCGGGAAGGTGTCCGATAAGGGTGGGGTGATGGAGAAGGGGGACGGAGCTGCTCTTCTTTAGGAGGCTGGAGGAGTTCCCTCCTGCTCAATCGGATCTTTCCCTGCCTGTCTATTTCTATTACCTTGACCAATATCTCGTCCCCTTCGGATAGGAGGTCTTCCACCCGCCTCACCCTGTGGTCGGCCATCTGGGAAATATGGAGCAAACCATCCGTGCCAGGTAGCATCTCTACAAAGGCACCGAACTCGGTTATCCTCTTTACCTTCCCCAGATAGGTCTTTCCCACCTCGGGCACCTCAATTATTTTAGAGATGAGTTCTAAAGCCCGCGTTGCCGCCGCCTCGTCAGAGGAGGCAATTTCTACCATCCCGTTATCTGAGATATCGATTTTAGCCCCTGTTTCTTCAATTATTCCCCGGATGACCTTCCCGCCTGGTCCTATTACTTCCCCGATCTTATCAACAGGGATTTTGAGGAACAGGAGACGGGGGGCATAAATGGAGATACTGGCTCTGGGTTGAGAAATGGCCTTATCCATAATGGATAATATTAAATTCCTGGCCTCCTTTGCCTGGGCCAAGGCCTGAGCTATAATAGGAAATCCCACTCCCTGGACTTTTATGTCCATCTGAAGGGCCGTTATCCCTTTATGGGTGCCAGCCACTTTAAAATCCATATCCCCTAAGTGGTCCTCCAGCCCAATGATGTCTGTTAAGATATTAAAGCGGCCTCCCTCCTTCACCAGGCCCATGGCAACGCCAGCCACGGCTGCTTTTATTGGCACCCCAGCATCCATAAGGGAAAGGCTTGCCCCGCATACCGTAGCCATGGAAGAAGAACCGTTGGACTCCAGGATATCAGAAACAATCCTTATGGTATAGGGGAACTCTTCTTTTGATGGAAGCAGGGGCAGGAGGGCCCTCTCTGCCAATGCCCCATGCCCGATCTCCCGCCGGCCAGGACCCCTCAAGAAACGAACCTCACCTACGCTAAAGGGGGGGAAATAATAGTGGAGCATAAAACGCTTGCTGGTCTCGGGCTCCAGGTCGTCAAGGCGCTGTTCATCCTCGGCTGTCCCCAGAGTTGTGATTACAAGGGCCTGGGTCTGGCCCCGGGTAAATAAAGCGGACCCATGAGTGCGAGGGAGTAAGGAAATATCACACCTTATTGGACGGATGTCGTTGAATAGGCGACCATCAGGCCTCCTCCCTTCATCTAAAATGAGACAGCGCATTTGTTCTCGCTCTATCTCAGCAAAAGTCTCTCTTATCAACGTCTGAACCTCAGGGGGCTCCCCCTGAAAGGGGCCCAGGGTCTCGATTAAAAGCTGCTGACGTCTGGCCTGCTGCTCTTCCTTATCAGCCACAAAGGCAATATCACGAATCTTCTCCCTGCAAAGGGCCTTTACCCTTTCCTTCAATTCGAGGTCTATATGGGGCAATAGAAAGGTTTGTTTTTCCACCCCTATCATCTGGGCAAGCTCTATTTGGACCTGGATTATCCCCTTGAGGTTGTGGTGGCCATAATTGATGGCGTCCAACACCCCGGCTTCCTGGATTTCCTTCCCGCCCCCTTCAACCATAACTACCCCCGAATCGGTGCCGGCTACTACCAGGTCCAAATCACTCTCATTGAGCTGGGCATAGGTAGGGTTCAAGATGAACTCATCATTAATCCTTCCTACCCTTACAGCACCAATTGGACCCAGGAAAGGAATGGGAGAAATGGTGAGGGCGCTGGAGGCACCCACTATGGACAAGACATCAGGGTCGTTTTCCTGGTCGGCAGAAAGCACTGTCCCGACAATCTGAACATCCCTGCGATAGCCATGGGGGAAGAGGGGTCTAATAGACCTGTCTATCAGGCGAGAGGTCAAGGTCTCTTTCTCCCCAGGCCTCCCCTCTCGCTTAAAGAATCCCCCAGGGATCTTACCGGCGGCATAGGCCTTTTCCTGATAATCCACGGTCAGGGGGAAGAAATCTACGTCTTCCCTTGTTTGCTTTGAGGCTACCGCCGTTACAAGGACTACTGTATCTCCATAGCGCACCAGGACTGCTCCATCAGCAGCCCTGGCCACTCTACCGGACTCAATGATGAGGTCTTTCCCCCCCACCTGACATTTAACTTGATATAACATTTTTAACCGCCATCTGACACTGGCTAAGGGTATAAGTTAAAACCCCTTCTTATTTTCGAAGTCCCAGCCTCTCTACTACTCGGCGATACCTTTCAATGTCCTTCTGCTTCAAGTATTCGAGGAGCTTCCTCCTCCGACCCACCATCCGTAGAAGGCCTCGTCGAGAGTGGTGATCCTTCTTGTGGGCTTTAAGGTGCTCAGTGAGGTAGTTAATCCGCCCACTGAGCAATGCGATCTGGACTTCTGGTGAGCCAGTATCATTATCGTGGAGTTGAAACTGGTCTATTAGCTCCTTCTTATTTACGAAATTCCTTGGCATCGGATCCATCCCCTTATCAATACCCAGAACTCAAACCCTAACCAAAAGGTATAAATTATCCTTTCCTATTTAGCACAGGAATCCAGGGCTGTAAAGTCCAATTTTTGTAAGGTTCTCCTTCATAGGCCAGAATTCGCATTGCATTTTCTTTATCCTTGGCAAGCTGGGCAACCAGTTCCTCCGAATTCTTAAAACACCTTTCCTCTCTCAGTCTATCCCAAAAGGCGAGGATTAGCTCCTCTCCGTAAAGCCCCTTTGAAAAGTCGAAAAGGTGAATCTCGAGCTTCCTCTCTCCTTCAGCAAAGGTAGGACGATAACCTACGTTGATCATTCCAGGGTACGCCGATCCCTTCCAGTATGCCCAACCGAAGTAAACACCGTCCGGGATCAGGAGGTCAAAAGAAGGCTCCAGATTGGCGGTAGGAAACCCTAGCTCATGACCCCTACCCTTTCCATGGATTACCCTTCCCGTGACCAAATAGGGCCGTCCTAGGTATCGGGCGGCCAGGTTCACTTTTCCTTCCTCTAACAGGCTCCGGATAAGGGTGCTGGATACTACCTTCCCATCTAAGGTCACTGCCGGCAGTATCTCTACCCGGAACCCAAACTCCTTGCCCAGTCTGAGGGTTTCCCTCCCGGCCCCGCCCAAAAGCGAAATCAAAGCCCACAAAAAGGTCTTTCACGCAAAGCCTATCCACAAGGAGATGCTTCACAAACTCCCGGGCCCCTGTTTCGGCAAGGGCCTTAGTAAAATCTATGGCTACCAATAACTTAATACCCCACACCCTCAAGATTTCCATCTTCAGCTCCCAGGGGGTAATCAGCTTTGGAGCCCTTACCGGATCCACGACCCTCCACGGGTGGGAAATAAAAGTGAAAACCGTTGACGTCCCCCCTACCTTCTGGGCTCGGCTCAGGACCCTTTTTAGGATTTCCTGATGGCCCAAATGGATACCATCGAAAGTCCCCAGGGCGGCCACTACGTAAGGGGGACAATGGGAAAGGGATTCTAGATTTTCTATTACAATCATAAACTCACATCAGAGACCATGAGACGGCATATTTAAAAATTAAGAATTCTTAGCCGCAGGGAAAACTCGGACTGGCAGGAGGGCTACTTGTCTTGGATTGCATCCTGGGAACTGACCAGGATCCATGGCGGTCTTAGCCACGCATAATAGCTGTTTGCGATAGCCTAGAACCCGAACCCAGGCCCCTTTAGGGATATCCCTGGGAAAGTCAATGATAACTCCTGCCACCACCGATGAACCCTGCAGGACTGCCCTGGATGCTTTGGGCAAAATCCAAATAGCAGGCAGATGGGAAAGGGCCTCAGAAGGAGGAATTAGGATCTGAAATAATCGGCTCTGCCTTATAACCTCCTCCAACTCGGTCAGGGTCAGAGAGTCCTTTAATTCAAAAGAACCCGAGCGGGTTCTCACCAGGGAATATAAGTGACCCCCCCAGCCCAGGGCCCTTCCAATATCATCGCAGAGGGCCCGCGCATAGGTGCCCTTTGAGCAAAGGACCCTAAAGCGAATGAAGGGGACTTCTATATCTAATAATTCTAACTCGTAAATCTTGACAGGAATCGGGTCTCTATCTACCCTTTCCCCCCTTCGGGCCAATCGGTAAAGCCTCTCACCGTGGTGCTTTTTGGCAGAGAAAAGGGGGGGAACCTGCTTAATCTCGCCTCTAAAGCGCCCGAAAACCTCCTCTACTTCTTCTCGAGTTACCGATATATTGTTTACTCGGGAAGTTACCCGACCATCGGCGTCCAGGGTATCAGTGGTAATCCCCAGGCACATGGTAATCAGGTATTCCTTGTCGGCCTGGGTCAAAAATTGGGCTATCTTGGTAGCCTTTCCCACGCATATAGGTAAGACCCCTGTGGCTCGAGGGTCCAGGGTCCCTGTGTGGCCTACCCTCCGAATCCTCAGGATCCTGCGAATAGCATCCACCACATCATGAGATGTCATCCCCGGGGATTTGTTGATGTTCAAAACACCGCTCATCTCCGTGAAGGTCATAATGGATTTCTTTACCTGTCCCCCCTTAAAGATCACTAGCCTCCATCCATTACCCGGCTAACCTCTTCTAAGACTCTCCTTTTTACCTCCTTTAGCTCTCCTTCCACAATGCATCCTGCTGCGTTTCGGTGACCTCCCCCAGAAAAAGCCGCTGCAACTAAGGAGACATCTATTTCTCCTTTGGAGCGAAGGCTCACTCGATAGCTGCTGGGGCTAATCTCTTTAAAAAGCAAAGCCACCCTTACCCCCCGGATGCTCCTGGGATAATTAATGAAACCTTCTGTCTCCTCGAGACCTACCCCTGTTCTTTCCATGAGGTATCTCGGAAGAGTGATCCAGGCAATGGTTCTATCAGCATTTAACTCCATTCGGGCTAGAGCTTCGCTTAGAAGAAGGATTTCTCGAAGATCCCGCTTCTCAAAAAGCTCCTCGGCCACCTCTTCTGGTCTAGCCCCTAGCTCTAGCAGTTCCGCTGCAGCCCTGAGACACTCAGGGCTGGTATTGGAATAGCGAAAAGAACCAGTATCAGTTAGAATCGCCGCATATAGAGCAGTTGCTATCTCCCTAGAGATTGGTCGACCCATGGCCTTGAATAGACGGTAGACCATCTCCCCGGTCGATGAGGCCATCCCATCTACCCAGTTCAGATTCCCAAAGCGGCTGTTCGACTTGTGGTGATCTATGTTGATTATGAGGATTGAGGGAGGGATGGTATTGAGGAGCTTTGCTGTGCGGCTCCGGTCAGTGCAATCGAGCACTATGCAAAGCTCGTAGCCTTCTTCAAGGGTCTCAGAATGCCTGATCTCCTTTGCCCCAGGAAGGAACAGGAGCTCTGGGAGGAGCGGATCAGGGCTATAAACAGTGGTCCTTTTCCCCAAATCCCTGAAGGCATGGTAGCAGGCCAGAGCAGAGCCGATGGTATCCCCTTCAGGGTTCATGTGGGTGATAATGGCAATGGACTGGGAGGCCTCAATGGCTGCGATTATTTTCTCCAGTTCAGCCACGGTTTTCCTCTTCATGGAGCTGGTGCAAAATTTGGGAAATATGGAGGCCATGGTCAAGGGACTCATCAATAAAAAAACTCAGCTCCGGGGCATATCGGAGGCGTAACCGGCGGCCAAGCACCCCTCGGAGGAAACCGGCAGCACTTCTCAATCCTTCTAAGGCTCGGCCCTTCTCATCACCATGAACAGAGAAATAGACCCTGGCGTGCCGCAGGTCATCGCTCACCTGAACCTCAGTAATGGTAATAAAACGCAGACGCGGGTCCTTTACTTCGCGAAGGAGGAGCTCGGAGATCTCCTCCTGGATTAGGTGACCCACCCTTTGAGCCCTTTTATACTGCATAGAAAAATCTCTCTTAATGGACAATAAGATCGATCTCGTAATCCAAAATTAAGGTCTGGGGGCAATCCTCTATAATGTCTACCACTTTACTTAAAACCCCGTTTACCACCCTGGAGTCATTCCCGACGCACGCTATTGCTAAGGTTGCTCGCTGCCACTGGTCCAGGTGATCCACCTCGGCAATAGAGACGTTAAATCGGCTCCTGACCCGGTCCTTTATGCTCTTGAGCACCTGCCGCTTACCCTTCAAAGAACGATTGGCAGGGATTTCAAGCTCTATTCGACAGGTCCCGACAGTCATTTTAGTGAAAAAGGTGTCCCCAGCCCTAAGTCCGAGGTCCGTAGAATTCGTCTATCTCGTCTGTTTCGTCTATCTCGTCATTTCGTCTATTTCGTCCTAACGACCAGACGACCAGACAGACCAAACGACCAAATAGACCAGATAGACCGACTATGGACTTTGGACATCGGACTAATCAGAGTTTCTGGGCAACGAGTTCTAAGGCGTAGGCCTCGATTGTATCCCCTATCTTAATGTCGTTAAAGTTGAGGAGGGCTATCCCGCATTCATAGCCACTAGATACCTCTTTTACATCATCCTTGAAGCGGCGTAAAGATGCAACCCGTCCCTCATAGACCACTTTACCATCTCGTAGAAGCCTTGCCTGGCCATCCCGGAGGATTTTCCCCTCTGTCACGTAACAGCCGGCCACAGTGCCTACTTTGGAAATCTGGAAGAGGCTCCTTACCTCTGCCTGTCCAATCAACTTTTCTATATATTTAGGCTCTAAAAGCCCTTCCATAGCTGCTTTTACTTGAGTAACAGCCTCATAAATAACGGTGTGAAGGCGGATATCCACCCCTTCCTGCTCTGCTAGTTTAAGGGCTTTAGGCTCGGGTCGGACATTGAAACCCAAAACAATGGCATTAGAAGCCGAGGCTAGCATAACATCAGTCTCAGTTATGGCTCCTACTGAGGAGTGAATCACCTTAAGTTTCACGGCCGAAGTGCTTAAACGTTCCAGAGAGTCCCTTAAGGGCTCAATACTGCCTTGGACGTCTCCTTTAATAATTATCCTGAGTTCCTTTACCTCGCCCTCTTGAATCCGCCTATGGAGGTCTTCTAAAGTGAGCCGCTTCTGGAAGGTAATAACCTCCTGTCTATGCTTTTCCTGGCGATTCAAGGCGATCTGTCGGGCCTTCCGCTCATCGGAAACGAAAATAAAGGTATCCCCTGCCTGGGGGACTCCTGAAATCCCCAAGACCTCTACTGGAATCGCCGGTCCTGCCTCCTGGATCTTCCAGCCCTTATCATTAATCATGGCCCGGACCCTTCCATAATGGAAGCCAGCTACAAAGGCATCCCCGACTCTCAGGGTCCCCTGTTGTAATAATATAGTGGCTACCGGACCACGACCTCGATCGAGCTTCGCCTCGATAATAGTCCCTCTGGCTGGCTTCATAGGATTGGCCTTGATTTCCTGGATCTCGGCCAAAAGTAAGAGCATCTCTAAAAGGTTTTCAATTCCTATTTTTTTCTTGGCTGAAATCTCCACAAAGATGGTCTGGCCTCCCCACTCCTCCGGAACGAGACCGTAATCTGATAATTGCTGTCTCACCCGGTTTGGATCAGCATTCGGCTTATCAATCTTGTTTATTGCAACAAGGATGGGAACATTGGCCTCCCTGGCATGATTTATGGCTTCTATAGTCTGAGGCATTACCCCGTCATCAGCAGCCACAACCAGGACTACTATGTCTGTAACCTGGGCCCCCCTTGCCCTCATGGCTGTGAATGCCTCATGACCAGGAGTATCCAAGAAGACTACCTTGCCCCCTGGAAGCTCCACCTCATAGGCACCAATGTGTTGAGTAATTCCTCCTACCTCAGAAGCAATGACATTGGTATGACGGATAGCATCAAGGAGGGAAGTCTTCCCGTGGTCCACATGACCCATAACGGTAACAACCGGGGGGCGGGGAATTAGCTGAGAAGGGTCTTCCGGCTCCTCGATCTCCCCTATCTCTTCCAAAGGGGCCAATTCCACTTCATAGCCAAATTTGGCTGCTACTGCCTTGGCCACTTCCACCTTGATGGACTGGTTTATGGTAGCTAGAATACCCATCTTTATTAGCTTCTTAATAATTTCACTGCCGCTTATTCCTAGCTTTTCAGCAAATTCCTTTACCGCTATAGACTCGGGAATCTTAATGACTGGTCTTAGAGTAGGAACTTCCTTTTTTACCTCAGGCATTGGGGGCTCGAGGACGGCCACCGAGACATCCTGAGGAACGCTTTCTTTTTCAAAGCCTTCAATCCCTCGAATTTTCCCCCCTTCTTCTTTAGAGACACCAGGCTCCTCAGGAGTCTCGAGAACAGTAGTAGGAGAAACTCTCTCTTTTTCCTTTTCCGTCTCCTTTTCAGGAATAGTTTTTTTCTTAGGCCCTTCAGGAGATGGGGGAAGGGTCAGGATTTCTCTAGCCATGGCCTCATCCACATTGCTGCTATGGCTCTTTACCTGAATCCCGGCCAGGGCTAGCCTTTTGAGGACCTCCTTATTGGAAATCCCCAGTTCCTTGGCTAGTTGGTAAACCCTTACCATAGCCATACCTTTACCCCCTTACCTTATCAGTTTCTGGCTGTAGCGAATAATCCCTTCTGCAAAGGACGCATCCTTGACTGTTAACACAGTAAGTTTATTTCGGCCAAAAATCTGGCCCAATCCTGCCCTATCAAAAACCTCCAAAACGGGAAAGCCCTTCTCCTGACAGAGCTGGAGAAACCTGTGTTTGGTCTTAGATGGGGTATCCCAAGCTAGAAGAACCGCCCTTGCCTCTCCCCGTTTGAGGGTCTCAGCCGCTGCGTCAGTTCCAATAGCTAACCTTCTAGCTCTCTGGGCGAGACCTAAAAGGCCTTGAATTTTCCTTCCCATCTCCCTTTTCACCTCTTCGACGACCCTCTCCTTATTTATGGGGGCCAAATCGGTCTTCAACGTTCGCTGAAAACCCCTCTGTTTTATAGCCAGTTCCAGGCATCCCATCCGGGGGCAAAGGTAAGCCCCCCGTCCTCCTCCCCGCAATTCCAAAACCAGACTCCTATCAAACCCAGCTGTGAAGCGGAGCAACTCATCCTTTCCTTTTTTTACACCACAGCCTACACAGGTGCGAAAAGGACCGGGAACCTTTGAAACCAACGATTACCTCTCTAAAGAGGCGGTTAACCCCTGGGCACCGGAGAGAAGCTTTTCCGCTGTCTTTGGCCCTATCCCCTTCACTGCCAAAAGCTCTTCCAGAGAGGCAGAAGCAATCTTAGATACCGTGTCGAAACCGGCGGTAGCCAGGTTTTCCGCGGTCTTTGAACCAAGCCAGGGAAGAGAACTCAAAAGGGATTCTACTGGAGGCTGGCCTACCTTTGAAACCATATCGGGCTCCTCCCCTCTGGTCTCCCCTTGGGCCAGTTCCGAATGGCTCTTGATGTCTATCTTCCAGCCCACCAACTTGGCCGCTAAGCGAGCATTCTGACCCCGTCGGCCTATAGCCAAGGAAAGCTGATCATCGGCTACGAGGACATTCAAGGTCCTGGACTCTAAGTCTACTGTTACCTTATCAATCTCTGCAGGGGCCAGTGCCGCCCGAACAAACTCCACCGGGTCCTCCTTCCAGGGTATGATGTCTATCCTCTCCCCTTGAAGCTCTTTAACTACCGCCTGCACTCGAGCTCCCCGATACCCAACACAAGCCCCTACAGGGTCCACTTTGGGGTCCTGGGATAAAACGGCTATTTTAGCCCTCTCTCCCGGCTCTCTTGATGCCCCCTTGATTTGAACGATTCCCTCCGAGATCTCTGGAACCTCCAATTCAAAAAGGCGAGTAAGAAAGCCGGGATGAGTCCTGGAAAGGACAATCTGGGACTCTTTTGTTGTCTTCCTTACCTCCAGAATGTAAGCTCGGATCCGGTCCCCTGGCCGGAAATCCTCCCGGGGGAGTTGCTCCCTGGTCGGCAGGATAGCCTCTGCCTTACCCAGATCCACAATCAGACCCCCTCTGGCTACTCTGTGAACTATCCCTGAGATAAGTTCCCCTTCCCTGTTCTTATAATTCAGATATAAGGCATCCCTTTCGGCTTCCCTAACCTTTTGGATTATTACCTGTTTGGCCGTCTGAGCGGCAATCCGGCCGAAGCCATGGGCCTCCATGGGAATAGGGATCTTAACCTCTTCGCCTACCCTTACCCCCTGGCGGAGCTTAGTCGCATCCTCCAGAGAAATCTCCAACTTGGGGTTGGTAGCACTCTCTACTACTCTCTTTACTGAATAAAGCTGAAATCGACCTGCTCGGCCGTCGAAATCAATCCGAAGGTCCAGGGAAGAGCCCATGGCCTTCCTAGAGGCAGAAATGATAGCCGCCCCTACGGCTTCGATGAGTATCTCCCTGTCGATCCCTTTCTCTCGTCCTATTTGCTCAATTACATGGATCAGGTCAGAACCCATTTATTCCTCCGAGAATAAGCTCCAAAAATTAGAGCCTTAGAATTCCACTTCCAAACGGGCCCTGGCGATCTGGGCACGGGGGATAGTGAAAAGGCGGTTTCCCTTATCTTCGATAGTTACCTGCCCATCCTTAAAAGCACGAATATGACCTACAAACATCCTCTGTCCTGCGATAGGGGAAGAGGTCATAATTCGCACCTTTCGCCCCCGAAAGCGGAGAAAATCGGAGTCTGTCCTTAAGGGACGGTCAAGGCCCGGTGAAGACACCTCCAGCCTGTAGGGATGGTCAATTGGGTCTTCCACGTCCAGGATGTCCCCGGCCTGCTCACTAATCCTTTGACAGTCCTCAAGGGTAACCCCACCTGGCTTATCAATATAAATGCAGAGCACCCAGCCTCTGCCTTCCCTCCTAAAAACCAGATCTACTAACTCCAGCCCTTCCCCTTCTACTAAAGGTAGAAGAAGGGAACGGAGCCTCTCCTCTAAATTTCCCATTAAATCCTTACAAAAGGAAAGAGTGGGCACAGCCCACTCTTTTGTATATTAGTATATCCATCACTTTATTGCAAGGGAAAAATGGGTAGCCTTCTAAATCAAAGACCTACTCCTTTTTAGCCTCTGCAATGACCTTTTCTTGAATATGTCCAGGGACTTCCTCGTAGTGGGAAAATTCCATGGTATACTCCCCCCGGTCCCCGGTAACGGCTTTAAGCTCAGAGGCGTATTTTAGCATTTCGGCCAGAGGGACCTGGGCCTTGACCGTCTGATTCTTTCCTCTGGCCTCTATACCCATAACCCTGCCCCTCTTGCTGTTAAGGTCCCCTATCACATCCCCAAGGCAATCATCTGGAGCTATTACTTCCACGTTCATTATGGGCTCTAATAGGACAGGGCCTGAGTTCATGAATGCTTTCTTAAAAGCTAAAGAGCCGGCAATCTTAAAGGCCATCTCTGATGAATCCACCACGTGATAGGAACCGTCATAGAGGGTCACCCTTAAATCGGTCACAGGATAGCCCGCTAGTACCCCCGAATCCATTGCCTCAAGAATACCTTTCTCTACTGCCGGTATATACTGCTTCGGGATGACCCCACCCACAATCTGGTTCACAAACTCATAGCCTCCACCCCGGGGGAGGGGCTCAAGCCGAATCCAGCAGTCTCCATACTGACCCCGACCACCCGTCTGTTTCTTGTATTTCCCTTGGGCAGAGGCACTCCCCTGGATACTCTCCTTATAAGGCACCCGGGGGGTCTTCATGTTCACCTCAACCCCGAACTTCCGCCGGAGGCGCTCCACTACTACTTCCAGATGAAGCTCCCCCATTCCTGAAACTATCACCTCTTTAGTTTGGGCCTCCCGGGTAACCCGAATAGAGGGGTCCTCTTCTTGGAACCGAGAAAGGGCGGAGCTCATCTTTTCTTCGTCCCCTTTTGCCTTTGGCTCGACAGCAAAGGAGATGATAGGGGCCGGAATGACGGGAGGGTCAAGGATGATGGGGGCCTTTTCATCACATAGGGTGTCCCCAGTGGTAGTCTCTTTAAGCTTTACTACAGCACCTAAGTCACCTGGTCCTACCGAGCTGATAGGGTTATGCCCCTTTCCCATAAGCCAGGCTACCTGGCCTATTCGCTCCTTCACCCCTTTGTTGGCATTATATACTATGGAGTCTGAATTGAGGACCCCCGAATATACGCGGAAAAGGGTGATCTTTCCCGCATAGGGGTCGGCTATTGTTTTAAATACCCGTGCCGCCAAAGGCTCATCCTCCATGACCCTCCGTCTCCCCCTTTCTCCGGATTTGGGATTAGTCCCTTCCACCTCGGGCCTCCCCATAGGAGATGGAAGGACATCTACTATAAGGTCCAAGAGGGGCTGGATACCTATGTTTTTGTAAGCAGAGCCACACAGAACGGGGAAAAGCCGGCCACTATGGACAGTCCGGCGGAGGCCCCCTATCAATTCCTCATCGGATAGAAATCCTTCTTCCAGATACTTCTCAAGGAGCCGATCTTCAGCCTCAGCTACGGCCTCCACCAATTGGGCCCTGTACTCTTCTGCCCTTGTCCTGAGTTCAGAGGGGATATCAGAAACGTTGAACCTCCCCGAGGCATCGTTCTCATAAAGAAAGGCCTTCATGGTCAACAGGTCCACTACTCCCTTAAATAGAGACTCAGCCCCGATGGGGAGCTGAACAGGGATGGCCTGGCCTGTAAGGTTCTTTCTCACGTCTTCCAAGACTCGGTAAAAATCGGCCCTCTCCCTGTCCATTTTATTTATAAAGACGAGGCGGGGGAGGTGGTATTCCTCTGCAAACCCCCAAACCCGCTCGGTCTGAATCTGGACCCCTGAGACAGCACTCACCAAAATAGCTGCTGAGTCCATCTCTCTTAAGCAGATTTTAGTATCGGCAACAAAATCAGCATACCCAGGGGTATCCACCAAATTGATCTTGTTGCCCTTCCACTCACAGAAGGCCATGGCAGAGCTAATGGAAACCTTGCGCTTAATCTCGTCCTCGTCAAAGTCAGTAGTGGTGTTTCCTTCCTCCACCCTTCCCAAGCGAGAGATGCCCCCGGCATTAAAGAGCAGGGCCTCTGTTAACGATGTCTTGCCTGCACCCCCATGGGCCACCAAAGCCAGGTTTCGGATCTTGGAAACCTCGTATTGCTTCATTAGTCCCCCTTCAGATCCAGATTAAGACCATCATTTAAAGACGCCGAGCCGGATTTAACTACTATAGTTTTTTAATAACACAAAAGGGGTGAGAAGTAAAGGGGGAATTCCGAAAAATAAAGATTGATATCACCGATTTATCCCTCTCCCAATAAACCAGGGTCAGGGTGAAGGATACAATTTGTTCCCCCTCCCCCGCTTCCCGTTGCATTGCTTCGCGGCAACGGGAGCCCTGCCCCTCTCACCAGGGGAGTTCCTGGGGCTACTACTTTTAAATGTCTATTTTTGGTAATTATTTAGCCATCTTAAGCAGCATTAGACAATTTGGCTTCAGTTATTTCAGGTAGAGATGGCAAGAAACCAGTTTT
>FWPU01006355.1_pt1 | contig 23787 bp, 20 predicted proteins | sample 2228361 | NCBI WGS metagenome assembly FWPU01 (sample SAMEA103939777, study PRJEB20133) | metagenome
CAGCCAACAGCCGCCGGCGCCAGGCAACAGCCGCCACCGCCAGCCAACAGCCGCCGGCGCCAGCCAACAGCCGCCACCGCCAGCCAGCAGCCGCCAGCCAGGAGCCGCCGGCGTCAGCCGGCGGTGGAATGGCTCCCTCGATCTTCGGCCCCTTCAACCGGGGGTTTCCGCCGCGCGGCTGTCTTCTCCACCCGGGGCTTATGCCGTGCGGCTCTTGGCTGCATGGAGACACACCGACAACATCTGGCGTGTTTGCAAAGCACGCACCCTGCTTGGAGTGCGGCTCATCGCGGCAAGTCAAAGCGGTGGGACACGGCCCGGGGGGCCGAGTTCACCCGTCCACCGCCGGACAAGAACAAGTCGTGTCCTGCCCCCGGCCCCTTGCCTGCCTTTCGGCGACCAGAACTCCGCGGCCGGCCGGTCGTTTATTCCCATTCGATAGTGGCCGGCGGCTTGGAGCTGATGTCGTACACCACGCGGTTCACCCCGGGGACCTCGTTGATAATGCGCGTGGAGATGCGGGCAAGGACTTCGTAGGGCAGGCGGCTCCAGTCGGCTGTCATGAAGTCCTCGCTTTCCACGACCCGCAGGGCCACGACATCGGCATAGGTGCGGGCATCGCCCATCACCCCCACACTTCGCACCGGCAAGAGGACGGCAAAGGCTTGGGAGGTTTGGCGGTACAACCCGGCCCGGCGGATTTCCTCGACCACAATCGCGTCGGCCCGGCGGAGGGTTTCCAGGCGGGGTTTGGTGACCGGCCCGACGCACCGCACGGCAAGCCCCGGGCCGGGAAAGGGGTGCCGCCACACGATATCTTCGGGCAGGCCGAGTTGCAGCCCCAGCCGGCGGACCTCGTCTTTGAACAGGTCCCGCAGGGGTTCGACCAGCTCGAACGACAAGTCTTCGGGCAGGCCGCCCACGTTGTGGTGCAGCTTGATCGTGGCGGCCGGCCCGTCGCGCAGCCCGCCGCTTTCGATCACATCGGGATATAGGGTCCCCTGGGCCAGAAAGCGGGCGTCCGGGATCCGGGCAGCCTCGTCGGCAAAACATTCGACGAAGGTGTGGCCAATCCGCCGCCGCTTTTCCTGGGGATCCACCACGCCCTCCAGGGCGGCCAGGAACCGCTGTTCGGCGTGAACCACGTGCAATTCGGTCTTGAAGTGGCCGGTGAATTCCTCGATCACCCGGGCGGCTTCGCCCTGCCGCAACAGCCCATTATCGACCAGGATGCACGCCAACCGGGGACCGACCGCCTCGGCCAGCAGGGCCGCCGTTACGGCCGAATCCACCCCGCCGGAGAGCCCGCAGATGACCCGGCTGGGTCCGATCCGCTCGCGGAGTTCGGCGATTGTGTGCCGCGCGAAGTCGCCCAATCGCCAGGTGCCGCGGCACCCGCACACGGCCATCAAAAAGTTACGAAGGATGGTCGCCCCGTGCGGGGTATGGGTCACCTCGGGATGGAACTGCAACCCGTACAGGGGCCGATCCCGGTGCCGGACCGCGGCGATCGGGCAGGTCTCGGTGGCAGCCAGGGCAAGGAACTCCTCCCCCAACCGCGAGACCTGGTCCCCGTGGCTCATCCAGACCTGGAAACGCTCGGGCAGCCCGGCCAGCAAGGGGTCGGAACGCATCAGGTGGCAATACGCCCGGCCGTATTCCCGCGCAGGGGCACTTTCCACCCGACCTCCCAACACGTCGCAGGCCAACTGCATGCCGTAACAAATGCCCAGGATGGGGATCCCTAGCTGGAAGATGGCCGGATCGCACCGGGGCGCGCCGGGTTGGTACACGCTGGCCGGACCGCCCGACAGGATCAACCCCTTGGGCTGCAGTTCGGCGATGCGGCAGGCCGGCAAATCATGCCGCACGATCTCGCAATACACCTCCTGCTCGCGAACCCGGCGGGCGATGAGCTGCGCGTACTGCGACCCAAAATCCAGGACTAACACGCGCTCGCTGGTAACATGCCTCATGGCTCGGGCCGCCAGAAAACAAATCATTGTAAGAGCGTGGAACCCGTTCGGCTAGCATGGCCGGCGGCTGTAAGCGACCTTCGCAGGAAGGCAGAAAGAGGCAGCAGGAGCACGAAGGGAGGAAGAGACAGCAGGACCAGAAAGGCACGAAGAGGCACCAGGAGCAGGAAAGCACGAAGTGGCAGCAGGAGCAGGAAAGCACGAAGTGGCAGCAGGAGCAGGAAAGCACGAAGTGGCAGCAGGAGAAGGAAAGCACGAAGTGGCAGCAGGAGAAGGAAAGCACGAAGTGGCAGCAGGAGAAGGGTACGTGCTCTGCACGCATCGAACCCGCCAGGGGCACGCATGCTTTCCACGCGCACAACCAAGATGGGCCGCTGTTTTGATTACGGCTCCCCTCCGTCCATTCTCAAGCCACCCCCCCGGCATCCCAGGGGCCCGGCGGGCGCCAAGCGGGCACACGCGACCCGACCGGGGGCTTGCGCTCCCGGCTCGGTCGTAGCACGCCAGACCGCCATCGCTTGGTGCAAGCAACGGCCTTGCTGGCCTGCAAGCTCGGCCCGCTCGGTCCTTGCCAGTCTGCCTTGTGCCGCAGCGGAGCATCGCTTAGCATAAAGCGTATGGCACAGCCGACCCCGGGATGCGGCCTTGGCGTCCGACTGTGCCGCGATGGGAGAGCATGTCGGATGGCGGCTTTGAATCAGCCGATCGGATTCATCGGTGCCGGGCAAATGGCTACGGCTTTGGGGCAGGGACTAGTCCGCTCCGGCGTGGTGGCTGCCGATCGGCTTTGGGCGAGCGACCCGGTCCCCGAGGCCCGCCAGGCGTTTCGCGAAACCACCGGCGGCAACGTCACGGCCGATAATCGGGAACTGGTCCGCGCCACCGATGTGGTCATTCTGGCGGTCAAACCGCAACAACTGCCGTCGGTGCTTCGGGAATTGCAGGGGCACGTCAGCGAACGGCATTTGGTGGTCTCGATCGCGGCAGGCATCCGGCTGGACGTGCTGGCCGAAGGGCTTGGGCAAGGCCCCCGCCTGGTCCGGGTCATGCCGAACACCCCCTGCCTGGTGGGTTTCGGGGCTTGCGCTTACAGTCTTGGAGCGAACGCCACGGCGGCGGATGGCGCGTTGGTCAAGCAATTGTTCCAGGCTGTGGGGTCGGCCTGGGAGGTGGAGGAAAAGCAGCTTGACGCGGTGACGGGGCTTTCAGGCTCCGGTCCGGCGTTTGTGTACGTGATGATCGAGGCGCTCAGCGACGGGGGGGTGCGGATGGGCCTGTCCCGCCCAGTGGCCACGGCCTTGGCAGCCCACACGGTTCGCGGGGCGGCCGAGATGGTGTTGGCGACCGGCCAGCACCCCGCCGTGCTGAAAGAACGTGTCACCAGCCCGGGTGGGACCACGATCGCTGGTTTGCAGGCGTTGGAGAGTGCGGCCTTCCGGGGGGCGGTCATGGCCGCCGTCGAGGCCGCGGCACGCCGCTCGGCCGAGTTGGGCCGTTGAACAAGTGGCCCGCGGCGAAAACCGCGGTGGCCACCGCACACTTCGGCCGCGGGCGACACGGGCGGCTCGTGGTCCGGGGCTTGCCCCAACCCCCCGGTCGGGGTGCATGGTCCCGGCCATTCGGCGCGACGCCGGGTCCGTGGCCCGGCTGATCGAGGTCCAGCGTATGTCGGTCTTCTGCGTCATCGACGACAAATACGTGCCCTTGTACCGCATCCTTTGGGTCTCCGCGCTGCCGCACTTTTGCGGCTCGCCCGAATGCCAGCGCGAGGGGAATTACGAAGTGCGGCTGGAAGAGGGTGAATCGGTCTGGTGCGCGACACCGGAAGAGCGGGATGCCGTGTTGCGGGCCCTGGAGGCCTGGGCCGGCAACAAGCCCCCCGACGCCCACGGTTCTTAAGCAGAGGACCTCGCCCATGTCGATGTTCGAAAACGACCAATACCAGTGGCGCGATACCTACTGCGTGCTCTTCGAGTCCGGCAAGCGCCCCAAGCTCAAGGAGGTGGAGAAGAAGTTGATGTCGCTGGGCGGCCGCTACACGCTGGCCAACGGGGTGGCCGGAAAAAACGGCGCCTTCGAGTCGCTGACCGTGGTAGCGCCCGACGACTTCGCCGCGCTGGACATCTGCTTCGTCCGGGGGGAGGAGGTCCGCGAACAGGTCGCACAGATCGTGCGGGAAATGAAAGCCGGCGACCTCCGGCCCGAAGAGCGGGCCAAACTCGATCGGCTCCGCCGCTGCGACGCACGCTTCGACGTGCTCCACTTCGAGCAAGTCGTCGATGCCGGGGACGAAGAGGACGAGCTGTTCGACCCCAGCGCGCTCATTTTGGTGCTCGACGCCCTGGCGGAGCTGACCGACGGCATTCCGGTGGACCCCCAGGCTGGCACCATCCTCTGAATCTTTCGGGGGGGACGACGCGCGTTTGAATGCGTTCTCCGGGCCATTCCGATCGTGCTGCCCCCCCCGGCCCGGCCAGCTCCCGACTGGCGACTCCCCGTAAGCTAGGCTTTTCTTGCAACATTGTATCGAACCGTTCGGCCTTCCGGAACGTTCCCGGCCCACCCGCGGCCTGTGTCCGTCGCCATGCTCCGCGTCCCTTTACACCGCATTCGCCCCGGCATGGTCTTGGCCCGGCCCATCCCCATGCCCAATCATCCGTACAAGTACCTGGTCCAGCGGGACCGGGAGCTTCCCCTGGAGTTGATTCCGCGGCTGCGGCAATGGGGCATTCACGAGGTGTGGGTGCGGCACCAGGACTTCGAGTTTCTCGAAGGCCTGATCGACGAGGGCCTTACGGAATGCCAGCGCGAAGTCTATCACCGCTTGCGGCAGAACTTTGAAGCGATTGTGCGGGGCTCGGCCATCGAGCTGGACCTGACCGGGTTCCAAAACTCGATCCAGGAGATGTTCGATTTTCTCAAGCGGGGTCCGGCAGCCAACATCGTCCTCCAGAAGCTCGATGCATACGACGACTATTTGCTGGCCCACTCGGTCAACACTTGCTACCTGGCCCTGTTGCTGGGGATGAGCCTGGATCGGTACTTGATCGACCAGCGGCCCTTCAAGCCGGCCCGCCAGGCCAAGGAACTCCATTTGTTGGGGTTGGGGGCGTTGCTCCACGACATCGGGAAGCTTCAGATACCCCAAGAGATTCTCAACAAGCCCGGCAAACTTGATCCGGACGAGCTGTGCCAGATGCGGCGGCACACCGTGCTGGGCTACCAGATGATTCGCCACACCGTACCGCCAACGGCCGCCCAGGTGGCACTGAACCATCACCAGCGGTGGGACGGTTCGGGATATCCGGGGCGGGTGGACGCCCAGACGGGGCAAACCGTAGGCTTGCTTTCCGGGATGCAAATCCCTGTTTTCTCGCGGATTGTTACCGTGGCGGATGTGTACGACGCCGCCACCACGCACCGCTGCTATTGCCGGGCCAAATTGCCCGTCCAGGCAATCTATGAGATGCGGACCCAATGTCTGGGGTTCTTCGATCCCGCGGTCGAGGCGGCGTTTTACCGCATCGTGCCGCCCTTCCCGATCGGGCAGGTGGTGACGCTGTCCAACGGCTTCCGCGCGGCGGTGGTCGATTTCAACCGCGACGCCCCGCTGCGGCCAAAAGTGCAATGCTTGTACACGCCGGATGGCCGCCGGATCGAGCACCCTGCGCTGGAAGAGATCGACCTGAGCTTGTATCCAGAGCTGGCCGTCGTGGCCGTGGAGGGCCAGGATGTGCGGCCGTTCGTCCAAGCCTTGGAATCCCTGGAACCGGCCGATGCGCTGGTCTAGCGTCTCCCGGCGTCGTGGCCGCCGCGGCGAGGTGCATCGCTGGATTTGGCGACCTTGACGCGCGCCGCTTGCCGGGCGACGGGATTCAAAGCGCTGTGGCCTTGGGGGCGGGCTTGCGCGTTCAACCTTTGCCGCGAAACCGCTTCTTTTTGGCGGCCCGCCGGGCCCGCTCCGCCTCTTCCCGGCTCGGAAGAGCGACGCTCACTTTGTCCGGCGGGATCTTTGCTGCCACGCGCGGCTTTTCCGGGCCGGCCCCCGAAAGCTTGGGCAAAAACTTCCGCTCGGCGATGCTCCAGAGCGTAGAAGCGATGAAATAGATGCACAGCCCGCTGGCCACCTTGTAGAACAAAATGCCCATGAAGACCATCATGTACTGCATGATCTTCATGTTCAGGGCGGCTTGCTCGTCGGCCGGCGGCGGCATGAACTTCTTCTGCTGCCAGAGGAACAAGGCCACGGTGATGATAGGGAGGATATTGAAATACGGCCCGAGCCCAAACAGCCCCACGCCGCGGGTGATGAACCCGGGCATGAACCCGCTCCAATCGAACAGCATGTCGGGGCCGGCCAGGTTCGACGCCCAGCGGATCTTCTCGCTCAACAGCGCCGCCCCCCGAAGTTCCACATCCACCATCAGCGCCCGATAAAGCCCCACAAAAATGGGCAACTGGAGGAGGACGATCAGGCATCCGCCCCACGGATTGTAGTTATATTTGGCGAACAGCTCGCGCTGGGCCCGCCCCAGAGCCTGCAGGTCGTTCTTGTACTTCTCTTTGAGCCGCTTCAGCTCCGGCTGGATTTCCTGCATCTTCTGGGCACCGAGGGCCTGTTTGCGGCTCAAAGGAAACATGCAACCCCGCACCACCACGGTCAGCAGGATGATGGCCAAACCGTAGTTGAACACCAGGTAGTCGTGGAAGAAATGCAAGAGCCAGAGCATCGGCCGGGCAGCCCACCAGAAATACCCGTAATACAGGATTCCCCGCAGGCCATACGCCTCGAGAAGGGCCGGCCGCTTCGGTCCCACAAAAACCTGGAAGCTTTCGTGAAGCGTGGCATCGGCGGGCAGCTCGCGGGCCGTGCTCCGCAGCCGAAAACTGGTGTTCGTCTTGAACGGCACGTCTTTGGCGACCGGCCCGACGGCCAGCGGTTGCCAGTCGACGAACGCCATCTCCTCGGGCTTCTGGGGAATCATCACCGCCGAAAAGTACTGGGCATCTACACCCACGAACGCCAATTGGACCCGAGCCTCCTCAACGGGAATGGGCTGCCGCCACTCTTGCTGGGCGATTTCGATGGCTGAGTACACATTCGGCTCCGCCGCGCCGAACGACGCGATTACATCGCGAAGCCCCACACCTTTGAACCAGTGGTGGCTGACTTTGGAGGCATACCACCAGCCTTCCAGCGGGAGGCCCGTGGGGCCATCGAGTTGGTAGGCCACGCGGTGCGGCCGGCCATCGATGCTGCGGATGGCCACCTCCACATCCAAGTGGTATCCCGGAAAGTCGGGATTGGAGTGTTCGCCCTCGTCCACCCGTGCCAGCCGATAAGTCTTTTCCAGCTCGATCCCCAGTCGGACCAGGCGACGGCGGAACACGGCGTGGTCGTCGTCTTGAGCAACGAGCTGCCAGTTGCCCGTGCGAAGGTCCACGCCCTCCAGCTCGCGGTTCAAAAGGGGTGGGGCCTGCGCGGCAGGGTCGCCGCCCGGCAGGCGCTGGTCGTCCACCTGCGCCAGTGTCATGAGGAACGAAAGGGGGTCGGCCCCCTCGGGCCGCAGCACCTCCAGGGGCCGCCGGCCCAACGTGACCACCACCGGATCGTTCTTGCCGGCCAGCGTCAGCTCGACCCGCTGGCCCGGCCGGGTCGAAGCCAGCACGCTCTGCAACCCGATCCAGTCGCCCACGGGTCGGCCATCCACAGCCGTAATCACATCCCCCGGGCGCAACCCGGCGCGAAACGCGGGAGTCCCCGGCCCGACGACCTGAACCGCGCACCCCACCGGAGTGCCTGGTTCGCGCGGCCCCTCGTGGACCACCACCTGCCCCAGGTAGCCACTGCGATCCTCCACGTCACGATACCGGCGGCCGTTCAGCTCGACCCTGGCCACGGCCGCGCCCCGGCTGGTAAGCGTGACCAGCATTCGGTACGGTCCCTGGGGATCCAATGAGCCAAGGGTTGCAAACGCGTCGGGATGCTTGGGTTCTTCCACGACAGGCGGCGGTTTTTCCGGGCGACTTTCCGCTGCCTTGTCAACGGGTTTTTCCGCCGGCTTTTGACCGGCCTTGGGGTCTTCTTCGGGGCCGGCCTGCGGCAATGGTTTCCCCTCCTTCTGCGCCACCTCGGCAGCCACTTTGCGGGGACCACCTTCGCGCTGGGCAACCTCCGGGGCCTTGTCGCCCTTTCGGGGGGATCGGCTCGCCATCCAATACGAATGGGCTGCCAGGACCGCTATCGAAAGCACGATGAAAAGCAAATAGCGGCCCCACATGCCCGAACTTGAATCTGGCTGCATGGCCAAAATACCTCGTTCCGGTCGTATAAACCGACCTATCTACCGGGATGGTCCCCCCAACGAGGGCTTGTTCGCCAAGCCGCTCATGGCCTGTCAGTGGTACGTACCTTGTGCTATTGTCCCAGTTAGGCCAAATCTTGCAATGGCGCGGCAAACCCAGCGGCCGGCAGGCCGGCAGGCAGGACGTCTGATCCGGACTTCAAAGGGTTGTATCTCCGAATAACACGGGGTGCCGTTTTGTGCCGGTTTGTATATTACACTTTCGGTGTATGCTGACCCACCCAATAGCTGTGTGAACGGGGGGTGCCAGAATCGGTCTGGACATCTTCCGGCAAGACGCTAACCTACGCCCGCTGGCCGGTCTGTGTCCAAGAGCAATGCACAATGTTGGCTTAGCGGAGCGATCCTCGCCTTGGTCGGCGCGCGCAAACGAAGATACCGGATAGCGCGCCAGGCGGCGCTTGTCGGGTTCGTGGCGATCCTGCTGGTGGGTTGCAGGGGTTCCGGGCAAAGCACCGAACCGGTGGATCCGTTCTTTGGACGGGTCCGGATCGACCCGCCCCGCACCGGCACGATCGGCAACCCCGTCGCGGACCCCTCTTACGCCCCCGTACTGCGTCCCAATCCGTTGCGGGGATCGCCTACTGGAGGGCCGGCTAATCCTTTGCTCCCTGGCCCCACCTCAAGCCGGCCCACCGGGTGGATGCCGGCAGGTACCGGTGGGACCCCTGGAATCTCGACCGGAAGCGCACGCCAAGGCAATCTTGCCCTGGGGACTGCAGCCGCTTCCAATCTTGCCCCTGGCTCTGTCCCAGGCCTTTCCGCAAGCCAGACCATGCCAAACCCGACCGCCGGCCCTGGCACCCAGTCGCAGCCAGCCGAGCTGTCAGGAGCCGGCGCGACGGCCGGCGACCGAATCGTCATCCCCCCAGCGGCTCGGGACCTGGATCCCAGCGCCCCGCTCTCCCCGTTTGGGCAGTCTCAGCGTGCGTTTGAGCAGCCTCAGCCTGGACTTGCTCAGTTTCCAGCCGGGTTGGGGCACCCCCCGGCCGGCTCCCTCCAGTCACGATCCGGATTGGCTCAGTCCCAGGCCGGCGTCGCGCCTGCACTCGGTCCAGGGGCGAGTTTTCCCAGTTCTGGGGGGAACTTGGAACCACCAGGCGCAGCGGCCCCATCGGTATCGGTCTCCAGCGCGGCCTTGCACGGGCGCGGCCTGCCGGGTCGGCCAAGCCCGCTCTCGCCTGGAACCGCCACCCCCCCGGCTGGTGCGCCTACGATGAGCCGGCCCACGGTAAACTTGGCTGCGGAGCGGGAACGGATCATCCGCACCCTCAATCCGGCCGGACCACTAGGTTCCTCGCGCCTGCCGCAGCCGGTCGATCCCCGCCTGCCGCAGCCGGTCGATCCCGCGGCCACCGCTTCGCCGCCTGGTCTGTCGGGCATTTCTAGAGTCAGTGGCCCCGGCGACACCCAGTCTGCCGGTGGGGGTGGCACGGTCCCAGCGGGCGCGATGGCAACCGGCACGGCGCCAAGCAGCGGCATCCGGTTTCCCAGTCGCCTCGTCGATATCACCGAGCTGCCGGCTGCGCCCACAGCCAAGTAGCCATGCGGCTGCGTTCCCTCGGGAGCAAGCGCAGGCCACAGGCAGCAGGGTGGGGTTCTGGACGCACGCCAGAGCGCTGTGGCGTGGTTGCAAGCAACCCCCCAGGTTGAACAGCTGTCGTGCCCAGCGCCGCGACCCCCCGCCTGCCAACCAAGTTTACCACAGAACTTCCCGATTCTCCTATTGACCTTTTTCGCCCCCCGACCACCGCGCGCAAAAGCTGACGTGCACCCGCCAAAAAAGAATTGTTCCGATTGGCATAGATTCGCTTGGCGAAGTTCCCTATGATGGGGCGGCTTGTCGGGATGGGTACTTCAAGGAGGATGCCCCGATGAACTCGCTGAAAACCGCGGTGGTCGTCACCGTCCTTTTGGGGGTGATGTACGGCGTTTACACGACGCTCACCACCCAATCCGGCGGGTCCGGTTCCGATAGTTCAGGCAGCCCCTGGCCATCGGTGAGCCTCCCTTTGTCGAGCAAGCCAGCCGGGGGGCCCGAGTCCTCGCATCAACCACTTTCTGGCACACCTGGAAGCCCGCCGACCGCCGGAAAAGACGGGGTTCCGGCCGGCCCTTCCCCTGGCGCTGCCGCGACCGTTCCGCCGGTGGCCGGCCCGCAACCTGCGTGGGCTGGCCTGTCGGACCCTTTTTCCAAAGCCGTGTCGTCCCGGCCCAGTGCCCCGGAACGGAGCCCAGCCCCCGCTTTCGACCCGCGGGTGACGCAAGCCTCAGCCGGAAATAACCCGATTGGGACCGTAAGCCCTGCCACCGGGGTGGCGCCGGCTTCGGCGGATGGACTTCGAGCCGAGTTCCAGGCCATGATGGATTCCGTGCAACGGAAGCTGGACGAAGGCAAACTGGCCGAGGTGCTTCTGGAACTCAGCCCGTTGTACGGCAGCGCGGACCTCACCGGGGAAGAAAGCCGACGGCTGACGGAACTGCTTGATCAGCTTGCCGGGACGGTCATTTATTCCCGCCAGCATTTTTTGGAACCTCCGTACGTCGTAAAACGGGGGGATACGCTCGAGCAGATTGCGGCGGCGTACGAGGTTCCGTGGCAGCTTTTGGCCAAGATCAACGGGATTGGGCCTACGAGCGGCTTGGTGCCGGGGCAGAAGTTGAAGGTGGTACGGGGGCCCTTTGAGGCGGTGGTTCGCCTCGAGCATTTCGAGCTGGTCCTTTACGTAGGGGGACGATACGCGGGGCGATTCCCGATCGGCATCGGGCGGGACCAACCCCGCCTGGAAGGGACGTACACGGTCCGGGAGAAGCTGCCCGGCAAGGCTTATCGGGGGCCCGAAGGGGAGTTTGCCCCCGGTGACCCGCGCAATCCGTTGGGCCGGCTATGGATTGGTCTGGATGGCCCGGTGGGCATTCACGGCACCAACGACCCGCGCAACCTCCGCCGCATGGTTGCGGCAGGGAATATCTGCCTGGGCGAGCGGGACATCGAGGACCTGTACGACATCTTATCCTGTGGGTCGCGGGTTACAATCCGGCGCTAGGTCAGCGCGTCGTCCGGGTGGGGGGCGCTGGCGGCGATCGCGCTGCGCTGTGTTGCAGGCCAGGCTGGCCGGTTCTGGGGGAGCGAGCCACCCGAGGCCTCCTGTCTTTTCGTCTTGCTGGCCGGCTGGGGCGGTGCGATTGGCCAAACATCTGTTGCGGTTGCCAGGCTACTGGCAGGGTGGTGGCCGCTGGGTTATCATGTTGGGAAAGAAGGGGCGCTGAAGGATCGCCTGGTGTCGGGCCGGGGGAAGACAGGCCTCTTGACTACACTTTTCCGAGGTAGCACGATGGGACGCAGGATCCTGAATCGCAAAGAGCTTCGGGTGAACGAGGAGGACCCGGAAAAGCCTGATCCCGAGGAGGAGGAAGAGGCGGCCGGGCCGGAGGAGGAGGCCGAGGAGGAGAGCGCGGCGCCTGCCAAGGCCGCGCGCCGCAAGAGCCGGGCCAAGCCAACCCGCGAGGTGCGCCTGAAGGCCTTTTGGGGCGTTTTCGGCCAGGCGGGACAGCAGGTTGCGCAGTTCGAGTACAGCCAGCGGGCCGAGGCGGAAAAGAAGGCCAAGGAACTCAGCGAGTCGAAAAAAGCCCCGCACTTCGTCCAACTCGTCAAGAAGGTGATAGAAGAGTAACTGCTCGATCTTCTGGGGAAGCGGTAGCCATGCACTTCGAACCAGGCCACACGGTGGGAATCGACTTGGGCACCACCTATTCGACCATTGCCCAATTGAATCAAAATGGCGAGCCCGTCCCCTTGCCCAACGAGGACGACGAGGTGGAAACCGCCAGTATGATCCTGCTGACGGAGCGCGGGCACGTCATCGTTGGCCCCAACCGTGCCCGAGCCGCCCTGGAGGACCCGGAGCGGGTCGTCCAATGGATCAAGCGGTACATGGGCGTGGCGGACTACCATCGGGTGTTCGACGGCCATCCCATCTCGCCGGAGTTCCTCTCGGCGCTGATTCTCAAGAAGCTCCGCCAGGACGCGGAGAAGCGGATCGGGCCCATCGGCAACGCGGTGATCACCGTGCCCTATTACTTCAACGACCAGCGCCGCAAGGCCACGGAGGATGCCGGCCGGATCGCCGGTTTCAACGTCATCGACATCATCAACGAGCCCACGGCCGCCACGCTGACCTATGCCTGGCACCGGGGGGAGCTGGGGGTGGGCAAGAAGACCGACCGGCCGCACCGGGCCCTGATCTACGACCTGGGCGGCGGGACGTTCGACGTGACCGTGGTCCAGTATACCCCCACGCATTTCCAGGTGTTGGCCACCGATGGCGACGTCGAGCTGGGGGGCGTGGACTGGGACCACCGTCTGGTCGAGTACGTGTGCGACCAGTTCAAGGACCGCTACGGCGACGACCCGCGCGAGTCCCCCCAAGCCATCCAGATCCTGCATAACGACTGCGATCTGGCGAAGATGGACCTTTCGACGAAGAACGAGACCCGCGTCCATTGCCGCTATAACGGCAAGTCGATGACCGTGCCCATCACGCGCGAGCTGTTCGACTCGCTGACGGCGGACCTTTTGGAGCGGACAGCCGCCACGCTGGAGATTGTGATGGAGCAGGCCAAGTTGACGTTCAACGATTTGGATGCGATCGTGCTGGTGGGCGGTTCGACGCTCATGCCCCAGGTGCGGCGGATGATCAAGAACGTCACCGGACGCGAGCCGTACACCGAGCTGGACCCCTACACCTCGGTGGCCAAGGGGGCGGCGATCCACGCGGCCATTCTGGAGGTCCAGCATCGCCACGGCGGGGCCGAACTGGCCGACAAAGTCCGCAAGATGCTGAGCTCCATCCGCCAGGAGAACGTCAACTCGCACGCCCTGGGCATTATCGTCAAGGACCGCCAGACCGGCCAGCCGGTCAACCATGTGATGATCCCCAAGAACCAGCGTCTGCCGGTGGAGGCGCGGCAGGTGTTTGCCACGCAGCGGCCCGGCCAGCAGCGTGTGGCGGTCAAGGTCGTCCAGGGCGACGCGCCGGACCCGGCGGCCTGCGCCATCGTCGGGGAATGCATCATCAGCGATCTGCCACCGGACTTGCCCCAGGGGGCCCGGGTGGAGGTGACGTACTCGTTCGATCTGTCCGGCCGGATCCGGGTGCGGGCCCACGACCTGACCACCAACAAAGAAGCCACGACCGAAATCGACCGCCGCGGCGGGTTGACCGAAGAGCAGGTCGAGGCGTTCACCCGCCTGGCCAACGAATACAAGGTCGAGTAACCGCCGCCCGGCGCGGCCCTGCCCACAGACTCCGCCGCCCTTTGGGCAACAGCGGAGGGCCTCGGTTGCGTTGCAACCGCCAAGCGACTTTCCCTCCCGCCGCAGACGCCCTGCCATGGCCAAGAAACCGATCGACGTTTACCGGGACTGGTTGGGCATCACCGAAACGGCCCGACCGCTGAACTACTATCAGCTTTTGAAGCTGAAGTTGTTCGAGGACGACCCGGCCAAGATCCGGGCCAGCTATCGGCAGCTCAATGCCCATGTGCGGCGCTATGCCACGGGCGAGTACGGGCCCGAGTCCCAGGCCCTGCTCAACGAGCTGACCAAGGCCATGCTCTGCCTGACCGATGCCCAGCGCAAGCGGGAGTATGACATCACGCTGGGGCGCAAAGAGGAGGTGGAGTTCCGCCGCCGCTCGTTCGAGGAGGTTCTGCTGGCCAACAAGGTACTCACCCCGGAACAGCTCAACAAGGCCCGCAGCTTCTCGATGACCGTGGGACTGGAGATCCGCGACGCCGTGTTGCAGCAGCGTCTGGCCACGCCGGAAGCAGTCATGCAATGCTATGCCGAAGCGCTGGGGTTGCCCTACGTCGATCTGGGTGAGATGGCCCTGGACGAGAGCCTGGTGCGCCGGGTGCCGGCCACGATCGCCCGGCCCCATTCCTGCATCCCCCTGTTGATCGACGACAACCAGTTGCTGGTGGCCTCGCCCAATCCGCTGTCGCCGGAGGTCGAGGACCAGCTCCGCCTGCGGTTCGGGATCCCGGTGCGGAGCGTGCTATGCACGCCCCGGGCGGTCAACGAGCTGATCGCCAGGTACTATTCCCGGGAGGCACTGGCCGAAGCCTCGTACGAAGCCGCAGCCGCCGCGGCCGCCAGGAAAGCAGCCGCCGCGGCCAAACCGGGCGGCAAGCCCCCGGCCAAACCGCAACTGCCCCCCGAGCCCCAGGCCGAAGCCCCCTCGGCGCCCAAACCCGAGCCGGCTGCCGCCGAGGAGCCGCAACCGCCCCAGAATCCCCCCTGGGTTATCGCCGGCATCGTGGTCATGAGCCTGGTGATTCTGTACCTGGCGTACAAGATGCTCTTCGGCTGAGGCCCCAAGCGATGCATGGTACAGCCGGCAGGATCGCTGCGGCTTGGAAGGCCGGCGCCGCAGGTTGCCACGGGGGACTGCTGAAAGCTCCCCAGCACGGGCGGCGGCTTTCCAGCCGGCGCTGGCCCGCTTTCGCCAGGATGCTGCCGTGAACTGGCTCACGGTGGTCGGCATAGCGATCGGCCTGGCCATGGACGCCTTTGCCGTGTCGATTGCCACGGGGTTGGCGCTGCCAGCGGTCACAGGCCGCCATACCTTTCGCATAGCGTTTCACTTCGGGCTGTTCCAGTTCTTGATGCCGGTGGCGGGGTGGCTGGCCGGCCGCCAGGTGGCGGACCTCACCGCCCCGGTGGACCATTGGCTGGCCTTGGCCCTGTTGGCCTACGTGGGAGGCAAGATGCTGCTGGATGCCGGGCGTGACGGCCGCACCCGTCCGTCCAGGGATCCCACCCGCGGCTGGACGCTGGTGGGCCTGGCGATTGCCACCAGCATCGACGCCCTGGCGGTGGGCTTCAGCATGGCGTGTCTGAACGTCTCGATCTTCGGTGCGGCGTTGGTGATCGGCCTGGTGGCCGGCGGCTTGAGCACCGCGGGGATCCTTTTCGGGAGCCGGCTGGGGCCTCGTGCGGGTCGCTGGGCCGAGGTGTTGGGGGGAACCTTGTTGATCCTCATCGGCGTGCAAATCGTAGCCGAACACCTTCGGGGCGCATGACCCGAGCTTCCCAAAATGCCCAACGCCTTCCCCAAATGGCCAGCGCCGAGCCGGGCCCATAAGGGCCTGGTGCGCCGCCGGGCACAGGGACAGGGCGTAGCCGGCGGCAAGGGCGGCCGGCTGAACGCCTTCGGGTTTTCCTGGGCCCGGCGGGGACTTACAATGGCCACAGGTGCCAGCACCGAAAGGGCAAATGCCATGACCTCTTCTGCCTGGATCATCGAGACCCGCCCGGAACGCTTTCAGGAAGACGTTCTGGACCGCTCCAAACAGGTGCCCGTGGTGGTCGATTTTTGGGCCCCCTGGTGCGCTCCGTGCCGGCTGCTGGGGCCTATCCTGGAGCGACTGGCCGAGGAGTACGGCGGGCGCTTTGTATTGGTCAAGGCCAATACCGAGGAAATGCCGGAAATAGCGGTGGCGTTCGGCGTGGAGGGGGTTCCCACGGTGTTTGCCTTGCGAAACGGAGCGGTGGTGGACCATTTCGTGGGGGCGTTGCCAGAGGCCGATGTGCGGGCATGGCTGGAACGGGTGCTGCCGAGCGAGGCCGAATTGCTCACCGCCCAGGCCCGGCGCCTGGAGCGCTCCGACCCCCAGGCGGCCGAAGAGACCTACCGCAAGGTCCTGGAGCGCTCGCCCAACGCGGTGAGTGCCAAAGTGGGGCTGGCCCGTACGGTGCTGGCGCGTGGCCGGCTGGACGAGGCCCGCCAGATCATCGAAGAACTCGCTCAGGTGGGGGCGCTGGATGCCGAAGGAGAGCGGCTCCAGGCCGAAATCCACCTGCGGACCCAGGCCACCCAGACGGGTGGGGTCGAAGCCGCGCGGGCAGCCGCGGCTGCCGATCCCGAGAACCTCGAACTCCGCTTCCAGCTCGCCCAGGCCCTGGCCTCGGCCGGACAACATGCCGAGGCCATGGAGATTTGCCTGGCCATCATCCAGCGCGACCGCCACGGACTCGGGGAAAAAGCCCGGGAGCTGATGGTCCACCTGTTCCATCTCCTCGGGCCTGATAGCGAATTGACCAGCACCTACCGGCGCAAACTGGCCCTGGCGCTTTACTAGACCGTGGGGCTGGACCGGCGTGCGTTACCAGCCGAACAGCGTCTGGCCCTCCAAGGTCCCGGACGGCCTCTAACGGAGCCAGGTCCTCTGCGGGTACCCGCCGGAGCGACCGGCCGGGCCCTAACTCCAAACCCTTGCATCCGAGGCCAAATGTGTCTAGATTAAAGAAGCGGCAGGCGTCCGGGCGTCGTTTGCGACCAAACCCAACGTTTTCTTTACGAAAGGGTACCGTATGGCGGCCCAATGGGCATGGCGGGTACGGGGGAGATGGATGCTCGGGCTGGTGGTGGCCGCACTACTGGCGGCTGGCTGCACCCAGCAGACACAAAGCAAAAAGCAGCAGGAATCGCGGCTAAAGCCCTTATCGATGCTTTATGGGCAGTACATGGGCCAGCATCGCGGCCAGGCGCCGCAAAGCGAAGCCGAGTTCAAAAAGTTCGTCGAATCGCAGAAGAGCTTCCTCAACCAGTTCGGCATCACGGACCCGGCCACGCTGTTCATCTCGGAGAGGGACGGGCAGCCCTATGTGGTGATCTACGGAAAGCCGAAAGGCCCGGCCGCGCTGGCAGGCAAACCGGTCATCGCTTACGAAAAGGTCGGCGTGGGCGGAAAACGGTTCGTCGCCTCGGAACTGGGCGCGGTCGAAGAGGTCGACGAGGCACGATTCAAGGAGCTGGTGCCCGGCGGGTAGCCAACGCTTTGGGGGCATCGCGCCGCGGACCGCAATCTCCCTGGGGCGATCTCCCTGGGCACCGCGGAGCCGCCCACGCCCCTTTGGCGCGGTGAGTAACGGTTGGTTTTTTTCCATTTTTTCTTGTTCCGATTCTTTCTGGAGGTTGCCATGAACGCAGCTTTTGGTGCACGGCGAAGCTCGCGGGGGTTCACCCTGGTCGAGCTGCTGGTAGTGATTGCCATCATCGGCATTTTGATCGCGCTGCTGCTTCCGGCGGTGCAAGCCGCGCGCGAGGCGGCCCGCCGCAGCCAGTGCACGAACAATCTCAAGCAGATCGGCCTGGCGATCCACAACCACGTGGATGTGTTGAAGGTCCTGCCCACCGGCGGCACCCACCCCTGGCCGCCCAATGCGGGGGAGGAGTTCTACGAGTTCCGCATGCCCAATGGCGGGCCATACATCGCCGACAAGCAGGGCCTGGGCTGGATGTTCCAGATCCTGGAGTACATCGAGCAGACCGCCATCCACCAATTGCCCGATTACAATGATGTGCGCCGCTCGCGGATCCCCCCCTATGCTTGCCCGTCGCGCGGCTTGCGCGTACAGGGCGACCGTGTGCTGAACGACTACGCCGGGTGCGAGCCGGGCGTGGACTTCTGGCACGGCGAAACCTGGAACGTGCCTACCGGCCAGACCTATAACGGCACCATCGTGCGGACCAACTGGCGCCAGTACGGTACCAACGACTGGCGGCCGGCCATGTCCACCCCGCCCATCAACTTCGCCAATGTCAACGACGGCCTGTCGAACGTGATCGTGGTCGGCGAGAAGCGGCTGTTCATCAACCGCTACCAGTCCGGCGACTGGCACGACGACTGCGGCTGGGCCGATGGCTGGGACCCCGATACGATGCGCTTGACCGGGTTCGGCCAGGACTGGACCGGCTTCGGCCCCGATGCCAACACCAATCAGGTCGATGGCGACGATGCCGACAGCACCCCCGAGGACGATGTGGGCTATCACTTCGGCTCGGGTCATCCCGCAGGCGTCAATTTCCTCTTGGGCGACGGCTCGGTGCGGATGCTGAGCTACACCATTGACCGGACGCTGTTGGATCGGCTCGGCGACCGCCGGGACCAGCAAGTGGTACAACTCCCGTAAACAGCCACCCCGCGGCAATAGCGGGATGTGATGGGGGACGGCTGGGCGAAGGCCCGATCGCCAAGCCCCGAATCCCAGGCACCAACTCCGAATGACCAAGGCCCAAAGACCATGGGCCAAATCCCAAGTCGCAATGACCAACCAGGGTTGGCCAATCTGAGGCAGTACGTGCTATCGAGCGTGGCCGTTGAGTTCTAACAGATGCTCGGCCCGCCAGCGCCCGGGCGGTGGCATTTGCTGCTTGGGATTTAAAATCTTTCATTGGTCTGAGGGGTTGGTGCTTGGAAGTCGGTCATTAGGATTGGGGCATTGGGATGTGGGACTCGGTCCTTGGGATTTGGGATTTGGTTTTCGGGACTTCCCCCGTGGCCTTTGCCCGTTGGGGCACGCTTCATTCCAGTGGGTGTTTGTTGGCAGGCTGACAGAAGGAGGCGATGGTGGCGTGCGATGCCCCGCTGCTGGCCCTTCGCGGGGTGACAAAGCGGTTCGAGGGGGTGACGGCACTGGATGGCGTGGATTTCGAGCTTCGTTCCGGGGAGATCCACGCCCTGCTCGGGGAGAACGGGGCGGGGAAATCGACCCTGATCAAGGTCTTGGGGGGTATTCACGTCCCTGAGGCGGGCCGCATCTGGTTCGAGGGCCAACCCGCGGCGATCCGCAGCGTCGCGGACGCCAATCGATACGGCATTCGCATCATCCATCAGGAGCTTTCCCTGGCGCCCAACCTTACGGTGGCCGAGAATATCTATTTGGGTCGCGAACCGCATCGCGCGGGGTGGCTATTGCGCGGCAAGATGCACGACCAAGCCCGGCGCCTGGTGCTGTCGTTGGGGCTGGAGGAGATTGCCGACGTGGAGGCGCGGGTCGGCGAACTCAGCGTGGCCCACCAGCAGCTTGTGGAGATCGCCCGCGCGCTGTCGTGCCAGGCCCGGGTGCTGGTGTTAGATGAACCGACCTCGGCGCTCTCTGAGGCGGAAATCGACGTGCTGTTTGCTGCATTGCATCGGCTCCGCGCCCAGGGCGTGGGGATCATCTACATCTCGCACCGGCTGGAAGAGGTGCTCCGCCTGGCGGACCGGATCACCGTGCTCCGCGACGGGCGGTGCATGGGCACCCAGGCAGCCTGCCGGCTGGACCAACGGCAGTTGGTCCGCTGGATGGTGGGGCGGGACATCGTCGAGCACTATCCCCGGCCGGACTGCCGCCCCGGGGCGGTGGCCTTGGAAGTATGCGACCTTTGGGGGCCGAAGACCTTCGGCGCATCGTTCTGCGTCCGTTACGGCGAGGTTTTGGGGCTGGCGGGGCTGGTGGGATCGGGCCGGACCGAGCTGGCCCGGCTGCTGTTCGGGGTGGACCGCATGGACCGGGGCCAGGTGCGGGTCGAGGGCCAGCCGGTCCGGTTGCGCACCCCGCAAGACGCACTCCGGGCCGGCATCGTCCTGGTGCCCGAGGACCGCAAGGGGCAGGGACTGGTGATGATCCAGTCGGTGGCCTTCAACCTGGCGTTGCCGTGGGTCGAGCAGTGGATTCGGGGGTGTTGGCCCGACCGGGCACGGCGCCAGGCCATTGTGCGGCGGGCGATTGGCGCTTTCAGCATTCGTGTGGCGGACCCCGAACAAGGCGTGGGGAGCCTTTCCGGGGGCAATCAGCAAAAAGTGCTTGTGGCCCGCTGGATGGAAAGGCCGCCGCGCGTGCTGATCCTCGATGAACCCACCCGCGGCATCGACGTCGGAGCCCGTGAAGAGATGTTCCGGCTGCTGGGGCGATTGGTCGGCCAGGGGCTGGCCGTGGTCCTTATCTCTTCCGATCTGTCGGAAGTGCTTCACCTGGCGCATCGGGTGGCGCTGGTGCGGGACGGGCGGATTTTGGATATCTTGCCGGCCGAGGGCCTGACCCCCGAAACCGTCCTGGCACGCCTCAGCGGAGCAGCATCCTGTGAGACTCGGTAAGCAGCTTGGCCCGTTGTTGTTGGCCGTGGTGATCCTGGAGGTGGTCTTCCGTTTGGGAATCCCCGGCCTGTTGCGCCCGAACCCCGGTTTTTGGGCGCTGGACAATCAGATTGGCATTGCGCAGCAGATTGCGGTCAATGCGATCATCGCGTTTGGGATGACGCTGACGATCCTGATCGGCGGGATCGACCTTTCGGTCGGAGCGGTGCTGGCCTTGACGGGCACCACCACCGTGTACTTGTTGGGGTTGTGGAGCGTGGACCCTTCCAGCCCGGCGTGGCACGCAGCCCTGGGGGGCTGGGACCCGGCGGTGGTACGGGGGCTGGGCGAGGCGTTGAAGTGGGCCGGGCTGGTCGGCGCCGTGGCCGCCGGGCTGGCCACAGCGGCGGCTTTCGGAGCTTTCAATGGCCTGTGCGCGGCCAAGACCCGCATGCCCGCCTTCATCATCACCCTGGGGACGATGCGGATCGCCCGGGGCCTGGCCCACCGATTCAACGAAGGCCGGCCCATCCGCATCCCCGATTGCCACGACGAGTTCCTGGCGTTGGGCAATGGCCGGTTGTGCGGCGTCGTCCCCTACAGCGTGCTGGTGATGCTGGCGATCTTCGCGCTGGCCGCCATCCTCTTGCACCGCACGCGCTTCGGGCAGCACCTGTACGCCATGGGGGGCAACCGCGAGGCCGCACGCTTGACCGGCATTCCCCTGGCACGCAACGAAATCGCCGTGTATGTCCTTTGCGCGCTGTTGGCCGGCGTGGCCGGATTGATCAACGTCTCGCAGCTTTACTCGGCCGAGCCGGCCAGTGGCGAAGGCTTCGAACTCGACGCCATCGCCGCCGCGGTGGTGGGCGGAACGAGCTTTACCGGCGGGGTCGGCAAAATGGCCGGCACCCTCCTGGGCGCTGTGATCATCGGCATCCTCAACAAGGGCTTGAACCAGGCCGGCGTCCATTACTCGCTGCAGTACGTGGCCACCGGCGTGGTCATTCTGGCGGCCGTGTATCTCGATGTGCGGCGGAAGCGCTGAAGCGGCACCCCGGCGACAGCGGTCGGCGTGCTGCTAGAGGCCGGCCTCGGGCCGCCCCGACAGCTTGGGGCGGGACTCTCCACGGGACTTCCCGTTTCGAAGCCCCGGACACTCTGCCCTGCGCAACCGGACCCTCTGTGGCTTGCGTTTCAAATGGACTCCCAGTCCCGAAGCCACTGATAGCGCGGCGGCAACTGGGCAAAGGCCCGTTCGGTGGCCGCCTCCAGGCGGGCCCGTTCCTCGACATCGAACTGCCGGCGTTCGAGCACCGCCAGGGCCGCGTTGTCCACCTGTTCGACGGTGATCAGGCCCGGAATGGGCGCGGTAATGGCCGGGTTGCTGAGGATGTATCGCAGGGTCAGCCGGGCCAGCTCGCTGTCGGCCTGGGCATGGGGGCTATTCGGGGAGCCGTCCCCCTGGAAGATCGAGTTGCTGGCGAAGGGCTTGATGCCGAACCAGCCCACGTCGTGCTTGCGGATGGCGGCGAACAGCCCGCTGGGATCGTCCACCACCTTGGTCTTGGCCGTGTACGGCGTCAGGATCACCTCCATCTGGGCCGGATAGGTTTCGATCATTTTCTTCAGGTGCGGCCGGTCGTGCGAGGAGACGCCCACGAAGCGTGCCCGGCCGGTTTTCTTGGCCCAATCCAAGGCGGCGGCCACCTCGTCGAGTTCGGCGTCGCTGTGCATGTGGCTGTCGGTCAAGAGGCTGATCCGCCACAGGTCGACGTAGTCCAGGCCGGCCTCCTTCATGCCTTCGTCGAGGCCGTGCTTCAATTTGGCGGCCGAGCGCCACTCGGGAAACCGGCTTTCCTTGACATGCCAGGAATAGCCGAAGTACATCTTCTCGCGCCGGCCCCGCAAAGCCCGGGCATAAGCCAGAATCTCTTCCCCGCAGCAGGCATCGACGTAGTTGATGCCGCGGTCGATGCAGCGGCTGACGACCTCGGCCCGGTTCTTCTGGAAATCCTCGCGGTCGATTTCCATCGTCATCCAGCCGGCCGGCTCCCTGCCGCCAATGACCTTCACCAGCCGCTTCCAGTGCCCTCCCAGGCCGATGCAGGAGACCATCAGGTTGGTCTTCCCGCAGCGGCGGTACTCCATGTCGGGGTTGTAGTTGAGGATTTTGCTGGTGTCGGCGCCGGTTGGGTTGCCGGCCAGCACGACCGAGTTGGCCGAGACACATGCGGCCACGCTCGCCGCGGCGGCCGCCGTGTGCTGCAAGAACTGGCGACGGTTCAGTTTGTCCTCCATAATCCGCTCCCATTCGAACATCTATTCTGCCGGCGGGGACACACGTCCCCTTCGGGGCGCCGCCGCAACCACACCAGCCACGTTACGGCAACTTGTGGTCGGCCGGACGGACGCCTTTCGTATGCTTGCCAAAACCGAATCCGGTGGGTTTGTACTCGCCGACAAGGTCTACGTTGGCCCGCGGGGGTATCTGGTCTTCCATGCCCAAACACCAGTAGGCGGCATTGACCAGCAGCCGGCGGAGCCCTTCGCTGGCCAGGTCGGTGGCTGCGCCCATCGTGGTGGTGAACACCCGGCCGGTCTTGCCGCTGGGGGACTGGTAGGTCTTGATCCATGCGATGGGCATCATGGGATTGTTCTTCTGATTGGCTACCGGCGGATCTGTGGGGTTCATGCCCGAAAGGACCTGCCCCAACACCAGGGGCTGGCTGTCGCCGGGCAAGGGCAATCGCACGGTATACACGTCGGTCGGACCCCAGATGTCCTCGCAGCCGCGGACCACAGGATGCTGTTCCATGCCTGGAGCGATGACGCCACGCGTGCTCTCTTTGCCGTGGTGGCCATGATGGGCAATCCATGTCTCGCCCAGGATCTGCCGGCCAAAACCGCCATCCCACTCTTTGCTGTTGAAGCTCCACCGCGAGTACTTGCGGCCCGGCGGGATATTAAAAGCGTGGGTGGCGGTCCGCAGGCCGATGATCGGCCGGCCTGATTCCACGTACTCCACAATATGCTGCATCTGCTCGTCCGGCAAGTTGCGGAAGCGGGTGAAAATGATCATCAGGTCGGCGGTCTTCAGGGCTTCCAGCCCGGGAATGTTGCTGACATGGGTGGGATTGATGGTCCCGTCGGGGTCCACCGCGAACAGGACCGTACACTTGAAGCCGTGCCGCACTGCCAGAATCTTCCCCAACTGCGGCAAGGCCTCTTCCGAGCGGTACTCCTCGTCCCCCGAAACCAGCACGATCTGCTTTCCCCGGCCAGGCCCCTTTTGGCCCTCGAAGACCACCCAGGGGTTGTCGGCCGCTGCGGCCAGGACGCTCCAGAAAACCACGGTTGCCACGCACACGGTCCGGCAGAGGCTGAACTTCATCGCGCTCTCCTCCGAAAACTACTCAGCCAACGTAGGGTGGGTGCTTGCACCCACGTAAAGCCAACGTAGTAAAGACGGCTTGTGCGCGTGGGTGCAGAGCACCCACCCTACTGCTCGGCAGGTTGCAGCTTCACTTCGGTCGTCG
>FWPU01006356.1_pt1 | contig 23786 bp, 23 predicted proteins | sample 2228361 | NCBI WGS metagenome assembly FWPU01 (sample SAMEA103939777, study PRJEB20133) | metagenome
GGTTGCGGGCAATGCGTGAAATGGCGGTTGCTATGCTACATCCAATAAAACAAGGATTGAAACTCCGAAGCGCTCCCGATAATTCTGCAGTAGTAAATCGTTGCTATGCTACATCCAATAAAACAAGGATTGAAACTCAACCCTTACATTGTCAAGATGAAGTAGGAGGTTGTTGCTATGCTACATCCAATAAAACAAGGATTGAAACCCGAAATTGTCAAGCACTATTACCTGAATTATAAAGCGTTGCTATGCTACATCCAATAAAACAAGGATTGAAACAAATGAACCCCTACCGCTCTATTGCCGAATAACTGCGTTGCTATGCTACATCCAATAAAACAAGGATTGAAACAGAAAATCCTGTTGGTGGTGCTCGGAACAGTGTTAGGTTGCTATGCTACATCCAATAAAACAAGGATTGAAACTTTTTACTTTTATTGAGTAGTGCTAAAAGTGCCAGTGTTGCTATGCTACATCCAATAAAACAAGGATTGAAACATAAAAGAATCACGGCAAAAACCATTTACTATTACTGGATAACCCAGACCACAGAAAATGGTCAATCACCAGCTAAGGAACCGCTTTCTGGTTGTCAGACTCCAGGTGAGGCAAATTACCGCTATGGCTGCGACAAAACTCTTTGCGCTGAGAAAATAGAGCAAAAAGAAAAATAGCATTTTGCTAAAAGTTATTGAAAATTAAATGAGCAAGTCTTGACATTTTTTAGGTTTTTTTTATAATTAAAATATCTTAAAAAGGAGGTAAAATGCCCTTGAAGTTTTTTGTTTTGTTCTGCTTTCTCTGTTGTTCATTCTTTGTTCAGCCAGCTCAGGCTCGCGGCAAAATCTATGGGTTGACTTTTTTTGGCACTGACCCCTTCGGTCCAGGGATGCATAATTCTGGCTGGAATGTGATGTGCTGGTTTGACACCCTGCTCAAAAAGCATCGTTTTGATACTTTGCCTGGGTTCCGATTGGATACTGTTATTAACTTATGGGGAGATGGTACAAATCGTTACGGTATGTTCCCCTGGCCGTATCACCCTCGCTATCGGCGACCGTTTGTTTCTGATACTGGCTCTTATGCGAAATACATTTCTACTTGTCAATGGCTCGCTGAAAACATGGATTCAGGAGACATTTTGATTGTGATGTTTGGTGGCCATGGTTTATACATTAGAGAGATGAATAATTGCGTTATTGAGAGTTATGGCTGGCCGGATCGCCTTTATGACAGCACTGCTGCCCAATGGTTAAATGCTATTCCCTGCACTTTGCGGATAATCTATGGTTGGCCTTCACAATGGTTTGGTAACGGTCGGCATCCTGACTCATCTGGCTTTGGTACTCAACTATATTACAATGTTTCTCCAGAATTACGGCAAAAAACTTTATTCTTTTCTCATGCCGGACCACAACCACACTGGGCTTCCGTTCTCTCTGATGACCGACGACGCTCTGGCGGACCGCTAATAGTGGGTTTTGAGAATCTGGTTTTTGAGAACGCGGCCTTTTGGTGGATTGAAGGCGTTTTTCCCTTTGAGTGCGTTTTTGATGGTGGTATTGAGCCTAGTTATTATTGGGGTGATTCTATTCCCCCAGGCTTTTACTTTGATTCCATTGATGTCGCACCAACAGATGGCAGATTATCTGCGTATGAGGATTCACTTTGGATTTATCGTTGGCATTCGCAATTAGGCTGGTCAAGGGGCGCGGTTTTACATGGTCTTTCAATGAAGCGCGTCTGTTTCTGGCCTTACATTGGCTTCATTGATTCGCTTGATGCTTTGCCTGTTTCCCTTTTTCTGCCTGATACTGTTGATTCTGGCACTGTTGTCAGGCCAGTTGTTCAGGTGAAAAATCTTGGCTTTATGAGTTCAAATGTGCCGGTTCGTTTGCGAATTGGCGAATATAACCAAGTCCGGAGCAAAACCATTGCTCCGAATCGTGAAGACACGCTTTGGTTTTCTGATTGGCAGGCGAATGAGACCGGTCTGGTTATAGTGGTCTGTTCAACTGAATTGAATGGTGACGAAAAGCCTGAGAACAATCTTTTGCTTGATTCGATTTATATCCTGCCTGTAGGTGTGGGTGAAAGAGAGGTGTCTTATTATCCCCATCTGTCTGTTGAGCAGCTGCCTACCTTAATCAGCAAAAGACAATTTGCTGAGATTCACCAACGCTTTCAGGTTTTTGATATTACCGGCAGAGCTGTGAGTGGCAGGGTTGACGCTGGTATCTACATCATCAAGACCAAGATCAGGACTGAGAAGCGTATCAAGATTATTGTCATAAAATAAAAAAAATAAAAAAGGGCTCTTTTAAGAGCCCTTTTAATTATTCGCAAGCTTCTATTAAATAACTAACTATTATTACTATTGAATTTGGGTTTCTTGATTCTTTATTTGATTGTGTTAAGTTGCTATGCTACATCCAATAAAACAAGGATTGAAACCCCGCCAGCGGCGGGCTCGCCGCGTTCTTTATAAAAACTGCCAAAGAACCGGAAAATATCGTCTCGAACCACATTTTGTAAAAGAAAATTTTTTTCATTCTTTAATTGACTTTAATTATGTCTAATACACTTGTTGTCAGAGAGAAATAGCTCTTTGATAATCATATCAGGAGGTAAAGAATATGATGTTTACCTATCTCACGCTCGGATTTTGGCTAATCATGTTAGTTTATTGGGTAGTAAAAGCTAAAACCCATAGTCAAACGAGTTTTGCTTCAGAAATTTCTTCGATATCAAAACTTGCTTTTTCGGCCCTCATAATTTATTTGCCATTGTTAACGGGTGGCTGGTTAGCCAAACCGTTATTACAAATTAATATCTGGACGGATATCGTTGGTTTCATTCTTTGCGGAATAGGGATCGGGTTCAGCATATGGGCGAGAAACATCTTGGGAAAAAATTGGAGCGGTAAGGTGATAATTCAAAAAGAACATTCGCTAATCAAAGAGGGACCTTATAGTCTGGTAAGACATCCGCAATACACAGGGTTTCTTCTGGCATTATTTGGAACCGCATTGGTACTTGGGCGAGTATTCGGTTTTGTTTGGTATTTATTTTTAATGATCGGCTTGATAATAAAAGCAAAACAGGAAGAGAAAATTTTAGTCCAGCAATTCCCGGATGAATATTTGGAATATAAGAAAAAAGTAAAAATGATAATCCCGTACATTTATTGAATCCAGAAACTAGATAAGGTTAATCGATTCGGAAAGATAATCATCGAAGAAGCATCAGCCCGAATTTTCTAATTGAAGCCTCTTTGTGGGATACCCACTTGAGGCTTTTTCTTTTCATAAAAGAATTTGCCGCCAAATCAGAAAATTTTTCGTTGAAAAATTTTCTGAAATGAGTTATTATTAACTCATAGAAAAACTGAAATTGTCAAAGGTTGCTATGCTACATCCAGTAAAACAAGGATTGAAACACAATTTCTGGAATAATTTCGCCTTTCAGCACAATGGTTGCTATGCTACATCCAGTAAAACAAGGATTGAAACTCTCCTTACTCCTATCGGTGAAGGTGTCAATTTACTGTTGCTATGCTACATCCAGGAAAACAAGGATTGCGGAGAAGAGCAGAAGTTCTGCTAAGCAATGGCAAAGTATAATGATAAGGATTTGGTTGTCTGGTAGGAGCAGATGGATTTGCTTTCAAGGTTTACAATATCACCAATGAATTTTCCCGCGCTGAGTCTTTTGGTTTGAAGTTGCAGATAAGAAGGGCGGCGATTTCTGTGCCGGCAAACATCGTTGGAGGATATGGACGGAGAGGTAAGCGGGAACTGTAAAGTTTCTGGATATTTCGCTTGGCTCTCTGGCAGAACTGGAGTTTTTTTGGTGTAGTACAAGGCTGGGGTATATAAAAGAAGATATTAAAGAGGTTGAATGTTCCATTGCCAAGGTAGGTAAGTTGCTCTGGGTTTTCCGGAGGGCTATCTAAAGTCTGTCTGACTCCGGTTTTTGCGCTTCTGTTCTATTTTGCTCTGGCGCTGTTTGTCTGGCGGGCTTGACTTGGGGAGGGGTTTGTTTTATTCTGGAAGTATGAAGCGGATAATTTGTTTTGTGGTGGTAGTGGTGGCGGTGGTTTCCGCCCAGGGGATTATTTATCACATTGACCAGCCCGTGCCCATATCTTTAGGGCATGGTGAGTATCTGGCGGGTTTGCGGTTGTGGGGTGAGGGCGGGATAATCGCGCGGTTTGGTGTGGGGCTTTTTGACCGGTTGACAATGGGAATGAGTTACAGTGTTAATCATTTTATCGGTTCGGATGAGCCCGAGTTGTCCCGGCCCAGACCAGAGTTGCTGGTGCGGGTGGCGATTTTGAAGGAGATGGGTTATGTGCCGGACCTGGCGCTGGGGTTTGAGAGTCAGGGTTATGATTATTACAGCAAGGGGAGTGACCGGTTTACCGTGAAGGAGAAGGGTGTTTTTCTGGCAATCGGGAAGACGATTGAGGCGAGCCGGACCTATTGTGAACTAGGGGTGAACTGGTGGCAGGGGTTTAACGGGTTTGTGGTGGTTAATCAGTTGTTTCCCGGAAATCTGGAACTGGTGGCAGAGTATGACCCGGGGTTGAATGACCTGCCCGGAGATGGGGAGTTTCGCGGCGGCTGGTTGAATGTCGGGATTGGCTGGACCTTTCAGGAGCGGGTGCGGGTTGGTTTTGCCCTGCGGGACATTCTGGGCAATAAAGAGGAGACAAGGTTGAATCGGGTTTTTTATGTCTCTTTGCAGGAAAGTTTTTAGGAGGTAGTTTTATGGATATCGTGGGTTTTTTGCAGGGGATTAAGGGGTTTGAGCAACTGGAGCGCGGGGAACTGGAGCGGATTGCCCGGCTGGGCGAGTTAAAGGAGGTGAAGACGGGTGAGCCGATTGATGTGCAGGGTGAGCCGGCAAGGAAGTTCTGTATTCTGGTGTCGGGGAGACTGGCGGTGATTCTGACCCTGGATTCCGGGGTTGTGCAGCAGACCTATCAGATTATGACGCTGGGTCCGGGTGATATGTTTGCCTGGTCGGGGCTGGTGGGTAATCCGCATTATACCGCGGGGAGCCGGGCGATTACCAATTGCAGTTATCTGGAGTTTGATGTGGCGGACCTGGAGCGGTTGTTTGCTGAGGACCCGCGGCTGGGTTATGTGGTGATGCGGCTGGTGGCGCAGACGATTGCCTCGCGGTTAAGGCATATGCAGTTGCATCTGGCACAGCAGTACGCGCTGCGGGAGTCGGCGGAGTAACTGGCGGCGATGGGCACGGGTAAGGGGCAGGCGCCGGGGTTTGTGATTGCGATTGATGGTCCGGCGGGTTCAGGTAAGTCAACGACGGCGCGGCTGTGTGCGCGGCAACTGGGGTTTTTTTATCTTGATACCGGCGCGATGTATCGGGCGGTTACGCTCAAGGTTTTGCGTGCCGGGATAGACTGGCGGGATGAGCGGGCGCTGCGCCGGTTGTTGCGGGATACCCGGCTGGAGTTGAAGGAGAGTGAGGATGGGTTGCGGGTTTTTCTGGATGGTGAGGATGTGACCCGGGAGATAAGGAGTCCAAAGGTGAATCAACTGGTTTCGCCAATCTCGGCGCTGGCAGTTGTGCGGAAGATGATGGTGGCGGAGCAGCGCCGGCTGGCAAGGGGCAGGAATGTGGTGTGTGAGGGCAGGGATATTGGCAGTGTGGTTTTTCCAGGGGCGCAGTTGAAGGTGTTTTTAGATTGCGATATTGCGGAGCGGGCAAGGCGGCGGAGCGCCGAGTTGAAAGAAAAGGGGCTGGCGCAGGGTTTGAGTGATAATGCGGTGCGCAGGAATTTGCTGGAGCGGGATAAGGTTGATTCTTCCCGGCGGCTATCGCCGTTGCGCCGGGTGCCGGATGCGGTGCTGGTTGATACCACCCATCTGACGATTGATGAGCAGGTGGCGGTGGTCTGTGCACTGGCGCGGCAGAGGATGCAGGTGGATAAGTGATTTATGCGCTGGCGCTGGCGGATAGCATGGCTTTTGACCTATCCCTGGGCAAGGTTTCTTTTGCCGTTGCGGGTGGAGGGACGCGAGGCGTTGTTGCCGGGTGCACAGATTATTGCGGTAAATCACACCTCCAATTTTGACCCTTTGATTGTTGGCTGGGCAACGGGCCGGGAGATATATTTTCTTGCCAAGGAGGAGTTGTTCCGGCACCGGGCGTTTGCCTGGTTGATCAGGAGCTGGAACGCCCTGCCGGTGGGTAGAGGCGGGGTGGATAAGCGGGCGATAGGTTTGTGTTCCCAACTGTTGTGTCAGGGGCAGACCCTGGTGCTTTTTCCTGAGGGGACAAGGAGCCGGGATGGCAGGCTGGGCGAGTTTAAGCCCGGGGTCGCGCTCCTGGCGGTGCGGAATCGGGTGCCGGTGGTGCCGGGGTTTATCTCCGGTTTGAGCCGGTCGCGGCTTTCTTACTGGGTGGACCGGGATTTTGTCCGGCTGGGGTTGCGGTCAAAGCCAGAGGGTTGTGTGCCCATCAGGGTGCGTTTTGGTCAGCCGTTGTTTCCGGAGGGGTTTCCGGCAAATCGGCAGGGCTATCTTAATTTTACCGCGCTGTTGCGGGAGCGGGTGGCGGCGCTGGGTTCACAGGGGGAAGTTTGATGCCCCGGGTGGCGGTTGCCCAGCCGAACGGGTTTTGTTTCGGGGTGGAGCGAGCAATCCGGCTGGCAAAGCGGGGTCTGAAGGAGTTTTCCCGGGTCTGGACCCTGGGCGAACTGGTGCACAATCAGCAGGTACTAAAGGAACTGGCGGCGCTGGGGATTAAGCCGGTGCGGCGGCTGGCTGATGTGCGAGATGGCGGTCTGGTGATTCGGGCGCATGGCTGCCCGCCCGGGGTTTTTGCGGAGTGTAACCGCCGGGGGATTGCGGTGATTGATGCGACCTGCCCGTATGTCCGCCGGGTGCAGAGTGTCGCCCGGCGGTTAGCCGAAGAGGGTTATCAGGTGGTGGTCGTGGGTGAGCGGAACCATCCGGAGGTGAAGGCAATTTTAGCCGCGGCGGGTGAGGGTGCAAGGGTGTTTTCACCGGGGAGGCGTTTGAAGGGGAAAATCGGAGTGGTGGCGCAGACAACCATCAGCCGGGAGATGTTGAAGGAAGCAGTTGCCAAGTTGCTTGATTTCCGTTATACTGAGATTCGGGTTTTTGATACCGTATGCGCGGAAGTGGTTGCCCGGCAGGAGGCTGCGGTCCGGCTGGCGCAGCGGGTTGATGCGGTGGTGGTGGTCGGAGGGAAGAATAGCGCCAACACCCGGCGCCTGACAGAGATTATTCGCGGGCAGGGAAAGCCGGTGGTGCATATCGCCGGTGCCGGGGAACTGGATTTAAGGCGCTGGCGCCGGTATGGACGGGTCGGGATGGTTGCGGGTGCGTCCACACCGCGCAGTGCGGTAGAAGAAATTGCCCGAATTTTACAGGATTCTGGTTGTGCCGGTGGAAAGGCACAACTGAGTTTTTAAGGAGGTCTGACAGTAATGATAGAAGATATTAAAGACAACCAATCCGGTAACCAGGCCGGAGGCATCTACGCGAGTTCTTTCCCGGTTTTACGGGAAGGAGAGATAGTGACGGGGACGATTATCAAGCGGCTGGCGAATGCGGTGCTGGTTGATATCGGTCTGAAGGCAGAGGGTGTTTTACTACTGGAGGAGTTCCGCAATCCCGATGAGGCGGTGGAAGGCAGACAGGTGCAGGTTTATATTGATGCGCTGGAGGACAAGGAAGGGTTTCCGGTTATCTCGAAAAAGAAGGCGGATTTTCAGCTGGCATGGGAAATAATCAAGCAGAAGTCGGAGAGTGGTGAGCCGGTGACGGCAAAGGTGCTGCATCGGGTGAAGGGTGGTCTGGCGGTTGATGTGCTGGGTCTGGATGCGTTTTTGCCGGGTTCCCAGGTGGATTTGCGACCGGTGCCGAATATGGATGAACTGGTGGGTAAGGATTTTGAGGTGAAGATTCTTTCGGTTAACTGGTATAAGAAGAACATCGTGGTTTCAAGGCGGGTGCTGCTGGAGGAGCGCCAGGAGGCGTTACGCCGGGAGATAATGGCGCGGATTAATGTCGGCGATGTGATTGATGGGGTGGTGAAGACAGTTACCGACTTTGGCGCATTTATTGATATCGGCGGCGTGGATGCGCTGCTCCACATCTCGGACCTGGCGTGGGTGAAGGTGGTGCATCCGAGTGAGGTGGTGCAGGTGGGTGAAAAGTTGAAGGTGAAGGTGCTTTCCTGTGACCCGAATACCGGCAGGATTACGGTGGGGTTGAAGCAGTTGACACCGCATCCGTGGGAGAGGGTGGAGGAGAAGTATCCGATTGGTTCCCGGGTGAAGGGACGGGTGACGACGCTGGCGGAGTATGGTGCGTTTGTGGAACTGGAAAAGGGGATTGAGGGTTTGATTCACATTTCCGAGATGTCCTGGACGAGGACGATTCATCATCCGGCACAGGTGCTGGCGGTGGACCAGGAGGTAGAGGCGGTGGTTTTGAACATTGATAAGGAGAATCGGCGGATATCGCTGGGTTTGAAGCAGACGATGCCCGACCCCTGGTCGCTGATTGATGAGCGGTATAAGGTGGGACAGCGGGTTACCGGAAAGGTGAAGTCTTTGAAGGATTTTGGTGCGTTTGTGGAACTGGAGGAGGGGATTGAGGGTTTGATTCACAATGCGGACCTGTCCTGGACGAAGCGGGTAAAGCATCCCCGTGATGTGTTGAAGAAGGGACAGACGGTGGAGACGATCATCCTGGAGATTGATAAGGAGAATCGGCGGATATCGCTGGGCTTGAAGCAAACCCAGGAGGACCCGTTCTATCGGCTGACCCAGGAGTTGAAGGAGGGTGATGTGATCAAGGCGCGGATTCTGGATATTCCCAAGCCAGGGGTGGTGGTCGGGCTGAATTACGGGATTGAGGGTTTTGTGCCGATGAGTCAACTGGTGCGGGGTGGTAAGAAGGCGAAGGAGAGTTATCAGATTGGTGAGGAACTGGAGTTAAAGGTTCTGCGCATTGACCTGAATAACCGCCGGGTGTTGTTGAGTGAGAAGGCGTTGCAACCGCAGACGCCAGAGGATGAGGAGGAGACCAAGCGGTTGCTGGATGAGTTGCCGCCGGATAAGTTCACCTTGGGCGACCATCTGCGGGATTATGATTTATAGGCGTGAAAGGAAGGATAAGGAATAGCGGTAGTGCCGAGAGCGCCGCTTTGGTGATGGAGTATCCAGCGGAGCGGAGATGACGGCGGCGGTGCTGACGATTGGCTGCCGGCTGAATCAGGCGGAGAGCGACTGTCTACGGGCACGGCTCAGCCAGATGGGCGTCCAGTTAGTTTCCGAACCGGCAAGGGCGGATACCGTGTTTATTAACACCTGCACCGTTACCGCCCAGGCGGACCGGAGTTGTCGGGCGCTGATCCGGCGGGTTTGCCGGCTTGCGCCGAAACCCCGGGTGGTGGTGCTGGGCTGTCTGGCAGAGCGAATAGCTGCACAGCTATCAGAAATTCCGGGTGTGGATGAGGTATGGGACAACAGAAGAAAGCAGGCGGAAATTAGCGGGTTCTGTCCATTTCCCGTGAGAAGTCGGGCGCTGTTGAAGGTGCAGGACGGCTGTGACCAGGGGTGCAGTTATTGTGTGGTGAGCCGGTTGCGGGGTGAGCCGGTTTCCTTACCGATTAGCCGGGTGCGGGATGACTTCCAGCGCTTAATCGCTGCGGGTTTTTTTGAGGTGGTACTTACCGGGTTGAATCTGGGGATGTATAATGATGACGGGGATGGGCTGGGTCGGTTGTTAAGGGCGTTACTGGAGGAACCGGGGAGATTTCGCATCCGGCTCGCTTCAATCGAACCAGACCGGTTTGATGATGAGTTGCTGGCGGTGCTTGGTGATGCGCGGGTGTGCGCCCATTTTCACATCCCGTTGCAGAGCGGGGATGAAAAGCTCCTGAAGGCGATGGGCAGGAGGTATGTGCCGGCGGATTACGCCCGGCTCCTGGAGAGGATTCTCAGGGTTAAGCCTGAGGCGAACATTGGCACGGATGTGATTGTGGGGTTTCCGGGTGAGGATGAGAGTTCGTTCCGCCAGACATTGGATTTTTTAAGGTCGGTGCCAGTTAACTACCTCCATGTTTTTCCTTATTCCCCGCGGCCCGGAACGCCGGCATTTGCTTCCCAAGACCCGATACCCAGGGAGGTGAAGGCGGAACGGGTGGCAGAGTTGCGCCGGTTTTCCGGGGAAAGGAGAAGGGAGTACGCCCGGCGGTTTGTGGGTAGTTTGCGGGAGGCGGTGCTTGAGCCCGGTGGCAAGGCGGTGACCGATAACTATCTGCGGGTCGGGATAATGGAGCATGGAGCACGGAGCATGGAGCACGGAGCATGGATGTCCAGCTTGAACAGGATGTCGGGCAGGAGGGTGCTGGTGAGGATCGAGGGGTTGGAGGAGTCAGGCAAGTTAATTGGTAGAGTTGAGGAGGTGTTATGTTCAGGATGCGAGAGCGGTGCCGGCAGCGCTGTGCGGATAGGCACCGTGGCAGGGGAACACCCCGTCGGCAAAAGCCGACACCCCTCTCTAAGAGGGGAATAGAGAAGAAAATAGTTGTAGTGTTGCTGGGTGCGTTCCTGGTTACCTCAATCGCCAGGGAGTTCAAGGTTGGTTACATTGATTCGGAGCGGATTATCGCTGAGTATGAAGAGGCGAAGGCGGCAAAGCGGGAGCTGGATGATTACATCAAGAAGTTTGAGGCGAAGGCGGACTCTTTGCGTCAGGAGTACGAGACCGCAAAGGAAGAATATGAGTCGCAAGAATTAGGTCTTTCCGAAGAGGGTAAGCGGGCAAAGATGGTGGAGGTTGAGACCAGGAAGCGCCGGTATGAGTCTTTTCTCAATGAGGTTTACGGCAAGGGAGGCCGGATTGAACAGAAGAATCAGGAGTTGATTGCCCCGATCGTGCAGAAGATTGACTCGGCGGTGCGTAAGGTGGCAAATGATGAAGGTTTTTCTTTAGTGCTGGATGCGAGTAAGGCAGGGGTGATTTTTGCTGATGTCGGACTGGATTTGACCCAATTAGTTATTGAGGAGTTGAACCGGCGCTATGCCCCGGCTACGGTCGTCGGGCCAACCAAAGTGATTTATGCAATTATGCCGATTGTGGAGACGAATGATGAGGCGCAGCGCGACCGGATTGGTGCCCAGATCAGAACATTCGTTAACTCCCTTTTGAAAGCCAAGCCCAAGGTGGAGATGATTCCAGACCGGCGGGTGGATGAAGTGGTTCAGTCAAGGGGTTATCTGCCTCATCAGGTGCAGATGGAGCAGGCGCTGGATGTGGCGCGGGTGCTGGATGTTGATTACTGCATCTTAGGTGAGTGTTCGAAACGGGAGCGCCGGATTCAGTTTAAGTTGAGTATTGTTGATGTGCGCACCGGGATGCTGGTTAAATCTCAGGATGGCGAGGCGGAGAGGGTTGAGGTCCTGCGGGAGCGGGTGAGCGGTGTTGTGCAGGTGCTCTATTCCAGTGTGACGCAATAAGCTTGATAACACCCAGCAATCGACCAAATGGGGGCGTTGTCCTATGTTGACCCTACAGCAAAGGTCGCGGCTTCGGTTGAGATTGGTCCATTTGTTTATATCGGGCCAGAGACCGAGATTGGTCCGGACACGGTTATCGGTGCCAATGCGTGTATTTTCCCGCGGGTGCGGATTGGCGCGCGGGTACGAATCGGTCCGGGTGCGGTGTTAGGCTGGGAGGGGTTTGGTTTTGAATGGGACGGTGCCGGGTATCGCCGGATTGAGCATACCGGCTGGGTGATAGTGGAAGACGATGTGGAGATTGGTCCGAATGTCACGGTTGCCCAGGCAAAGCCGGGCCGGGAGACAAGGATCGGGCAGGGCACAAAGATAGATGCGCTGGTGCACATCGGTCACAATGTTAAAATTGGCAGAAACTGTATCATTGTTGCCCAGAGCGGTATCGCCGGCAGTGCGGTTATTGGCGACCGGGTGATTATCGCCGGACAGAGCGGAATTAAAGACCATATTGAGATTGGAGCAAATAGTATAATTTACGCCAAGTCAGCGGTGTTCCGTTCGGTGCCACCCGATAGCCGCTACTGGGGGATTCCTGCCCGTCCTTATGAGGAGATGCGCCGGTTCTGGGCACGGCTGTGGCAGATTTTCGGCCGGGACAGGGGTAAATGAGGGCGATAACAGAAACAATCAGACAATCAGCAGAGTTGCGGGGTTCTGGCTGTGAGAGCGGCCGGCGGGTTAATTTGGAGGTGGGGCGGGCAAGCCCGGGGACAGGTATCGTAATTAACAATGTGCCGGTAAACCCGCTTTATGCCCGGGTCAAGGAAAACTGTATCGTTCTGGAAAAGGAGGGCAGGAAGATGGCGATGGTGGAGCATTTTCTTGCTGCCTGTTATGGGTTGGGTGTTACCGACCTTGAGGTCAGGGGCGATGAGATGCCCTTTCTCGATGGTAGTGCGCTGGGGTTTGTGCGCTTTCTCAAACGGGCGGGTTTTTGTTGCGGGCACAGGGAAGAGTTTAAGTTGCCGGTGCCGGTTGGTGTGAAAACGGGAAAACGATTTATCATCGCACTGCCCCGGGCAAACGGGTTATGGATAAATTGTATTTTTTCCCTGCCGGGTATTTTAGAAACGCAGTTTTTTTCCTGCCGGGTGACGCCGGACTTCTTTATTAAAAATATCGCGCCGGCAAGGACATTCGGACCGGCCCCGGAGGTTCTGGTGCGAAGGTGGCGCCTGCCCTTTAAGTTAAAGAAGGTGCGGGGCTGGTTTTTCCCCGTGCACTGGCGGTTTGAGAATGAGCCGTGCCGGCATAAAGTGCTGGACTTAATTGGCGACCTGGCGCTGAGCAGGCGGTGGTTACAGGCAGAGATAGTTGCCTTTAACCCCGGGCACAGGTTGAATCTGAGGCTGGTAAGGTTGTTAGATAAATTAGTTAGTGAGAAGGGAGGCAACAAGTGCCGGTTGATATCGATGTGAAAGAGTGGCTTCCCCATCGGGAGCCTTTTCTTTTTATTGATGGGGTGGAGCGGGTCGGCGCGGATGAGATTGAGGCGTGGCGGGTGGTGAGACCGGAGGAGTTTTATTTTGCCGGGCATTTTCCCAATAATCCGATTCTGCCCGGGGTTTTGATGGTGGAGGCGATTGCGCAGGCAGGGGTGTTGCTGGCGCTGATGCAGGAGCCGGACAAGAAGGGCAGGACAACGCTTTTTGCCGGGATTGAGCGGGTGCGGTTCCGCCGGATTGTGCGACCAGGAGAGCGGTTGCGGATAGTGGTGAAGATGTTGGCGGCGAAGGCGGGGCTGTACAAGTTTTCCGGTCAGGTGCTGGTTGGTGAGGAACTTGCCTGTGAGGCGATAGTGAGCGGTGCGGTGCGGTAGTGCTGGCGCATAGGTGTTCAGTTTTATGCCGGCGGTGATTCACCCGAGCGCGCTGGTCGGTTCTGATGTGGTTTTAGGCGAGGGGTGTCAGGTTGGTCCATTCTGTAACTTTACCGGCAGGGTGCGGGTGGGTGCGGGTTGTCGGTTTGGCACCGGTGTGGTCATCGGTGGTGAGCCGATGGACCGGGCTTATCAGGGAGAAGATAGCGGGGTGATGATTGGTGCGGGTAATGTGTTTTTTGAGTTTGTGACGGTGCATCGGGCGGTCGGAGAGGAAAACTGGACGGTGGTTGGTGATGGTAATTACATTATGAGTTATGTGCACATTGCCCATAACTGCCAGGTCGGGAATGGCTGTGTCATTACCAGCGGAGTTTTGCTGGGTGGCTACAGTAAGGTTGATGATTTAGCCAATCTCGGTGGCGGGACCGGTGTCCATCAGTTCTGCCGGATCGGGCGGCTGGCGATGGTGGGTGCGCACTCCTATGTTAACCGTGATATTCCGCCTTTTCTCCTGGCAGCAGGTCGACCCTGCCGGGTGCGCGGTTTGAATCGAGTTGGTTTACAGCGGGCAGGGATGGGTGCGGAAAAGGTGAAGGTGCTGGAGGAGTTGTTCCGCATCGTTTATCGCACCAATCTGCCATTGAGCGAGGCGTTGAAAAGGGTGGAGGGGGAGTTGCTCCATAGCGCGGCGTCAGAAGAGGTGCGGTGTTTTCTTGAGTTCTGCGCAAGTTCCCGGCGGGGAATCGAACTGCGTTCTGGTCCAGAGGAGGAAGAGTGACCTATCAGGAGGCAAAGGCATTTCTTGACTCGCTGGTGAATTATGAGCGGCAGGCAAAACCCAGGAATGAGTTTAAACTGGACAACATCCGCCGGGCGCTGGCACTGGCGGGGAACCCGGAGAAGAGAATAAGGAAGGTGATTCTGGTGGCAGGGACAAAGGGTAAGGGGTCGGTGAGTTATATGATTGAGGCGGGGTTAAGGGGGTGCGGGCTGAAAACCGGCTTGTTTATCTCGCCGCATCTGGTCACGGTGCGGGAGCGGATACAGTTGAATGGTCAGCCGGTAGAAAAGCGGGTCTTTGCCCGGCTGGTTGAGTTCTGGCAGCGGTGGGCGAAAAGGGTTCAGTTGAGTTATTTTGAGACGCTTACCGCGATGGCGTTCCGGTTGTTTTCCGAGGGGGAGGTGGATTATGCGGTGGTGGAGGTCGGGCTGGGCGGCAGGCTGGATGCAACCAATTTAAGCGAGCCCGAAATAGCGGTCATTACCCGGATTGGTTATGACCATATTCAGGTCCTGGGCAGAACCCTTGCCCGCATTGCCCGGGAAAAGGCGGGGATAATGCGTGCGGGTAAACCGGTGGTGATCGGGTATCAGCCGCGCGAGGCAAGAGAGGAACTGGCACGGCAGGCGGCGCGGGTCGGTGCGTTGCCCTGCTGGGTGGAGGGTTGTTCAAGGGTGTGGGATGAGCGGATCGGTGGTGATGGGGTGAGTTTTTCCTGTTTTACCGAGCTCGGTGCCGGCAGGGTCAATTTGCCGGTTCTGGGCAGGCATCAGATAGAAAATTGTCTTGTCGCCCTGACGGTGCTGGGGCTGATTGCCCGGGATGAACCCGGGGTTAGATTCGCTCCGGTGGCAGAGGCGCTTGCCCGTTTGACGCTACCAGGACGGTGTCAAATGGTGCGACGGAAGCCATTGTTAATTGTGGACTCGTGTCATAACCCCGAGTCTGGTGCGGCGCTGGCTGAGGTTTTGCGGGACTATCTTAAGGACCGGGTGATCCTCATTTACGGTTCTTTGCGCAAGAAACTGGTTAAAAGGACACTGACACCGATTGCGCCCTATGTTGACACCGCCATTATTGTTTCTCCGGATTCACCCCGGGCGCTGGCACCCGGGGTTTTAAAAGGGCTGTTTCGCCGGCTCGGTGTGCTGGCTGAGACCGCACCGGACCTGAGCGCGGCGTTGCGCCGTGCCGAGGAACTGGCAGCGGGTAGGTTGCCGATAGTGATTGCAGGTTCGTTCTATCTTGCCGGCGAGGCGTTAGCCCGTTTGACCGGTCAGGTGTTAGATTAGATTTCCCTTGTTAACCGGATGGCATATCGTCCATAATTCCCAGGGTTAATGGCTTTGTTTACATAAAAGGCAACAGGTTTTCGGGTGGCGATTTTTGGTTAATTATCTGATATTGCGTGTGTTAAATACAATCACCGTTTGTTCGGGGGGCTAGCCCCCCAGCAGTGTCGGGGCTGGGTGGGGCTTCAGTCGCCAGATAAGCGCCCGCGCTTTTCTTCCTGGTTCCTTGGTTAGCGGTGGTGTGTCTGAATGGTGATGCCGGATAGCAGTTTATAAGGGGTGGAGATTTTATACGCGATTGCCCTTGAAGGAGGAGTTCTATCCGGGCAACCGCGGTTCTGAGCGCCTTCACAGCAGACACCGGTAACAATGTGTTGGTGCAGTCCGGGGGATTGCTTGACATTTAGAAGTATCAATCTTATAATTAGTTATGCCAATTTATGAGTTCTGTTGTGACTCCTGCCACCACATATTTGAAGAATTGATATTACACGAAAAGGATGAAAAGGATATTGTCTGCCCCAATTGTAAAGGCAGGAGTTTGAAACGGGTGTTTTCGGTTTTCGGTGTGGCAGGGGCAGAGAAGAAGGTTCAGGTAAGTTCCGGTAAGAGTTGTAGCCATTGCAGTTCGCATAATTGTAGTAGTTGTTCATAGGAGGGGATTTATGACGATAACTAAAGCAGACCTGGTTGAGACAATCGCCCGACAGATGGCGCCCAATATCACCAAGCGTGATGTCGGGAGGATTGTGCAGTTGTTCATCGATGAGCTTTGCCGCGCCCTGCAGGAGGGCAATCGGGTGGAGATTCGGGGGTTTGGCGTGCTGGCAACAAAGTTGCGCAAGCCGAAGGTGGCACGCAACCCCAGGACCAAGGCGACCGTGAACATCCCGCCCCGGCGGGTGCCGGTGTTTAAGGCGTCACGGTTGTTAAAGGCAAGTCTGATGCGCAGTGACACATAGGAAAAAGGAGAGCTAAATGCCCTGTGGCAGAAAGCGTAAACTGAAGAAGGTTAAACGCCACAAGTTCAAGAAGCGCCGCAAGGCGATGCGCCATAAGAAAAAGATTCGTTAATGTCGGAAGTGCCGGCAACAGGTGCCGGCGCATTGCCGGTTTTCCTGAGCAGTTTGCGGGCTGCGGGTTGCGGATGTTAAAGAGAGAATAGTTTTTAGGTTTTGAGCGGATACCCGGAAAGGACTGATATGAAACAGAGGAGTTATGCGCCCGACAGGTGTTAGTGCGGGCACCGGCACTGTGGTAAACACCGCCCGCCCGTCAGCCGGCGGTCATCGGGGTGGTCTCTTAATATCCCTTGAACTTCTGTCCCTTTTCTGTGTAATTGCGCTCCTGCGATTGCTTTTGGTGCCTTTTTCGGTCGGGGTAACAACGGTGGTTGTGCTGTGGCTGGTGCTGGCGGCTGCCAGTTATCTGGTGGGAGAGTTTGAGTCAACCGCGCGGGTTAATTACGGGCTGACGATACGCACCCAGGCGGCGTTTGCCCTTGCCTATGTGGGTTACACCGGTGTTCATTACCTCTGGTCCTGGTGCGAGCCTTTGACGGTGCGGTTCTGGCTTGCGTTATGGTTTTACCTCACATTTGTTGCCTCGCTGGTCGGGATTGTGCTGCGCCGGGTTGTGCCGCAGCGGGTGGTGCTGGTGACCGACTTTAATCAGGACAAGTGCGGATTGTTGCGCTGGTGGGGTTTTGATTGCGTCAGGCTAGTGATGATTGAAGAACTGGAGGGGTGGTTGAAAAGTAATGCGGGTGCGGTGGGCAGGTTATCTCCGTGGCGGATGATTATTGTTGATATTACCGACCCCCGTACCGAGTATCTTATAACCGGTGTTGCCCCGCGCTACTTTATTGACTTTATCGGTGTGCGCTCCTTCCGGATGTCCGCGTATCTCTTTGGACCGCATCCCCGGCCACTGGGACCTTTTGCTGGTGATGGTATCTCCTGGCGCTTAAAAAGGGTCATCGATATCCTCTTGGCGCTTTTCGGGCTACTAGTTTTCGGTGTGCCGATGCTGATAATCGCCCTCTTGATTAAACTCACCAGCCCGGGACCGGTGTTTTATCGTCATCGCCGGCTCGGAAGGAATATGGAGGAGTTTTATCTGCTTAAGTTTCGCACGATGTTTCAGGATGCGGACCGGATGCTGGAGGAGATTCTGCGCAGCGACCCGGCGAAGCGCGCGGAGCTTGAAAAGACATTTAAGTTAAAAGATGACCCGAGAGTGACCCCGATTGGTAAATGGCTGCGCCGGTTGAGCCTGGATGAGTTGCCGCAGCTACTTAATGTCCTTGCCGGGCAGATGAGCATTGTTGGTCCGAGACCGATTGTGGAAAAAGAGGTAGCGTATTACCAAAGCTATTCGCTTTTATTGTTTCGGGTGCCGCCGGGGCTAACCGGGTTGTGGCAAGTGTCCGGGCGCACCGATACCAGTTATGAAGAAAGGGTGCGGCTGGATACCCGTTATGTACGGGAGTGGACCCTTGCCGGTGATGTGGCGATTATCTTCAAGACAATTCCAGCGGTTTTGTCCCGGCGGGGGGCTTATTAGTTGGTGCGGAAGCGCATCGCCGCGCACCAGAAGCCAGTGGTAATGGATAACAAGGAGGCGCGATGGTTTTAGAAAAGAATGATCTTTTGGTCATCAGGCTTTTAGAGAATCAGGGGCTGTTCTGGACCGGGGAGGAGTTACGGGCGGCGAATATCGAGCCGGAGGAGTTTTCTGACCGGGTGCGCCGGCTGGTTGATGCCGGGGTGGTTCGCTCTTTTCATCTAACTCTAATTGTGCCGCCGCTTCTGGGTGGTAACTGGGTGCTGGCGGCGTTATGGGCGCGTGCCGATGAGCCGAAAAAAAGTGTTGCGGAACTGGTGGCAAGGATAGGGTTTGTTAATGAAATTTTTATTAATTCCAGTTTACCCGGGAATATCGGGCCCAATGTCGCCCTTTTGTTTTACTCGCGCGACCTGGAAGGCGAGACCCGTTTTATAAAAAGTCTCAGCGGGCTTGCCGAGGTTGAGGTGTTTCGGGTGCAGGAGTATAGTTTTCCAGTGTCGCTGCCTTTATCCCGGGAGGAGATGGTTTTCCTGCGGTTTCTGGCTGATAATCCCGGGCTGGACCGGGATGGCATTGCCCGGGCGTTCGGCCAGGGTGCAGGCTGGGTTGGGGCAAAACTGGAGCGGTTGCTCTGGGCCGAAAAGAATCGCAACGGGGTTTTCCGGGTGATGCCAAGCCTGGACTGGACCAGGTGTGTAAATTTTGCCCACATCCATTTTCTGGTTGAGACCGGACACCGGGCGGATATTTTGAATAAGTTGATTTCTGCGGGTGGAATGGAACTGGTGTTAGGTGGCAGGCAGATTGCCGGGCGGTTTGTGGGAGTGGAAGCGGATGTGTGGGGTATTGCGGAGATGATGGAGCGGGTGGCGTTTCTTAATCGGCTGTCCGGGGTGCGGGTGGTGGGGGTGGTTTACCATCAGGAGCTTTTGATTCAGGATGAGTGGGTGAAGCGGGTACTGGGCGTAGATTGATTATTTGACGAGGATGATTTTGCCGGATGATGTGTGCCCGGAGGAGACGAGCCGGTAAAAATATACACCGCTGTTGAGTTTTCTTCCCGAGGGAGCGGTGAAATCCCAGCGCTGCGGTCGGCAAGGGGATGAAGTGAGTCGGTTGACCAGGGTGCCGGTAATGTCCCACAGCTCCAGGGTTGCACCGGCGGGTAAGGTTAAGCAGGAACTGGCGTTGAGGTGGATGGTAGGAAAAGGCGGGAGAAATGAGGGCGTCGCGCCGCGGGTCGGGGTTTCCCCTATAGCCGGGGGTAAGCCTTTGATGCCGCCTTGCACCACCAGGGCATAGGGCTGGTTACTGGTAAACACATTGCGGGCATAGACCCGGACTTTCCATACCCCGGGCAGGGGGTGAACAACCCGGCACACCTCCTCAACATTGATTTCGTCCCAGGCGGTGGGGTTGGGTATTGACCGACCCGAGGACAGCTGGTTGCCCCGGTAGGTGTTGCCATCCGGACTGATCAGTTCTAAGTTGAGGTCGTTGACAATGGCGATTGCCGCCGCGGGCATTCCGGCGGTGTCGGTCCAGGTGAGCACAGCCTTTAATGGCTCGCGGCGGTCTATCTCGAGCTGGTATTCGTCAAATTCCCCGGTTGCCAGTCCGAGGGTTTCGTCAATGACTGTGATGGCGAGGGAGTCGCCGGGCAGATGCAGGATGTTATTGAGGTTGAGTCTGCCCCAGCCGATGCGGCTGGATGGGACAACGCCAATGCCAACGTTGGTGTCCGCGGCGCAGATGGCAAGCGCCCGCATTAGCGCGGAACTGGGTGCGGGGAGCGAGCGGGATGGGTCAGGGTTGCCGGTGGGGTAGCGGCCCTCCTTGAGGTACTGCCGGACCAGCGCAAGGGCACCGCTGACCGCCGGGGCTGCGAAACTGGTGCCCTGCCGGGGCTGGTAGTTGTTGATACCTGCGCCGTAAACGGTGTAGATGCTTTCTGCTGGTGCCAGGATGTTGGGTTTGATACGACCGTCACGGGTTGGACCGCTGGAAGAGAGGGAGTAAACAAGGTTGCTTCGGGTGCCGTTGCCGGTGCCACCAGCGGTGAGACAGTCTTTGCCACAGGCGGGATGTCCAATCCGGGAGCCACCGCTGCCGCCGTTACCCGCTGCCCACACGATTAAGAACTTTTTGTCCTTCCAGGAGACCGCGTCAACTATCGCATCGGCAAGCCGGTAATAGCCAAGGTTCTCCATGGAGCCAAAGGAGCCGGACACCTGGTAAACCGGTTCGGGCATGCCATTGCTCAGGCGAATGGAGTCCAGCATCTCCTCCAGCAGTTCTTCGGAGTAAAGGTATTGTCCGCTGGCGGTGGCGATATCAAGAAAGTAGATGCGAGCGTCTGGAGCAACACCATCCAGGTTGCTGAGATTGCCGCAGGCCGAGTCGTTGCCGGCAAGGGTCCCGGCAACCGCGCTGCCATGATAACTGACCGCACTTGGGTCACCGAAGGCGGCATCGTGGAAGAGTTTATAGGCGACAATTTTGCGGTGGTTGAGGTAAATCCCGGGTTGTTCCAGCGGCACCCAGGGGTCACGAAACATATCGTGTTCGGTGTAGATGCCGGAGTCAAAAAGGCCGATAACTATCCCCTGACCGCGGATACCTGCCCGGTAAAAACGTCTTTTTTCACCGGGTGCGGGCAGGACGGAGTCCCAGCCGGTCTGGATGACCCACTGGACATTGGCGTTGAACGGCTCTACCGCGTCGGCTTTTTGAATCCAGGCAACCTCGTCCTGTTGCGCAAGTTGCCAGATGTCGGTGGCGCCGGTGATGTTTACCACCTGCGGGGTGCGTTCATCGGGCCAGAAGGAGATGGCAAGTTCGCTGGCGATGGTTTTGTCGGTGAGTTCGGGCGCAATCTTGTACTCCGGCAGGAATGGTCCGACCCAGTCAATCACACCGGGCAAGAGCGATTGAAGATAAAGCCGAGGGTCAGGCGGCGTTTTTGAGCCGGCGAGGTTGAGTCTGATGACCACGGTTTGATAGGCGATGTAACAGACTGGGTTATAGCCGTGCTGGCGCACGCAGTTGAGCCACTCCAGGCGGATGGGTGCGGTGAAGTGCACCAGCCAGTAACGGGAATGGGTGCGGTGCCGTTGCTCCGGCAATACCGGGTGATTGACTTGGAGCCGGCTACCGTTAGCGAATCGGACTTCACCCGCAGATGAGTACGGCTCCGGGTTGAACTCCGCCCGCCTGATTTTGTTTATCCCCGGTCCGGTAAAGGCGATGATCGCCAGCCCGACCAGGATGCTTGCCGGCAACGGCATTATTCAGTTACTGTGATTCACAGTTTTAATATTTCCACAATCGCCCGGGTGACCTCCTGCATATCCTGCATCGTGAGGTCGCCCATATGAGCGATGCGGAAGGTCTTTTCCTTCAGGTCGCCGTAGCCATTTGATATCTGCATCCCCCGTTCACCCAGCGCGCTGTTTAAGTCCTTCACGCTGATGCCCCGGGTGTTGGTGACGGTGGTCAGGGTTACCGACTCGTAGCCCGGTTCCGGAAAGAGGGCAAAGTATTTCTTCGCCCACTCCCGGGTGAAGTGCGCCATCTCCAGGTGCCGGCGGTAGCGGTTTTCCATTCCCTCGGCAAGGATGGCGTCAAGCTGGGTCTCCAGCGCCCAGAATAGCGAGATTGCCGGTGTGGTCGGGGTCTGGTTGTCCTTTTCATAGCGCTTGAGCATCGCCTCGTAATCAAAGTAATAGCCCCGGTCCGGAATCTTCCGGCACTTTTCCATTGCCCGGGGTGACACAATCGCCACCGCCAGTCCGGGCGGCAGGGCAACACATTTCTGGCTGGAGGCAACCACCACATCTAGCCCCAGACCGTCAATGTCAAACCAGTCGCCCATCAAACTGGACACCGCATCAACCAGGATTAACACATCCGGATATTTGCTCTTCACCATCGGCACAATCTCTTCCAGCGCGGTGCGGACACCGGTGGAGGTTTCGTTCTGGGTAAAGGTTATCGCCTCGTAACCACCCCGGGCGAGCTCCCGGTCAACCATTTCCGCCCTTATCGTCTTACCCCACTCCACCCGCAGCGCCTCCGGCTCCTTGCAGCACGCCTGCGAGATTTTGAACCAGCGGTCGGAGAAGGCGCCGTTGACGCAGTGGAGCACCTTCTTCTGCACGCAGTTGCGGATAGCGCCCTCCATCAATCCGGTGCCCGAGGCGGTCCACCAGAACACATAGTTCTTTGTTTTCAGAATCTCTTTTGTCTTTTCCACGCAACGGCGATTGAGGTCACCAAACTCCTTGGAGCGGTGACCGATCATCCACTTTGCCTGTGCCTTCAGCACCTCTTCCCGCACCTCGGTTGGTCCGGGAACAAAAAGTTTTTTATGACTCATCTGTCCTCCTTTAATCGTTAATGATTTTGACAATGCAGGTTCTTGTTCTCGGTCCATCAAACTCACAGAGAAATATTCCCTGCCACCTGCCCAGACGCAGCTGCCCGTTTTCCACCGGAATAACCTGGGCGTTGCCCACCAGGGTGGATTTGATATGGGCATCGGCGTTGCCCTCGGTGTGCTGATACCGGGCGTTTGCCGGGGCAAGTTTCTCCAGGGTGTTGATGATGTCCCGGGCAACATCCGGGTCATAACTTTCATTAATTGCAACACCGGCGGTGGTGTGGGGCACATAGAGAACACAGAGCCCGGAGTTAACACCGCTTTTCTCGACAACCTCTCGCACCTGGGCGGTGATGTCGATAAATTCGCTTCGGCTACGGGTAACCACCTTAATCTCCGGCATAATGCCTGTTATCATACCCCATCCGATGAAATAGTCAAGGTTTAGGTTAAACCAGTGATTAAGGTCGGGGTTATGGCGATGGTCAAATCCGGTGCCGGGATGTAAATAAAAAACGGGGTTGAAAGGCGTTTTCCTTCCCCGGTTGCTTGCAGGGTTGACCGCCGGGTTATATTGAGGGCTAATTACCGGGCAAGCATCCCAGCAGCATAGGGGGTAGCCCGGGGCTCGCCCCAGGTCTGCTCCTGATTGTGATTATTAAAATTAACTCAGTCGCCTAATCCATTCCCATTGCGAAGGTTAGCCAGAAGTTTGCTATATGAATAACAAAACCACCGTTATTTTCAGCAAAAATCTGGCTCTAAATGATATGGGGTAGCGGTCAAAACTTAAAGGTAATTTGGAACACCCCGTCACTTCGGGCACCCCTCTTTAAGAGGGGAATTGAACACCCGGTCGCTGTCGCCTGTCAGCACTGTTATGCACCCGGGAGGGCGGTTTGCGAAGGCGAAGTTGTTGACTTTTATTATAATGCCTTTAAATTAGTAAGGCGCCCGGAATTTATAGATTGGATAAGACCTGGTGTGTTTTATCCGGAGGGCTAGCCTAACCTGGTAAGGCAGCAGACTTGAAATCTGCCGACCCGGCGACGGGTCTTGCGGGTTCGAATCCTGCGCCCTCCGTGTTGGTCTTCACAGGGATTGATAATCAGGAGAGGTGGCCGAGCGGCTGAAGGCAACCGCTTGCTAAGCGGTTATACCCTTAATCGGGTATCAAGGGTTCGAATCCCTTCCTCTCCGCCATTTTACGATTTTAACGTTTTCGGAAGGTATTGCCTCGTCTCAAAACTCCAATTTTGAAAATTGGCGGTACCTTTTGGATAAAATCCGAACTTTTTTAAACAAAATCCTGACACTGACTTTTGATTTGTGCGTTGCCTTCGGCGACG
>FWPU01006357.1_pt1 | contig 23783 bp, 21 predicted proteins | sample 2228361 | NCBI WGS metagenome assembly FWPU01 (sample SAMEA103939777, study PRJEB20133) | metagenome
CACAGGGAGAGGGGAGAATGCCCTCACCCCCAGTCCCTCTCCCACAGGGAGCGAGGAGAATGCCCTCACCCCCAGCCCCTCTCCCATAGGGCGAAGGGAGAATGCCCTCACCCCTTCGGCAGGCTCAGGGCAGACTTTAGTATCCTTCCCCCAAGAGGCAGGACACATTTGTCAAGAACCTGTTTGTATTTTGGAAGTGCAGTTCCCCTTCCAACGCCCAATCCGACCGCCAGGTACGGATACCGTTGATCCCACTTATCGGTATGGTAGCACCCAAAACGGACAGCGCGAAGTCCATCGTGGGGTGGAATTCATCAATAAAGCCGGTGTGCCGATCTATGCTGCAGCCGATGGGGTAGTGGTGTTCGCCGGCGAAGATGATCAGGTGTCCTTTGCCTCCAAGAGGGGATTTTATGGCAAAGTCATCATCTTAAAACACCGAGTGGCGGGGATCGCTTTGCCCGTCTATACCGTCTATGGACATGTCTTGAAAGCCCTCGTGCAAGAAGGCGAGTCGGTTGACCAAGGACAACTGATCGCAGAAGTCGGTTTGGGAGGGGTTGCAGCGGGAACCCATTTGCACTTTGAGGTGCGCTATGGGCAAAATGACTATCAAATGACCCGCAATCCAGAATTGTGGCTGCCCCCCGCGCTTGCAGAAAGTGGGGTTTTGATCGGACGCTTTCTCGACTCGCAGGGCAATTGCCTTGAGATAGAGAATGTTGTCCTGGAACCATTGGGGGTAACCGATGCCGTTTTGAAAAGGCGTTACTTAGCTACTTATGAAGACGAGGCAATGCGTTGTCTGCCTCCTTGGGGGGAAAGTTTTGGCATCAATGATCTGCCAGCCGGTCACTACCGTCTGAGTTACATCTACACCAAACCCGAAGCGGTGGAGATCGAAATCCAAGCTGGAAAAGTTACCTATTTAACCGTTTACTTACCCTAAGCCTCGATTCCAACTTCAATAAGCATTTTTATTTCTATTGACATTCTATCCTACAGCTTTTAGAATTGTCATCCATACACGCCTAAAAGCATCTGATTTGTGTATTTTTAGGAAAGGAGGAAGCGGTGATGGCACTTAATGAGGTTGGTCAGCAGTTAGAGGGGGAGGTTTATTATCCAGCGGCAGAAATTCGCCAAACAGCAACGATCCAAGACAGTGAGGCATGGTACCAGCGTTCGATCCAAGCCCCTCAGGAATTTTGGGCAGAACGAGCTGAGGAATTGGAGTGGTTCGAAAAATGGGAAAAGGTACTTGATGATAGCAATCCCCCTTTCTATAAATGGTTTGTAGGGGGAAAAGTCAACATCGTTCACAACGCCCTCGATCGCCATGTGAAGACCTGGCGCAAGAACAAATTGGCGTTGATCTGGGAGGGTGAACCTGGTGATAGCCGCACCTATTCTTATCATGCGCTCAATCGAGAGGTGTGTAAGTTTGCCAATGTGCTGCGCAGTATGGGGGTCAAGAAAGGAGATATTGTTACCATCTACCTGCCGCGCATCCCCGAACAGATGATTGCCATGCTTGCTTGTGCAAAGATCGGGGCAGCTCACAGTGTGGTTTATGGAGGGTTTAGCGTTGAAGCCTTAGCTGAACGGATTGAAGATGCTCAAAGCCGAGTTTTAATTACCGCCGATGGTGGCTGGTTGAGGGGCAAAATTGTCCCGCTCAAAGATACGGCCGATGAAGCCATGGCGCGCCAACCAACAATCGAAACCTGCATCGTGGTCAAACGCACCGGCCAAGAGATTTACATGGAAGCCGGGCGGGATTATTGGTTTCATGACTTAATGGCGCTCCCGATTGCCAACCAAGTTTGTTGTACAGAAGCGGTAGATGCTGAAGATGCCTTATTTATCCTTTATACGTCGGGGACGACAGGCCGCCCGAAAGGAGTGGTGCATACCCACGGCGGTTATATGGTCTATGTTTATACAACGCTCAAATCGGTCTTCGACCTGCGTGACGAAGACCGCTGGTGGTGCGCTGCCGACCCAGGCTGGATTACCGGCCATTCTTACATTGTGTACGGGCCGCTTCTGCTTGGCGCGACTTCGTTCATGTACGAAGGAGCGCCAAATTATCCCTACCCCAACCGCTGGTGGCGGATGATTGAAGCTTACGGTATCACCGTTTTATACACTGCTCCGACCGCTATTCGAGGCTTGATGCGCTACGGGGATGCGTGGCCAAATCGCCATGACTTGAGCAGTCTGCGTTTGTTGGGCAGTGTGGGCGAACCGATCAACCCCGAAGCTTGGCGCTGGTACTACACGGTGATTGGCAAAGAGAAGTGTCCCATTATGGACACTTGGTGGCAGACTGAAACGGGCGGTTTTATGATTTCACCGTTGCCCACTACCCCCCTGAAGCCCGGCTCTGCAACCAAGCCCTTATTTGGCATCGAAGCCGATGTTGTTGATGAGTCAGGTAATCCAGTCCCTCCCGGCGAAGAGGGTTATTTGGTGATCAAGAAACCCTGGCCAGGCATGATGCGCACCATCCTAAAAGACCCAGAGCGGTATAAGGAACAGTACTGGGGCAAGTTCGGTAACATGTATCAAACAGGCGACTCGGCTCGTAAAGATAAAGATGGTTATTTTTGGATCATTGGACGGATGGATGATGTCATTAAAGTCAGTGGTTACCGTTTGGGTACGGCGGAAGTGGAGAGCGCCTTGGTCTCTCATCCGGCTGTGGCGGAAGCTGCTGCCATTGGCTTACCCCATGAGGTTAAGGGGAATGCCATTTACACATACGTGATTTTGAGGGCCGGGGTAGAGAAAAGCGAAAAGCTGGCGGAAGAGTTGCGTAACCACGTTGCCCATGAGATCGGTCCCATTGCGCGTCCCGAACAGGTTACCTTCGTGGATAGCCTTCCCAAGACGCGCAGCGGCAAGATTATGCGCCGCGTGCTGAAAGCCCGAGCGCTGGGGTTGCCAGAGGGAGATGTAACGACCTTAGAAGAATAGGGGATTGCTGGATGTAAATCAAGACCAAAGCCCCTCATCGATGAGACGAGGGGCTTTTGTTTTAAGTTCGGGCAGTTTGGTCTACGGCGTGGAAGTCGGCAGCGGAATTACGGTCGGGATAGCCGTTTCCGTTGCAGTCGGGACAGGGGGTAGCGTAGCGGTGGGCGTGTTGGGTGGCGCGACGGTGACGGTCGGAGTGGCTGGTGCAACCGTTGCGGTCGGAGTGGGTGTCTTGGTCGGGATAACACCGCCGCTGCGCACCGAGGGCACGAACCAAAATGCATTTGGATTTCCATCCTTAGCGTTATTGGTTACCGTCAGGATGAATTTGACCTGTTTATCTGCCAGAGAACTCAGATCCACATCGATAATGGTGGTTTTGCCATCGTACACTTCATTCCACTCGCCCAGGGTCTGCACTTTGTTGCCCGGCACCTGATATTGCAAGGTGAAGGTCACTTTACACCCTTGACTTTGATCGAGACAGCCGATTTCGGCGATAAAGTGATCACCGTTTTTGACCTTGAAGGCAGGATAAACACCCTGAATCCAGCTCCCTTTGCTTCTCGGGGGGCGCGTCCATAGCGCAAGCTCGTTTTCCGTTCGCTTATCCTCTAAAGTGGGTTTACCGAGCAAAATAACCGAGCCATTGGCGCTTTTACTGTTGCCTGGACAGGGTAAATTGCCGGCATTGCTTTTCCAGCTTGCCAGACACATCGCCGTGGCAAGATCATAGCGATAATCTGCCACCGGCTTGAGCACGGTGATCTTAACCGACAGGGCTGACTTGCCCCCCGAACCGACCCCAAAGAGCTTGTCGTTTTCATTGGCTAACATCCAGAAACCGCGGTAGTCGCCCGCCTTGCTAGGCGCAGTCAGTTCAACGGCGATATCGACCACCTCGCCGGGCGCAACTCGTTTGTCAAAGGGTCGGATTTTCTTGGCGCCCATCTCTGTGCCGTCTACAAAGCGCAAGGTGTAATTTTTCGTCCATGCACAGGTGCCGATGTTTTTAACGCGCCAGATTTTGGTAAAGGAAGCCTCGGAGGGCAAGATCGTGCCATCTGCAACGGTGACATCGCCGACAAATTGAGCTAAGTCACACACGCCTTGAGGAGGAACTGGCGTTGGCGGAGGGGGTGGTGGCGAGGTGTTGATCGGAGGAATCGCAGTGGGGCTAGGAAGCGGTGTGAAAGTAGCGATTTCAGGTGTGGGGAACATCGGCGTCGGTGTTGCCTCAATGGGCTGAGCCATCTCGGTCATCAAGGCGACAGCCGTTTGTCCGGCGATATCGGTGATCATCGCTTGCACGGTGGCAGCCGCTTGGGTGTAGATTGCCATGGGGTCTTCTGTAACCACTGCGCGGCTAGGAAAGCGACAAGCTAAGGCACTCAAGCCAAACATCAAAATCATCCAATAGAACTTAAAACTTTTCATAGCTTCTTCCTCTACTTACGGTAACAACCAATAGGCGATTTCTTGGACAAAAACCTTGAATAGATCCGATTCGTCGGCCGCAATGAACAGGCCAAACCGTCCTTTTGGATAGGTGCCATCGTTCAATTCGGCGAGTAGCACATTGTTCGCAAACAACTTGAGAGTCGAACCCTTTGCCCAGACTCCCAAGCGGTTGGTTTGATTCGCTCCACTTTGGATTGCAGGGGAAGCTTTCCACTCTTGCAGGGGGTTATAGTTTCGCCCGTCCCATTTATAAATGCGGAAGCGTCCGTCACAAGAAAAGCCAAAAACGTAGCCGGCATTGGGGTTTGGGGCACGGAAGAGCAAGCCATAGCGATCTCTGCCACTGCAACGTTCGCCGGTGCGAAATTCCACTTCCATGTAAAAGTCTTGCAAGGCAGCATGGGTGGCTAACCCCCATTCTTCCCCGCCGCCTGGCCGAGCTTCCATGATCAGCGCGCCGTTCTTGACCTTGAATTCGGTATAAGCTGTCTCTAACAAAAACCAATTGGCGGCGTTCTTGAAGGTATCTCTCCAGGTGGGTTCCCCTAAGTTGAGATCGCTGACCGATTCGGCAACCACAATGCGCACCCAAAAAGGCTTATCCGCTTGGTCGCCAATTCCAAAACGGCTGCCATCCGCGCTTTTCAATATCCATTGTCCCTGATATTGACCGCTCTCGCTGGGGGCAGTCATTTCCACAGAGAGGTCGATTGTCTCATTGGGTTTGACGTGCGTTGTTAAGGGGATTTCGAGGGCAGCTTCCATGCGATCGCCTTCGACAAAGATCAGCGCATACTGGGGTGACCAAGTGCAGTCGCCGCTGTTGCGCAGACGCCAAGTCTTGATAAATCGCTCGCCAGGTTTAAAGGTCGTGTTGTCCGGCACACTGATGTCTTTGACAAACTCGGCCTTATCGCTGCAAAGCTCGCTGCGCGGTGTGGGCTGGGTAGGCGCAGGGGTAGCCGTTGGCTGACTCGGTAAGGTCGGGGAAGGCGCCGCCGGCACGGTTGCGGTTGGTGGCAGTAGGGTGCCTGCCATCTGAGTCATCAACAAGATTTGTACGGCTTCGGAGGTCATGGTTGGCGCTAATTGCTCGGGCGGTGGGGCTTCTTTTTGCGAGCTGGGCAGGTTGCATCCTGCTAAGGAAAGCAACAGCATCCCGGCAAAGAGGGGCTGAAGGATTTGTTTTTGCCATTTGCGATTCATCTTCTCTCTCCTAAACCAAACCGAAGTCGGATGTCTTGCTCACGGGATTTCATAAAGTTCAGCGTCATCTGCTAAATGTATTATAACTTGTGCCATTTGGGGGTTCAGAACGCAGGTCTAGGCGTCTGCCCAAGGCCGGGCAAAGAACGCCTCTTCTGGGCTCTCAGGCGGAAACGCCCACATCCCCAAGAGCTAAAACTCCAGAAACAACGATCACCAAGAAATCCAACTAACATGCTCACGTTTATTGACGAAAAGAGGCTGGGTTTTGTTCCACAGGAAAGGCGGTCAACTGTTTTTGGCAGTGTACTCTACGGCATCTTCAGCATAGCTAGGCTTTATAAGTGTCCATTTCACCACCGAGCACGCACAGATCTGGGAAACAAAAACTCAGCAAATCCCCGTGATTAGTTTATCTCAGCGGTCTCGTCGTTCTCTGTGGTGCGCAATCCCTGATGCGCTGAGTAATTAAAAATCGTCTTAGACAGATTTTAGCGGGTGGGATGAACAACGTAAAGTGAGGAGGAATTACTCGTTCTCATCCGAGAATTAACCAACCAACTCCCTAGCCTAAAAGGGTTTGTCGATGGATAAAAAAACCTCCCTCAGATCAAAGGATTTGAGGGAGGCGAGATTGGGCAATTCTAGGGACGTTTTTTATGATTGTAGAGGGGTAAGTAGCGCACGCCAAGGGTAAAGCCTAGCAGGGCGTAGGCAACGATGCCAACGGCAACCAAAATTTCTGTAATGGTTGGGAAATATTTTGCGGCGACAATGTTGCCAAGCACGCCGGGTGACCAGGCTGGTGGAGCTACCAATCCCGATAGGGTCACATTCCAACGGTTGACCACTACGCCCAGGCAGATCAACCCTAGGGCAACGATCAGAGCTCGATCGTTGCGGCGTAGCGGCTGGTAGAGCAAGATCACGGCCGGCACAATCCCGGCAAGAATGATTTCGATTCCCCAAAAAGTGGTTGTGTAGGGTGTGGTAGCTTGCAGGCGCTGTAAAGCACTTGCCGTGCCAGGCGCAATACTGTAATAAGAGGTGGCAGCCCAGTCCCACAGCTTAATGTATAAGTAAGCTAGGGTAATGTAGCCGATGACCCGCGCAACCTCGCGTTTGACTTCGGGTTTGATCAGCTCGGTGTGGAGTAATTTCGAGGAGATGGTTGTAGCCAACAAGGTTAGCGACATCCCCCCGGCAACCGCAGAGATAATGAACATGATCGGCAGGGAAGGTTTGAACCAAATCGCCCGTCCGCTCAATACCCCATAGGTTGCCCCCAGCGAGGATTGGTGCAAAAGTGAAAGCCCCATCCCCAAGACCGCCAAGACAGGGGTCAGACGGTGAACCCGATGGGCTAATTTTCGCACCCAAGGCCAACGCTCGAAGAAAGCGCTTTCTGCCACCACGGGGAAGACCTCGATCACTAAAACGGTCGAATACAAAACCACACACCAGGTGATCTCCCACAACACCGAGTGAACATTCCAGTAGATCAAGGGATGATAGAAGCGGTCAGGGCGTCCGATGTCCATCGCCAGTGCCAACATGGCGGAAGTGTATCCCAAAAAGCCGACAAAGACCGCTGGGCGGGCAAGAGGTTCGAGACGGTGAATGCGGAAGAGATACACGGCAGCAGAAAACGTAAAAGCTCCCGCGCCGAGAGCGATTGAAGACAAATCTAAGGTGATCCACAACCCCCAAGGCACAATATCGCTCAAACCGGTTACCTGTAAGCCGTTGATCAAGACTTGAATCATGGCAAATAAGCCGGCGAGCAGGGCAATAGCCAGACCACTCACCCACAGGGTAAAGGGCGTTAAGGCCGGTGCTGAACTCGGTTTTAGGGTGGTTGCCATCTTAGGCCTCCTTTTTGCGTGGGCGCACGTAATGAACTTTTGGTTCGGTGCCCCAATCTTCGCGCAGGCGGAAGGTAGTGTTTTGGGCTAGGAATTTGGAGACGGGGCTCTCGGGGTCTAAGAAATCTCCGAAGATGCGCGCCCCAACCGGACAAGCGACGACACACGCCGGGGTTGCGGCGCGATCCACGCCGGGCTTTAGCCCCTGCTCAACACCACGGTCGATGCGGTGGACACAGAAGGTGCATTTCTCAACGACGCCCCGCGGCCGTCGCGGCACTTCCGCGCTGCCCCAAGTGGGCTGATAGGGATTGGGGGCATCCGAGGTTTTCCAGTTGAAGCGGCGCACGTCGTAGGGACAAGCTACCTGAGAATAGCGGCAGCCAATGCAGCGATCGTAGTCCATGGCGACAATCCCATCCGGACGCACCCAAGTCGCTCCAACCGGACACACCCTCACACAAGGCGCTTCTTGACAGTGCTGGCAGGGACGGTTCATGAAAAATTCCGTGCCGTCTTCCAACCGCTCGGGGAAGACAATATTCCAACGCATCTCATCATCGGGCACGTCATTGACCGCTTGGCAAGCACGCACACAGTACAGGCAACCAATACAGCGATCTAAGTCGATCGCCATGTGCCACTGATGCTCGGATGAGCCCTGATGAGGGTGGGCGGCTGCGCCAATCCCCTGAATGGCATCGGGGGAGAAAGGCCCAGAGATCACCAACTCCGAAAGGATTACCGCGCCAACGGTTGCACCGCCAATTTTGAGAAAATCCGAACGGGTTAGGATCGGGGCTGCTTTCTCCTTATCATCAGGCTTTTTGTTCGTCATCTTGTTCCTCCGACTCTTCTGGCTTGGATTCGTGCCGTGGTGCGCCAAAAGTGCGGCGCACATTGCGGGCAACGAACCATGCCGTTGAACCACCTAAGACCAAACCGATAATACCGCCTTGGAACAAGCGCGCCAATTGACGGCTGGCTAGCGCAGCTTCTAGCGCTTGCAAGCGTTGTTCAGTGGCGAGGCCGTTCTCGCGAGTTTGAAGGTTGTTCTGTAAGATCGTGCTGGTCGTCACCAACGTCTCAGTAATTTGTTCGCTAGCTCCTGCCTTTGCACCGCGTTCAAAGCCCGGTAAGGAGAAACCAGAATGAAGCGAATCGGTATGACATGCCACACAGGTCTTGGGGGTAATCGTGAATGAATGCCCTGTAGGGACAATGCCATCGACCGGGATTGGATCTGGCGGGATGACCAAGGCGTGGCAGTCCACACAGCCGATGTTTTTATTGATATGGATGTCCTCGAGGTAGGCTTCCATATCTTCTTGATGACAATTGATGCACAAGTCGTCTTGAACTTCAAAGAGGTTTCTCTGGCTATGGGGGTCATGGCAATCAATACAACCCACATTGGCTTGAGAATGCCCGCTCAAACGCCATTCATGGATGGTGGTCGTATGACAGGTGCCACAAAACTCGGTGTCGGAGCGAACAGGCACCACTGCGGGAGGATGGTTGCTCTCCACTTTTCCGTGACAGGCCTCGCAGGAAACCCCTTCGTGAGCATAACTGCCATCCGTGGCATTGTAATTGGTGGTGTGACAGGCAAGACAATCGCCTGGTTTGCCCAGCCCGTTCCAGCGTTCTTGAAAATAAGGATCGTCAAAAGCGTGGGCGTGAGCGCTTTCTCCCCACAGGTTTGCCACGTTGAGATGACAACTTTTACAATTGTCATCACTCAGGAATTCGGGGGATGTGTCCTGGGGAAGGGGAGCAGCAGAAGCAGCGTTTAGGCTGACCAACATGGTGATGAATCCTACGCATAAGCCTGCCACCACAGGAGAGAACTTCACAAAAAGGCTTTTAATTTCTTTCATAGACACCTCGATTGACCATTAGATTTGTCTGCTCGTTTTCGCATAAACGAAAGGGATTATCGGGGCTGAAAAGATAGTTCCAAAAGGTGCTTTGGGTAACCGTCGCCGGTTGTCGTTTGTTGCGGGTGAAGAAAATATCCCGCTTAATTTCCAAGTCGTTAATGTTAATGATCGCTAGTCCCTCATAGCCAAGATACTCGATGACTTTCTCGGAGACAAAACCGACCCCCAGTCCTTCTCTGACGGTGAGAGCAATTGCTTCGGAATTGCCCAAGGTGAGGATGGTATCCAATTCGTGAACCGAGATATTTTTTGTCGCTAAAGCTTTGCAAATTGCCTCATAGCTTCCCGATTCCTCTTCGCGCAGGATAAAACGTCCCTCGAGCAGTTGTTGGGGTTCGATCCGACCGCTTTGAGCCCACGGATGAGAGATGGGAGCAATGAGCACCAAGCGGTCACAGATAAAGCGCACCGTCTCCAATTCGGGAGTGAGGTCCTCGATCAAACTGGTTAAGGTAAAGTGAATTTTTCCATCTAAAAGTTGTTTGATCGCCTCTCTTTGATGAAGGACATTACAAGTTACCCGCACGCGGGGGTAGCGATCATGGAAGCTGGTCAGTAGTTTGGGTAGGATATATTTTCCGGGTGTTGTACAACAACCGAAAATGAGGTGTCCAACTACCCCTCTCTGTAGGGAAGCCATTTCGCTCTCGATACGGGCGGAGAGAATCACCGCTTCTTGCGCCAAAGGAGCCAATTTTAGCCCGGCGTCGGTCAATTCAAGGTTGCGCCCGTTGCGCACGAACAATTCACAACCAAAATGGCGCTCTAGCGCTTGGATGTGCTGGCTGACGCTGGGTTGAGTCATGTGCAAGCGCTGAGCAGTGCGCGTAAAACTGAGGGTTTCCGCAGCAGTTTGGAAGATGTGTAGTTGGTGAATATCTAACATCTTTGCGCGAGACTCCACCCTAAACTTTAACATAAAAGGTATAAGAGAGACAAGTGATATATGTCATACTACAATAAGTTTATCTTATAAGTCAGATAACTAAGACTTATAATAAAACGTTATATTTGTCACTTGTTGTCATAAAGAAAACTTTTGTAAAATGGGGCATATTTGATCATTCGGGAGCAAAAAGATGCGCAAGTTCATTCTAGCGTTTTTTGTGCTGATGGGCGCGGTACTACTAATTCAAGGATGTAGCACCGCTGCTTCCCCTTCACCGCCGGGGGCCACCGAGGCGGCTGTTACTGAAGTTGCCAGCCCTGAATTGGAGGTCACACCGACATCTCAAAGCACCGAGAGTGAGCCAACGCCCGCATCCGTCGCTCAAGACCCCTGTATTGCTTGCCACACTGATAAGCAACGCATCACCGATACCGCCAAGCCCGAAGAGGATATGGAAGGTGAATCAAAGGGGGTTGGCTGAGGGGGGTCTGTGGCTCCGTTGGAGCCTTGGGAAAAATATCTGGTCAAGATTGAAGCGTTCTCAAAAGACGTACATGGTCAAAAATCCTGTATGGATTGCCATGGAGGGACATTGTCCGATGATAAAGAGACCGCTCATCAAGGATTGATTCACCGCCCAAGCGAGGGAGAAAATTCCGTCTGCGCTGAATGTCATCCCAACGTGCACGGCTCGTATGTCAACAGTTTGCACTTCACGCAACAAGGCTATTTCACTACCATGTATGCCCGCAGCGTGCCGGAGAACCACGACGCCCTGCATACGGCATTCGATAATCACTGTGCCAAGTGCCACACCACCTGTGGCGATTGTCATGTCAGTACGCCGATCTCGGCTGGAGGCGGCTTGTTCGACGGTCACCTGTTCAAACGCACCCCGCCGATGACTCGCTCCTGTACAGCTTGCCATGGCAGCCGCGTGGGGGATGAGTATATGGGCAAGCACGAAGGCATTCCTGGCGATGTTCACTTCCGACAAGGGAGAATGAATTGTATCCATTGCCATAGCGGCTCCCAATTGCACGGCGAACCGGCCCAGTGCACAACCTGTCACCCTGGACCAACCGACAACGCCCAAATGCCCCCACCAGACCATCGTTATGCCGGTTTCCAAAGCCCCTCTTGCGAATCCTGTCACGCAGCGGTTTTGACCGGACCGGATGCCCCGGCAATGCACACGCAGCACGGTAACAAGTTGTCTTGTCAGGTTTGTCACTCGGTGACTTACACCAGTTGTGATGGCTGCCATGTAGCCATTAGCGAAAAGACTGGCAATCCTTTCTTCGAGACGCAAGATACCTATCTGACCTTTTTCATCGGTCGAAATCCGAACCCCACCTTTGTGCGTCCGTATGAATATGTGCCTGTACGCCATGTCCCTGTTGCGCCAACCAGTTATCAATTCTATGGGGCGAATTTACTGCCCAACTTCAACGCCTTGCCAACTTGGGCGTATGCCACGCCGCATAACATCCAACGCCTTACCCCCCAAGCGACAACGTGTAATTCTTGTCATGGCAATCCCGAAATTTTCTTGACCATTGACAAGGTCAGAGCAGACGAGGTGGAGGCGAATTTGCCGGTCATTGTCGAATCGGTCCCGCCGCCGTTGGGACCCAATCCCTAATCTGAGGTATTCTCGCTCAAGGAGCGTTAGACCATAATCTTAGGTTTTAGAAGGAGAAGCAAAATGAAAAAAATCATCCATATCCTAATTTTACTTTCGTTGCTTTTGGCAGCTTGTGCGCAGCCGAGTGCACCGGTGGCTGAAGTCACCCAAGCGCCGGTTGTTGAAGCACCCCCACCGACTGCCACGCCGCTTCCGCCTACGCCAACGGAAGAGCCTTTGGATTTCCTAGCTCTTTTCCAAGAGGTCATCCAATCCATGCCCCCCGATAAGGGCTATGGTACGGTTAAAGTGGATGCCCTGAGTGAGGAATTAGCTACCAATCCACCTTTCCTTCTGGATGTCCGTGAGGTAGCTGAGTTAGAGAAAGAAGGTTATCTTGAAGGGGCGGTCAACATTCCGGTTCGCGACCTGCTCAAGAATCTGGATAAGCTGCCCGGGTTGGATGAACCAATTGTCATCTATTGTGCTTCGGGACATCGAGGGGCGATGGCATTTGCTGCTCTAAAGATGTTGGGTTATACCAACGTGCGCAATCTAGCCGGCGGATTGAACGCCTGGAAGAAAGCGGAGTTGCCGGTTGCCAGTGGCACTCCTAGCGCACCCCAATCCATCAGCAAACCGATCATTGAAAATCAACGCCTTTACGAAGCCTTGGACAGTTTTCTTTCCGCGCTGCCGGCCGATAAGGGTTTCTATACCGTAAAAGCTGACAAATTGAACGAGGACCTTGCCAGCGGTGCGGCAATGACCTTGGTGGATGTGAGAACCGAAAAAGAATTCCAAAGCGGTTATATTGAGGGTTCGATCAATCTACCTTTGGAGAACATCTTAGCCAGCCTAGATCAACTGCCGGATAAAGATGCCTCGATTGTCATTTACTGCGCTTCCGGGCATCGTGGCGCCGTGGTAACCATGGCTTTACGCATGTTAGGTTACACCAATGTAGTCAATTTGGCGGGTGGCATTAACGCTTGGAAAGCGGCTCAATTGCCGCTGGTTGGAGCAGCCGCGGATTGGATGTCTATTTGGACAGAATTCCTGACCAACCTGCCTGCTGATAAGGGATACTACACCATTAGTGCTCAAGCTTTGAATGAATCGCTGGCGGCAGAACCTCCCTTCCTGCTGGATGTGCGCGAGGCAGCCGAGCTCGAGAAAGATGGCTATATTCCTGGAGCAGTCAATATCCCTGTGCGCGAGGTGCTGAAGAATTTGGATAAGCTTCCCGCCCAAGACCAGAAAATTGTCGTCTATTGCGCGAGCGGGCACCGTGGCGCCTTCATCATGGCGGCGTTGCGCTTCTTAGGGTGGACGGATGTGGTCAATCTAGCAGGTGGACTGAACGGTTGGAAGAAAGCGGAATTTGCGGTTGAAATGGGTGTGCCTGAAGCCCCTGCAGCGGGCACCGCGCCGGCTGTGGATGCCCAAAAGCTTGCTGATTTGGACGCATTCCTATCCGCTTTGCCGGAAGGTTTCTACACCGTCAAGCCGGCCGATTTCAATACCGAGCTCACTACCGCAGCAGAGGCACTCACCATCGTTGATGTGCGCACCGCCGAAGAGTTTGCCGAAGGTCATATTGAGGGCAGCGTGAACATTCCGGTCAACGAATTTATGTCCAATCTCTCGCAATTGCCCGACAAAGGGGCGAAGATTGTGGTGTTGTGCAAGTCTGGACATCGAGGCGCTTTGGTCTTAATGGCTCTACGGATGCTGGGTTATACGGATGTCCGCAACTTGGCGGGAGGCATCAACGGTTGGCTGGCTGCAGAGCTGCCGTTAGTCAAGTAAGTTTCTATCTTGATCCCCATAGCAAGGCTTCCAAAGTCGCCATGGCTTTGGAAGCCTTTGTTATCCGACCAATTGTTCAATTTCCAGCGGTTCTCCTTTGCTGACTTCTCGCCGTAGGGATAAAGCTCCAACTGGGCACGTATCGATGCACACTCCACATCCCATACATTGGGAAAAGTTAATCAACGCCCCCTGCGGTTCGACGCGAATCGCTTCGAAAGGACAACGTTCACCGCATTCTCCACATGCGATACACAATTCTTGCTCCACTTGGCAAACATAACCCGAAGAAGCTAACATCGGCGTGCCATGTCGATGAGCTCCCATTGCCCCGCAGCAGCAGGAACAACAATTACAGATGGCATAATAACGCCCCAGCATGGCGTCCTTGAAAAAGGCGTGGTGGACATGGCCGCGCTCATGCTCGGCCTGCAGGATCGCAACCGCTTCTTCTGAAGTGATCCAACGCGAGCGCTGGGGATGGTGCTCAATCACAAAGCTGGCAAAAGGCTCCCCTACCACCAAACACACATCCAAAGGCAGGCAGGGATTGGACCTAGCCGCGCGGCAAGGGCATTCCAACGCCACGATATGATCGGGGTTGTGCAAGATGATGTCGCGGGCGCGGGCATAAGGGATCACTTTCTCCAAGTTGGTGATTTGGATTTCCTGCCCAATGGTGATCAGTTGGGTGGCTGCCTGGAGCGGGAGGACTTTCCCATGATAGCCATCAGCCACACTGGAACTTGGCTGAGCTTGGCGATTGCCCGCCTTTGTTCTAGGCGACCGCTGAGCCAGCAAGGCGCGCAGACGCTGATACCAGCGCGCCAGCGGATGCTCTCCCACCCCAATGGCAATGTAAGTATAGATCCAACGGCCATAGATCATGCCATGTAGCCAATCGAAAAAGCCGTAGTGCGGCGTTCTTAAGGCTTCTTTGGTAAATTCAATCGTTGAAGGGGAAAACCACCGATAAAATCTGTTGCCTTTGCGCATCCCAGCTCCATAAGGAAGATGATCTTTATCCAATCTATCAGAAATAGTGTATCATTAAATGCGGAGAATCCCATGAATTACATCTATGAGATGGATTGTGTTGGTTGATTCTCATGTACATACAGCAAGGGGTAAGCGAAAAAAGATTTCAGAATGAGATAAAATTTCTTTACAGTTCCGGATATATCTAAGATTTCCCGAGATCAAAGCGCATGAATCACCCTATCTTGAATTTTTCGATCCCCCGTACAAAGGGCACCTATATTTTAGTGCTCTCCTTGACAGAGAGGCAAACTATCGCCGTGGGAAAACTGGGCTCCCTAACTTTCCCGCCAGGCAATTATCTCTATGTTGGCAGCGCTTTTGGCGCAGGGGGATTAGCCGCACGCTTGAGGCATCATCTTAAGCCAAGCAAGCTCCATTGGCACATCGATTACTTGCGTGCCGTCGCTCAATTGGAAGCCATCTGGTTCAGTGAGGACGGTCAACGTTCAGAATGCCAATGGTCAACCATCCTATACAACCTACCCCCGTTGAGCTGTCTTCAGCGAGGCTTTGGCAGCTCGGATTGCAATTGTGTTGCGCATCTATATTACTGCGCTACAGAGGAAGGTTTGGCGGTGGTGAACCAAACCCTTCAGCAAATGGGGATGAACGGTGTAGGCAGGTTAGGAATTTCGTCGCCTGATTGATCCACTCAGCGTAGCAGATCGAGTAGGGCGTGAAGGTGTATGGAGACCGAGGGGGCGTTGGGTTTCGATACGCTTCGCTACTCAACCCGCGCCTCCTGTGTTACCCCGAAGGGAAGTGGGGGATCTAAGATGGATCACTGAGTTCGACAAAACAGGAGAAGCCAAGTCGCCGCCTTGATCCTGTCGAAAGGTGAAGGCTGCCTTGCCCCTGTGTCGAGGGGATTGAGGGGGGCGAAACAGAAGACTTTTCTACTCAAAATACAGCCAAATCGCTTGTATTTTTTCACTCGGCTTGTAAAATAAAAATGAGTCACCTAAGCCGGGAGGGACAGAGATGGAAAATCCCCTGAGGTTGTGGAAACGGTGGATAACTCCAATTTGGCAGTGCCGATGGCTAAAATGGTTCGGGTTGCTTCTCTTTTTCCTGATCATGCAGTTTTCCCAGCCAGCATCGGGTGAGACTTTGTCCATTATGCCTATCTGTCAAATCCAGGGTACTGGATTCTCTTCGGGCTGGAAAGATCAATTTGTCACCGTGCAGGGGGTGGTCACTGCCGATTTCGATCGCAAGCGCGGTTTGATTGCTATCCAACAACCCAACTGTGATCAAGACCCGCGAACTTCGGATGCTATCTGGGTGACTCTAGCTCAGAAAGCGGAGGTCGTCGAAGTAGGGGATTGGATTCAAGTCAGTGGTACGGTTCGAGAAAACTATGGACGGACTGAGATTCAGAGCCGCTACGATCAAATGACGATCCTGGAATACAATCATCCTTTGCCCGAACCCGAAGAGCTCGCTCCACCCCAAAACAATATTCAATCTAATCGCTACTACGAAGCCCGCGAAGCCATGTTGGTGCGCCTAGATTCAGGTAATGTCATTGGGCCAACCGACTCGTATGGGAATACTTGGCTGATGCCGGCTAGTTTGGGGGTGTCTCGCCTGTTCTACAACGACCTGCGCGGCACCGGAGGGGTGTTTGCGGTTGACGAGCGCGGTGATTTTGCGCTTGAACCCGCTCTAAGAGTCGGCGATCAGGTGCAGGAGCTGGTAGGGGTGCTGGATGAGGCATACGAGTCTTACCGCCTGTATTTGCTCAATGAGCCGACGATCATGGAAACGCCTTTTTGGGGCTTCCCGCAAGCCCCTCCTTTGCCAAACCGCAATGCCTTTCGGTTGGCAACCTTCAACCTCGCCAATTTGTTCGATACCGAGGACGATCCCAACACCAATGACAGCATCTTGACCAAAGCAGAGTACCGCCGTCGTTTACGCAAGCGCGCCTTAGCTGTTCGAGAGGTGCTCGGCGAGCCGGAGCTCATCGCCGTCCAAGAGGTGGAAAATGAACTGGTGTTGCGCGACTTGCTTGCCCAACCCGAAATCTCCGCGCCGTATCAGGTGATCTGGGAAGACTCGCCGGACCCGCGCGGCTTGGATGTTGCCTTGCTCTATCGCAGCGACCGCATTTTCATCACCGATGTGCGACCAGAACAGGGCTGTACGGATTTGGTGGATGGTCTCGGTCCAGATGGCAATCAAAATGTGGTTTATCCAGAAAATTACCTAACTTGTGATCGCAACGGTGATGGGGTTTTGGATGGCAATCGGCTTTTCTTGCGGCCGCCTTTGGTGGTCAAGTTGGAAGTTTTGACTGCTGGCGCGAGCTGTTCGCTGATCGTCATCGTCAATCATTGGAAATCCAAAGTTGAAGATACACGCTGGACAGCCTACACCTTAGACCGCCGCACCCAAGAAGCCGCATTTACGGCGGAGCTGGTCCAACGCCTACGGGTGGAGTTTCCATCCGTGCCGATAGTTTTAGCCGGCGATCTCAACGACTACTCCACTTCACCGCCGTTGCAGAAACTGCTTTCTACAGGTGTGGTGGACTTGACCCAATCCACTGCCCCTGAGCAACACTATTCCTACATCTACCGCGGGGTTTCCCAAAATATTGATTATGTTTTCTTAGATGCGGGGAAAGGATTGAAGGTCTATGAGATGACCCCGTTGCACTTCAATGCAGATTATCCTTATCCTTGGACCAGCAATGCCGATACCCCAATTCGCGCCTCCGACCACGATGTGTGGCAGGCGATCTTTTATTTTCCCTTTACGAATTATTTGCCGCTGCTGACTCAGAATGTCCGTTAGGCGGTTGGGATCACCTCTCCGTTGAATTTGCGGATCACCATAACAACCTTGCCCTGCACTTCTAGGTTTTTCGGATTTTCGATGATGATCGGCTTATAAGCAGGGTTGGCAGGTTGCAGACGGACGCGGCCGTTTTCTCGATAAAAGTACTTTAGGGTAGTCTCTTCCACATCCTTGAGCCAGACCGCTACCATTTCACCGTTATGGACTTCTTTGACCGGACGCATGATGACAATGTCACCGTCGTTGATCATGGCGTCGATCATCGAGTCCCCTCGCACTTCAAGGGCAAACAGGTCATTCACCTGATCGCGTTTGGAGAATAAACTGCTGGCGACCGCCACGGCGTGATCTGGGTCAAAGCGGGCAAAATCTGAACCCGGCAACGGTAACGGTTCACCGGCTTGAATGCGGCCGAGAATCGGAATTTGAAATAGTTCCTCGGCGAGGGATTGTGCTTTCTGCCGTGCAGCGTTGGCGAGACCGATGCCCAGTTCGGCGGGATTGACCAGCAAGCGAATGCCGCGCGAGATGCCGCCGTCGCGTTCGATCACCCCCCATTCTTCTAGTTGGTTGAGGTAGCGATTGACCATCGAAGTGGATGAAATGCCTGTCCGTTCGCAGAGCTCGCGAATCGAAGGGGGATAGCCGAGGGTGTTTAGAAAATCATCCAACACCTCGACAATGCGCTTGTGGCGTTCTTGCATTTGTTGATTTTTTCGTCTTGCCATCATTTTGGTTTCTCCTTATGAACGAAACCCGCTCCGCTAGAAAAAAACGATTGCGGAGTCCAATCCAATATTTGTAGATTATTTGTGCTATTAATATAACACGAACAATCGTTCTATGTCAAGGTTTTTTTTAATCTTCTCGAATTGAAGCAAAGCTATCATGAGGATGGATTTCGGGTACAATTCGAGTTAGATTTTTGACTGACGAGGGAGACATGCCTGAAGCGACTTATCATTTTCCACGTGGTTTTTTATGGGGTACTGCCACTTCCTCCCATCAGGTTGAGGGCAACAATTTACTCAATTCTTGGCATTGGTGGGAGGAGCAAGGCCATATCCTTCACGGACATCAGTGCGGTTTAGCCTGTGATTGGTGGGGTGGGCGCTGGCGCGAAGACTTTGACCGCGCTGCGCAAGGCAATCAGAACGCCCACCGATTATCCATCGAATGGAGCCGCATCCAGCCCACCCCCGATAAATGGGACGAAGAAGCGTTGGAGCATTATCGTGAGATGATGCGCGGCTTGGTAGAACGCAACATGACGCCGCTGGTCACCTTGCATCACTTCTCCGAGCCGATGTGGTTTTTGGAAGAAGGTGCCTGGGAGAACGATCGCTCGGTTGAGCGGTTTACCGCTTACACTCGCAAAGTGGTCGATGCGCTCAAAGAGTATGTAAACCTGTGGGTCACCTTCAATGAGCCCAATCTCTATCTGATCTTCGGCTATGTTCAAGGCGTCTGGCCGCCGGGCAAAAAGAGTTTCGATGCGGCAATCCGCAGCGCCGTCAATCTGCTGAGCGCTCATGCCGCTGCCTATCGTGCCATTCATGCGCTCCAACCCACGGCGCGGGTGGGGATGGCACACCATGTTCAGGACTTGCTCCCCGCTAAGGAATGGTCTCCCTTAGACCGCTGGACGACCACGACCTTGCATAAAGCTCTGAATGAGATGATCACTCAGCCTTTGGCGACCGGCAAACTGAGCGTGTTGGTCTTTCGGCGCAATGTACCGCAAGCCAAAGGCACCCAAGACTTTTTCGGTTTGAACTACTACACCCGTTCAAGGGTAGCTTTTGACCTGACCAAAGCTGGCGAAGTCTTTGCGCGTCGTTTCTTCCCCGAAGGAGCGGATGTCAGCGAAGGGGCTTTCATTGCCAACGAGCCACAGGGCTTTTTTCGCGCCATCCAATGGGCGCAACGTGCCCAACTTCCGATCATTATCACCGAAAACGGTGTCAATGACTCGCAAGACAGCCTGCGCCCGCGCTATCTGGCGGGGCACATTCACCAACTGTGGAAGGCGGTTAACTTCAACATTCCGATCAAGGGTTACTTCCACTGGTCTTTGGTGGATAATTTCGAGTGGGAACGCGGTTGGACGCAGCGTTTTGGGTTGTGGGCGCTGGATGAGAAAACGCAACAGCGCACACGTCGCCCAAGCGCTAATCTCTATGCTGAGATTTGCCGCGAAAATGGGCTTTCCTCCGAAATGGTCTCCACCTATGCCCCCGAAATCTTTTCTCAGCTCTTTCCAGAGTGATGGCACGCTTTTCTTTTACGACTTCACCTACCTTAGTTGAGTTGGTTTGCCGGCTGGCTCTGCCGCAGGATACGGCCGCTATACTTGAGCTTTCGCGGCATATTTGGAATGGCCATGACTATATCCCCTTTGTCTGGCAGGAGTGGCTGGCAGATGCCGATGGATTTCTCGCCGTGGCAGAATACGGCAGTCGCATTGCCGGCATGGGAAAACTGACCCGCTTGGCGGAGGATGAATGGTGGTTGGAGGGGTTGCATGTCCATCCCGATTTTGAGGGGCGCGGCTTTGCCACCCATATCCATCGTTATCTCATGGAGCGTTGGAAAGAGAAAGGCAAAGGCGTTATCCGATTAGCAACGGCTTCAAAACGCATCGCCGTTCATCGCATCTGTCATAAATTGGGCTTTCAGAAGGTGGCTGAGTTCAGCGCCTATGAGAGAAGCCCACTCACCGCAGGGGACGGCGGCGCTTTTACCTTGATCCGCCCGCAAGAGGCAGACGAAGCCTTTGCTAAGGCGCTGAGCAGCCCTCTCTTACCCTTGTGTTTCAACCTGATCGACTTGGACTGGCAATGGGCACAGCCGCGTTTGAGCTATCTGCAGCGCAGGGTTGAGGCGCGCCAAGCCTACTGGTGGCGGGAAAGACAGGGCATCCTGTGCGTCGCAGAAGACGAAGAAGAGACCAAAAGCCTGATGATGCGGTGGGTTGCCTGTCAGCCAGAAGTCCTGAGCGATTTGCTGGAAGATTTTTCACGCTTCGCCGCCGAGCGCGGCTACGAGAAAGCCGCTTGGCTGGCACCCGTGCAGCCGACCGTCCTGACGGCACTGCAAAAAGCCGCCTTTCAGCCGGCTTGGGAGATGTCGTTATTCGTCTTCGAGTTTCGCAGGGAAGAGAGCAGGTCCTAAGGGTTTAATGACGACCGAGCCACACTCTAAAGCCGCCTTTGCGCTATCGTAATCCTGAATATCTTGCAACATTTCCGCTTTTTCTATAAGTTGCAGGTAAGTCTCATAAGGCACAACCGCCCATTCGGGTTTGTCGCCTTGTTTAATAATCTGGACGTTCATTCGTACACCTCACTCCTAGGAGCAATTTTGATCACGACAATCTATTCCAATAATTTTTGCAATACTTCTCTCGATCGCGCTTCGATCACGGCATGTTGGCTCTTGCCGTGCGCATCCATGGTCACCACCGCAGGAAAGTCTTTGACCTCGATCACCCACATGGCTTCGGGGACGCCAAATTCCAGCTTATAGACGCCCAGCACGCGCTGTACCGATTGAGCAATCCACGAAGCCGCTCCCCCGATGGCATGGAAATAGACCCCCGGCACCTCTTGGCAGGCTTGTAGGGTTTTGGCGCCCATGCCTCCCTTGCCGATAACGCCCTTTAGATTGAAGTGGCGCATTACATCTCCCTGATAGGGCTCTTCGCGTGAGCTGGTGGTCGGCCCGGCGGCGACAAAGCGATATTCTTTGCTGTCTAAGCCCGTTACCACCGGCCCGCAGTGATAGATCACCCCCCCATTGAACAGCGGTTTGACCGCCTCGTACACTTGCAGGTCGTTGTCCTGCGGCGGGCGGGTTTTGTAAATGAAGGTCTCGACCAACCATTTATGCACTGCGTCGCGTCCGGTGACCATCACGCCGTTGAGCGAGACTGGATCGCCGACGTTCAAGCTGCGGATCACTTCATCGGAAATCGGTATGCTTAATTCGCGCATGGTTTCGTCCTTTCTTTGCTTGTCCTGTAAATTTGGCTGTCTTTTTCTATGGTTTATTAAGCGTAGGAGACCTTGCCATCCTGCCACACCATGCGGCGGCGGCGGTAAGCCCAACACATATAGGAAACGGTCACAAAGAAGCTTGCCGGCAAGCGGTTCAAGGCAGTGATCTTGGTACCCAAAACGGTAGTTTTGCCGCCAAAGCCCATTGGCCCAATCCCTAGTTGATTGGCTTCTTTGGTAAGGCGTTTTTCCAATTGCGCTAGTTCTGGGTTTTCGTTTTCATCATCCAGACGGCGAAAGAGAACTTCCTTCGAGGCGTAGTAAGATGATCCGCGGTCGCCGCCAATGGCAACTCCTAGAATGCCTGGCGCGCAGCCTTGTCCTTGAGCTTGATGCACGGCATCCAAGACCACCTTGCGTACCCCTTCCAGATCTCGTCCGGCTTTCAGCGTATTATAGGGCAAGGAATATTGGGCACCGACGTTCTCACAGCCACCGCCCTTGAGCATCAAATCCACCGTCAGCGTATCCCCGTCCACTTCTTCGAAATGCACGGTGGGAAAATAGCTGCAGCCCAAGTTGTTGCCGCTGTTTTTGCCACTCAGTGAATCGACCGAGTTCGGGCGCAGATAGGATTTCTGGGTTGCCAGAACGACGGCTTGTTCGATTTGCTGGCGCAATTTGCGCGTTGACCAGCCTTCGGGATGATAGACATAAAAGATCGGTGTGCCGGTATCCTGACAGATGGGGGTCTGATTTGCCCGCGAGAGTTCGACATTTTTCAGGATGGTCTCCAGCGCGCCGCGCGCTGCCGAGCCGGGTTCTTCTTGTTCAATAGCTTGGCGTAAAGCTGCTTCGACATCGGGGGGCAGATCGGTGGCTGCCAAGCGAATCAGTTCCAGATATTGGGGGGTTAAGTCTGGGATCATCTTCACTCCTTTATTCCAGCAGATAACGATGGATCAAAATGGTTGCCTATCTTTATTTTATCCCCATTTTACCGAGTCGCAAACGGCTGCGCTCCTGCTTAAGAAGGGGAATTGTCAGAAAAGCCGACCCGATATATACTATAGCAGCAAAGAATAAAAACACACACAGTTCGGAAAGGAAACTGATATGGCTTTATCCGTTGGGCAGATTGCGCCTGACTTCACGCTCTTCGATCACCGCAAACGCCCAGTGCAACTGAGCGATTATCGCGGCCGCAAAAATGTGGTTTTGGCGTTCTTTCCGCTTGCCTGGACGCCAATATGAAGCAGTCAAATTCCATCCTATCAGGCGGCTTTAGACCGCTTTGAGCGGATGGATACCCAGGTTCTGGGTATTAGCGTGGACAGCAGCGATTGTCTCTATGCTTGGGCGGAGAGCCTTGGCGGGATTACCTATCCCTTGTTGAGCGATTTCTTTCCGCATGGACGCGTCGCTCAACTGTATGGCGTCTTGCGACCCGAAGGGTACAGCGAGCGGGCAATCTTTGTGATTGATAAACAGGGAATCATCCGCTATGTGGATGTGCATGAGATCGACGATCAACCCGACAATGAGGTGCTGTTTGCCGAGCTGTATAAGCTCGAGCCGGAATTAGCTAAAAAGGACCGTGAATTTCTAAGCCGCCAGCAACAAGCCGAACTCGACGAGCAACCCCAGCCGCCGGCAACCGAGGTGGTCATGTATTGCACGCCGTGGTGCCCTGCCTGCCGGCGAGCACGTGCGTACTTTAACGAAAAGAAAATTCCCTTTGTGGAAATCGATATCTCGCGCGATCGTCAAGCAGCCGCGCAGGTGCGTGCATGGGCAAACGGCAATGAAACCACGCCCACTTTCCTGATCAAAGGCAAGGTGATTGTCAATTTTCGCATCGATGAACTCGAAGCGGCGCTGAATCAGAAATAGGGTATTCTGCCTGTATCATCCCCTTGACTCCCCTCGCCCATCTGTGGGAGAGGGGCCGGGGTCGCCGCCCTGAGCTTGTCGAAGGGTAAGGGTGTCGCGGGTCGAGTAGGGCGTTAGCCCGTATCGAGACCTAGTCATTAGCGGGGTTTCGATACGCTCCACTGCGTTCCGCTACTCAACCCGCGACCCCCATCCCCGGCCCTTCCCCCGTTTCGGGGGAAGGGAGTCACTCCCCTCGCCCGTTCCGGGAGAGGGGCTGGG
>FWPU01006358.1_pt1 | contig 23780 bp, 20 predicted proteins | sample 2228361 | NCBI WGS metagenome assembly FWPU01 (sample SAMEA103939777, study PRJEB20133) | metagenome
CGGGCTCGTGGTGGTTTCGTGTTGCCTGCGAACGGCCCCCGCCACCGCGCCGGTTAGACCATTTTTCAGGGCAGCGTTGAACGGTTCAAACATGGCACGTTTGAACGTTCAACGCTGAACGCCTCACTCTACCAGCAACAGCTTCTTCACCTCGCCGATAGCGCGAGTGATGTCAATATCGCGCGGACAGGCGTCCATGCAATTGTAGATGGTGCGGCAACGCCAGACGCCATCGGCTTCGGCCAGGATGGCCAGCCGTGCCTGCGCGCCGCGATCGCGATCGTCGAAGATGAAGCGGTGCGCCTGCACGATGGCTGCCGGCCCCAGATAGCTGTCGTTGGCCCAGAAGCTCGGGCAGGAGGTAGTGCAGGCCGCACACAGGATGCATTTTGTCGTGTCGTCGAAGCGCTCGCGCGCTTCCGGACTTTGCAGTCGTTCGGTGTATGGTGGTGGCTCATCGTTGATCAGGAACGGCAAGATCGAACGATATTTGCGGAAGAACGGCTCCATGTCCACCGCCAGATCCTTGATGACCGGCAGCCCGCGCAACGGCTCGACTACGATCGTGCGGCCCACGTCCTTTACCAGCTCTTTGCACGCCAGCCGGTTGCGGCCGTTGATCACCATCGCATCGGAGCCACAGATGCCGTGGGCACAGGAACGTCGGAACGTGAGCGTGCCGTCAATGTAGCCCTTGATATACACGAGCAGGTCCAGCACGCGATCGGTCGGCTGGGCCTCCACCCTGTATTCGCTCCAGTAAGGCCGGCGGTCCTTTTCCGGGTTGAAACGGCGCACCTTGACCTTGACCTTCATCCTCACGCCCCCCTTCCTCAGTAGACGCGTTTGGCCGGCTCGTACAAGCCGAGCGTGACCGGCTTCGTGTCCATGCGGATCTGGCCGTCCGCCTGCCGATAGGCCAGGGAATGCCTCAGCCAGTTCACGTCATCGCGTTCGGGAAAGTCCTCGCGGAAATGGGCACCGCGGCTCTCCGTGCGCGTGAGCGCTGCCACCGTGGTCACCTCGGCCAGGTCGAGCATGCAGCCGAGCTCCCACGCCTCCAGCAGTTCCGTGTTCCAGCGTTTGCCCTTATCCATAATGGAGATACGGCTGAAGCGATCCTTCAGGTCGCGCAATCTGGTCAGCGCCTCGCTGAGCAACGCCTCGGTGCGGAAGACGCCGACGTTGTCCATCATCAAGCTGCGCATGTCGGCCCGAATCTGGGCGACCACCTCGCGGCCGGTGCCGTTACGAATCGCGGCGAGCGCCGCGCGAGCGGGCTCTTCGGCCCCGGCAGGCAGCCTGGGCCAGTCGGCCCGCGCCGCGTAAACAGCCGCGTTCTGGCCGGCGCGACGGCCGAACACCAGGATATCCACCAACGAATTGGTGCCCAGGCGGTTGGCGCCATGCACCGACACGCACGCGCACTCGCCGGCCGCATAAAAGCCGGGCATCACCGTGCCTTGCGGATCGGTCACCACCTCGGCGGCGGTGTTCGTGGGGATGCCTCCCATCGCATAGTGCGCCGTCGGCTGGATCGGCAGCGGCGACTTGATCGGATCGAGCTGCAGATAAGTCTTGCAGAAATCGGAGATGTCCGGCAGCTTGCGGCGGATATCCTGGGCGGTGATGCGTCGTGGCGTGCCATCGGGGTTCTTGACGCCATCCTCCGCAAAATATCGGTTCACCGTCTCCGGCCGCACGTCCAAGTAAACGTAATCCTTGCCGCCGATGCCCCGGCCGGCGCGCACTTCCAGGTAGATGGCCCGCGACACGACATCGCGTGAGGCCAGGTCTTTGACCGTGGGCGCGTAGCGGGGCATGAAGCGCTCGCCCTCGCCGTTGATGAGCACGCCGCCCTCGCCCCGCACGCCCTCGGTCAACAAGATGCCCAGGCCGAGGATGCCGGTGGGATGGAACTGATAGAACTCCATATCCTCGAGAGGGATGCCACGCCGGAAAGCCACGGCCACGCCGTCACCGGTCAGCGCGTATGCATTGGAGGTGATCTTCCAGAGCCGGCCGAACCCACCGGTGGCGAAGATCGTCGCCTTGGCGTGGAACGTGTGCAGCTCGCCGCTGTCAATGTGGATGGCCGTCACGCCGGCGACATGGCCCTCGTCGTTCACCAGCAGATCGAGCACCTGATACTCGTCGAAAAACGCGACGTTGTTCTTGATGCACTGCTGGTAAACGGTCTGCAGGATCATGTGGCCGGTGCGGTCGGCGGCATGACAGGCCCGGCGCACGGGCTGCTTGGTGACATTGTTCGTGTGGCCGCCAAATGGCCGCTGTGCGATGCGGCCATCGGGCGTGCGGTCGAACGGCAGCCCCATGTGCTCCAGCTCGTACACCATGCCGACCGCCTCCTCGCAGAGGATCTTCACCGCGTCCTGATCGGCCAGGTAGTCGGAGCCTTTGATGGTGTCGAAGATATGCCATTCCGGGTGATCTTCTTCCATATTGCCCAGCGCCGCGCCGATGCCGCCCTGTGCCGTGCCGGTATGCGAGCGGGTCGGGTAGAGCTTGCTGATGACGGCAGTCTTGGCCCCGCGCGACGCGTAGAGGGCGGCCATCAAGCCGGCGCCGCCGGCGCCGACGACGATCACGTCAAAACGATGCATCATGCCTGTAACCACTCCTTACGAAACACCCTGCGCCACGAACAGCAGATAGACGGCCGCACCCAACATGCCCAGCCACACGATGAACAGCAACGCGTTGAGCCAGGCCAGCAGAACCGGATGGCGCACATAATCTTTAAGGATCACGCGGATGCCGTTCGTGCCGTGCGTGGCCGCCAGGATGAACAACAACAGGCCGTAGAACTGCCAGAAGGCGTTCTGGAAATTCGGCTCCAGCTCGACTTCGGAGGCCGACACGTGAAACGAAATGGGGAAAAATGCCCAGCGCGTCTGCGCGGCGGCATCCATCATGCCCGGACCGCCGATCAGATTGGCGTAGATGATGCTATACGCACCGAGCACCAGCATCAACACGCCCGAGACGCGCGTGAAAAACCACATATACAGCTCGAACTTGCTGCGAGCACGAGCCGAAGCACCGACGTGAGCAGCCATGTGCACCTCCTGGGATGGCATCCCGTTAACCGACCTTGATGCCGAGAGCGATCAGGAAGGCCGGGATCAAGAAGAGCGGCAGGAACACTGCCCACTGCACCCACATGGCCTCCCGGTGGAAGCGATGGAGCGCCGGCCACATGTCCAACACGACGATCCGCAGGCCGTTGATGCCGTGATACAGCACAGCGAACAGGATGAAGATCTGCATCGGCCGCGACTCGTAGAACTCGGTCAAAGCATTCGCTACGGCGTTCGCCGTGCCGCCGGTGACGCCGTACAGGAAGAACGCAGCCAGGACATGCATGCCGACAAAGAGGACGATGCCGATCCCGGCGATCCGATGCAGCAACCAGGCCAACATCGGTTGGCCGCCGCGATAAGTGAGAAACTGAACCAGAGTTACCCGAGCCAACTTGCTCATCCGGAATACCCCCTTCCAGGCGACCACATCACAAGGCGACACAATACCCTGCCACCTCGTCATCCCCCATCCCGTCAATTGTTCTGCGCGCCCTGATTGATCCAGCGCTCGATCAGCTCGATCTGCGCCTGTTTCAGCGGCCGGCCCGGCGGCATCAACCCGCCCGCCTCGGTCTTGATCCCGCGCAGCATCTTGGCGAGGATGCTGTTCGCTGCGTCGCCCGGCACAATGACGGGCGCGTGGTCGCCGCTGGTCATCACCAGCTCATAGGTCGCCACGCTGTAGCCACCCTTCAGCCGCTTGCTGTGACAGCTGGCGCACTTCTTGTCGAAGATCGGCTTGATGTCCCTGGCAAAGCTCGGATTCTCGATGCTGGCCAGCTCGGCGGCGGCTTCGGCCGGCTCCTCCTCCGGCTCGGCCCAGGCACGCATGAAGGCGATGATCGCGTTGATCTCCTGATCGGTCAGCGGCCCGCCATAGGCCAGGCCGAACGCCTGCATCCCTGCGCCGGGCTGGCCGTAGCTGATGAGCTGGAAAATGGTGTCATCGAAGTGGCCGGTCAGAAAGTCATCAGAGTTGAGGGGCGCAGTTACCTCGCCCGCTTTGCCTTTCAGCTCGGCCCCTTCGCCGTTCTCGCCGTGGCATTCGGCGCAATGCTGAGCAAATAGCTCGCCGCCGGCCTGAATCCGCTCCGCTTTGGTGCCGCCGATGACCGTACCCGTAGCCTCCGATGCCGGCGTCGTGATCACGGCCTGGATGGTCAGAAAGATCAGGGCAGCCACGATCCCGATCATGCTGAGGGTAGCAATCGGCCGGTTGCGGGGATGACGCCGGCTGTTGCGGTCGAAGAAGGGCAGGCCGAACAGTCCCACGGCGATGAGCAGGCCCATCCCCACGATGGCGACCCCCTCCAGCTGGCCGGGGAAGTACTTGAGCGCCTGGAAAGCCCACAGGAAATACCACTCCGGCCGCGGAATGTACGAAGTGTCGCTGGGATTGGCGGGCGGCTCTTCGGGGATGCCAACGAACACCACCAGACAGAGCAGCAGGATGAACACGCCCAACGACACAACCGCATCTTTGGCGATCGCGTGCGGGAAAAAGAGCTCGCCGTCGGCCTTCTTCTCCTTGTAACGTTCGAGATAGCGCTTCTTCTCTTCTTCGTTCATCGCGTGACTTCTCCGGCAATCCGCCTCATTCATCGCGGTCGGGTGGCGCGGTGATCCCGATGCGGATGATCAGGTACATGTGCGCGGCAACCACCGCGGCCGAGATGGCCGGAATCCACCAGATGTGCAGGCCGTAAAAGCGAGCCAGGGTCACCGCGCCCACCTCCTGGCCGCCGCGCACGATGCGCAAGAGCAGCGGACCCACCACGGGCACCGCGCCGACGATGTTGGTGCCGACGGTCGTGGCCCAATATGCCTTCTGGTTCCAGGGCAGCAGGTAGCCGCTGAAGCCCATCACCAGGACGAGCAGGAGCAGCACCCCGCCGGTGAGCCAGGTCATCTCGCGCGGATACTTGTATGCGCCGACGAAAAAGGCCTTCAACATGTGCAGAAATACCAGGACTACCAGCAACGTGGCGCCCCAGTGATGCATGCCGCGGATCAGCCAGCCGAACGCCACCTCGTTCATGATGTACTGGATGCTGTCGTAGGCTTTGTCGGGCGACGGCACATAGTACACCGTCAGCAACATGCCGGTGAGACCTTGCAACAGCGCCAGGATCAGGGTGGCGCTCCCGAAGGTGTAGAACCAGTTCGTTTTGGGAACCGGCCGGGCGAAAATCGTGCGCCAGATCGTGGTCAGGCCAGCGCGCTCATCCAGCCAGTGAAAGAGCGCCTGTGTCCTGCTTGTGGGGGGAGCGGGAGCATCAGCCACAGCTATGCCTCCAGGCGGATCTGAATCTGACCGTTCTCGATGCGATACGGCAAACTGATCAGGGGTTTCGGGGGCGGCCCCGAGCTCACCCGGCCGTCGGCCATGAAGAAACCGTCGTGGCAGGGACAGACGAAGAGCTGGCGATTCGGGTCCCAGGTCACGCGGCACCCCAGATGTGTGCAGACATCCGAGAGCACCTTGAGCTCCTGGCCCTCCAGCTGTACGGCGTAGGCCGTGCCGGACTGCGTCGTCTTGACCCAGCCGTCCTCGACGCGGCGAGACCATTTGAAGGGCGTGGGCACGCCGGGCACGACGCTGCTCGCCGGGCCGAGGTTGATCCATTTCTCCTCACCGGCGCGCTTCAGGCCCGGCGAGACGAGATAACCGATGGCGGGCAGGGCGACAATCGTGCTGACCAGGCCGGCCACGACTCCGATCAATCCGGCCAGGAACTTGCGTCGAGTGGCTTCTTCAGCAGACGGGGCTTCCAGGTCTGCCATAAGGTTCGCCTCCTTATGTCATCTCGTGGGATGTGAACGGGCGATCGCGGTGCGAGCCTGCGCCTGGCAGCGCGCATCGTGGCCGATTATACCCTGCCGGCCGCGACTCGTCAAACAGTCATCGCTCTCGTAAGTGTTCACCGTTATCCCGCGGATTGTGCGTTTTGGGCAGCGGCCCCCAAAACCCCAAAAGGAGATTCCCCCGCCCCCGTAAGCGGGGGCGGGGTCAGGGGTGGGGGCTGTCACATTGCAAAGATGAACACTTACATCGCTCTCAACCTGATTCCTCGGGCACCAGGATCAGGGCGCTCCAGGGCGGGACGTCGAAATCGTGCCAGTAGCCGGAAACTGACACCGTGGCGTCGCCCAACACATCGCGCCACAGGCCGTTGTGGGGAAAACCCAGCCCCACGCGCTGCGTGACGCAATCGAAATTCAGGCCAACGACGACCACATCGCCGACACCGTCCCACCGCTTGTAGCGCAACACCTTGAAACGCGGGAAATCATCCCAATAGTATTCGATGTGATCTGACCGCAGCGCCGGATGCGTGGCGCGCAGCCGGATCAGCTTCCGGTAAAACTCGAACTGCGCGCGGCCCTGGCTCAAGGCCAGTTTCTGCCAGTCGAGGGGCCAGAACTCGATGGTGCGCGGGCTGTCTTCGCCGAACTCCTGGCCAGCGTACAACATGGGCACGCCCGGACTGGTCATCAACGCGGCCAGGCCCAGTCGCGCTTTGCGCATGGCGAGCTCCCAGCGCGTGGCCTCGGCCGGCGGCGTCTGATCGCACCAGGCAATGTGCGCGCCCCAGAACTGGATCTCATGCTCCGGTCGGCGCTCGTCGTGGCTGACCATGTAGTTGATGATCTGATCTGCGCTCGAGAAGCCCTGCTGGCGAAAGCCGCCGAAGGCAGCCGGCAGCGACTGTTGCTCCCACTGCCAGGTTTGAAACAGACAGTTCTCCAGAGTGTGGTGAAACGCGCCGTTCCAGACCGCATCAATATCGGTCTCGTGCACCAGGCGGGCAGCGGTCTTGGCCGGGTTCGTGCCGTGGATCGGCCAATACTCACCGATCAGATAGCAGTCGGGCTGAGCCTGGCGCGCGGCCCGTGCGATGGGCGCAATGCCGGTGAACGGATCGAACGAGGAGCGTTCCGGCTGCAGCGGGTCGTATTCCACCCCACCCAGCCAATCGAACCGGAAACCGTCTACATGATACTCGTGCAGCCAGAAGCGCACGACATCCTGCATGTAAGCCGTGGTCCAGGGCGAGGCGTGATCCCAATCGAGGCCGCCCCAGCCGTTGGCATGGCCGTTGTTGTGGTGGTGGAAGAACGGGTTGCGATCCTCCAACGGCTCGCCGTGCGGGCCGAACAGAGGAGGATACATGCGGTAGTACGGCTGATCGGGCCATGCATGGTTGAAGACCATGTCGAGGATCACCGCGATGCCCCGGCCGTGCGCAGCGTCAATCAGCGCCTTCAGGTCATTCGGCCGGCCGTACAGGTACTTGGGCGCCATGTAGAAGACGGGATTGTACCCCCACGAGCTGTCGCCGGGGAACTCGCAGATGGGCATCAGCTCGATGGCGTTAACGCCGAGCGTCGCCAGGTGATCCAGCTTGCGCTGAATGCCGGCGAACGTCCCGAAGCGCTCCCGGTGATCGCGTTTCTCGCCGGAGAAATCGCGCACGCACAGCTCGTAGATGACCAGATCGCGCAGCGGCGGCCGGCGCCAGCTCCGATCGTGCCACTCGTAGGGCGGATCATCGGCCAGAACCGCCTTCGGGCCGTATTGATCCCAGACGACCTCCCTGGCATACGGATCGGCCACCCAAACGCGCTTGTCGCCTTCGTCCAGCGGGAGGACGAACTGATAGCGCGCGCGGCCTTGCACGGGCACGTGGGCCCAGAAGTAACCGTTGCCATCGGTCAACATCGGGGTGGCGTTGGGATTCCAGTTGTTGAAATCGCCGACCAACCAGGCTGCTTCTTTCAGGGGCGCCGTCAAACAAAACGTGGCGACGCCGCGACCTGCCAGGTCGCGATACGCGCCGCCACGCGGATAGTTTGGGCGCAAAACAGGCAATCGTGAAGCCAACCGACCGTCTGCTGTCGAAGATGACCACATTGTCACAGGCAACGATGTCAGAGTCAACGGGTCGGAACCTCTGCAAGCGGATGTCTGGGCAGCTACTCTGTCAATGATACCACAAGGTGCATTTGCGCACCAAACGCGGCTCTGCCGCACATACAGGGATGACATGCCAGGCATCCCCGGAGCCGGGGCGGGCTTGCAGACTGCCTGGCATGCTCCCAGGTCCCCATGCCCGGCACGTAGGGGCATTTCCCTACAGCCGCTCGATCACCGCCGACGCAAACTCGGAGGTTTTCACCTCGCGGGCGCCCTCCATCTGGCGGGCAAAGTCATAGGTGACGATCTTGTCGGCGACGGTGCGCGTGTAGGCCGTTTCGATCGCTCGCGCCGCCTCGCCCCAACCGATGTAGTCGAGCATCATCACGCCCGACAGGAGCAGGCTGCCCGGATTGACTCTGTCCTGATTGGCGTATTTGGGCGCCGTCCCGTGTGTCGCCTCGAAGACGGCCATCGTGTCGCCGATGTTGGCGCCCGGTGCAATGCCCACACCGCCCACCTCGGCTGCCACAGCGTCGCTCAGGTAGTCGCCGTTCAGATTGGGCGTGGCGATCACGTCGTATTCGGCCGGCCGCAGCAGCATCTGCTGGAACATGATGTCGGCGATGCGGTCTTTGACCACGATCTTGCCGGCCGGCTGTACACCGCCGAACTCGTCCCACAATTGCTGCTCGGTGATCGTGACATCGCCGTATTCCTCGCGTGCCAGCTCGTAGCCCCACTGCATGAACGCGCCCTCGGTGAACTTCTGGATGTTGCCCTTGTGGACGAACGTCACGCTCCGCCGGCCTTTGGCGATCGCATAGTCGAGCGCCTTGCGCACCAGCCGCTTGGTGCCGAACTCGCTGATCGGCTTGATGCCGATGCCGGAATTCGGCCAGAACTGCGCGCCCATTTCCTCTTTCAGGAAGCGCTCGACCTTCTGGGCTTCAGGTGAACCGGCCTTGTATTCGACGCCCGCGTAGACATCCTCGGTGTTCTCCCGGAAGATGACGACGTCCACGTCCTGAGGCCGACGCAAAGGGCTGGGTACGCCCGGATACCATTTGACCGGCCGGATGCAGGCGTAGAGGTCGAGGTCTTTACGCAACGCCACATTCAGGCTGCGAAAGCCGCCGCCCACCGGCGTCGTCAGCGGCCCCTTGATCCCCACCTGAAACTCGCGAATGGCGGCCAGGCTTTCGGCCGGGAAGAAATCGCCGTCGTACAGCCGCGCCGCCTTCTCGCCGGCGTAGATCTCCATCCAGGCAATCTTGCGCTGGCCGCCGTAAACCTTCTGCACCGCAGCGTCCCAAATGCGCCGGGATGCAGTCATGATGTCCGGCCCGATGCCGTCTCCTTCGATCCAGAGCAGGATCGGGTTATCCGGCACGTGCAGCTTCCCCTCGCGCACGGTGATGCGCGCCCCGTCCGTCGGCACAACGATCTTATCGTATCCCATGATTGCTGCCTCTTCTCCGTATGTCTGTCCTACAACTCATCTCGGACGTACCAGGCGTCCCCGGTCCGACCGGCGTAGCCGGTGCGGGCTCGCAGAATGCCTGACACGCGGCGATTTTCCGATCCGCAATCCGCCTCACGCCTTCAGCAGTTGCCGCAACACGGTCTGCAAGATGCCGCCGTTGCGGTAATAGGCCACCTCGACCGGTGTGTCCACGCGTGCGATGACTTCGAAGGTCTTCACCGCGCCATCAGCCGCCAGCGCGCGCACGGTCAACTGCTGTTTGGGCTGCATTTCGTCGTCGGTCAGGCCGCGAATCTCGTAGGTCTCGAAGCCCGTGAGGCCCAACGACACCGCGTTCTGGCCGGGCAGGAATTGGAGCGGCAACACGCCCATGCCGACCAGGTTGCTGCGGTGAATGCGCTCGAAGCTCTCCGCGAGCACTGCCTTGACGCCCAACAGATAAGGCCCTTTGGCCGCCCAGTCGCGGCTCGAGCCCGTGCCGTATTCCTTGCCGGCGATGACGATCGTCGGGATGCCCGCGGCCTGATACTGCATCGCCGCATCGTAGATCGGCACGACGGCCGGCGGCTGTGCGGCACCCGGCCCCAGATACACCGTGTAGCCGCCCTCGACACCGGGCGTCAGCCGGTTGCGGATGCGGATGTTGGCAAACGTGCCGCGCATCATCACCTCGTGATTGCCACGCCGCGCGCCGTACTGATTGAACTCACTCTGCGGCACACCCAGGCCGAGCAGGTAGCGGCCTGCCGGGCTGTTCGGCTCGATGCTGCCCGCCGGCGAGATGTGATCGGTGGTGATGCTGTCACCCAGCAGCGCCAGCACCCTGGCGCCGACGATGTCCTGCGGCGCGGCCGGCTCGGCTGCCAGGTTGGCGAAGAACGGCGGTTCGTGGATGTAGGTGCTGTGCGCATCGTCCCAGGCAAACAGATCGCCTTCCGGCGCTGCGATGCGATTCCACATCGCGTTGCCGGTGAAGACATCGGCATACTGCTGGCGGAACATCTCCGGGTCGAGGTTGGCCGCAATCGTCTCCCGGATCTCTGCCGCACTCGGCCAGATGTCGCGCAGGTAGACGGGCTGACCATCCGCGGCAATGCCCAACGGGTCGCGGGTCAGGTCACACTCGACCGTGCCGGCCAGCGCATAGGCGACCACCAGCGGCGGGCTGGCCAGGTAGTTGGCACGCACCTGCGGATGGACGCGGCCCTCGAAGTTCCGATTGCCCGAGATCACCGCGGCGACCACCAGCGCCCGTTCGTCCACCGCGCGGGCCACCTCCTCGGCCAGCGGACCGCTGTTGCCGATGCAGGTGGTGCAGCCATAGCCCACCGTGTGGAAGCCAAGCGCCTCCAGATAGGGGGTCAGGCCGGCCTTGTCGAGGTAGCTGGTGACCACCTTGGAGCCAGGCGCCAGGCTGGTCTTCACCCACGGCTTGCTGCGCAGGCCGCGCTCGACCGCCTTCTTCGCCAACAAGCCCGCGCCGACCATCACGCTGGGGTTGCTCGTGTTGGTGCACGACGTGATGGCTGCCAGCACCACCGCGCCATGATCCACATCTGCCCCGGAGGGCGCGTCGGCCGTCACGGCAGCGGTGCGCGTGGGCAGATCGGGGAAGGCCTTGCGGAAGCTGCTGCGCACCCCGCTCAGCCCCACGCGATCTTGCGGTCGTCTGGGGCCGGCCAGGCTGGCCTCGACCGTGCTCAGATCGAGCTCCAGCGTGTCGCTGAAGACGGGCGCGGGCGTCTCATCGGTGCGGAAGAGGCCCTGCGCCCGGTAGTAACGTTCGACCAGGGCTGCCCAGGCCGGATCGCGGCCGCTGCTGATCAGGTATCGGATGGTCTCTGCATCCACGGGGAAGAAGCCCATGGTCGCGCCGTAGTCGGGCGCCATGTTGGCGATCGTGGCCCGGTCGGCCAGGCTCAACTGGCTGAGGCCCGGCCCATAGAACTCCACGAATTTGTCCACCACGCCTTTGGCCCGCAGCATCTGCGTCACCGTGAGCACCAGGTCGGTGGCGGTCACGCCCTCGCGCAGCGCGCCGGTCAGCTTGAAACCGACCACCTGCGGCGTGAGCATGTAGATCGGCTGGCCGAGCGTCACCGCCTCGGCCTCGATGCCGCCCACGCCCCAGCCCAACACGCCCAGACCGTTGATCATCGTCGTGTGGCTGTCTGTGCCGACGACGGTGTCGGGATAGATCACCGACGCGCCGCTGTCGTCCGGTCGCAGCTGGATGACGGTCGCCAGGTACTCCAGATTGACCTGGTGGACAATGCCTGTGGCCGGCGGCACGACGCGGAAATTGGCAAAGGCACTCTGGCCCCATTTGAGGAATTCATACCGCTCGCGATTGCGCTCGAACTCGCGTTCGGCATTGTAGACCAGGGCGAACCGGGAGCCGAACTGATCCACCTGCACCGAGTGATCAATCACCAGATCCACGGGGATGAGCGGGTTCACGCGACGCGGGTCACCGCCCAGCCGCGCCATCGCCGACCGCATGGCTGCCAGGTCAACGACGCAGGGCACACCGGTGAAATCCTGCATGACAACGCGCGCCGGCTTGAACGGCAGCTCGACCGGAGCCGGGTCGTTCGGCTGCCAGTTGGCCAGCCGCACCACATCGTCCTCAGTCACGGCAAAATTGTCAATCTGACGCAATACCGCTTCCAACAGGATGCGGATGGAAAAAGGCAGGCGCGAAACCGGCCCGATCCCCTTTTCTTCCAATGCGCTCAAACGATAGTAGTAGATGGGTTGATCGCTGCCGGGCAAAAGCGCGCGTGCGCCGAAAGGATCGTGATGTGATCGCTGCATTATGGCCGACTCCTGGACCTGGGAGTATAATACGGGATGCCATCGTTCCCCGCCGAGACTTTGGATGCGCCATGGCGCCAAAGGTTACCGGTCGAGGCCGAACCGACAGGGGAGATTATACTCGCGGCGGGTTGTGGCTGTCAATTGTACATTGCTTGCGCTCTTGCCGGGACCTCAGAGCCGAGCGAAAGGAGAACAGCAGAATGATCAGAAAGTTGGGGCGGGGCGTCGCCCTGGTCGGCGCCGGGATGTCGAAGTTCGGAGCCTTTCCCGAAAAGACGAGCCGCGACCTGTTTGTAGAAGCCTTTCAGGAGATGTGCGCCTCGGTGGACAAAGGTTTCGATCCGTCGGAGATCGAGACGATCTACATCGGCAACTACTCCAGCGACCTGTTCGAAGGCCAGGGGCACACTGCGCCCATCATGGCCGACGCGGTGGGGCTGACCCCGCGGCCGGCCGTGCGCGTGGAGGCGGCGTGCGCCAGCGGCGGCGCAGCGTTGCGCCTGGGCGTGCTGGCGGTCGCCTCGGGCGTATGCGACGTGGTGCTGGTGGGCGGCGTCGAGTGCATGACCCGCCTGCCGACCGCCCAGGTCACCGACACGCTGGGCTCGGCGGCCGACACGTTGTACGAGACCCCGGCCGGATTCACCTTCCCCGGCTTCTACGCGGCCATTGCCACGGCCTACATGCACCGCTATGGGATGACGCCGGAGCACCTGATGCACGTCGCGCGCAAGAATCACGCCAACGCCGCGCTCAACCCGAAGGCGCAGTTCAACGTCACCATTGCCGACTGGATGCAGAACCGCATCCAGGCCGCGCTCAAGAAGGGCCGGCCCGCGCCGACCTGGCGCGACGAATGGGATTTCTTCCACGACGACGCAGCCAACCCGCCGATCGCCTGGCCGCTGCGCCTTTTCGACTGCTCGCCGATCACCGACGGCGCGGCGTGCGTGCTGCTCGTGGCCGCAGAACGGGCGCGCGCCTTCACTGATGCGCCGATCTACGTGATCGGCGCCGGCCAGGCCTCGGATGTGCCGCTGCACAGCCGTAGCGACCTGACCGCGCTGCCAGCCGCTCGTCTTGCGGCGCGCCTTGCCTACGAACAGGCCGGGATCACCGCGCAGGACATCCGCATCGCCGAGGTGCACGACTGCTTCACCATCGCCGAGGTAGTCGCCAGCGAAGATCTGGGCTTCTTTGCGGCCGGAACCGGCTACCGGATGGCCGAAGACGGGGTGACGGCGCGCGATGGCGCCCGGCCGATCAACACCTCCGGCGGCCTGAAGGCCAAGGGCCATCCGGTCGGCGCGTCCGGTGTGGCTCAGGCCGTGGAGATCTTCAAACAGATGCGAGGAGAAGCCGGGCCGCGGCAGGTATCAGGCGACGTCTCGCTGGCGCTCAGCCACAACGTCGGTGCGACTGGTTCGACCTGCGTCGTGCACATCTACGAGCGGAGGTAACGAGGAGGCCCGCCATGTCAGAAGCTATTGCCTTGCCCTTCACGGCTGCATCGTTCAACCGGCTGCTTGACGAACACCGGCTGATGGCAGTGCGCTGCTCGCGGTGCGCCGCACTGTTCTTGCCCCCGCGCGGCCTCTGCCCCACCTGCCGACAGGACGCGCTCGCCTGGGTCGAGCTGAGCGGCCACGGCGCGCTGGCCGCCTTCACCGTGATCTACGTGGGCCCCAGCGCGCTGATCGCCGAAGGCTACACGCGCGAGAACCCCTACGTCACCGGAATCGTCGCGCTCGACGAGGGGCCGAAGATCAGCGCGCGCATCCTGGGCCTGGATGCGCGCTATCCGGAGGTGAGCTGGATCGGCACGCGACTGAGGGTGGCGTATCTCGACCGCGGTGAAGGCGAAGCGCGACGGACGTTGCTGGCCTTTCGCGCTGCGTAATCCCATCAAACTGGAGGTTCTTCTCATGCGTCTGGGCATCATGGCGATGCAAATCGGAGCACTGATTCCCGCCGGAGTGGCCGACCTGCGGGATCACGCGACAAACTTCGACCACGTCGGCCTGGTGCGTCAACTGCACGGTCACGGGTTTGACCCGATCGAGCTGGGTGGCGATCTGTGCCTGTTCATGCCGCATGCCTTCGCGGCCGAGACGGTCGCCGGGTTGCTGGCCCTCAAGCAAGAGCTCGGCTTCACCTGCACCGTCCATCTGCCACTCTGGTCGGTCGAGCCGTCCACGCCGCTGACGCCGGTACGACTCGGCTCGGTGCAGGCTCTGATCGAGATCGTGCGGGCCACCGCGCCGCTGGCCCCCGAGGTCTATGTCCTGCACGCCACCGGCGCGCTGGCTGCCGAATTCTATCAGATGCGACTGCCTCCGGCCGCCAAAGAGACATTGTTGCGCATTTTTCAGGCCGGCGCGCGCGACAGCATCCGGCAGGTCCTGGCCGAGACCGGGCTGCCCAGTCGCAAGCTGGCGATCGAAACGATCGAATTCCCGTTCGAGCTCACGTGGGAGCTGGCCGAGACGCTGGACCTCTCGATCTGTCTGGACACCGGCCACGTGCTCTCCGGCTTTTCGGGGCGGCTCGACCTCTTCGCCGTGCTCGAACGCGTCCTCCCGCGGCTGGCGGAGATCCACCTGCACGATTCGCCGCAGTGGACGCCCGGCGCCGCCATCCGCTATGGCCAAGACCATCAGGCGCTGGGCCGGGGCGACCTGGACGTGAGACGGCTGTTCCGGTGCCTGGATGAGGCCGGCTGGAACGGCCCCATCATCTTCGAACTGACGGTGGAGGAGGCGCAGGCTTCACGCCAGGTGTTGCAGGAGATGGTGGGAAGAGATCGGTAAGCCGTCGGCTGCCCGGCTGCGGCGGCGGAAATCCCAGCTGAAACGTCTCGAAGCCGAACATCTGCAGGAACAGGAAGCGCGGCAGCCAGTTGAACGCCTGTGCCGGGCCGCCCTGGCTGCGATGACAGGCCGACGCCGCCTGTTTCACGGCGTAATAGGGCCGGACATCAATCCGGGCATGCACCGGCGTCTCCCAGCGCACGATCTGCGTCAGGTCAATGTCGCCGTTGCGGCCAAAGCGCCGCGGATCGCGGCCCACCAGTGGCATCAGGCGCACGATCCACTTCAGCACTCCCGGATTGAACGCGGTGAAGAAGAGGCGTTCGGCCTGGTGTGGCGGCCCGGCCTCAGGATAGCGACCGGGATCGGCCGCGGCCGCAAAGGCCGCCACGGTCGCGTGGTGCAGCTTGATGTGATCGGGATGACCATAGCCGCCGAACTGGTTGTCGCAGATGATCACCTGAGGCCGATGGCGGCGGATCGAGGCGACGATCTGGCCGACCAGACGTTCCATGGGCGCTTGCACCAGGCTGTCGGGATGCTGATTGTCGGGCGAGCCGGCCATGCCACTGTCGCGGTAGCCCAGCCAGTCTATCCCCTTCAGGCCGAGCTCCTGCGCGGCGCAGCAGAGCTCGGCCGCGCGCACCTGGCCCGGCCCGGCATAGGAAGCCAGGTACTCGGCTGCAATGCTGCCTGCCGCGCCGTCGGTGGCACAGACCAGCCAGACGTCCACGCCTTCGCGCGCGTATTTGGCCAGCGTGCCGCCGGGACCGAACGATTCATCGTCGGGATGAGCGAAGACGGCGAGCAGCGTCTTCGGCGCCGCTGTTGCGTCTGCTGTGACCATAATCTCCTCCGCGTTGCGTCACAATTCGATGCCGTGTGATTATATGCGGAGGCCGGGCAGCTGTCCAATGACGTCCCGGATGTCGAACGAACGCGTTCTGGCTGCAGCCGTAAAAACAGCGGGAGGTGTTCCCGCACCAGGCGCAACGATTGACCGCTCCGACCGCTTACTGTAAAATGACAGCATGATCTCTCTGTCGGCAGTCTCGGTCAGTCGTTCGCTGCGCGAAGGCCTCAGCGCCGCGCCGCTCACCCTGCGCGTGCTGGCCGTGTTCCGAAACGCCTGCATCCTGATGGCTCCGGACGGCCGCATCTGCGCACTCGTGTCCCGCCACATCGGCGCCGGCCCGCTGAATATCGTGCTCGATGCAGCACTGCCCCAGGCGCTGCCGCCTGTCGGCGCCGAAGCAACGATCACACGGTCGCGGCTGATCCTGGGCCAGATCGAGATCGCGCTAGGCTGCCCCGATTACGAGCCCCGGCCAGACTGGGAGCGCCTACGCGATCGCTACCCGCTCGTGCGCCGTCGCGCGGCTATGCTCCTGCATCTGGCACGCCAGGCCGCGACCTCACCGGGCCTCCTGGCGTTGCTGACGTCCGACCCGCCCCCCACGCCGCCATTGGCCCGTGTGCGCCAGGCGTTGCAGGCGCTGGCTCCCGGCCAGATGTGGGCGCCGGAGACGATGGCATCGGTGGCAATCCGGCTGGCCGGACTGGGCTGTGGGCTCACGCCGGCCGGCGACGACTGGCTGGCGGGCATGTTGCTGTGGGCCTGGCTGGCCCATCCACAGCCTCGCGAGGTAGGCGCGGCGGTTGTGGCGGCTGCAGTGCCCCGCACGAACGCACTCGCTGCGGCATTTCTGCGCTGTGCTGCGCTGGGCGAGTGCGATATTGCCTGGCAGGAGCTGTTGGTCGCGCTGACCGCCGAGCAACCTGACGGCATCGAGGCCGCATTGGCCTCTGTGCTGGCCCATGGCGCCACATCGGGTGCCGACCGTCTGGCCGGGTTCCTCTACCCCTTGCTGCAACCCGATGGCGGCACATCTTCTCGTTGTGACCGGTCTCCCTGGCCTGTCGGCCAGGACAGGCCGACCGGGCCGATTCATGGCCGGAGGATCCCATGAACATGCAATCTTCTCCATTCTCTCCCCTCCATGCCCGGTATGTTCATACCAACCTGATCGCAACCGACTGGCAGGCACTGGCCCGCTTTTACGAAGATGTCTTTGGCTGCGTGCGCGTGCCGCCGGAGCGCGACCTGGCCGGCCCAGCCATGGACGCCGGCACGGGCCTGCCTGCGGCACACCTGCGCGGGGTGCACCTCCGGCTGCCGGGTCACGGCGATGCCGGTCCGACGCTGGAGATTTTCACCTATGACCGGCTGGCCGACCGGCCTGCAAGCGCGGTCAATCGCCCAGGCTTCGGCCACCTGGCGTTCAGCGTCCCCGATGTTCCGGCGGCGCGCGCCGCGGTGCTGGCGGCCGGCGGTCGGCCCGTGGGCGAAGTCGTCACCGTCGAGGTCGGCAGCGGCCGCGTCACCTGGTGCTACGTCACCGATCCGGAAGGCAACGTGATCGAGTTGCAGAGCTGGGCACAGTAGCCGAATCTGGCCCCTGCGATCCGCGATGCGAGAGAATACACCCCCGCCGATTTGACAGGGTCGTCCTTCTGGAGTATAAACATCTTGTGCCCGAATGTGGCACGATTCTACCGAACGGAGGCGAGCAACATGATGTATATGGCTATTCTCAGAAGGCCGTCTTGCTCGCCGCGCCCTGCCCTGGCCCCGCACGCCTGACCTGAATCGTCAGACCCACCGGTCGTCCCAGGCCATGAGCCGGCGAAGCACTGCGCGGCTCGTGGCTTTTTTGTCGGCCCGCTCCATCTCCTTCTACTGTGTCCGCGTCACGCGGCTGAAGGACTTCTTCCGACGAGACGCCCGCCGCGCAAGCGTGATCATCGTGTGCTGTACCCGACCGTAAAGCGGTCGGCGGCACAGTTTGTGCTGCTCAATCTGCGGAGGAAACATCCATGGCGCCCGTTGTCGTTCCCGCGCCCTATGATCTCAAAAAAGCAATTTCGGCCAATCGGCTGCTCGGCCTGTGGCGTATGCTCACGGGTTACCGCTGGCTCTACCTGGCCGCGACCACGAGCCTGGCCATCGCCGCGCTCGCCAAGACCAGCACCTACCTGCTGTTGCGCCATTTCGTGGACAACGTGCTGGGCCGCACTGCCGATCTAACCGTCCTGGCACTGGTAGGGCTGGGCTTCGTCGGCCTGGCGCTGGTGGAAGGCGGCTTCTCATTCCTCAGCGGTCGTCTGGCTTCGCTGACGGCCGAGGGGATCACGCTGCGGCTGCGCACCTATCTGTTCGATCACATCCAGCGGCTGACATTCGCCTATCATGACAAGACGCAGACCGGCGAGTTGATTCAACGTGCCACGTCTGACGTGGATGCGATCCGCCGCTTCTTCGCGGACCAGGCCATCGGGATGGGCCGGATCGTGTTGCTGTTCGGCATCAACTTTGCGGCGATCTGGCGGCTGAACACAACGCTGGCCCTGATATCGGTGATCATCATCCCGCTGATCGTGGCGATGTCCATCTTCTTCTTCAAGCGAGTATCAAAGGCCTACGAGAAGTACCAGGAGCAAGAGGCAACCCTGTCTACCGTGCTCCAGGAAAATCTGACGGGCGTGCGCGTGGTCAAGGCGTTTGCCCGGCAGCAATACGAACGAGAGAAGTTCGAGCGAGAGAACTGGGGCAAGTTCGTGCGAGGCAAGCAGCTGTTGACGATGCACGCGCTCTTCTGGCCCAGCTCCGATATTCTCTGCGGCCTGCAGATGCTGCTGGGCTTCACGATCGGCGCGCTGATGGCGATCAACGGCACGATCACCGTCGGCGCCTATCTGGCTTACGCCGGCCTGATCATCTGGCTGATCTTCCCGATGCGCAATCTGGGCCGCTTGATCGTGCAGACGTCCACGGGCATGGTCTCCTACGGCCGCGTGGTCGAGGTGCTGAGCCAGGAGCGCGAGCCGCTGACCGAAGGCAGCTATCGGCCAGCCGACGACGTGCGCGGGGAGATCGAGTTCCGCAACGTCTCGTTCGGCTACCAGGCCGACAGCCCGGTGCTCCAGGATATCAGCTTCCATGTCCGGCCCGGCGAGGCGGTCGCACTGCTCGGTGCTACCGGCTCCGGCAAGACGACCCTGGTCAACCTGCTGCCTCGCTTCTACGAGTACACGAGCGGCAGCCTGACCCTGGACGGCGTGGAGCTGAAGGAGTATCCACGGGAATACCTGCGTCGGCAAATCGGCATCGTCGAACAGGAACCGTTCCTCTTCTCGCGCACGATCCGCGACAACATCACTTACGGTGTGGGCCGCGACGTGCCCGATGAGGAGGTGGAAGCGGCCGCGCGCGCAGCCGCGATCCACGATGTGATCTTGAGCTTCCCGGAAGGTTACAACACCCTGGTCGGCGAGAAAGGGGTCACCCTCTCCGGCGGACAACGCCAGCGGGTGGCCATTGCCCGCACGCTGCTGAAGAACCCGCGCATCCTGATCCTCGACGACTCCACGTCGTCGGTGGACACGGAGACCGAGGCGGAAATCCGCAGCGCGCTGGAGCGCTTGATGGAAGGCCGAACGACCTTCATCATTGCGCATCGCATTCAAAGCCTGATGAACGCCGATCAGATCATCGTCCTCGACAAGGGCCGGATCATCCAGCACGGCACGCACGACGAGCTGGTAGCCCAGGAGGGCTTCTACCGCCAGATCTACGAGCTGCAAGCGCGCATCGAGAGCGAGCTGGAGCAGGAGCTGACCAGCATTGGGGGCAACGGAAGGGGCTAACATGGCAGACCATGACCAATTCGAAGAAGAAGAATTTACCACCCAATTCAACGGCGGGACGTTGCGCCGGGTACTGGGGCTGTTGCGGCCGCATTGGAGATGGGTCGTCGGCTTTCTGATCACGATCGCGGTCACCGCGGTGCTGGATTCGGTCTTCACCCTGCTCTCCAAGCGGATGGTGGATGACGCGATCATCCCCGGCAACACGGCCGCGCTCTACCAGACGGTGGCAATGTACGGTGGTCTGGTGATCGTGCAGGCGGCGCTGGTGCTGGGCTTCATCTTCCTGGCCGGCATCCTGGGGGAGCGCGTCCAGTACGACCTGCGCAAGAAGCTGTTCGACCACCTGCAAGAGCTGTCCTTCTCCTACTTCAGCCGGACGCCGGTCGGGTGGATCATGTCGCGCGTCACCTCGGATTCAGAGCGGATTGCGCAGCTCGTGACGTGGGGGATGCTGGATGTGACGTGGGCGATCATCAGCGTCACCAGTTCCCTCGTTTTCATGGCGATCATCAACTGGCGGCTGGCGCTGGTCGTGCTGGCGCTCATCCCGATCTTGCTGGTGGTGGCCGTCTGGTTCAAAAAGCGCATTCTGGTGGAGTACCGCAATGTGCGCAAGCTGAACTCGAAGATCACCGGCGAGTACAATCAGAACATCACCGGGGTGCGCGTGGTGAAGGCGCTTGGCCGGGAGCAGGCCAACCTGGACGAGTTCAGCGTCCTCGCCAGCGACATGTATCGCGCTTCCTTTCGTGCGGCATGGCTGTCGGCGCTTTTCCTGCCCGCCGTACAGATCATCTCGGCCGTGGCGGTCGGCAGTATCGTCTTCTACGGCGGCCTGCAGGCCAGTTACGGCGGCTTGACGATCGGCGGGATTCAGGCTTTCATCTCATACGTCACCTTTATGATGTGGCCGATCCAGGACCTGGCGCGCGTGTACGCGGACATGCAGCACGCCATAGCCTCGGCCGAGCGCAGCTTCTCGCTGGTGGATGCCCGGCCGGAAGTGGCCGACCGGCCTGGCGCCATAGACCCGGGCACAATCCGTGGGGACATCGAGTTCGACCATGTGGACTTCTGGTACGAAGAAGGCAAGCCGGTGCTGCGCGACTTCTGCCTCACCGTGAAGGCCGGCGAGACGATCGCCCTGGTCGGCCCCACAGGTGGCGGCAAGTCCACCATCGTGAACCTGGTGTGCCGCTTCTACGAGCCGAAGCGCGGCGTCATCCGCATCGGCGGCCGCGACTACACGGAGCTGCAACTGCACGCCATCCACTCGCGACTGGGCGTGGTGCTTCAGACGCCGCACCTCTTCTCGGGCACGGTCCGGGAGAATATCCGCTACGGCCGGCTCGACGCGACCGACGAGGAGGTCGAGGAGGCGGCGAAACTGGCCGGCGCGCACGACTTCATCATCACCCTGGAAAAGGGTTACGATGCCGAGGTCGGCGAGGGAGGCAATCGCCTGTCGGTGGGCCAGAAGCAGCTCATCAGCCTGGCGCGCGCCATACTGGCCCGACCCGAGATCTTTGTCATGGACGAGGCGACCAGCTCGGTTGATACGATCACCGAAGCGTTGATCCAGCGCGGCATGGAACAACTGATGCAAGGCCGCACCACCTTCGTGATCGCCCATCGCCTCTCGACCATCAAGCGGGCCGATCGCATTCTGGTGATCGAGAACGGCGGCATCTCGGAGATGGGCACGCACGCCGAGCTGCTGCGCAAGCGAGGGCACTACTACAAGCTCTACACGCAGCAATTTCGACAGGAACGCGCGGAAGAGTATCAGGAGTTGTTCGGCGAGCTGGCCATGGTGGCCGCATAGCACGCAAACAGTGGCGCACGAAGTACTCGTGCGCCACTCTCATCCTCGGTCCGTCGCCCCCTTCATCCCTCAGCCCTTGACGGCGCCCGCCGCCAGCCCGGTCACGATATGGCGCTGGACGAAAATGGTGAGCAGCAGCGTCGGCAGGGTCACGATCAGCGCGGCCGCGGCCAACGGTCCCCACGACAGCTGCTCGTAGGTCATCGAGTTGAACACCGCCACGGGCAGGGTGCGCGTCTCCCGGCCGGCCAACACCGCGCCGAAGATGAAATTGTTCCACGACTGGATGAAGGCCAGAATGGCCGCGACCGCGATGCCCGGCCGCGCCAGTGGCAACGACACGCTGACGAAAGCGCGCCAGATCGAACAGCCATCCACCAACGCGGCTTCTTCCAGCTCCGGATGAATGTCCTCGAAGAAACTGATCATCACCCACACGATCATCGGGATGGTGATCACCAGATGCGTGATCGCCACCGGTACCAGGGTGCCCGTCAGCCTGAAAAAGCGAAACAGCGTGAACAGAGGAATCAGGTACGACAGGCCGGGGGTAATGCGCGCCACCATGATCAGCATCCCCATGCTCATGGCCTTGCCTTTGGCAATGCCATAGGCCGCCGGCACGCCCAGCACCAGGCCGATCAACGTCGCCGAGCCGGAAACGATCACGCTGTTGATCGTGTACAGGCCAAAGGGGCTGCGCTCGAACACCTGACGATAATTGGCCAGGGTCGGCGGGTTGGGGATCCACACAGGCGGATAGGCGATGTTGTCAATCTCGTTCTTGAAGGCGAGCGATAACATCCAGAACATCACGAAGACGGCCGGGGAGATCACCAGGAACAGCGCGAAAGCCAACGCTGCCCGGTCGCCCAGACGGCGCAGGCGCAACTTCATGGCATCGAGGCGTGCTACTGAGTCCATCGCAGCCGCTCCCGGGCCGCCAGCAGGATGATCGCCAGCGCCAGAATGATGACAAAGAAAACGATGACGACCGCCGATGCATGCCCGACGTTGAAGAAGGCAAAAGCCTGGAGATAGAGATAGATGTTGATCGTCTCCGAGGCCGTGCCCGGTCCGCCCTGGGTCATCACGAAGATGATATCGAAGCTCTTGAGGGCGTCAATCGTGCGGATGATCACCGCCACCATCAGAAACGGGGTGACCAACGGCAACGTGATGAAGCGAAACATATCCCAGCGGCTGGCGCCGTCAATCAGCGCCGATTCGTATGGCTCGGTGGGCAGCGCGGCCAGACCGCCCAGGACGATCAGCATCACCAGTGGCGTCCACTGCCACGTTTCCACCACCACCAGGGCCGGTATCACGGTGTTCTTGTCGTAAATCCAGAGCTGGGGCGGAATCCCGATCAGGCTCAGAAGGTAATTGAGGACGCCGAGCTGAGGGTGGTACATCATGATGAAGATCAGCGCGATGGCAACCGGCGTAGTCATCATCGGCATGATGTAGATGCCGCGCAGCAGGCCGCGCAGGGGGAAATGCTGATGAAACACCTCGGCTGCGAACACGCCGAACACCAGAGGGGCCACGACGCCCAGCACGGTGAAGAAGAGCGTACGCGGGATCGTCTCGAGAAAACGAGTATCGTTCGCCAGCTTCTGGAAGTTGGCGAAACCGACGAACGACTGACGCATCCCGATCTGCCAGTCGTTCAGGCTCATCCAGATCGTGAAGAGCCAGGGGAAGATGATCACGGCGAAGATGACCAACAGCGCTGGGAGCAAGAACAGGATATAAACCTGGCGCCGCGAATAGCCGCCATGCCTCGACCTCACCAGCCAGTCCGGCGCACGCGCTTTGCTCAACAATGGCAGCATCTTCACATCCTCACTCTCCGACGGGGCGATCTGCGGGGCGATCACGGAGGATCGCCCCTACGTACGGGCGGGCCTCCGCGCCCGCCCTGCGGGCCTCCGTGCCCGCCCGCCCCCGCGCCACGGGGCGATCACGGAGGATCGCCCCTACGTACGGGCGGGCCTCCGTGCCCGCCCGCCCCCGCATGGGGCGATCACGGAGGATCGCCCCTACGTACGGGCGGGCCTCCGTGCCCGCCCGCCCCCGCATGGGGCGATCACGGAGGATCGCC